>Ga0307302_10000599_pt1 | contig 15914 bp, 15 predicted proteins | sample ER_DNA_183_FD_194490 | JGI IMG/M metagenome (GOLD analysis project Ga0307302, IMG submission 194490) | Bulk soil microbial communities from the East River watershed near Crested Butte, Colorado, United States - ER_DNA_183 | ecosystem: Environmental > Terrestrial > Soil > Floodplain | place...
TGAACTCCTGGCTCTGATCGATCGGCAGGCCATGGAGCAGATCGGCGAGAGCGATACCGATCAACAGCGGCGCCAGCAGGCTTCCTACCGTCTGGAGCCGGCTCCAATTCTTCCTCCATGCCGCTCCGTCCCGTTTGCCGCGGAACTCGAAAGACACGCCGCGCACGATCAACGCGACCAGCAGCACCACCATGGCGAGGTAGAGGCTGGAGAACATCGTCCCGTACCAGGATGGGAACGCCGCGAAGATCCCGGCGCCGGCCACGATCAGCCACACCTCGTTGCCATCCCACACCGGGCCGATCGTCGCGGTGACGACGCGCTGTTCCGCTTCGGTCTTGCCGATCACCCCGCGCAGCATCCCGACGCCGAAGTCGAAGCCCTCCAACACGAAGAAGCCGGTCCACAGGAAGGCGATCGCGATGAACCAGAAGACCTGAAGACCCATCTCCCTCCTTAGTACGCCATGGCCGCGTTGCTCAGGTCGTGTTCGTCCGCTTCGCCTTCTGGTGCAAGCTCCTTGCGGGCGTAGCGCACCATCAGGGTCCAGTCCACCACGGCGAGCGTTCCGTACAGCAGGACGAAGATCGTCAGGCTGATCCAGATCGACGTCGCACTGACGGAGGGCGAGACGCCCTGGCTCGTCTGCATCAAACCCTGGACGATCCACGGCTGGCGCCCGTTCTCCGTGAGCAACCAGCCGGCCGTGTTCATCAGGAAGGGGATGGCCGCGGCCCAGATCGCGAGCCACAGGAACCACCGCGTGGCCATCAGCTTCTTCCGCCATAGGAGATAGACGCCGAGGAGCGCGATGAGGAACACCACGACCGCCAGATACGCCATCACGCGCATCGACCAATACTGGACGAAGACGTTCGGAACGTAGTTCCCCACCCCGTACTGCTGCTGGTATTGCTGGTTGAGCTCGTTCAGGCCTTCGACCGGTCCATCCCATTGATCGTCCGCGAGCAGCGACAGCAGATGGGGGATCGCGATGATCTTGGTCGGAGTCTCGTCGTTCTTCCCACCGCCGATCTGGAAGACCGAGAAGGAGCAGGGTTGGCAGGACTCCCACTGCGCCTCCATCGCCGCGACCTTCATCGGCTGATACGTGGTCTCGATCACGCCGAGGTGGCTGCCGACCATCATCGCGAACAGCGACGCGGGCAGCAGGACCACGAGCGAGAGGGACGCGGCCTTCCGGAACTGATCCGCCTGAGCCTCATGCTTCAGATGCCACGCCGATACGGCGAGCATCACCGCAGACCCGGTGACGAGCGCGGCGAGCAGCACATGGAGGTACCCCCACACGAACACGGGGTTGGTCATCACGGACCAGATGTTGGTGAGCTGCGCCTTGCCGTTGACCACCGAATACCCGACGGGATGCTGCATCCACGAGTTGGCGGCCATGATGAAGGCCGCGGACATGGCCGCGCCGCCCGCGACCGCCCAGATCGTTGCCAGGTGCACGCGGGGCGACAGCCGTCCCCACCCGAACAGCCACAGCCCCAGGAAGACGGATTCGAGGAAGAACGCTCCGAGACCTTCGATCGCCAGCGGTGCTCCGAACACGTCGCCGACGTAGCGTGAGTACGCTGACCAGTTCATCCCGAACTGGAACTCCTGCACCAGCCCTGTCACGACGCCGATGGCGATGTTGATCACCAGGAGGGTGCCGAAGAACCGGGTCAGTCGGAGGTAGGCCTCGTCGCCGCGCCGATGCCAGGTCGTCTGCAGGAGGGCCACCAGGAAGGCGAGGCCGATCGTCACGGGCACGAAGAGGAAGTGGTAGATGCTCGTCGAGGCGAACTGGAGACGCGCGAGGTCGAGGTTCGTCACGGACCGCCACTCCTAGACGCCCTCCGGAGCACCATCAAGTGGCATCCTCGCGGCGTCGGGCAGGGTCTGCATCCCCCGAATCGGACGAAGGCAGGCTCGGCCACGGCGAGGGGTATCGGTGGCTCAGAGCCGTGGGAGGGTGATGACCCCCGCGAGTGCGACCACCATCAAAGCTGCCGCAAGAGCGGCGGCCGCGACGCGAACCCCGCGGAATTTGAAGCGCTGCGCGATGGCCACCAGGAACAGCACCGTCGCGAGCAACACGGTCTCGCGCACGTATCGGTCCGCCGTCTCACGGGCGGCGGTGCCCGCCTCGAAGGCGGCATCGGCCTGTTCGTTCAACGTGGCGGCGAGTTCGGTCTGCGCGTTGTGGTACTCCGGCATGAAGATAGGGCCCGCCGGCGCGTCCGGGTTGGTGAACGGATGGGTCTTCAGCCACGCATCGAACGCGACCCGGTACTCGTCGCTGAACCGCCGGACGTAGAGACCCGCGAGCCGCTCGTTGCCCTCCTCATGAGCTTGGATCCACGTGTTGAACGTGGAGACGTCGAGTAACCGCTGCTGTCCTCCAATGGTGTCCGCCTCATCGGCCTGCACCCGAAGCCGAGATGCGGTGCCGTACTGGAATGCCTGGTGTCCGTCCCATCTGGCTGCCTGGTACCCGCTCCACGCGGTGGCGACCGCAACGATCGCGAGGATGATCACCTCGCCGATCTCGGCCAACTCCTGCCACCGGCGCTTCTCTCTGGCTTCCTGCGCCTCGCGTTCGGTCAACTTGTGGGCCAGATCGACGTTCATCCCTTCGGGCACGTGGTCGAGTCTGCCACGGTCAGGCGTCAGTGACGTTTCCATCCGAACAGGGGGATGCGCGCCGATCGCGTGACCCCTACGGTCGGTACGAACCGGGAACGGAGATCTCGTGGAGGAACCCGAGGAGACCCTGCGCCGCTTGAGCATGCATGACGAACGGGCGCTCGCCCGGGTGATGAGTACGTACGCGCAAGGGTCCGTCCCGGGGCTGGACGCGAAGGGCTCGGCGCTGGCCCGGCTCGCTGCCACGATCGCGCTCCGGGGAGAGCTGCCTTCCTATCTCTCGAACGTCGACGCGGCGATCGATGCAGGGGCAGACATCGATGAGATCATCGGCGTCTTCCTCGCGATCGCGCCCGAGATCGGCGAGGCAGCCGCGAGCAAGGCTGCGGCCGAACTCGATGCGGCGCTGGCTTCCCACCGGCCCTAAGTCCTGTCAGCGCCAACGGCCGGTCGAGGCTTCAGGGCGAACTGGTCGCTTCCGTACCGTTCGTCGTCAGGTATTCCATCGCGCGATCGACGTCGAAGCCCATCGCGGATGCCAGTTTGGGCGCGGCTGACACCACGCGAGCGACGCCCACGGCTGGCGCCACCGCGAAAAGAACGCCCATCATCTCGTCGGGCGAGGCGCCGCTCCTCACGGCGACCTCCACCGCGTGCTCGTAGGCGGCGAGGGAGGCGTCCAAGGCTATGTAGACCGCGAGACATACGAGGGCACGCATCTTCGGCTCGAGCTCGCTCGTACCCGTGCCCCCTGACCTGACTCGGCAACCTCCATCGCACCAGGATCGAGGAGCTGAGGACTCCATCCACCGCGAAAAGCGTCTCTCGCGCATCACGCGAAAGGGATGGAACATGCAGAACTCCTTTGTCCTCCAGGCGGCCCGGTTCCGAACCGATCAGTCGGGCAGCAGGCCCATCGAACGCGACCGCTCGATGGCGCGACTGCGAGACGTTTCACCGAGCTTGCGGTAGATCGAGATGGCCTCCGCCTTCACTGTGTGCTGTGAGAGGTGGAGCTGCTCACCGATCTCGCGGAAGGTGAGCTGGGTGGCAAGCATCGGGAGCAATCGAAGCTCCGCTCCCGTCAGCCGCAGATCCTTCGCGACCTTGTTTTCGGCTGCGGTCAGCTGGCTCCGAACCTCCTCGGCGCTCCGCGCGAGCTTCTCGAGGTTGCCCGAGCGGCGGATCAACTCGGATATCTCGTCCAGCCGTCGGCGCGTCAGCTCTTCATCGCCGAGGGCAAGCGCACATCGCGCGAACATGAGTCGGACCTGGATCGCGAGGTAGGGCAGGGACCCGTTCAACGCGGGAAGTGACTCCTCCACGATCGCGAGATGCGCCAACGCGGCTTCGGTCTCACCGCGGTGGCGCGCGACGCGCGCCGCGGCGACATGTGCCGGACCATGGGCCGCGAAGGGTCGTACCGGCTCGCGGTCGGCAAGGTCGCACGCACGATCGGCCCAGGCCGCAGCGTCGTTCCACCGGCCCTGGAGGATCGCGATGAAGGCCCGCTCGGCCGAGGCGATCGCGAGCGTGATGAGCGCGTAGTGCCCCCCACCCGTCTCGGTCGCGTCGGCGAGGTAACGGTCGGCCTCATCCAGATCGCCGGACAACATGAAGGCGATGCCGAGGAGAAGGGAAGCGGTCGGTTGCCAGGGGCTGTACGGCTCCAAGGTTTCGATGGCGAGCCGGGCGTCTTTCTCCATGGCGTCCACCCCGTGACGACACATCGCCGCCCGGAGAACGAAGACCCATGCCTCGTGCGAGCTCCCGTCGGGCATGAGGCCGGTGACCTGAGCATCCTGTGCCACAACGGCAGACAACGCGGCATCGCGCTCGCCACCGAGCAGGAGGTTGATCCACGTCCCGAAGAACGCAACGACGGGGTAGCGCTCGCGCGGTGCCCGTTCGGCGAGCCACTCGAGCCATCCGTCCATCCGCTCCATCCGGCCGGACCACCCAACATCGAGTCCATAGACGCTGAAGAGCGCTGCCGTTCGGTTCACGTCGCCCGCGATCTGTGCGTGTTCGATCGCCATATCGATCAGCCCGTGACGTTCGCACCAGAGCGCCGCCCGGGCGGCGATAATCGCCGAGGCACCTGACTCATCCTCCAGATCAGCTCGCAACAGGTCCCGGAAGAGTGGATGGAGGCGGTACATCTGTCCGGCCATGTCGAGCGGGATCAGCATCGCGCCTGATCGTGCGATCGTGCGGAGGACCCGAGCCGAGCCGGTCCGCCGCAATGCGGCGTCGCACAGAGGACCGGAGAGGAACGCAAGCGCCGAACACCGGACGAGGAACCGGATCTGGGCTCGCGTGAGGCGCGCGAGTACCTCCTCGCGCAGGTACTCGGCGACGAAGCGTTCGTTCCCCGTCATGGGGTCTGTCGGCGCCTGCCTGTTGCGTCTCGCCAATGCCGCGAGGTACAGGCCCACCGGCCAGCCTTCGGTTCGATCGACGAGAACCTGCACGTCCTCTGCCGAGACCGATGGATCGACCGAGCGGACCAACAGGTCCGCTTCACCGAGGCTCATCGTCAGATCAGGCATCTCGATCTCGAGCAGCCGGCCCTCCGAGCGGAGGCGAGCCACCGCAGCCAAGGAGCATCGTGCCACCAATACGAGCTGGCACGACGCGCGGAACTGGTCCGCGAGCCCGATCAGTGCTTCAACGTCCGCGTCGTCCAGGACTTGGGCGTTGTCGATCACGAGGACCAACGGATCGGACCCGGCGATGAGCTCACCTGCGAGGAGGAAGGCCTCGCCGACCGTGAAGAGACGGTCGTCGGCAGCGATGGTCGTGAAGTCACGTTCATCGACGCCCGCCCACTGCCGCAGGAGGAAGCTCTTGCCGTAGCCGGCCGGAGCGGTGATCGAGATCACTTGAGCGTCGCGTGCGCCGCGCAATCGATCGACGAGAGCCACCCGAGGTACCGATGGGATGCGTGGGACGGGCTCATCCCGAAACAGATCAGCATCTGGCACGCGGATGGCCTTCTGCACCCCTCATCTCCCGGATCGGCGACGTCATACCCCGCGACGCGCGGCTCCGTTCGGTCCGGGGGGGCTGGGGATCCGACCGCGGCAACCGTGGGCTGGGATTGCCCGCGGAACAGTAGCATCATCTCGGGCGGAAGGTTTCCGACACCGTCCTTGTGTGGAGGTCAGCTGGGCGTCTGGACCCTCGTTTCGTCGGATCCATGGATGCCATGGAACTGCGAGCGTTCATGGATCGTTCATCCCGTTCGGGGGATGCAGATGTTCGGCGGCCGAGACATACTCATGTGCCGCCCCAGTGGGCGGCATGAGACGCAGCAGCCCTTGGCTCTGATCTGAAGGAGGAGATCGCATGGGGATCGGTCCAGTTGAGTACATGATCGTGGCGTTCCCGGGCAACCAGTTCAAAGGTGAGATCGTGCCCGCCTTGCAGGAGCTGGTCGATGCGGGCACCATCCGCGTGATCGACCTGGCGTTCGTGATCAAAGACGGCGAGGGCAACATGGCGGCCCTCGAAGCGGGGGATCTCGATTCCGACGTGGGCGCCGCGTTCGCGAAACTCGGCGGGGTGAACGGCGGCCTCTTGAACCAAGAAGACCTCGAAGCCGCGGCCGAGGAGCTCGAGCCGAACTCGTCGGCTGCGCTGCTCGTGTGGGAAGACGTCTGGGCAACCAAGCTGAAGGACGCGCTCATCAACGCTGGCGGCGAGCTCCTCGACCTCGAGCGGCTCCCGTACGAGGTGGTTGAGGCCGCTGTCGATTGGGCCAAGTCGAACACGTAGAGGCGGAAGGGGGAACGAACGATGGCGTTCGGAAGAAGAAGAGGTCCAGGGCTCGTAGGGATGGCGGCACGTACGGCTGTGGTTGCCGGAACGGCCACGGCCGTGTCGGGTCGGGTCGGACGACGACAGCAGCAGAAATACGCGAACCAAGATGCCGAAGCGATGCAGCAGCAGGAGCCTGTTATGGAACAAGCCCCGAGTGCCGGCGGCGGGGACGACACGACGGCTCAGCTCGAACAGCTCGCGAAGCTGAAGCAAGAAGGCATCCTCACCGAGGAAGAGTTCACGGCCAAGAAGAAGCAGATCCTCGGGATCTGAACGGACGGCCGGGCGAGCGTCGCCTCGCCCGGCCCCCGATTTCATCCGGTTCGGGCGATGAAGCACCCAAGCATCGTTCCTACGTGGAACGATGGCACCCCTGAATGGAGTCCCGCAATGACGAACTCTCCCGACCGGCATGCACGCGCGGTCTTGCCGATCCCTGATCGGCCGGTGCCCGGCCTGACAACGTATGACGCGAAGGATCCGGACACCGCCTACCCACCGATCGAGCCGCGGCTCCCGCCAACGGGTGCCCCCAACGTTCTGATCGTCCTTCTCGATGACGTCGGCTTCGGCGCATCGAGCACGTTCGGAGGTCCCTGCCAGACGCCAACGGCGGACAGGCTCGCCGCAGGCGGTCTGAAGTACAACCGGTTCCATACGACGGCGTTGTGCGCGCCGACCCGGGCGGCGATGCTCACCGGCCGCAACCACCATTCGGTCGCGATGGGCAGCATCACCGAGACGGCCACGTCGGCACCCGGCAACAGCTCGTTGCGGCCCAACACGAAGGCGCCGCTCGCGATGACGCTGAAGCTGAACGGATACTCGACAGCACAGTTCGGCAAGTGCCACGAGGTGCCGGTGTGGCAGTCGTCGCCGATGGGTCCGTTCGACGCATGGCCGTCGGGTGGTGGCGGGTTCGAGACGTTCTACGGCTTCATCGGCGGGGAGAACAATCAGTGGGACCCCGCGCTGTACGACGGGACGACGCCGGTGGAGCCGCCGGCGACACCCGAGGATGGGTATCACCTGACCGAAGACCTGGCCGATCGGGCCATCAGCTGGGTACGTACGCAGAAGGCCCTGATGCCCGAGAAGCCGTTCTTCGTGTACTTCGCGCCGGGAGCGACACACGCCCCGCATCACGTCCCTAAGGAGTGGGCCGACAAGTACGAAGGTCAGTTCGCCGACGGGTGGGACGCACTACGGGAGCGCACGTTCGGGCGGCAGAAGGAGCTCGGGGTGATCCCGGCGGACGCCGATCTCACCACCCGTCAAGCCGAGATCCCGGCATGGGACGACATGCCGGATGAGCTGAAACCCGTTCTCGAGCGCGAGATGGAAGTGTACGCGGGGTTCCTCGAGCACACCGACCACCATGTCGGCCGGTTGATCGATGCGATCGACGATCTCGGGATCCTCGACGACACCCTTATCTACTACGTCATCGGGGACAACGGTGCGTCAGCCGAAGGCACCCTGAACGGCGCCTTCAACGAGATGGCGAACTTCAACGGGATGGCTGCCCTCGAGACCCCTGAGTTCATGGCGAGCAAGATGGACGAGTTCGGCTCACCAAGCTCTTACAACCACTACGCGGTCGGCTGGGCGTGGGCGATGGACACTCCGTTCCAATGGACCAAGCAGGTGGCCTCACACTGGGGTGGCACGCGTAATCCCGCCATCGTGCACTGGCCCAACGGGATCGAAGAGAGCGGCGGACTGCGTTCGCAGTTCACGCATGTGATCGACATCGCACCAACGATCCTCGAGGCGGCAGGACTGCCCGAGCCGACGTTCGTGAACGGCGTTCAGCAATCGCCCATGGAGGGCAAGAGCATGACGTACTCGTTCACCGAACCGGCCGCACCGGAGAGCCACGACCTGCAGTACTTCGAGATGTTCGGCAACCGCGGCATCTACCACAGAGGCTGGAGCGCCGTGACGAAGCACCGGACGCCGTGGCAGATGGTGGGAGGAGTGGTCCCAGCATTCGACGACGATCTGTGGGAGCTGTACGACGGCGCCAGCGACTACAGCCAAGCGCACGATCTGGCGCCTGACCAACCCGAGATGCTCGCCAAGCTTCAGCGGCTCTGGCTCATCGAAGCAACCAAGTACAACGTGCTGCCGATGGACGACCGGTTGGCCGAACGGGCCAACGCGGAGATCGCCGGACGACCGACCTTGATCCACGGGAACACGCAACAGTTCTTCCCCGGCATGGGACGGCTGTCGGAGAACAGCGTGGTAAACATCAAGAACAAGTCGTTCTCCATCACCGCCGAGGTTGATGTCCCGAGCGGCGGAGCCGAGGGCGTGATCATCGCCCAGGGCGGCCGCTTCGGTGGTTGGTCCCTCTATACCGATGGCGGCAGGGCCAAGTTCGTCTACAACGTGCTCGGCATCCAGGAGTTCGCGACCGAGGCGGACGCGCCGATCCCGGAAGGCACACATCAGGTGCGCATGGAGTTCGCGTACGACGGTGGCGGGCTGGCCAAGGGCGGAGACGTAACGCTCTATCACGACGGTGAGGCCGTCGGCACCGGGCGCGTCGAAGCCACCCAGGCGATGATCTTCTCCGCCGACGAGACGACGGACATCGGCTACGAATCCGGCACCGCGGTCTCACCCGACTACACCACCAAGACGAGCCGCTTCACCGGCAAGATCCACTGGGTGCAGATCGACCTCGGGGACGACGACCATGACCACTTCATCGACCCCGAGGAGCGCTTGCGGATCGCGATGGCGAGGCAGTAGTCGGTGGGCAACATGAGGTGGAACTGATGTCGAGGCCTTCTGCATCTTCCACGGTCACCACGCTGCAGGCGCCGCCGGCGTTCCATCTCCTCGCCAAGCCGACGGGCGCCATCTGCAACCTCGACTGCACCTACTGCTTCTTCCTCTCGAAGGAGGCGCTCTACCCCGGCAGCCCGTTTCGGATGACGGACGAGACGCTCGAGGCGTACATCGAGCAGTTGATAGAGGCGCACCTGACACCCGAGGTTACGGTCGCGTGGCAGGGCGGCGAGCCGACGATGATGGGGCTGGATTTCTTCCGGCGCGCGGTTGAATTGGCGGAGAAGCATCGGAAGCCCGGTCAGCGGATCCAGCACACGATGCAGACGAACGCGGTGCTCATCGACGATGCGTGGGCAGCGTTCCTCAAGGAGCACGATTTCCTGATGGGCGTCTCGATCGACGGTCCGAAGGAGATCCATGACACCTACCGCGTCAACAAGGGCGGCGGGGGGACGTTCGATCAGGTGATGAAGGGTTGGAACGCGCTCAAGCGCCAGGGCGTCGATGTCAACGTCCTCTGCACCCTTCACGAGGCGAACGCCGACGAGCCGCTGCGGGTCTACCGGTTCTTCCGTGACGAGCTCGGCGCCGAACACATCCAGTTCATCCCGATCGTGGAGCGCGCCACGGCTGATTCGCTCCCGATGGCGAACGAAGGGTGGCACGAGCGGCCCGGGGGCGAGCGGATGCTCTACACGCAACGGGGGTCGCTCGTGACGGATCGGTCGATCACCGGCGAGCAGTACGGGCGCTTCCTGGTCGGCGTCTTCGAGGAGTGGATCCGCCACGACGTCGGCCGTGTCTACGTCCAGATGTTCGACGTGACGCTCGGCGCGCACGTCGGGCAATACTCATTGTGCATCCATGCGCCGACGTGCGGGAACGCCCTCGCGATGGAGCACAACGGTGATCTCTATTCGTGCGATCACTTCGTGGAGCCGGACTACCTTCTGGGCAACATCCACGACAAGCGGATGCTCGAGCTCGTCGCCTCGCCGCAGCAGCGTACGTTCGGTAACGACAAGCGTGACACGCTGCCGGCCTACTGTCGGGAGTGCCCGTTCCTGTTCGCGTGCAACGGCGGCTGCCCGAAGGACCGATTCATCGAGACCCCCGCCGGCGAGCCGGGGCTGAATTACCTCTGCGCCGGCTACAAGATCTTCTTCGGCCACGTCGATGCCCCGATGCGACGGATGAAGGGGCTCTTGGGCTCAGGACGCTATGCGGACGAGATCACCGCGGAGGTACTGGCCGAAGACGCGAAGCGTGGCCGCAACGACCCCTGTCCGTGCGACAGCGGCCAGAAGTGGAAGCGGTGCCACGGCGATGCGGCCTGACGCCGCTCAGCCGCGCGTGATCAGCGCGCGACGACGTAGGAGCGGGATGAGGCACCGGCGAGCAGTGCCGACACCAAGATCCCCAGCGGCAACGTTCCCCAATAGCCGACCCCGACACCGACGTTGCCGAGGAACAGCATCAACAGCCATGTCGAAGGGAACGTCGCGATGAGGAAGACCACGAGACCCATCAGCAGTGCTTTGAACATCGACCCCTCCCGTATCCGTTCCCGTGACTATACGGCCAGGTCCATTGCCGAGCACGGCTTCGCGGGCAGCGGAATGCGCGGCGGGCTATCGTTCGTCGCGAACCCGCAGTCCAGATCGCGGAGGGGGACAGCATGAGCGAACAGCAAGGACCAGAGGACCTCGAGGCGGTCCGCGCGGAGGTCGATCGGTTGAAAGAAGAGGTCGAGAAGCTCGAAGCGAAACCGGAGAAGCGGCGTCGGCTCCGCAAGGTCTTCGCGGTCGTGTTCATCGTGATCGCCGTCCTCGCCGCCACGGCGCTCACGCCAGGTCTGTGGGCCCGGCGAACGGTCTACAACACGAACCGCTACCTCGCCGTCGTCGGGCCGCTCGCGAGCGATCCCGCCATCCAGGAGGCGCTCGCCCGCCAGCTGACGCAGGCCGTCTTCACCGCCACCGATGTTGAGGCGAAGGTGCAGGCGGCGATCGCCGAACGAGCTCCGAGACTCGGGTTCATAGCGGGGCCGCTGACCTCCTCGTTGCAGGGGTTCGTCCAGGACCAGGCCCAGAAGGTCCTCGCGAGCAGTCAGTTCCAGGATTTCTGGGTCCGGGCCAACACGGCCCTTCAGAAGCAGGTCGTGGCGGTGCTCGACGGGAACAGCGACGTCCTCACGGTGCAGGGCAACCAGGTGGTGTTCAACTACCTGCCGCTGCTGAACGACGCGCTCCAGCAGCTCTCCGGGACGCTGAGCGCCATCCTCAACCGGCAGATCACCCTCCCGACGATCACGCCCGATACCGTCCCGAGCCAGGCGGTCACGTCGCTCGAGACGGCACTCGGTGTCACGCTCCCCCCGACGTTCGGCTCCGTCACCCTCTTCCAGGGAGATGAGCTGACGTCGGTGCAGGACGCGGTGTCCACCTTCAACAATATCCTGATCCTGGCGATGGCACTGTTCATCATCAGCGCTGCCTTGGCGCTGATCCTCTCCACGAGACGTCGCCGAACGCTGCTCCAGCTCGTCACCGCTCTGATCGTTGTCGTCGTGCTCGAGCGACGCTTCGCGATCGCGGAGGCCAACAACGTGGTGAACATGGCCAAGCCGGAGAACCAAGCCGCGGTGCAGGCGATCATCGGCGCGTTCCTGAGCTCGCTGCTCCTCGCCACGAAGCGCATCCTCTGGGTGCTCTTCGTCGTCCTGATCGTGGCCGTGGTCACGGCTCCGTACCCATGGGCCGTTCGGGCGCGTGCCTGGGTGGCGGATGTCGGCAGGGCGGGCGTGGGCGCCGTGCGCGGAGCGGAGATCGGGCCTGCTGCAGCTTGGGTGGGTGGTCACCGCGACGCGCTGATGTTGGCAGGGGCAGTCGTGGCCGCGATCATCCTGCTCTTCGCGTCGATCTCGCTCGGGTGGTTCCTCGTCCTCGCGATCGTCCTCGCGCTCTACGAGCTCGCCGTGTATCGGATCGCCGCCGCCACCCTGCCCGAACCAAAGGAGGTCGGGGCCTAGCACGGGGACCGGGTGGACCGGACGGATCGACCCCGTCATCATGGAGGACGTGAGCGAAGTCGTCCGGATCCCTATCGGGGGTGGCGAGGAGCAGCCCGCGGCGCCGCAGGCGCTCTCACCACCGTCCGACTGGTTCACCCTCGCCGCACGTGCGGCCGTCGGGTTGGTCAGCCTCGGCGCCGAGGCCTCGATCCAGATCATCCGGATGGCCTCTGGCACGCCCGAGCACGACCAGGACACGGCCACGCCCGATACCGCCGCTCTCCTCGTCGGTGCAGCGCTCGGTCTCGCGATCGAGGCGGTCCGCACAGCCGCAACCGTCGCGGAACTCGGCCGACGCACGGCGGGTCCACCCGCGTCATTCCTGATCGGCACCGTCTCGGATGCTCCGCGCCGGGCCGCCGCGGACCTCGTCGACCGATGGAACCAGAGTTGGCGCGAGGAGCGCCCCGAAGTCGAGGCTGCGGCGAACGCGGTTGCCGTCGAAGCGACCCGACGCGCGATCGACCTGGTCCTCGATCAGCTCGATCTGACCCAGCTCGTGCTCGATCACGTCGACATCGAACGGATCGTCGCCTCGGTCGATCTGAACGAGGTCGTCGAACAGCTCGATGTCGACGCCGTCGCCGACAGGCTCGACATCGAGCGCGTGATCGCGCGACTGGACCTCGCCAAGCTCTCCCTCGAGGTGATCGAGCGGATCGACCTCCCCGAGATCATCCGTACCTCGACCGGGACGGTCGCGAGCGAGAGCGTTCGGGTCGTTCGGATGCAAACCTTCGGCGCCGACCGCGCGATCTCGGGCCTCGTCAGCCGGATGCTGGGCCGTTCCACGACGGGGGAAGCAGCCGATACGGACGACCTGGACGCAACCGGTGAGTGAGACGGAGCCGCCCGCGATCCTGACCGTTCCCGCGGAGGCCCGCAGCTTCCAAGGTGAACGCGCCGGGATCGTGAGCCGGGTCTTGGCGAACGCGATCGACCTGGCGATCCTGGTGGTCGTCCTCGGCGCCGGATACCTCGGTTGGTCGGCGTGGCTCTTCCTCCGCCGAGGCGCAAGCTTCCGCTTCCCAACGGTCACGTACCAGGGCACCTACATCGTCGGCGCGATCGTCCTGACGTTGCTGTTCACCGTCGCATGGTCATCGACCGGTCGCAGCTACGGCGATCGCCTCCTCGGTCTCCGCGTGACCAACCGGCGAGGGGACCGGCTTGGGTTCGCTGCGGCGTTCATCCGCGCCGTGCTTTGCGTCGCGTTCCCGCCGCTGCTGTTCTGGGCGATCGTCGACCGCAGGTCTGTGCAGGACCTCGTGCTTCGCACGGCGGTGATCTACGACTGGGCGGAGCAGCCCCGCGGCACGCCGCCCTCCGATCCGTCGTGATCCAGGCGTTGGGGCCCGGGCGTGTAGCCCATCTCGCTCGTCACGTCCCGCCGGCCGAGTCCGGGTCGCCGCGCCTGGTGGCCCGCTCCAGACCGAACCGGGAGACCACCAGCGCAACCGCGCTCACCAGGTAGAGCTGCCCGAGCAAGGCTTCGGTGATGGCGAGCATGCGTGGACCGTCACCCCGCAGGGTGTAGTCCCCGTATCCGGTCGTCGTGAGCGTGACGAAGCTGAAGTAGGTGATGTTCGCCGACGAGGCCTCGCCCGACTGCTGAACGAAAAGCGGCTGGGTGTCCACCGCGTTGAGGATGCTGTATACGAACGTGAAGAACAGCCCGATCAGGAGGTAGAGACACAGCGCGCCGGCCAGGACCTGGAGATTCACGACCTTCTCGTGCGCGAGTCGACGGACGATCGCGATCGGCGCGCCGATCGCCATGAACGCGCCGACGAGACCGGTCGAGATCACCGGCGTCTCCCCGCTCCCGAAGACGGTCGCGAGGATCGCGACACCGACCGCGAAGATCAGGACGATCCGAGCCCAGAGGCGCCACCGGCGGCTGACGTCGGACGTCCACAGGATGAAAAGGAGCGCACCGCCCTCGCAGAGCAGCGCGATCACCCGTATCCACCCGGCACCGCTCGCGAACGCGCTCGCGAAGATGGTCACAACGATGAGTCCGAGAGCCGCTTCGAAGCGCGCCGGGCGGAGGCCCTCCGGCTCTTCGAACTCGCGGCGGTGCAGCCGTTCCATCTCGCGCAGGATAGGCGTTGCCGAGCTCGGCGGCTTCCCTTCGCTACACTCGAACGCGCTGGTGATGACCTCGGTGGCGATGGATGCCGGGTCGTTCGCCCGCACCGGGCCAGGTAGCTCAGTTGGTAGAGCACGCGGCTGAAAACCGCGGTGTCGGCAGTTCGATCCTGCCCCTGGCCACCCCCGTACACTCCGCGCGTCTCCCGCGCGCCTACCGTTGACCACGCACTCGTCCGCGAGCTGAAGGACGCCGAGGACGCCCGGTTCCACGCGGAACGACCCCGCTCGGCGGAGCTCTGGGCCCGAGCGTGGAAGGTGATGCCGAACGGCGTGCCGATGTCCTGGCACCGAGGGAGCTACCATCATGCTCCGCTGTGGGTGGCCGAGGGCCGGGGCGCGCGGTTCACCGACGTCGACGGGTTCACGTACTCGGACTTCAACATCGCGGACATGTCGATGTTCTGCGGCTACGCTCCCGAGCCGGTCGTTCGGGCCGTCTCTGACCGCATGACGAGGGGCAACCAGTTCCTGCTCCCGACCGAGGACTCGATCGTCGTCGCCGAGGAGCTCACCCGCCGATACGCGCTGCCGATGTGGCAGTTCACGCTGTCCGCCTCGCAGGCCAACACGGAGGCGATCCGGGTGGCGCGGGTCGTCACCGGCCGTGACAAGGTGCTCCTGTTCGACGGCAAGTACCACGGGCACTTCGACGAAGCGCTCGTCGAGCTCGCACCCGACGGCTCGCTCCGCGCCGAGGAACGCGGTCTCCCGATCGGCGGCGAGGCCCATACCGTGGTCGTCCCGTTCAACGACCCGGACGCGCTCGCCGACGCCCTCGCGGGCGGTGGGATCGCGTTGGTCCTCACGGAGCCGGCGCTCACGAACAACTTCGGGCTGATCATGCCTGAGGACGGCTTCCACGCCGAGCTCCGGAGGCTGACCCGGTCGACCCGCACGCTGCTCGCGTTGGACGAGACGCACACGCAGGTGGTCGGCCCGGGCGGGTTGACCGCTGCATGGGGTCTGGAGCCGGATCTGCTCACGGCGGGCAAGTCGATCGCCGCCGGGGTGCCGTTCGGGGCGTGGGGCATGACCGAGACGATCGGACACGTCCTGCTCCAGATGAAAGGCCCCGACGGCGAGCGGGGCGACATGGTCGCGACCGGCGGCACCCTGTTCGGCAACGCGCTCTCGATGGCGGCGGCGCGCACCACGATGCTCGAGGTCCTCTCGTACGAGGCCTATACGAGCACCGCGAGGCTGGGCGCGAAGCTCGCGAACGGCATGGCCGCGACCGTTCGGGCTGCCGGACTCCCCTGGCACGTCCACCATCTCGGTCCCCCGGGCCGGCTACACGTTCCGTCCCGAACCGGTCATCAACGCGGACGAGGCGCGGGCATGCGCCGATGACCTCCTGACGCGCTTGGTCCGCGTGTGGCTCGCGAACCGCAGCGTGTGGGAG
>Ga0307302_10000600_pt1 | contig 15901 bp, 16 predicted proteins | sample ER_DNA_183_FD_194490 | JGI IMG/M metagenome (GOLD analysis project Ga0307302, IMG submission 194490) | Bulk soil microbial communities from the East River watershed near Crested Butte, Colorado, United States - ER_DNA_183 | ecosystem: Environmental > Terrestrial > Soil > Floodplain | place...
CGTGGGCGGCCAGGAACTCGAGCGCGATCTCGGGGTCGGTCCGCCCGGCCATGGCCAGCATGCGCGCCGCCACCCGGTCGGGCGGCCGCCCGACGACGGCCTGGAACGCCTCGTTGAAGATGTCGCAGCCGACCTCCCCGGCCTGGACCAGGGTGCCGTCGATGTCCCACAGGACCAGCCGTCGCATGTGCCAAGCCTACGCGTGGGCGGCGCGGGCCCGGCGGCGGTGGGGTGTGGACAACCCGGCGCACCCTCTGCCCCGGTGGGCTACGCTCCCCCACCGGGGGACCCGGCACCGGACCGGGAGGGTGAGCCGCGGGGCCGGGTGGGTCACGTACCGAGCCGGGGGTGCCGGCTGGGCTGGTGGGGCTCGGGACGAGGAGGTGGCGTGGGGCAGGGGCGGGTGTTGGCGCTCGACCTGGGGACGTCGTCGGTGCGGGCGCTGGTGTTCGACGACCGGGGGGCTCCGCTGGCCGGCGTGCTGGCCCGGCGGCCCACCCATCTGGACGTCACCGACGAGGGCAAGGCCGAGCTCGACCCCGACGGGGTGGTCGGCGCCGTCGGCGAGTGCCTGGACGAGCTGACCTCCCGGGGGGAGCTCGACGGGGTCGGGCAGGTGGCCACCTCCTGCGCCTGGCACTCGGTGATCGCCCTCGACGGCGGCGGCGGCCGGCTGACGGGCGCGCTCACCTGGGCCGACACCCGGGCGGCGCCGCTGGTGGCCGAGCTGCGGTCCCGGGGCGACATGGACCGCCTCCAGGCCGCCACCGGCGCCCGCCCGCACACGCTCTACTGGACTGTCAAGCTGCCCTGGCTTTCCAGGGAGCTCTCTCCCGCCCCGGCCCGCTACCTGGGGCTGGCCGAGTACGTGACCGGGGCCCTGCTGGGCGACCCGACCGCCTCCCCGTCCATGGCCTCGGGGACCGGGCTGCTGGAGCTGGCCAGCGCCGCCTGGGACGCCCAGGCCCTGGAGCTGGCCGGCGTGGACGAGCGGGCCCTGCCGGCGGTCGCCGGCGAGGGCTGGACGGGCCGGCTCGGGCCGGAGGGGGCGCGGCGCTGGCCGGCCCTGGCCGAGGCCACCTGGCACCCGGCGACCGGCGACGGGGCCGCCTCCAACGTCGGCGCCGGCTGCGTCTCCCCCGACCGGGTGGCCGTCAACCTCGGCACCTCGGCCGCCATCCGCGTCGTCGAGCCGGCCGACCAGGCCGGCCCGCTGCACCGTGAGCTCTGGCGCTACCTGGTCGACGACCGCCAGGTGGTCACCGGGGCCGCCTTCTCGGGGGCCGGCAACCTGTACGCCTGGCTGCGGCAGGTGACCGCCCTGCCGGCCGAGGGCTCGCTCGAGGACGAGCTGGCAAAGGTCCCGCCCGGCTCGCGGGGGGTGGTGGTCATGCCCTACCACGCCGGGTCCCGCCCGCCGCTCGACCTGGCCGCCGGGTCGGGGGCGATCACCGGCCTGTCGCTGGCCACCACCGCGGTCGAGATCCTGGCCGCCACCCTGGAGTCCGTGTGCTACCGGCTGGCCGCCGGGTTCGATGCGTTGGCGGCCACACTCCCGGGTGAGCCAGAGGTGGTCGCCTCCGGCGGGGCCATTGTCGCCTCCCCCTGGTGGCAGCAGACCCTGGCCGACGTGCTCGGCCGCCCGGTCCGGCTGGTCGACGAGCCCGAGGCCTCGGCCAGGGGGGCCGCCCTGCTGGCCCTCGGCCAGGCCACCGACCCGGCCACCGTTCGCGTGGTCGAGCCCCGCCCCGACGCCGTCGAGGCCCAGCGGGCGGCCAGGGCCCTGCATGAGGACCTGGCCGCCCGCCTCGGGTACGTTTGAGCCCCCACCTCGGGGCGGTATAGGCCCGACCATGGCACAGGCGCTCTTGAGTGGCGGTGGGCGGAGCCGGAGCTCCCCCCACATGGATCTGGACGACGAATCTAGGAGACCACCCATGACCGAACAGTTGCCCGACGATCTGGACCCGCACGAGATGGCCGACAGCGTGGAGGACGAGCTGGTGGCCGAGGAGGGCCTGGAGCTGGGGCTGGACCCGGACCTGGCCCTGTTCGCGGCCCGGGACGAGCTGGAGGAGGGCGAGGAGCCGCTCGGGTAAGTTACGCTCTGTTCCATATGGAACAGCGCGCGCTCATCACCGGCATCGGCACCGTCAACCCGCTCGGGCTGGACGCCCCCTCCACCTGGGAGGCGATGCTGGCCGGGCGCAGCGGCATCGACACCATCGCCGCCTTCGACCCCTCGGACTACCCGGTCCGCATCGCCGGCGAGGTCCGCGGCTTCGACCCCGAGTCGGTGGCCTCACGCAAGGACGCCCGGCGCATGGACCGCGGCGTGCTGTTCGCGGTGGCCGCCGCCGACGAGGCGGTGGCCGACTCCGGCATCGACAAGCTCGACCCGGAGCGCACCGGCGTGGTCGTGGGCTCGGCCATCGGCGGCATCGGGATCGTCGAGGAGCAGCAGCGCGTCCTGCTGGAGCGGGGGCCGAGCCGTGTCTCGGCCACCTTCCTGCCCAACTGCCTGGTCGACACGGCCACCAGCTACATCGCCACCAAGCTGGGCGTGGTCGGCCTCAACTTCGCGGTCGTGTCGGCCTGCGCCACCGGCTCGCACGCCATCGGCGAGGCGGCCGAGCTGATCCGCCAGGGCCGGGCCGACGTCATCCTGGCCGGCGGGACCGAGGCCTGCATCACCCCGCTGGTGCTGGCCGGGTTCTGCCAGATGCAGGCCCTGGCCCCCGGCAACGACGACCCGCCGGCGGCCTCGCGCCCGTTCGACCGGGCCCGGGCCGGCTTCGTGATCGCCGAGGGCGCGGCCATTGTCCTGCTCGAGTCCGAGTCCTCGGCCCGGGCCCGCGGGGCCAAGGTCTACGCCGAGGTGGCCGGGTACGGCGCCTCCAACGACGCCTACCATGTGGCCACCCCGCACCCGGAGAGCCGCGGGGTGATCCACATGCTCACCGACGCCATGGCGTCGGCCAGGGTCCGGCCCGAGGAGGTCGGCTACGTCAACGCCCACGGCACCGGCACCCCGCTGGGCGACCCGGCCGAGACCCAGGCCATCCGCCAGGCCTTCGGCGCCCACGCCGACGAGCTGGCCGTCTCCTCCACCAAGTCCATGACCGGCCACCTGTTCGGCGCGGCCGGCGCCCTCGAGGCGATCGCCAGCGCGCTCGCCCTGCGCGACCAGGTCCTGCCCCCGACCATCAACCTCGAGGACCCGGACCCAGCATGCGACCTCGACTACGTACCCCTGAAGAGCCGGGAGGCCCGCCTGGACGTGGCCATCTCGAACTCCATGGGGCTGGGCGGCCACAATGGCGCCGTCGTCCTTCGCCGCGCCAGCTTCTGAGGCAGCGCCGCGAGGCCATGGCCGCGGCCAGGCAGGCGGCCCCGCCGCCCGCCCCCGTCTCCATGGGCGAGCTGCTCCGCGAGGCCCTGCACAGCCCCCGTGACCTGCTCCTCATGCTGGGCGCCCTGGTGGTCGCCATGCTCGTCACCTCGCCCCTCCCGACCTACCTCTGGGGGCCGGCCGCCCTCCTGCTCGCCGCCATCCCCGGGACCCGCATCATGAGCCGGGTCCACGCCCGCGCCGAGCAGCGGGCCCGCGAGCGTGAGCACCCGACCGACGAGCCGTAGCCGCACCGCCCGGGCGGCGGCCACGGGCCGGGGCGGTCCCGCGCACCCCATGGAGCTGCTGTTCCTGCCGGGCCTGGCCGACGTGGTGGAGGCCGAGGCCCGCGAGCGCCTCGGGGGGGCGGGGAGGCTGCGCCCGGTGCCGGGCCGCTCGGACTCGTTCCTGCTGGACCTCCGCGGCCCCTGGGACCGGCTCCTGGACCTGCGCACCATCGTGGCCGCCTTCGCCGTCCTCACCTTCGGTGTGCCCCGACCACGCTCGCTGACCAGCGGGGAGTACCTGCCGGAGATCGTGCGGGCCATCCAGGCGGTCCGGGAGCTCGACCCGGTGCCGCCGCCGGCGTCGTTCCGGTTCGACGCCGCCGGCCACCGGTCCGCCGGGTTCCGGCGCCTCGCCGAGGAGCTGGCCTCCTCCACCGGGCTGCCCTACGACCAGGACGACGGCGACCTCCTGCTGCGGTTCCGGCGCGCCGCCGAACGGCCCGACGGCTGGGACGTCCTGGTCCGGCTGTCGACCCGGCCGCTGTCGGACCGCCCCTGGCGGGTGCGGGACTTCCCCGGCGCGGCCAACGCCACCGTCGCCGCGGCCATGGCCCGCCTGACCCGGCCGCGCCCCGGCGACCGGGTCGCGAATCTCATGGCCGGCTCGGGCACGCTGCTCGTGGAGCGCCTGCTGGCCGGGCCCGCCCGGCTGGCCGTCGGGGTCGACCGGGACCGGGCCGTGCTGGAGGACTGCCGCGAGAACCTGGCCGCGGCCGGGCTCGGGGACCGGGCGCTGCTGCTGGCCGGCGACGTCGCCGACGACGCCTGGCTGGACCACGGCCCCTACGACGTGCTCCTGGCCGACCCGCCGTGGGGGACGCTGGTCGGCGACCACGCCGCCAACGAGGCCCTGTACGCCACCCTGCTGGAGCGGGCCCACCTCGCCGCCGCCCCGGGGGCCCGCATGGCCGTGCTCACCCACGAGATCCGTCTGATGGAGCGCTGCCTGGACCGGGCCCGGGGGCTCTGGGCGCCCGAGGGCGTCACCCGCGTGTACCAGAAGGGGCATCACCCGCGGATCTACCTGCTGCGCCCGGCCGGGCGAGCTCCCGCACGGTCCCGTCCGGCCGGCCGAGGAGGACCTCGTCGGCCTGGTCGACGAACAGGCCGTGCTCGACCACGCCCAGGGTCGCCTTGACCGCCTCGGCCAGGGCCTCGAGGTCGCCCGGGGGGATGGCGCAGTCGAGCAGGTGATGGCCCTCGTCGGTGACGACCGGGCGGCCGTCGGGGCCGGTGCGCAGCACGGCCGAGGGGAGCAGCTCCAGCAGGCGCCGGCGGGTGGTCGTCCAGGCGAACCGGACGACCTCCACCGGCAGGGCCCTGGTGGCGCCGAGGCGGTCGACCAGCTTGGGGGCCTCGGCGACGATCACCACGTGACGGGCCGCGGCCAGGACCAGCTTCTCGCGCAGGAGAGCGCCGCCGCCGCCCTTGAGCAGGCGCAGGGCCGGGTCGACCTCGTCGGCGCCGTCGACGGCCAGGTCGAGGACGAGGCCGTCGTCCAGGCCGACCAGGTCGACGCCGGCCGCCCTGGCCCTGGCCTCGGTGCTGGAGGAGGCGACCACCGCCCGCAGCGGGTCGGGCGAGGCCCAGGTGGCGCCGAGCACATCGATCAGGGCGAACACGGCCCGCCCGGAGCCGAGGCCGACGGTCATGCCGGGCTCGATCCGGCGCCGGGCGGCCGCCACCGCCGCGGCCCGCGCCGGGTCGTCCAGGAGCTCGCTCAACCCGGGACGCCCCGCCAGCCGGTGGTGCCGGTCTCGGCCACGTGGGCGCCCGAGCCCTCCTGCTCGTTCCAGAGCAGGATCGCCGGCCACTCGTGCTCGTCGCCGAGGACCGACAGGCTGGCCGTGCCCAGGAACAGGTGCCTGGCCGCCCCGGGCGGCAGGCCCAGGTGGCAGGCGGCCAGGATGCGGAGCTGGTGGCCGTGGGAGAACAGCAGGGCCCGGCCGCCCGAGGCGGCCAGGTCGGCCAGCAGGGCCCGGGCCCGGGCGGCGGCGGCCTCGACCGTCTCGCCGCCCGGGCAGCCGTCGCGGAACAGGTCCCACCCGGGCCGGGCGGCGCGGATCTGCGCGGTGGTCAGGCCCTCGTAGTCGCCGTAGTCGAACTCCAGCAGGGCGTCGCTGGTCTCCAGCCGGTCGCCGAACCCGGCCAGCCGGGCCGTGGTCACGGCCCGGGTCAGGGGGCTGGACAGGACCCGGTCGACCTCAAGGCCGCGCAGGTGCCGGCCGAGCGCCTTGGCCTCGGCCTCGCCGACCGGGCTCAGCGGCAGGTCGGTGCGGCCGGTGTGCCGCCGCGCCCGCGACCACTCGGTCTCGCCGTGCCTGACCAGGTAGACCTCCACCGCATCGCCTCCCGGCTGGGACGGTAGCATCTGAGCAGCCGCACGTGAGGAGGTCCGCCGATGATGGACTACCCGCTCACCGTCCGGAGCATCTATGAGCGAGCCCGCACCCTGTTCCCGGACAAGCCGCTGGTGACCAGGCGGCCGGAGGGCGTGCGGCGGACCACCTACGGCGACTGGGCCGAGCGGGTGGCCCGGCTGGCCGGGGGACTGCGCGAGCTCGGCGTCGGGCCCGGCGACCGGGTGGCCACCTTCTGCTGGAACCACGACCGGCACCTGGAGGCGTACTTCGCGGCCGCCCTGATGGGGGCCAGCTACCACACCCTCAACATCCGCCTGGGCGGCGACCAGCTCGCCTACATCGTCAACCACGCCCACGACAGGGTGCTGGTCTGCGACGCCGAGCTGGCCGGGGCCATCGGCCCGGTGCTGCCCGGCCTCGGCACCCTGGAGCATGTGCTGGTGCTGGACGCCGACGACGGGCAGCGGCCGTCGCTCGGCTTCGGCGCCGAGCACGGCTACGAGGACCTGGTCGAGCGCTCGGCCCCGATGACCGACTGGCCGGAGCTGGACGAGGAGCAGACCGCCGGGATCTGCTACACCTCGGCGACCACCGGCAACCCCAAGGGCGTGGCCTACTCCCACCGGGCCCTGTACCTGCACTCGCTGATGGCCGGCCTGGTCGACACGGCGGCCATCTCCGAGCGGGACGTGCTGTTGCCGATCGTGCCCATGTTCCACGTCAACGCCTGGGGGATGCCGTTCGCGGCCACCTGGTACGGGGCCGGCCAGGTGTACGGCGGCCCGGCCCCCACCCCGGCCGACTACCTGCGCCTGATCCGGACCGAGGGCGTGACCGTCTCGGCCGGGGTGCCCACGGTCTGGCTGGGCATCCTGCCGCTGCTGGAGGCCGACGGGGGCGGCCTGGGCTCGCTGGAGCGGATCATCTGCGGCGGGTCGGCGGCCCCGGTGTCGATGATCCGGGCCTACGAGGAGCGCCACGGGGTCCAGTTCATCCACGCCTACGGCATGACCGAGGCGACCCCGGTGACCCACTTCTCGCGGCTCAAGTCGGCCATGGCCGACCTGCCGGTCGAGGCCCGCTACGGCTACAAGGCCAAGCAGGGCACGCTCGTGCCCGGCCTGGAGCAGCGGGTGGTGGACGCCGACGGCGACCAGGTCCCGGCCGACGGCAAGTCCATGGGCGAGCTGCTGCTGCGCGGCCCCACGATCGCCTCGGAGTACCTGGACGACGAGCGCTCGGCCCAGACCTTCGTCGACGGCTGGTACCACACCGGGGACGTGGCCACCCTCGACCACGAGGGCTACCTGCACCTGGTCGACCGGACCAAGGACCTGGTCAAGTCGGGCGGCGAGTGGATCTCCAGCGTCGAGCTGGAGAACGCCCTGATGGGCCACCCCGAGGTTGCCCAGGCGGCGGTCATCGCCGTCCCCGACGAGAAGTGGGGCGAGCGCCCCCTGGCCGTGGTCGTCCGCAAGCCCGGGTCCGAGGTCGGCGAGGCCGAGGTGGTGGCCTCGGTGGCCGACAAGTTCCCCAAGTGGTGGCTGCCCGAGCGGGTCGAGTTCGTCGACGAGATCCCCATGACCGCCACCGGCAAGTTCTCCAAGCGCCTGCTGCGCGAGCGCTTCGTCGTCCGGGTCCACGACGAGGAGGACTCCGACGACCGCTGACCCGCCACCCGCCCCCGGGCCCGACCCGACCGCCGCGCTCGCCGGGCGCCTGCGCCAGGACACCATCGCCGCCCTGGAGCTCTACACCGTCTATGTGGGCGAGCGGCTGGGCCTGTACCGGGCGCTGGCCGAGGGCGGCCCGGCGACCTCCACGGAGCTGGCCGCCCGAACCGGGACGGTCGAGCGCTACGTGCGGGAGTGGCTGGAGCACCATGCGGCCAGCGGGCTGCTGGCGGTCGACGACCCGGCGCCCGGGCCGCTGGAGCGCCGCTACCGGATGCCGCCCGAGCACGTCCCGGTCCTGGCCGATCCCGACCACGTCGGCTACCAGGCCTACCGGGGGGTCGAGGCGGTCCGGGCGGCCCGGCCGATGCCCGACGTGGTGGAGGCGTTCCGGCACGGCGGCGCCCCGCCGCCGCTGTCCTGGGAGCCGGAGGGCCGGGCCGAGTTCAACCGGGCCCTGTTCCTCAACCTGCTCGGCAGCAGGTGGCTGCCGGCGATCCCCGAGGTCGACCGGCGCCTGCGCGCCGAGCCGCCGGCCCGGGTGGCCGACGTGGCCTGCGGCACCGGCTGGTCGAGCATCGCCATGGCCGGGGCGTACCCGAAGATCACGGTGGACGGCTTCGACCTCGACCCCGACGTGGTGGCGGCCGCCACCCAGCACGCCGCCGAGACAGGCATGGCCGGCCGGGTGCGCTTCGCGGTGGTCGACGCCGCCGACCCCGACCTGCCCGGAGCCTACGACCTGGTGACCATCTTCGAGGCCCTGCACGACATGGCCCGGCCGGTGGACGCCCTGCGGGCGGCCCGGGCGATGCTGGCCGAGGACGGGTCGGTGGTGATCGCCGACGAGCGGGTCGAGGACGAGTTCACCGCCCCGGCCCCCGATCCGGACCGGCGGGCCTACGGCTGGAGCGTCGTCTCCTGCCTGCCGAGTGTCATGGGCGACCCGGAGACGGCCGCCACCGGCGCCGCGTTGCGCCCGGCCACCCTGGCCGGCTACGCCGAGGCGGCCGGGTTCGGCCGCACCGAGGCCCTCGGGGTCGAGGACGAGGACTGGCGCTTCTACCGGCTGCTGCCCTAGCCGCGGCCGCCCGCTACCCCCTGGCCTCGGCCAGCCAGCCGTCGAGGGGACGGCCGGCGAGGCGCTCGTAGGCCTCGCGGTAGCGGGCGGCGGTGCCCGCGACCACGTCGGGGGGGAGGGCCGGGGGCGGGGGACGCCGGTCCCAGTCGTGGTCCTCCAGCCAGTCGCGGACGTACTGCTTGTCGAACGAGGGCGGGGAGTGGCCGGGGGACCAGCCGCCGGCCGGCCAGAACCGGGAGGAGTCCGGGGTGAGGACCTCGTCGGCCAGCACCACCTGGTCGCCGTCGCGGCCGAACTCGAGCTTGGTGTCGGCGAGCAGGATGCCGCGCCGGGCCGCGTGCTCGGCGCCCCGCCGGTAGACCTCCAGGGTGAGGTCGCGCAGGCGGCCGGCCAGCTCGGGGCCGATGGCCGCGGCCACCTCGGCCTCGGAGACGTTCTCGTCGTGGCCGGTCTCGGCCTTGGTGGCCGGGGTGAAGATCGGCTCGGGCAGCCGGTCGGCCTGGTGCAGCCCGGGCGGCAGCGGGATGCCGCAGACGGCCCCGGTGGCCTGGTAGTCCTTCCAGCCCGAGCCGACCAGGTAGCCGCGGGCCACGCACTCGAACGGCACCATCTCCAGGCGCCGGACCAGCATGGCCCGGCCGGCCAGGTGGCGGGCCGACGGCGGCAGCTCCGGCGCCCGCCAGCCGGCCAGGTGGTTGGGGACCAGGTCGGCCAGCAGCTCCAGCCAGAACACGGTCAGGGCGGTCAGCACCTCGCCCTTGCCGGGGACGGGGTCGTCCAGGACCACGTCGAAGGCCGAGATGCGGTCGCTGGCCACCAGCAGCAGGTGGCCGTCGTCGACCTCGTACAGGTCGCGGACCTTGCCGGAGCCGAGGGGCCGCAGCCCCTCGGGAACCGTGAGCTCGCTCACTGGCGCCACCTCCCAGCCACTGACGTCTCGTATGCGCCCGCCCTCATCTCGGCAACGCCTCCAGTCGCTCGAACACAGGGCCGGCCCCGGCCAGGAACCGGGCCGGGTCGAGGGCGGCGTCCAGCACGTGGTCGCTCAGGGCCTCGGCCACGCCCGGCTCGGCCATGAGCAGGTCGCGGAAGCCACCCTTGCCCTCCCAGGCCGCCATGGCCGCCCGCTGCACCGCCGCATAGGCGTCGTCCCTGGTCCAGCCGGCGTCGACCAGGGCGAGCAGGGCGGCCGACGACCCGGCCAGGCCGCCGGAGGCGTCCAGGTTGGCCCGCATCCGCTCGGGGGAGACGCGCAGGCCGGCGACCAGCCAGTGGGCCCGCTCCAGGGCGTAGTCGAGCACGCAGCAGGCGTCGGGCAGGGCGACCCGCTCGACCGCCGAGTGGGAGATGTCGCGCTCGTGCCAGAGGGCGACGTCCTCCAGCCCGGCGGCGGCGTAGCCGCGCAGCAGCCGGGCCATGCCCACCAGGCGCTCGGCCACGATCGGGTTGCGCTTGTGGGGCATGGCCGAGGAGCCCTTCTGGCCCTCGGCGAACGGCTCCTCGGCCTCCCGCACCTCGGTGCGCTGGAGGTGGCGGACCTCGGTGGCCAGGCGCTCGACGTCGGCGCCGGCCACGGCCAGGGTGGCCAGCAGGGCGGCGTGGCGGTCGCGGGCCACCACCTGGGTCGGGGCCGGCTCGGGGGCCAGGCCGAGCTCGTCCAGTACCTCGGCCTCGACCTCGGCCGGGAGGTTGGCGTAGGTGCCGACCGCGCCCGAGATGGTGCCGACGGCGACCCCCTCCCGGGCGGCGGCCAGCCGGCGCCGGTCGCGGTCGAAGGCGAAGGCGTGGCCGGCCAGCTTGAGGCCGAAGGTAGTCGGCTCGGCCGCCACCCCGTGGGTGCGGCCCAGGCACAGGGTGTCGCGGTGCTCCAGGGCGCGGTCCCGCAGCGCCCCCACCAGCCGGTCGAGTCGACGCGTCAGCAGGTCGCAGGCCCGGGTGAGCTGGAGGGCCAGGGTGGTGTCGAGCAGGTCGGAGGAGGTCATGCCGTAGTGGACGTGCCTGGCCGCCTCGCCGACGCCCTCCCCGTAGGCGGTCAGGAAGGCGATCACGTCGTGGTGCAGCTCGGCGTCGAGGGTGTGGACCCGCTCGGGCGAGGGGGCCGGGGCCTCCTCGATGGCGGCCAGGTCGGCCGCCGGGACCAGCCCGCGGCGCGCCCTGGCCCTGACGACCGCCACCTCGACCTCGACGAACAGCCGGAAGCGGGTCGCCTCGCTCCAGATGGCGCCCATCTCGGGCAGCGTGTACCGGGGGATCATCGCCCTACAGCCGCAGGCCCTCGGCCAGCTGGTCCTTGAACTCCTGGAGCTGGAGCCGCAGCCGGGCGTCGCCCACGGCCAGGATCTGCACGGCCAGGATGCCGGCGTTGACGGCGGCGTCCAGCCCGACGGCCGCCACCGGCACCCCCGACGGCATCTGCACGATCGAGAACAGGGAGTCCTGGCCGGCCAGCTGGGGGGTGAAGATCGGCAGCCCGATCACCGGCAGGATGGTGTGGGCGGCCAGCACCCCGGGCAGGGCGGCCGCCTTGCCGGCGGCGGCGATGAGCACCTGGAGCCCACGGTCGGCGGCGCTGGCCCCGTACTCGGCGACCCGGCGGGGGTCGCGGTGGGCGCTCAGCACCTCCAGCTCGTACTCGACGCCGAACTTCTCCAGCATCACCGCCGCGGTCTTGGCCTTCTCCTCGTCGGAGGTCGAGCCGAGCACGATCCCAACCCTTGGCGGCATGGACACTCCTTCATCCGGTCGCGTTGTCCACCGGATTCTAGAACGAACTAGGGAAGGCCCCCCGACTTGACCTCCTCGACGGCCTCGGTCAGGCCGAGCCGTTCCAGGGCGGCCACGATCCAGGCGTGCTTGGCCTTGGAGAAGGCCACCGAGTCGACCGTGCCGGCGCCGACGATGGACCGCTTCAGCTGCTCGTACTGCTCGCGCAGGCCGGGGTCGGCCAGCAGGGCGTCGCGGAAGCCGCGCAGCGCCGCCACCTCCGGGCTGCCCTCGGGCACCACGTGGACGTGGACCCGGAACGAGGTGTCGCCGTGGCGGATGATCCCCTGGAGCATGGGGCGGGTCGGCGGGAACGCCGTCGCCACCGCCTGGCGCTGGAAGCCGAGGGCGAGCAGGTCCCCGGTGACCGCCGGGATGTCCTCTACCGGGGTGGGCAGGAGCAGGTCGACGGTGCCCTTGCCGGCCAGGCCGGGCACGGCCGAGCTGCCGATGTGCTCGGCCACCGCGCCGGGGCGCTTGTCGGCGATGAGCTCGGCCACCCGTCGGGCCACGTCCGGGGCGGCGTTGTTGGGCTCGTGGACCACGATCGGGACCCGGCAGTAGGGCAGGATCGGTGGTCGCTCGGCAGGTCGCATAGCACTCATCTCGTACAACCGGACCAAGGGGCTCTTACGGTAACACGGCGCCGATGTCCCGCCGGTAGTGGACGCCGTCGAACCGGACCAGCCCGGCGGCCTGGTAGGCACGGGCCCGGGCATCGGCCAGGTCGTCGCCGAGGGCGGTGACCCCGAGCACGCGCCCGCCGGCGGTGCGGACCCGGCCTCCCGGGCCCAGCGCCGTCCCGGCGTGGAACAGCTGGACCCCGGGCCGAGCCGCGGCCTCGGCGAGGCCCTCGACCTCCCGGCCGGTGCGGTAGGAGCCGGGGTAGCCGCCGGAGGCCAGCACGACGGTGACGCAGGCCCGCGGGTCCCAGGAGACCTTGCATCCGGCCAGGGTGCCCTCGGCCGCCGTCCAGGCCAGGTCGGCCAGGTCGCTGGTCATGCGGGGCATGATGGCCTGGGTCTCGGGGTCGCCGAAGCGGCAGTTGAACTCGAGCACCCGGGGGCCGGCCGGGGTCAGGGTGAGGCCGGCGTACAGCAGGCCCTGGTAGCGGGCGCCCCGCCGGGCCAGCTCGGCCACGGTCGGCTCCAGCACGGTCCGGCGGACCTGGTCGACCAGGTCGTCGTCGACGTCGGGCAGGGGCGAGTAGGCGCCCATGCCGCCGGTGTTGGGCCCGGTGTCGCCGTCGCCGACCCGCTTGTGGTCGCGGGCCGGGGCCAGGGGGAGCACGGTGCGGCCGTCGGTGACCGCGAACACGCTGGCCTCCGGCCCCTCCAGGAACTCCTCGAGCAGGATGGTGGTCCCGGCCTCGCCGTGGACCCCGCCGACCAGGGCGGCCTCGACGGCCGCGCGGGCGGCGGCGTGGTCGCCGGTCACGGTCACGCCCTTGCCGGCGGCCAGCCCGTCGGCCTTGACCACCCAAGGCGGCCCGAAGTCGTCCAGGGCGGCCACCGCCCGGTCCGGGTCGGTGAAGGTCGCCGAGCGGGCCGTCGGCACCCCGGCCGCGGCCATGACCTCCTTGGCGAACGCCTTGGAGCCCTCGATGCGGGCGGCCGCGGCGGTCGGGCCGAACACCGCCAGGCCGCGGTCCAGGAGGTCGTCGGCCGCCCCGGCGACCAGCGGCTGCTCGGGGCCGATGATGGTGAGGTCGACCCGGCGGGCCTCGACGAAGCCGGCCAGCCCGGGGCCGTCGGTCGGCCCCAGCCCGGGCACGTTCTCGGCCAGCTGGGCCGTGCCGGCGTTGCCGGGCACGGCGAACAGCCGCTCCACGTCCGGGCTCCGGGCCAGCGCGGCCAGCAGGGCATGCTCGCGCCCGCCGCTCCCGACGACCGCAATCCTCATCGGCCCTCCCCGGAGGTCGCCGTTGCCCGCGCCGGTGGCCCCGAAGCCGCCGTCGACCATCCCTGCTGGGCAATTGTCTGCTCACGGCCGGGACCGACGCCGACGGCGGTCACCGGCACGCCGCCGAGCTTCTCCACGGCGTCCACGTAGGCCCTGGCCGCCCTGGGCAGGTCCTCGAGCCTGGTCGCGCCGCTGATGTCCTCGCGCCAGCCCTCGAACAGCTCGTAGACCGGCTCGGCGTGGTGGACCTGGGTCTGGGTCATGGGCCAGTCCTCGGTCACCTCACCGTCGACCCGGTAGGCCACGGCCACCGGGATCCGCTCCAGGCGCGAGAGCACGTCCAGCTTGGTCAGGAACAACTCGGTCAGCCCGTTGACCCTGGCCGCGTAGCGCAGCCCCACGGTGTCCAGCCAGCCGCAGCGCCGCGGCCGGCCGGTGGTGGTGCCGAACTCGTCGCCGGCCGCCCGCAGCACCTCGGCCTCGGCCTCGTCGGCCTCGGTGGGGAACGGGCCGGCCCCGACCCGGGTCACGTACGCCTTGGCGATGCCCATGACCCGCTCGATCCAGCCGGGGCCGACGCCGGCCCCGGCCAGGGCACCGCCGGCCACCGGCGAGGAGGAGGTCACGAACGGGTAGGTCCCGTGGTCGACGTCGAGCAGGGTGGCCTGGGCGCCCTCGAACAGCACCTGCTTGCCCTCGCGCAGGGCGTTCCAGACGTACAGGGAGGTGTCGGCGATCCGGGGCCGCAGCGCCTCGGCGTAGGTGGCGTACTCCTCGACGATCGCCTCGGCGTCCAGGGGCAGCCGGTTGTAGACCTTGGCCAGCAGCGGGTTGCGCTCGCGCAGCACCGCCTCGACCTTCTTGGCCAGGATCCCCGGGTCGAGCAGGTCCTGGACGCGGATGCCGAGCCGCCCCACCTTGTCGGCGTAGGTGGGGCCGATGCCCCGGCCGGTGGTGCCGATGCGCTGGCGGCCCAGCCAGCGCTCGGTGAGCTTGTCCAGCTCCTTGTGCCAGGGCATGATCAGGTGCGCGTTGGCCGAGATCAGCAGCTTGCCGGTGGCGATGCCCTGGGCGTCGAGGGCGGCCAGCTCGGCCAGCAGGGTCCCCGGGTCGACCACCATGCCGTTGCCGATCACCGGGGTCACGTGCGGGTAGAGGATGCCACTGGGGACCAGGTGGAGCTTGAAGGTCCGGCCCCCCACGATCACCGTGTGCCCGGCGTTGTTGCCGCCCTGGTAGCGGACGACCACGTCCATCTTGTCGGCCAGCAGGTCGGTGGCCTTGCCCTTGCCCTCGTCACCCCACTGGCTGCCGACGAGGATGGTTCCCGGCATCTCGGCTCGCTTTCGACGTCGCTGTGCCCGCAGCAGGTTACATCCGCCGCGAGCCGGTCGTTGCCAGCCACACCCCGGCCAGGACCATGGGGCCGCCGACCCAGAACGCGGGGCCGGGCAGCTCGTGGAACAGCCACCAGGCGAGCAGGGTGGCGATGACCGGCTCGAGCAGCAGGGCCACGGCCACCACCGAGGCGCTCACGGTGGCCAGCAGGCCGTTGAACACGGTGTGGCCGAGCAGCTGGGGGCCGACGACCACCCCGGCCAGGGCCAGCCACGACGCGGCCTGGTAGCCGCCGAGGCTGGACCCGGTGAGCAGGCAGGCCGGCAGCAGCACGACCGCGGCCACGCCGTAGACCGAGGCGGCGTAGGTGGAGACGGGCAGCCGCTGCCTGACCACCCGTCCCAGCAGCAGGTAGGCGGCCACGGCCAGCGCCCCGGCGAAGGCGAGCACGTCCCCGAGCACGGCGTCGGAGCCGCCGCCCAGCCCGGCGGCGTCGCCCACCCCGATGACCACCGCCCCGGCGGTGGCCAGGACGATCCCGGCCCAGCCGCGGGGGCCGGGCGCCTCGCCCAGGAACACCGACCCCAGGCCGACGAACAGCGGCGCCATGCTGACCAGCGTGGTCGCGGCGCCCACGGTGGTCAGGCCGAGGGAGGCGTTCCAGAGGGCGAAGTGGGCGGCCAGGCACACGCCCGCCGCCGCCAGGCGGGCCAGGTCGGCCCGGGCCAGCCCGCCCACCCGCCCCCGGGAGGCGAACGGGGCCAGCACCGCCGCGCCGGCCAGGCAGCGCCAGAACGCCAGCGCCAGCGCGGGCATGGCCGCCACCCGGATGAGGATCGGCGAGGCCGAGATGGCCGCCACCCCGACCACCATCCACAGCGCCCGATTGACCGGTGGGGCCGAGAGCGCCCCGACCGACCGGGGCACCCCTTCGGGGTTCCCCGGACCCCTCCGGCCGGACCCCCCCGAACCGTGCCGGCTCACCCTTCCCCCTCGCCGAAGCGGTCCAGGACCGAGGCCACGAACCGGTCGGCCGCGGCCAGGTCGGCGGGGGCGGCCGGCATGGGGGCGAGGCCGAGCTGGGCAGCCACGGCCGCGTCGAC
>Ga0307302_10000601_pt1 | contig 15866 bp, 17 predicted proteins | sample ER_DNA_183_FD_194490 | JGI IMG/M metagenome (GOLD analysis project Ga0307302, IMG submission 194490) | Bulk soil microbial communities from the East River watershed near Crested Butte, Colorado, United States - ER_DNA_183 | ecosystem: Environmental > Terrestrial > Soil > Floodplain | place...
TCGATCGCCGCCGCCAGGCGCTCGACCTCCTCCGGGTTCAGGTCCTTCGAGAGCGCATACGGCGAGAGCTGCGCCGCATGCAGGATCTCATTCGCCCACGCACGGCCGATGCCGGCGATCACCGGCTGGTCGCGGAGCAGCGAGTGCAGCCGCCGCGACTCGGTCGAGAGCATCTCTCCCAACCGATCTGCGCCGAGGCCGAGCGCTTCGGGGCCGAGATGCGCGAGCTCGGCTTCGGCCGCTTCGGGGGAGAGGAGCCAGATCCCGGCCCGCTTCTTCTTGCCCGCCTCCGTGAGCACGAGCTGGGCCCCGCCCTGGAACCGAAGGCGGAAGGCCGGTGTCTTCGGTCCCTCGTCGCCGGCCGGCAAGTAGCGCAACCGCCCGGCCGTCATCAGGTGGACGAGCAGGACGAGCTCGCCGTCCTCGGTAGGGAAGAGGAGGCGCTTCGCTCGTCGCTCGGCACCCGCCAAGCGGCGTCCTTCGAGGGCGGAGAGAGGCGGGTCGATCGTCTTCAGCGTCGCGATGTGCGCGGGCCCCGCCTTCTCGATCGGGAAGGCCGAGACGGGCCCATTGAGGGCTCTCCTCCACGCCTCCATCTCAGGCAACTCGGGCACTTAGGCTGTCTCCATGTCTGAGCCGATCAGCGTAGCCGCGCGGCGCGGCGGAACCGTCGAGTCCGTCCACCGGGTCCACGCGGTCGCCGTTCGCGACGACGAGATCGTCGCGGCGGCCGGCGATTCGACGCTCGTCACCTTCATGCGCTCCGCCGCAAAGCCGATCCAGGCGCAGCCGCTCGCCCGCGCGCGCGAGGATCTCGACGAGCGAGACCTGGCGATCGCCTCGGCCTCACACCTGGCTGATGATGCTCAGCTGGCCGCCGTGCAGGCGCTGCTCGACAAGGCGCCTGCAACCGAAGACGACCTAGAGTGCGGGTCCTTCGAGGGGTCGAAGCTCAAGCACAACTGCTCTGGGAAACACGCCGGCATGCTTGCCCTTTGCCGAGCGAAGGGCTGGACGCTCGAGGGCTACCGCCTCGCCGATCACCCGTGCCAGGAGGCGATGCTCGCCGAGGTCGCGGCCCTCGCGAGCACAAAGGACGTGCCGACCGGGGTCGACGGTTGCGGCGTGCTCACCTTCGCTCTGCCGTTGGACCGGATGGCGCTCGCCTTCACCCGCATCGACGAGGCGGTCGCGGGCGCGATGCGCGCACATCCCGAGCTGATCCGCGGACCGAAAGCCCTCGACGCGAATCTCATGCAAGCGCTCCCGGGGTGGGTGGCGAAGGGCGGAGCCGAGGCTCTCCTGTGCGCAGCGGGGCCGGACCGGATCGGTCTCGCTCTCAAGGCCGAGGACGGGACCAATCGGGCCCTGCGCCCCGCGCTCGGCGCCTTCCTCGAATCCGTCGGGCTCGACGGCTCGGCATTCGGCCCGGTTCTGATTTGCAACAGTCGAAACGAGGTCGTCGGCGAGCTTTCCGCCTCTTGACCAAGGCGCACATCCTCTGAAAAGGATGCCACGGCTGCTCGGCAACGACCTGCGGAAAAAAAATTCCACAGGTCTGTGGATAGATGTTAAGTTCCCAACCGCCGAGAGGTGAGCCGGGGGAGGGTGCACCGGCTCTTTGCGTTCCTAGGTTTCGTCCAACAGCGCGAAGAGGAGTCACTTGCTCACAGTCGACATCTCCCTCCCAGACGTCGAAGAGCTCCACAAGCTGGTACAGGACGGACAAGAGAAGGGCTTCCTCACCTACGACGAGATCGTCACGGGGCTCGAGGAGGTCGACCTTTCGAAAGAGCAGATCGAGGACTTCTACACGTATCTCATCGACCACTCGATCGAGCTGGTCGAAGGCGAGCAGCACAAGCATCCTCCGCACGAGCAGCCTGCGCTCGCCGAGGAGGAGAAGGGCCCGAAGCTCGATCTGTCGGTCGAGCCTTCGCTCGACTCGCTGCGGCTCTACCTGCGCGAGATCGGCAAGGTGCCGCTGCTGACGGCCGACCAGGAGGTCTACCTCGCGAAGCGGATCGAGCGCGGAGACATGGCCGCGAAGACGCACATGATCGAGGCGAACCTGCGCCTCGTCGTCTCGATTGCGAAGAGCTACCTGGGCCGAGGCCTCTCATTCCTCGACCTGATCCAGGAGGGCTCGCTCGGCCTCATCCGGGCGGTCGAGAAGTTCGACTACCGCAAGGGCTACAAGTTCTCGACCTACGCGACCTGGTGGATCCGCCAGGCCGTGACACGCGCGATCGCAGACAAGGCGCGCACGATCCGGATCCCGGTGCACATGGTCGAGAAGCTGAACAAGGTCGTGCACATCGAGCGCCAGCTCGTCCAGCGCCTCGGCCGCGAGCCGCAGCCCGACGAGATCGCGATCGAGCTCGAGATGACCGCCGAAGAAGTGCGCGAGATCTTGCGCATGGCGCAGCTGCCGGTCTCGTTGGAGAAGCCGATCGGTGAGGAGGAGGAGTCGGAGCTCGGGGACTTCGTCCAGGACGAGCAGGCCGAGTCTCCCTTCGACACGGCATCGCTCTCACTCCGCCGCGAAGACATCCAGAAAGCGCTCGACTCACTTCCCGAGCGCGAGCGAAAGGTGATCGAGCTCCGCTTCGGCCTCACCGGAGCGCAGCCGTGCACGCTAGAGGAGGTCGGCCGCGCCTTCGGCGTCACCCGTGAGCGCATCCGTCAGATCGAGAACAACACGCTGAAGCGCCTCGAGACCCTGCCAGAAGCGCAAGGTCTAAAAGGCTCTAGTTGACGAAGAAAGTCCGGCGCGCTTCGCGCGCCATGACGACTTTCTTCGTTGTTCTCTGAAGACAGCGTCAGTGAGCGGAGACGGGCGAAGCCCGCCTCCGCGGCGTATTCGAGTTGGGAGTCTTAGCTGGAAGCTTGGATCTCCGCCCGCTCATACGGGACGAAAAGACGGCAGTGCGGGCACTTGAAGCCGCTGCGAGGCTCGCCTTCCCTTCCGATCAGCTCGCCGCGGAAGCGCTTCTTACAGTGCGGACACGCCACCTCGTAGGAGGTCGGGGCGGGGGTCTGGCTCATTCGGCGACGGTAGCAGAGAGCTCAGGCTCCGCCTGGGCATTTGCCGGCGCTGTAGGCGCGGACTGCAGCATCGTTGAGGACCCAGCGCCACAGGCTTCCGACCTTCACCTCGTGATTCACGAAGGTATCCGCTTGGCCGTCGGAGGAGGTCACGCGCACGCGCACGGCCTTCGTCTTCCGCTGCCCGAGGCCCGGGATTCGAACCGTCTCGTCGAAGACATCGAGCACCTCGATCGAGTCCAGCCCGCCCCGGTCGATGACACTCCTCGCACACTCAGCGAAGCGCGCTTCCGGCACCAGCCGCTGGTGGTCCGGATGCAGGGACGCGTAGGCGCGCGTCAGGCGGCCGTTGTACAGGTCCTCCAGGACGCGAACCTGAGCACGTCCGGCCGGAGTCGTCGCAGGATCGACCTCGCCCCCGCAGCCGGCGAGTGTCAGGGCCACGAGCAGGGCCGGAAGGAGATACCTCACGCTCCCCATGATCGCCCATCCGCGGGACGGTCAAGCCTCCCTGCCTCTCAGCTCGGGCCTGCTCGGTGCCGAGGCCGGCGCTCTCTTCCGTGCACGTGAGAAGCTCGCCTCGCCGAGTGTCGGATCGACGAGACCACTCGTACTCGCGGCAGCCGTCAGCGCCCGCTGCAGCATCGCGGCAAAGCCGGGGGTCAGTGCGACGACCTCGCCGCACGCCCGGTTCACGTGGACGAGCTCGCTCCTTTCTTGGAAGCGGCTGAACCGGTGATCTCGTTCGTGGAAGAGGCGCTCGATCTGGCTCGCTTCGTGCGGAGCCGCTCCTTCGATCTCGACGGTGCAGCCCATGGCGACGAAGGTGCTCATGACGTTCCGGTCGAGGTCGACGGCTGGCTCTGCGCGGGGCGGATCCCGCCGGGCTCGAACGACCCGGAATCATCGACCGGCAGGGATGACGACCCCGGGGACTGGTTCGACGCCGAGGAAGCTGCACCGCGCTCGGCGAGCATCGCGGCGAAGAAGGCGATCAGCGCCGCTATGAGCAACACCGCCTTGGCCGCCTCGGCGCGTGCCCGTGCCGCAGCGATGCGCGAGCCCCGCGTGGACCTGCCCCGCTCCGGTGCATTCTCGACACCGCTGGGGGCGTGTACCCCCAGCGGTGTCCGCAGTGCACTCGAAGAGCCTCGTTCAGGGGGAGAAGCAGAGGTCCTCATGCCGACCATGGAAACGAACCAATGTGAGAGTGGGCTGAACGCTGGCTAAGAAGCGCCTAAGAGTGGTCGATCGGAGCGGGTGGATTCGAGGCCGCAGCCGATGCCGTTCATTGAAGCAGGCCCGGAAAACGTCTATAACCGGCGCGATGACTGCGCGTCCTCTTCCCGAGCCTTCGGCGGACCCGGATAGCTCCGGGTCCCCAGTCATCGAGGCCTACGGCGTCCACAAGAGCTTCGGAGACAACGTCGTGCTCGACGGGATCGACCTCGCAGTCGCGGCGGGAGAGACGCTCGTCGTCGTCGGCCCCAGCGGCAGCGGCAAGAGCACCCTGCTCCGCTGCATCAACCTGCTCGAGCCGATCAACAGTGGGCGCATCCTGCTGGAGGGAGAGGAGATCACGCGGAAAGGCGCCAAGAGGAGTGCGATTCGCCAGCGGATCGGGATCGTGTTCCAGCAGTTCAACCTCTTTCCGCACCTGAAGGCGATCGACAACGTCACGCTCGCGGCGCGTCGTGTGCGGAAGATGTCCCGACGCGACGCGGAGTCGAAAGCGACCGACCTGCTGACACGCGTCGGGCTGGCGGAGAAGGCCCGGCAGTACCCGCACCAGCTCTCCGGCGGCCAGCAGCAGCGGGTCGCGATCGCGCGCGCTTTGATGATGGAGCCCCACGTCATGCTGTTCGACGAGGTGACCTCGGCTCTCGACCCCGAGCTCGTCGGGGAAGTGCTCGTGGTCATGCGCGACCTCGCCCAGACGGGCATGACGATGGTCGTCGTCACGCACGAGATGCAGTTCGCGCGCGAGGTCGGCGATCGGCTGATCTTCATGGACGAAGGCAAGATCGTGGAGGAGGGAGTTCCGGCCGATGTGCTCGACGGTCCGAGAGAGGAGCGCACGAAGAGATTCCTCCGCCGCTCGCTGCAAATGGCCCACTCTCTGGAAGAATTGTCAATCACACAAGAAGGAGAGGTGGAATGAAACGACTCGGAGCTCTTATCGTCGTGCTCGGCTTGGCGACCGCGGCGGCGGCGACGCTCGGCTCTGCGGCACCGGCCGGAAAAGCCGGCGCCGGCGGAGCCACGGCGCTTCCTCCCAAGCCGAAGCTTCCGGCTCTGCCGGCGGCGGTCAAAGCCCGCGGCAAGTGGTTGATCGGCGTCAAGTGCGACACACCGCCGTTCGGCTGGCAGGACACGAGTGGCCGCAACCGTGGCTACGACATCGAGGTCGCGCGCCAGTTCGCGAAGTGGGCGTTCGGCTCGACGAGCAAGGTCGACTTCACGTGCGTGACGACGGCCAGCCGCATCGGCACCCTGACCTCAGGGCGGGTGGACATCATCATCTCTACGCTGACCTGGACGGCCGAGCGTGAGAAGACGATCGACTACTCGGTACCGTACTACGGGGCGGCTGGGAAGCTGCTCGTCAAGAACTCGGTCACCGTGGGCAAGCTCTCGACGTGGATGAGGGGCAAGAAGATCGTCTCGACTTCGGGGTCGATCTACGATCGCTGGATCAGTAACTGCTTCAAAGACACAGCATTCCAGGTCGTCGCCAGCCCCGGGGCGGGCGTGCTCGCGGTCAAGAACGGGCAGGCCGACGCGCTCATGTACGACGACTCGTTCCTGGTCGGCGTGGCCGCGAACGATCGCGACCTGAAACTTGCTGCCAACACGTTCCTCAAAGTGCCGTGGGGAATCGGCATTCGCAAGGGCGAAACGAGCATGAAACGGTGGGTCGACGCGGCGATTCGGGGCATGAAGGCCCGAAACATGTTCTGGTCCATCCTGAGGCGGACGGTTCCGCGTCGCTTCTACACGCTCTTCAGGAAGAGCACGCCCAGCCCGACGAACACGCTGAAGTACCCGCGGGCGACTACTCCCGAGAACAATTGCCCTAGCTAGGGATCAAACAACCGAATGGCCGCCCTTCGGGGCGGCCATTCCTGTTTCATAGCCCGATGAGACTCCTGGCCTCGTTCGAATGGTCCTTCATCTGGGACAACCGCGACCAGCTCTGGGAAGGCTTCAAGAACACGATCAAGGCCGCTGCGATCGGGGTCGCGGGATCCTTTCTCATCGGCCTCGTCCTCGGCGCGGTTCGCGCACACCGGATACCGGTGCTGAACCAGATCGCTTGGGCCTACGTCGAGGTGATCCGCAACACGCCGATCCTCGTTCAGATCTTCCTTCTCTACTACGGAACTCCCGAGCTCGGGATCCACTTGGAGACCTTCACGGTCGCCTGGCTCTCGATCACGATCTGGGGCGGTGCCTTCAACACGGAGAACTTCCGCGCCGGATTCGAGGCGGTGCCCCCACGGTTACGTGAAGCGGGCTATGCCCTGGGCTTCACGCGCTTCAAGACGTTCTTGAACGTGACGCTTCCGATCGGGGGGCGCATCGCGCTGCCGTCCTCGATCAACACCTACATCTCGGTCCTGAAGAACACCTCGCTGATGCTCGTCATCGGCTACCCAGAGCTGACGAGCGTGGCCAGCAACATCCAGGCGATCACGTTCCGGACCTTCGAGATGTTCTCGGTGCTCGCAGCCGTGTACCTCGCCATCGTCTGGACGCTCTCAGCCCTCATCCGCCTGCTCGAACGGCGGCTGGCGCTCCCGGAGGCTTTGTAGATGCCCGCCTTGCCCGACTGGTTCCGTCCGGTCGCCGAGTACATGCTCCGGGAGGGCTTGCCGGAGACGCTGAGGCTTGCGGCGATCGCCGTCACCGTCAGTGCGACCGTGGGCGTCCTGCTCGGGACCCTGATGACGATCAGGTTCCGTCCTCTGCAGTGGCTGATCCGGCTCTACATCGAGGTCTGGCGCGGATTGCCCATCCTCGTGACGGTGCTCTTCATCTACTGGCTTCCGAACTACCATGTCGGTCCGCTCCACATTCAGACCGAGGCGTACAAGTCGGCCGCGATCGCGCTCTCGTTCTGGGGAAGCGCTCAGGTGGCCGAGGCGACTCGCGGTGCGGTGCAGTCGATTCCCAAGGAGCAGCACGAGGCGGCTGCGGCGCTCGGCTTCGGCTGGGTCGGACGGCTCGCGTTCGTGATCCTCCCGCAGGCGCTGCGCCGGCTCCTGCCGCCGATGGTCGGCCTCCTGGTGAACATCATCCAGAACACAACGATCGCATTCGTGATCGGGGTCAACGAGTTCCTGCAGGCGGGTAACCGGCAGTTCGAGAACCTCACTTACGCGACGGGCGACGGACACCCATTCATGATCTTCGGGTTCGTCCTGCTCGTCTTCTTCGTGATCTCGTTCCCGCTGACGCGGCTCGCCGCATATCTTGAAAGCCGTTTGATTTAAAGCTAGGTGGGCGGTCCGCCGTTCAGGCGGAGCGTCATCACCGTTCCACCACCCTCCGCGCGCTCGGCAACGACCTCGCCTCCGTGCGCCTCGGCCACTTGGCGGACGATCGCCAGCCCGAGGCCCGAGCCGGGCAGCCCTCGTGCGGACCGGGCTCGGTAGAAGCGGTCGAATACGTAGGGCAGATCCTCCTCGTCGATGCCGGGGCCGTGATCGCGGACGGTGACCTCGCCGTCACGCACTACGATCTCGATCTCGCCGCCCGGCGGGCTCCACTTGGCTGCATTGTCGAGAAGGTTCGCGAGCGCGCGTTCGATGGTCGCCGGGACGCCGCGCACGACCGTTTCCCGCAAGTCGGCGGAGACCGTGATGCCCGGGCTGTTTCGCCGGGTGCGCTCGACGGCGTCGGCGGCGATCAAATCCAGGCGGATGTCTTCCGCCTCGTGCGGGTGCTGCTCGCCCCGCGCAAGCTCGATCAGCTCGGCGATCAGCGTTGTCATCTCACCGAGCTGATCGACGACGTCGGTTAGCAGCCGCTCGCGCTCTCCAGCGGGCAGGGCGCGGTCGCTCGCGAGCACCTCGATGTTCGTGCGCAGGCTCGTGAGCGGCGTGCGCAGCTCGTGCGACGCATCGGCCACCAGCTGGCGCCGGGCACGGGTCGATTCCTCGAGCGCCCCGAGCATGGTGTTGAAACTGGCCGCCAAGCGGCTGAGCTCGTCACGGCCGGTCGTCTCGATGCGCTCTGAGAGATCGCCTGTCTCCCTCACGGTCTCGGTCGCCCTCGTCAAGCGCCGGATGGGCGCGAGTGCCGCACCCGAGACCACGGTGCCGAGCCCGGCTGCGACCAGGATCCCGCCTCCGGCGATCAGAACGAGCAGCAGCTTGATTCGAGAGAGCGAACGGTCAGCCTCCTCCAGCGAGCGCGCGACCTCGATCGCATAGCCGGGCGTGTACTGAAACGTGATCAGGCGGACGTGTGTCCCCGCGACGTGCGCGTTTGTCAGGAATGTTCCGCTCCGTCCGTCGGCAACTCGCAGCATCCGGTTGGTGACGGGCAGCGTCACCGACTGTCCGCTCGGCCGGATGATCTGCCCGTCAGAGCCCACGACCTGCGGATAGCCGCCGAAGACGCCGGGCTGCGGCGGGCCGCGGCCGATCTCGAAAGGCGGGCCGTGCGTGATCCGATCCATGTTGTTTCTGAGCGCGTCGTCGACGCTCCCGTACAGCTGACCGCGCACGACGACGTAGACCACGATCGACGCGGCGACGACGGCGAGCGCCACGGCTGCCGCGGCGACCAGCGTCAGACGGGCCCGGAAGCTCATCCGTTCCGCAAGGCGTAACCGACGCCACGGATGGTCTGGATCAGCCGCGGCTCGCCGCCCGCCTCCGTCTTGCGTCGCAGGTAGCCGATGTACACATCGAGCGAGTTCGAGGAGAAGCCGAAGTCGTAGCCCCAGACACGCTCGAAGATGATCGACCGGGTCAGGACTTGTCGCGGGTTGCGCATGAACAGCTCGAGCAGCGAGAACTCGGTCCGGGTCAGGTCGATCGACCGGCCGTCGCGCCGGACCTCGCGCGTCGAGGGATCGAGCTCGAGATCTCCGAAGCGCAGAAGCTCGTCCGTCCCTTCTGTCGTTCGTCGCAGCAGCGCCCGCAGCCGCGCGAGCAGCTCCTCGAGCGCGAAAGGCTTGACGACGTAGTCGTCCGCGCCCGCGTCGAGGCCCGCGACTCGGTCCTCGACCTCCGCGCGCGCGGTCAGCATCAGCACCGGCAGCTTCTTGCCCGAGCTGCGCACGCGGCGGCAGACCTCGAGCCCGTCGACGCCCGGCATCAGCACATCGAGGATCACCGCATCCGGTTCGTCATTCGACTCGAGCCGGTAGAGCGCCTCGTTGCCGTCCGCCGCGAGCTCGATCTCGTAGCCCTCCAGCTCGAGCGCCCGGCGCAGGGACTCGCGAACGGCCCGTTCGTCGTCGACGACGAGAATCTTCATGCTCCAATTCTTGCGCTGCGAGTGTGAGAGCGGAGTAAGAAAGGCGTTCTCAGACAGTTCTTAAGGAGCTCTCAGGCACTTCTTAGGCATGCGTGCTCTCATAGTGGGCATACGACTGGAAAGGAAGTCATGACCCGCCGCCCAGGACGCCTCCCCATACTCGCCTCAGCTCTCGTCGCCGCCCTCGCAGTCGGCGCGGGCGCCGGAGCGGTCATCTACTCCGCAGTCTCCTCCCCGAACACGAAGACGGTCGTCCGCCAGGTCCCCGTCGCCAACTCCGAGCCGACAGCGAACAACTCCGCGCTCACGGTGGGCGAGATCTACCGGCGCTCCTATAAGGGCGTCGTCGAGATCACGGTCACGTCGAGCTCTTCCTCGAGCCCGCTCGGAGGCGAAGGCCAGCGTGCGCAGGGATCGGGATTCGTCTACGACTCTGAGGGCAACATCGTCACCAACGAGCACGTCGTCGACGGCGCGAAGTCGGTCTCGGTCCGATTCTGGAACGGCGACAGCTATCCGGCGACGGTCGTCGGCACCGATCCCTCGACCGACCTGGCCGTGATCAAGGTCGACGCCCCGGCGTCGATCCTGGCGCCGCTCCCGCTCGGCGACTCGAGCAAGCTCCTAGTCGGCGACGGCGTGGTTGCGATCGGCAGCCCCTTCGGCCTCGAGGAGACGGTGACGAGCGGGATCGTCAGCGCTCTCCACCGCCAGATGGAGGCGCCGAACGAGTTCACCATCAACGACTCGATCCAGACCGATGCCGCGATCAACCACGGCAACTCCGGCGGCCCGCTGCTGAATTCGCGCGGGCAGGTCGTCGGCGTCAACTCGCAGATCCGCAGCGACTCCGGCGGAAGCGACGGCGTCGGTTTCGCGATCCCGTCGAACACCATCAAGTCGATCGCGTCGCAGCTGATCGCAAGCGGCAAGGTCGAGCACGCATACCTCGGGGTCACGGTGCAGACGATCCCCGCCTCGGTCGCCTCCGACCTGAACCTCGTCGAGGGCGTAACGCTCAAGGCGGTGCGCTCCGGCACGCCCGCGGCGAAGGCAAAGCTGCACGCTGCGACCGGATTGAAGACCGTCGAGAACGAGTCCTACCCGACCGGCGGCGACGTCATCACCGCGATCGACGGCCAGAAGATCACGACCTCCGAGGAGCTCCAGCGCGCCATCGACGCGAAGCGCCCCGGAGACACGATCTCACTCGAGTTCTGGCGCGCCGGCGATAGCCACAAGATCGACGTCACGCTCGCCACTCGTCCCACTCAGCCTCCTTCTTAGACAGTTCTTAGGTCTCTCTCACAAGGGCCTTAGGGAGCCTTGGTTCGATGAGAGCATCAACGAATGAAAGGAACGACGCGATGAGCAGGCAGATCAAATCCAAGCGCTTCCTCGCTGCGGCGGCCGCAGTCGCCGTCGTCGCGGGCGGGGGCGCGGCGATTGCGGCGTCGAACGGCTCGTCGACGTCGGGTAACGGATTTCTCGCCAGGGTCGCGCAGCACCTGGGGATCTCGACCGAGAAGCTTCAGGATGCTACGAAGGCTGCGGCGATCGACCAGGTCGACGCCGACCTGAAGGCCGGGCGGATCACGAAGGCCCAGGCCGACGAGCTCAAGGCACGGATCAACGCCGGCGGGTTCCCCTTCTTCGGAGGCCCTGGACGCTTCGGCGACTTCCATCGCGGCGGGCCGATTGGCGTTCACCACCAGGCGGCCGCGGACTATCTCGGGCTGACCGTGGCGCAACTCGACGCGAAGGTCGCCAACGGGCAGTCGCTCGCCGAGGTCGCGAAAGCGCAGGGCAAGTCCGTCGATGGGCTGAAGGACGCGATCCTCGCCGACGCCAAGAAGCATCTCGACCAGGCCGTGAGCGACGGCAAGCTGCCGCAGGCTCAAGCCGATGCGATGTACAACCGGCTGAAGGCGGACGTCGACGACATCGTGAACGGCACCTTCCCGCGGTTCCGCGCGGAGCGCGGCGGCCCCCTGTTCGGCCACCGCCCGGCTCGCGCCGACGGCTTCTGGATGGCGCCGGCCGCCTAGTTTCTTCCCCCCTCGAGAGGACTCCTCACCGCAAGTGGCCCGCTCCAGGCGGGCCGCTTGCGTTAGTAGCGGCGAATGTGGGCGCGCGTGCCGATCACGATCAGCGGCGAGCTCGCGGGCCGGAGCCAGCGCAGCACGGTCAGCAGCTGCGGCAGCGGCAGGCTGACGCACCCTTGCGTCGGCCGGCCGGTGCTGGCGTGGAGGAAGATGCCGGAGCCGCGTCCGGGGACGATCGGGTCCATGTTGAAGCGGATCACTGCGAAGTGCCGGTACGCGGTTGGTGAACGCGACATGTCCTCGCTCGTGATGCGGAAGGGAGGCGGTGCGCCGCAGCGCACGTGGCGGAACCGGTTGTAGTACGGCGAGCTCGGGTCCTCGACCCACCAGTCGCCACACACGATTCGGTGGTACCGGTAGCGGACGCCTGGATTCGGCCCGACTCCGAACATGACGCGCCCGAAGCCGTACGCGCCGGCCGGCGTCGTGCGGTCACCCTCGTGGCGGTTCTCGGAGACACCCCGCCGGCCGAGCCGGGCCTCTCCAAGGCTCGCCCGTGCCGTCCAGCACTCGCCGGAGCGCTCCCACATCTGGACTGCGGCTTCCGTGGAGGTGCGTCGCTCCGCCGTCACGGTCACGAGCTGCCTCGCGGAGCCGGTCGAGGCGAGCTGGTTGGCGAGGTTCGGCTGACACGGCGCACCGGCGGTTCGATTGCCGGTCGCCGTCGCGGCGGGGCAGAAGACCAGACATGCGAGGAGTGCGAGCGCTTTCCTCATCGAGCTGCGCAGACTAGTCTCGAACGCCGATGGGACTTCTGCTCGTCGCATTGCTCGCCGTCCAGGGGCCGCCGTTCTCGCACAGGGTCTCGCCGGTCACGAAGGCCCAGCTGCCGCACTCGTGGCATGTCGGCTGCCCGGTCGGCCCTGCGCAGCTCCGTCGCGTGCGGTTGAGCTACTGGGGCTTCGACGGAGCGGCGCACACCGGGGCCCTGGTCGTGAACGGCGATGCAGTCGCCGACCTCGTCCGCGTCTTCTCCCGGCTCTACACGGCCCACTTCCCGATTCGGCGGATGCGGCCGATCGACGCTTACGCTGGGAATGACGAGCGCTCGCTCGCCGCCGACAACACTTCGGCGTTCAACTGCCGCTTCGCGGTTGGCCCCGGCCGGCGCCGCTGGTCGGCGCATGCTTACGGCCAGGCGATCGACGTCAATCCGGTCGAGAACCCGTACCTCGAGGGCGGGCGCGTGCACCCGCGCGCGGGGCGGGCTTACCTCGATCGATCCAACGTCCGACCCGGCATGGCCGTCCGGGGTGGACTGCTCGTCCGTGTCTTCACCGCAGTCGGCTGGCAGTGGGGAGGCCGCTGGACGGGGACCCCGGACTACCAGCATTTCTCGGCTACCGGAGGCTGAGCCGCTCGCTCCGGCGTACTTGCGCTCCTACGCCTCGGCGGTCGCGGGTGCGGCGACGGCTGCCTCACCATCTTTGGCGGTCGACTTCTCTCCCGTGCGAAGGAGCGCAGCGCCGAGCGCGGCTGCTGTGACGGCGAACGCGGCGCCGACGAGGAATGCGACGTGGTAGCCACCGGTCAGTGCGGCCAGCTGGCCGTCGCCGGAGGCGCGCAGGCTGTCGGTGCGAGAAGAAGCGAGGCTGGCGAGTACGGCCAGGCCGAGCGCGCCGCCCATCATGAACGAGGTGTTGACGACGCCCGAGGCGAGCCCCGACTCCTCCGGCTTGACGTCGCTCATGGCGGCGAGCAGCACCGGGTTGAACGCCATGCCGGCGCCAAAGCCGAGCAGGATCATGCTCGGGAGGACGTCGACCGCGAAGCTTCCGTCGACGGGCGCACGCACGAACAGCAACAACCCGAGGCCTGCCAGTAGCAGCCCGGTCGACAGCGGCGCCCTGATCCCGAAACGCATGACGAGCTTTGCGGAGAGCCCAAGCGAGAACGCGCCCATGATCAAGTTGGCCGGAAGAAAGGCGAGACCGACCTGCAGCGGGCTGTACCCGAGCACGAGCTGGAGGTAGAGCGCGGAAAGGAAGAACCACGCGAACATCGCGGCCGCCCAGAGCACCCCCACGACGTTCGCGGTCGCGACGTTGCGCAGCCGGAACAGGCCGAGTGGCATCAGCGGTGAGCGCACCCGCGACTCGATCGCGAGGAAGAGGGCGAGCAGCGCTCCTGCGGCGCCGAGCAGGCCGAGAGTTCGTCCGGATGTCCACCCCTCCTGGTTTCCGTTCACGATCGCGTAGACGGCCAGCATCAGCGAGGCCGTGACGGTGACCGCGCCGGCGACGTCGAGACGGCCGCCGGGGACTCCGACGCGGGCGGCCGGCAGCAGGCGCAGTGTGAGGACGTAGACGAGGACGCCGATTGGGAGGTTGACGAGGAAGATCCAGTGCCAGTCGAGGACATCCGTGAGCACACCCCCGAGCAGCACACCGATGCTGCCACCGCCGGCAGCGACGAATCCGAAGACACCCATCGCCTTCGCGCGCTCAGCCGGCTCGGTGAACAGGTTCATCATCAGCGAGAGCGCAACGGCCGAGGCGACGGCGCCGCCGAGCCCCTGCAGCGCACGCGCACCCACGAGCATCCCCTGCGAGCCGGCCAACCCGCAGGCCAGCGAGGCCAGGGTGAAGAGCGTGATGCCGGAGAGGAACAGCCGACGGTGCCCGAAGAGGTCTCCCAGCCGGCCCCCGAGCAGCAGGAAGCCGCCGAACGTGAGCATGTAGGCGTTCACGACCCAGGCGAGCGAGGTCTGAGAGAAGCCGAGATCCGCCCTGATCGACGGTAGCGCGACGTTCACGATCGTCGTGTCGAGGACGATCATCAGACTGCCCATGCAGAGGACGACGAGCGCGAGCCAGCGTGTGCGGGTGTCTGTGATGGTCATCGGCGTGTTCCTTTCGGTCGGTTCCTGATCATTCGAATGCATAGACCGCACCGCGCGCCGGAACTCATCGGTCGCCACCCGATGAGTTTCCGCCGGCCGGACGGTCTATCTCCTGATGGGCCCTCCTTCGCCGCAGACGATCGCCTTCTCGATCGAAGGCCCCATCGCCCGCGCCGATCTGCCCGGCCTCTGCGAGCGTGTTTGCGGGTTGCTCGAGCGGAGCGGCGCCGGCATCGCTTTGTGCAACGTGAGCGGAGTGGACTCCGACGCGGTCACGGTCGACGCTCTCGCGCGGCTTCAGGTCGCGGCCCGGCGGCACAGCTGCCAGGTCCGGCTGCGCCATGCGTCGAGCGAGCTACTCGAGTTGCTCGCGTTTATCGGGTTGGGCGACGTCCTGCCCGACTGAGGGTGCTACGCCTCGAGTCGAGCGGGCAGCCCGAAGAGCGGGAACACGCGCTCCGTGTCGAGGAAGAACGTGAACTCGACGATCCGCCCGCCTTCGAGCTCGAGCACCTGTAGCGCCCACGGATCGAAGCCGCTTCCGGATTCGCTCGGCTTGTACTGCCCGAACGCCGGCGATCCATTCGCCGCCATGGTCGGGATCACACGGGAGCCGCGGCAGCCGGCGCCGGCTCCGACCCACCAGCGGAGGATGTTCTCGCGCCCGCTCAGCCACAACTCGTACGGGGGCATCGACTGAGTCGCGTCCTCCTGGATCAGTGCTGTGAGCGCGTCCATGTCGTAGCGCTCGAAGGCCTCGACGTAGCGCGAGAGGAGCTCCCGTTGAGATTCGTCCATCGCCGGTACCGGGTCGGTCGAGCTGGCGCCGCTTGCCTCGAGCGTCGAGCGCGCACGCTGGAGAGCGCTGTTGACGGAGGCGACGCTCGTCTCCAGGAGCTCTGCGACCTCACTCGCCTTCCAGCGCAGCACCTCACACAGGATGAGCACCGCGCGCTGGCGCGGTGGAAGGTGCTGCAGGGCGGCGACGAACGCCAGGCGGATCGTCTCGCGCGAGATCGCCACATCCGCTGGGTCTCCGTCCTTCATGACGAGGCCGTCCGGAATCGGCTCGATCCAGGTCACCTCGGGGAGCGTGCGGCCGATCGGCCCGTCGGGATTCCAGGCAGGGCCCAGATCCATTGGGCGGGCGCGGCGCTCCCTCCCGCCGAGCATGTCGAGACAGACGTTCGTCGCGATCCGGTAGAGCCATGAGCGCAGGGCCGCGCGGCCCTCGAAGCCGTCGAAGCTCCGCCAGGCGCGGACCAGCGTCTCCTGCACGGCATCCTCGGCCTCGAACGGCGAGCCGAGCATGCGGTAGCAGTAGGCGGTGAGCTCAGCCCGATGCTGCTCGAGGTGGTGCTAGAGCTCGCTCGCGTCGG
>Ga0307302_10000603_pt1 | contig 15857 bp, 16 predicted proteins | sample ER_DNA_183_FD_194490 | JGI IMG/M metagenome (GOLD analysis project Ga0307302, IMG submission 194490) | Bulk soil microbial communities from the East River watershed near Crested Butte, Colorado, United States - ER_DNA_183 | ecosystem: Environmental > Terrestrial > Soil > Floodplain | place...
CACGGTTCCGGCTGCCTGCTCGGCAGGGCTCGACCGCCCGGGCTCCCCTTCCCGGGAGAGTTCTTCGAGCCGGTCGCAGTTGAGGACCGCCGGCTCGGCGCCGGCCGCGACCACCACGAGGTCGCGGTACCAGCTCGCCAGCACGTCTAGAGCGTCCGCAATCTCCTCGCGCTCCGCCCCGCGCTCCGCCCGCTTGAGCCGCTGCTCGAGCTCGCGCTCCGTCTCGGCGCCGGTCGCAGCTTCCTCCGCCGCCTTCCGCACCTCCGTTCCCCGCGCGTGAGCGAGGTCGGTGACTTTCTTGGCGGCCCGAACCGCGTCGAACCCGGGCTCGAGGTAAACGGCGCGGGCCAGCTCGATCACCGCCTCGCGCCGGGCGCGTGGCTTTTCGGTGAGCAAGCGCTCGGCCCGGTCGAGCCGCCCGGCTGCGACGCGCGCTGCCAGCTCCAGCTCACCCCCCTCGAGCCCACGGGCGGCTAGGTGCGCCTTGATCGCGCGCTGCGAAAGCCGCCGGAAGCTCACCGACTGGCACCGCGAGCGGAGCGTCTCGGGCAGCGGGCCGAGCTCATCGGCGACGAGGACGATGACGGCGTAGTCAGGCGGCTCCTCGAGATCCTTGAGGAGCGCATCGGCGGCGTCCTCGTTCATCGTGTGCGCACCGAAGACGAGGTAGACGCGCCGGTCGGCTTCGAACGGACGCATGTGCAAGTCACGGCGCATCTCGCGGACGGGATCGATCCGAATCTGGTCGCCGAGCGGCTCGAGGACGTAGAGGTCTGGGTGCGCCCGCCGGACGACCCGATCGGAGTCGCCGATCAAGGCGCCCGCAAAGAGAAGGGCCGCGCGGCGCTTCCCCGATCCGGGGGGCCCGTGGAACAGGTAGGCGTGAGCAGGCCCTTCGACGAGGGCCGCTCGCAGGAGGCGCTTCGCGTCCTCCTGTTCAGGCAAGGTCTCGAAGCTGTCCACGTACCTCCCTCGAGATGTCGCTCGCAGGCATGGTCGCATCGATGGTGACCACGCGCTTCGCGAAGATCGCCGCCAGCTCGCGGTAGCCCTGATCGACGATGGCTGCGAACTCGTCGCCCTCTCGCTCGATCCGGTCCGGCTCAGCGTCCTTTCGCCCGGTCGTGTCTTCGGGTGAGATCGCGAGGAAGAAGGTTCGGTCGGGGAGAAGGCCCGAGGTGGCGAGCAGGTTCAGCTCGAGCACGCGCTCGACACCAAGGCCACGAGCGATCCCCTGGTAGGCGAGGGACGAATCGATATAGCGATCGCAGATCACGTCGGCGCCGCGGGCGAGCGCCGGCCGGATCACCTCGTCCACGAGCTGGGCGCGGGCCGCGGCGAAGAGCGCTGCCTCCGTCCAGGGCGCGATCTCGCCGCCTTCGAGCAGGAGCTCTCGGATCCGCTCGCCGGCGGGCGTCCCGCCCGGCTCCCGGGTGGCCACGACGTTGCGGCCTTCCCCCCGGAGCGAGTCGGCGAGCAATGCGACCTGGGTCGTCTTGCCCGATCCGTCGACACCTTCGAAGCTGATGAACATTGAGCCGCCCTAGGATACGAGGACGTGCGGGCGATTGTCACAGGCGGCGCGGGCTTCATCGGGTCGCACCTCGTCGACGCGCTCGCGGCGCGTGGCGACGACGTGGTCGTGGTCGACAGCCTCGCCACCGGCAAGCGGGAGCGGCTGAACAGGAAGGCCCGACTGGTCGTCGGGGACATCCGTGACGGGAGCGTGCTCGACGAGACGTTTCGGGAAGCGAAGCCTGACGTCTGTTTCCATCTCGCGGCGCAGGCCGACGTACGCCGGTCGGTCGAGGAGCCCGTCTTCGACGGCGACGTCAACGTCCTCGGCACGGTTGGGGTGCTCGAGGCAGCGCGTGCTCACGACACTCAGCTGGTCTTCTCCTCGACCGGCGGTGCGATTTACGGCGAATGCGAGCGCCCGGCGGCCGAGGACTCGGCACTGCAGCCGATCTCTCCCTATGGGACCTCCAAGCTCGCGGCCGAGGAATACCTCCGCACCTACAACCGCTTGTACGGGACAAAGCATGTGGCCCTTCGGTACGCGAACGTCTACGGGCCGAGGCAAGACCCGCACGGCGAGGCGGGCGTTGTCGCGATCTTCTTCGGGCGCATCGCCTCGGGCGGCCAGCCGCGCATCTTCGGGGACGGGAGCCAGACGCGCGACTACGTCTACGTGGGCGACGTCGTCGAGGCCACCCTCCGAGCCACGGAGCAGGCCGGCGGTGTCTTCAACGTCGGGACCGGACGCGAGACCTCGGTCGTGGAGCTCTATGACGTGTGCCGCCGGGTGAGTGGGGCCGAGCTCGAGCCCGAGTTTGCGGAGGCGCGCCTCGGGGAGCTCGCCCGGAGCGTGCTCGACCCAGCGCGCGCCGGGAGCGACCTCGGCTTCCGCGCGACGGTCTCGCTGGAGGACGGGCTGGCGCGCACCTGGGATTCGATTCAGCGAGAAGGAGAGGAACGAGCGGGCGCGAAATAGCCGCCCCGTGGAACATCCAGCCTCCCTCTCTGCTCCCAGCACCTGGCGCACCGCTGCCATGCTCGCAGCAGGCGTTGCGGCACTCGAGCTCGTCGTCATCGTGGTCGTCGTCCTGGCCGCCTTCGCAAAGCCGTTCTCGAACGACTCCGACATCGTCGCAGCAGTAACCCCGGGCAAGAAGGTCGCAAAGATCGAGGCATCGACGCCGGCCGCCGATCAGGTCAAGAAGCAGAAGTCTGCCCCGGCGCCGGCCGCCAAGCTGGCACGCAACGAGACCTCGATCATCGTGCTGAACGGGAACGGCATCCCGGGCGCCGCAGACGAGGCCGCCGGTGTCGTGCAGAGCCTCCACTATCTGATCGCCGGCACTGCGAACGCGCCTCGCACCGACTTTGCTCGCTCTCTTGTGATGTATCGCCCGGGATACAAGGGGGAGGCGGTGCGCCTCGCCAAGGACGTACGGGTGAGGCGCGTCGTCCCACTCGACGGCATGCGCGCGGCGGAGCTCCAGGGCGCGCACATCGCGCTCATCCTCGGCCGCCAGTAGCTCCGGGGCTACGCTAGAAGCGTGGCTGCAGCCCCCCTCCTGGTCCGTGCCGCCCGGCGGGAGCCCGTCGAGCGGACGCCAGTCTGGTTCATGCGCCAGGCCGGTCGCTCGCTTCCGGAATACCGCGAGATTCGCCGGCGCCACAACCTCTTCGAGGTCTGCCGGAGGCCCGAGCTCTGCGCGGAGGTGACCCTCCAGCCGGTCCGCGCGCACGGTGTCGATGCGGCTGTGATGTTCGCCGACATCATGCTGCCGGTGATCGGCATGGGTATCGACGTCGAGCTGGTGGAGAGCGTCGGGCCGGTGATCGCAGAGCCGATCGAGTCCCTGGCCGACGTGAGGCGACTGGTGGTGCCCGACCCCGAGGAGGCGGTGCCGTTCATCTTGGAGGCGGTGCGCATCGTTCGCGCCGAGCTGGAACCCGAGCGAGCCCTGATCGGGTTCTGCGGCGGCCCGTTCACCGTGGCCGGCTATCTGATCGAGGGAAAGCCGACCCGCGACTTCCTGAAGACCAAGCAGTGCATGTACGGAGCGCCAGAGGTGTGGCACGGGCTCATGGAGAAGCTCACGGACACGTCCATCGCCTACCTGGCTGGCAAAGTCAGGGCCGGCGCAGACGTGATCCAGCTCTTCGACTCCTGGGTGGGCCACCTCTCCGTTGACGACTATCGGGAGTTCGTGGCGCCGTACTCGGCTCGCATCTTGGAGACGCTCGATGTCCCGACCATCCACTTCGGCACCGGCACGACGCACCTGCTCAAGGACATGGCGGAGGCGGGTGGGGACGTGATCGGGATCGACTGGCGCATTCCGATCGACCGGGCCTGGGATCTCGCCGGGCACGATCGTGCCGTCCAGGGGAACCTCGATCCCACGCTCCTGCTCGGGGACTGGGAGCGGGTCGAACGCGGAGCGCACGCCGTCCTCGATGCGGTGGACGGGCGCCCGGGGCACATCTTCAACCTGGGCCACGGCGTGCTGCCGGCGACCGATCCCGCCGATCTGGGCCGCATCGTCGAGCTTGTGCACGAGCGAACGCGGACCGAGGTTGCCGCGTGAAAGCGCCAGAGCGCTTGGTGGTTGACGCGCGCCTAGAGCGGGTCCCGACCCGCCCCCCTGCTCGCGCTGGAGCGTACCGCCGAGAAGCTCACGTGTGGCGCACGGAATGCGCTCGGTGCGTGACTGGACTGTGACGAGGGACACGGCAGTCGTGCTGATGGCCTACGGAAGCCCTTCGCGGCTCGCGGACGTCCCTGCCTACTTCGAGGACATTCGCGGTGGGCGGCCAGTCCGCCAGGAGGCGGTCGACCAGCTTGTCGCCCGCTACCGCCGCCTGGGTATCTCCCCCCTGAACGAGATCACCGAGGCGCAACGCGCGGGGCTCGAGCAGGAGCTCGGGGTTCCTGTCTTCGTCGGGATGAAGCACTGGCAGCCGCGGATTGCAGACGCCGTTGACGAGGCCCTCGCACGTGGAGCGACAAAGGTCGTTGGACTGGTGCTCGCGCCCCACTACTCGGGGATCTCGATCGGTGGCTACAGAGATCGGCTCGAGGCGGCTCTCGACGGCCGCGCGGAGCTCCACATGATCGAGAGCTGGCACGACCACCCGCCCTACCTGGACACCCTGGCCGAGAGGGTGCGCGGGACAGACGCGCACGTCGTCTTCACAGCGCACAGCCTGCCGGCGCGAATCCTCGAGAACGGCGACCCCTATCGCGACCAGCTCCTCGAGACGTCACGACTCGTCGCGGAGCGCGCGGGAGTCGACAGCTGGTCCTTCGCGTTCCAGAGCAAGAGTGCGACCGGTGAGCCCTGGCTGGGGCCGGACATCCTGGACGAGCTGCAGACCCTCCACGACCGCGGAGTCGACAAGGTCCTGGTGGCCCCGGTCGGATTCGTCTCCGACCATCTCGAGATCCTCTGGGACATCGATGTGGAAGCTCGCGGGAAAGCCGCCGAACTCGGCCTGGAGCTCGACCGCATCCAGTCGATGAACGCCGATCCCGCCTTCGTGCGAGGGCTGGCCGACCTCGTCCGCGCGGAGGCAGCATGAGCGTCCCTCGCCTCCGGCTCGCTCCCGCGGGGGAAACCGTGTTCCGCCCGCGAGGCCCCTTCTCTGACCCGGTTGGAGGAACCTCCCGGTTCCCCCACACCCCCTCCAGGCGCTGATAGGCCAATGGTCGGCCTATGAGCACCCGTAGCTGCCCGGATTGGCCGACACTGCTCGAGGTCGCACCCGACCTGAGCTTCAAGCACTACACGCTGGGCGAAGCCCGCGTGCCGGCGGAGGTGCTCATGTCCCTCCCGAACATCCCACTGGAGGCGGTTGCGATCTGCGCCGACCTCGAGCACAACGTCTTCAACCCGACGCATACGGATCCCGAGATCGCGGACGCACTGCGCGCAACGCACTGGTACGACCTCCGCGAGTGGGCGAACCAGGCACCGCGCCAGGATTCGTTCTAACCACACCGCGGCACACCAATTTACCCGCAACCATCTAGGCTTGGCTCGTGGGCAAGGGCTACGCGGAGGGACCGGCAGCAGAGGAGCGGTTCGCAGCGCTCGAACGGGGCGAGAACGGCATCGTCTCCGTCCACCCTCCCGACCGCCAGGCGGTGTACGGTGCGACGCCCGACGATCCCGAGCGGCACTTCATCGGCTGGCTGGAGGACGTCGATCCGGACCGGCTCTTCAAGAGTGGCAAAGCCTGGGGACTCACGGTCGTCCTCCGTTCGAGTCCTCCAGACGAGGAATAGGCCAAGATCATGAGCCGCGCAGGGTCAGCGGGTCATCCGAGCCGCATGAATTCACGCCTCGTGCAGCTGCCGCCTACGACCTGGTCGGTCAGGGCGGGCCATGGTTTCTGACACCTGAGTTAGAGAAGGGAGAGCCCGTGAACCCGGTCCTTACGGCTGGGCCGGGTGCACCTCCCGAGCGGCGAGAGGCCGGGCTCTCCCTTTTCTTCGTTCGCCCGGTGGTTGCTCGCTCCTCCACTTTGCTTCTGCCCTCGCCCGGATCGCTCGGCACACGGCAAAGCGGGCGAAATCTGACACCGACCTGACAACCGCACCCGGCGGGCCGATTCTGTCGTCTCGTTCACGAACGAAAAACCTAGCCTGAGCGGGGCATTTCTATGAGGGTGGGCCGGACTCCAGCTATGACCCCAATCGAGGGATAGGGGTACCCCGTAAGGGTGAGCCGATCCCTCGTTCGAGGGACGGATCGGCTCGATTCGGCCGAACGACCGACGTCTAAACGCTCTCGCACCAGTAGACATCAGTGTGGTACGGGAGGCGAAACGTCTCTCGTCCGCGCGTATCGGGATGCTCGGCCAACAAGCGTCGCACCTGCTCCCCGACCTGCTCGCGCTCCTCTCCGCTCAGGGCCGCGATGAAGCTAATTGAGAGAAGCCTGTCGACGACGCCTTCGGCATCGACCTCATGGACGTGCGAGAAATGCTCCGCAGCGAGCGGCGTGAAGAGATCTGTCTTCTCGAACGCGGCGCGCCACGCACCGGAGACGTAACGCGGAGCCGTGCCCCGATGCCCCTCAATGATCTCCCCGAGCTGCGCGACCCAGTCCTCCTTCTCGTCCTTGACGTTCCAGAGGAGGCCCAGGCGACCTCCGGGCACGAGCACTCGGTGAATTTCGTCCAGGGCCGCGCTGCCGTCGAACCAATGAAACGCCTGCGCCGCGGTCACGGCGTCGACGGAGGCGTCGGGAAGCGGAATCGCCTCGGCCGTTCCCTCGAGAGCGCGGACGCCGGGAAGGCTCGCCTCTAGACGCGCCCGCATCCCGCCGAGCGGCTCGACCGCTACGACTTCGGCGCCGGTGAGCGTCAGCATCCTCGTCAACTTGCCGGTCCCTGCGGCCAGGTCGAGCACCCGGACGCCCGCCTCGATCTCGAGCACCTTGACCAAGGTCGAGACCGCCTCCGGCGGAAAGGGCGGGCGCCCACGGTCGTAGACCTCCGCAGCACCGTCGAACGCCTGCGCAGCCTGATGAACGGCGTTCTTCGCCATGCCCCCCATGCTAGGGCGGCCGTTAGCGCGCCGGCGCGAGAGTCCAGCGGGCGAGCACCGAGCGGGCGCCGAGCAGGAGCCGCCACACGACGGCGACCACGAAGATCGAAGCGCCGCTCACGATCAGAAGCGCCTGCGCCGCAAGTGCAAACCCGAGCGCCTGCGATGGGTCGACCCCCGAGACGATCAACAGCGTCGCCCCGGCGCCGACCTGCGTGGCCGCACCGGCCGGGCCGATCGGGATCGCCGCGGACGCGGCTCCGGCACAGAGGAACATGACCGCGAGCATCACCGAGGTGCCGACGCCGAGGGTGTGCAGGAGGAGGAACAGCGCGACAGCCCTGACCACCCAGGAGGCGAAGACAAGCCCGAGGGCGTGAGACGCGTCTCGGAGGCAGGTCGCGCGGGGCTTGAGCCAGCGAACAATCCTGAAGCGCAGAAGCCGACTTCGGGTCACGCCCGGCAGGGCGACGATGACACAGGCCGCGCCGACACCGCCGAAGGCGACGAGGATGAACCCGGCCCTGACGCCGAGGGAGAGCCCCGGAAGCGACGCCGCGGACACCGACATTGGGACGAGCGCGAGCGTGTCGACCAGGCCGAGTGTGAAGAGCGAGAGACAGATCGTCCCGATCCCAGCCGGGCAATTCGGATACCGCCGCACGATCGCCACGCGAACGGCCTCGTCGAAGCGGCCGGGAAGCGCGATGCCCATCATCGACGCACCGCCGCCGGCAGCGGCGAGGGAAAGCGCACCCGGGCGCTCACCAACTCGGAAGAGACGCCGCCAGCCGAGGGCCTTGAGGCCGAAGGCGACCAGGAAGAGTACGCCGACAGCCGCCAGGACGAACGGGTTCCCGCCGGAGAGAGGCCACCCGTCGTGGACGAAGTGGCGAATCGCGATTGCCAGGAGCACGCCGCCGACGGCAGTGGGTAGGACAATCGCGGTGTAACGGGCCAAGCGAGTCTGGCTTCCCCGCCTCGCTGCTCGCCAGACCGCCAACAGCCTACGGCGGCCCTCGGGGCGAACACGGTCACGGGACAGGTTCACGGACAACATTGGGCTCGTCCCGTCTTCCGAATCAACCGGGACCTTCCCACGGTATGGGCATGCTCACAGCGCCGCAAGACCCGATTCGGGTTACTTAGCGAGCAGGCGTGACGTGACCACTACCGAGCCCTCGACCGACTCGAGCGCGTCGACACCTACGAACTCGACCCCGGCCGCCGCGAGCCTCCCGAGCAGGCCGCCGAGCGCCTGCGCCGTAGCAGCGGGCCATCCGTGCATGAGGACAATCGTGTCGTCTTCGCGCGCGAGTGTCTCCTCGGCCACGGTTTCGACGAGTAGGTTGGAATCTCGGGTTTCGTCCCAGTCGAGCGCATCGACGTCCCACCCGACGTGCCGGTACCCGAGCTCTCCGAGGGCCGCGAGGATCTTTGGCTTGTCCGTGCCCGACCCGAAGGGGCAGCGAAACCAGGGGCGCGGATCGACGCCCACCACGGCGCGAATCGTGTTTTCCGCGCGGCGCACATCGTGTCGGAATGCTTTGGCCGTGAGTCCGTCCAGTGGAGCGTGGTAGTGGGAGTGATTCCCGACCAAGTGGCCAGCGTGCGCAATCCTGCGCGCCGTTTCGGGAGTCGACCGGACCCACCGGCCCTGCAGAAAAAAGGTCGCCCGGACGCCGGCCCTGCCGAGTATGTCGAGCAGGTGCTCCTCGACCCCTGATGGGCAGGGCCGACCGGGGTGCTCCGTGTCGAAGGTGAGGGCGACCCTCATCGGGCTAGAGAGCGAGCGTCACCTTGCTGAGCCCCTCCGGCCGGTCGGCGTCGAGGCCCTTGACGTGAGCGAGGGCGGCTGCGAAGAGCTGCCCCGGCACCACGGACAGGAGCGGGGCGAGGAGAGGGGCCGGGGCGCGCGGAACGGGCAGTCGGTACGCAGCTCCGTCGATCTTACCGGCCGCGCTGCCGCTCGCCAGCAGCATCCCGCCGGCCTCGCGGACGCGCGCCGCCGCCTCGACCACCGCCGGCAGCGCCCTGTCGTGCGAGGCGATCGTCCAGACCGGGAAAAGGGGGTCGAGTGCGGCGATCGGGCCATGCGCGAGGTCGGTTGCCGTCAACGGTTCGGCCGCGACCCTGCAGGTCTCCGTCAGCTTTAGCGCGACCTCCCTCGCCGTCGCGTACTCGATTCCCCGCCCGATCACGTACATCCGCCCCACGTAGGCAAACGCCATGGCGATCTCGGCGACTGCCTGCTCCAGAGGCCCGATCGCCTCAGCGAGGAGCTCGGCGGTTCGGCGGAGGCCTTCCGCGATCTTCGGACCGCGGCCCGCCGCACCCCCGGCGAGGAGAACGAGCGCCGCGAGCGAGCTCAGATAGGTCTTCGACGCGGCGACGGCGTTCTCCGGCCCCGCGGCGAGAGGAAGCACTACTTCCGAGGCGCGGGCCAGCGCCGAGTCGCCCCCATTCGTGATCGCAACCGTCAACGCTCCTCGCGCGCGTACCCGCTCGACGTACTCGACGACATCGGGCGTCCTCCCCGACTGGGAGAGGGCGACCACCACCGAACGGGAGTGATCGAGCTTTGCGTCGTAGTAGACCGTCAGCGAGATCGAATCGCGGAGCGCCGTCCAGCCCGGGAGAAGCCCGAAGGCATAGACGCCGTAGGAGGCTGCGGCGTCCGAGGAGCCGTGGGCGACGAGCCGAACCGCCGTCGGCTCGCGCGCGGCGATGGCGCGGGCGACAGCCTCGAATTCCGCCTCGTGCTCGAGGAGGCGGAGCAGAGCTTCCGGCTGCTCGCGGATCTCGGCCAGGAAGATCTCCCCTGGATGAGCCGGATCCCGCGGGCGGGCTGCCTTGGTCGTCATTCTGCGCCCAGCCGGTCGCCGGTCTCGGCATCGAAGAAGTGGGCCTCTTCGACCTTGGGGCGTAACGCGACCGTATCGCCTTGCCCCGGAGCCCCGCGGGCAGAGACGCGCGCGACCAGCCTCGTTTTCGCGCCCGCCACGTCCGCCACGCAGAAGACGTATGCATCGGCGCCGAACTCCTCGACGACCTCGACCTGGGCGGGGACGCCCTCCCCTGCCAGTTCGAGCGATTCCGGCCGCAGGCCGACGACGAGACTCTGTCCCCCAGGCGCGCTGCGGATCGACTCCGGCACCGGCACGCTCGCGGTGGCGAACGACACCCCGCCGTTCGAGCCGACCGGGAGCGTGCAGAGGTTCATGGACGGCGAGCCGATGAACCCCGCGACGAACGTGTTGGCCGGACGCTCGTAGAGCTCGCGCGGAGCCCCGACCTGCTGGAGCCGCGCCTCGTTCAGCACCGCGACCCGGTGTCCCAGGGTCATCGCTTCCGCCTGGTCGTGCGTGACATAGACGGTCGTGACCCCCAACCTGGCCTGGAGGCCGGCGATGTCCGCCCGCATCTGAACCCGCAGCTTCGCGTCGAGGTTCGACAGCGGCTCGTCCATGAGGAAGACGCTCGGCTCCCGCACGATGGCGCGCCCCATCGCGACGCGCTGCCGCTGGCCGCCCGAAAGCTGCCCGGGCTTTCGCTCCAGGTAGGGCGTCAGGCCCAGCAGCTCTGCGACCGCGCCGACCCGCTCCTCACGCTCCGATTTCTTGACCTTGGCGATCTTGAGCGGGAACGCGATGTTGGCAGCGACCGTGAGATACGGGTAGAGGGCGTAGTTCTGGAAGACCATCGCGATATCCCGCTTCTTTGCGGGGATGTCGGTCACGTCGCGCCCGCCGATCAGGATCGCGCCCGCATCCACTTCTTCGAGCCCCGCGAGCATCCGGAGGGCGGTCGTCTTGCCCGAGCCGGACGGGCCCACCATGACCATGAACTCGCCGGCATTGATGTGGAGATCGAGCCTGTCGACTGCCGGCACGTCGGTCCCCGGATAGATCTTGGTCGCCTGCTCGAAGCGAACGTCAGCCATCCTGCCCCTCTGTCGAGCGGTCGCCGTTCGCGGCTTCGAGCCGGAGCGCAGCGTCGTGAAGCTCAATCCGGACGCGTTCCTGGGCGTCCGGCCCTGCACCGAGCTCGTCGAGGCCGAGGAGCGCAGCGCCGACGATGGGCGCAGACGTCGCCCGCCGGACGATGACCGCGGGGGCGAGCTCCCGCAGGCCTGACTCGATCCCGCCGATCAGCCGGCCGTCGCCCGCCTGCAGGAGCCCGCCGCCGAGCAAGATGTCGACGGGCTCGGCACCGAGGTCGAGGCGCTCGAGCGCCACCCGGGCCATTGCAACGACCTCGGATGCGAGTCGGTCGACGATCTCCGCCGCGACCGGGTCTCTCGCCGCCTCAGCGAAGACAACCGGAGGCAGCTCGGCGGCCCGGCGAAGCTGAATGCGCTTCCGATGGATCGCCTCGGCGAGCTCCTGCGGGGAATCGAGCCCAAAGTGCGCCGGAACCGCATGCTCGAGGCTCGTTCGGGGACCGCGCCCGTCCTCGCTCCGGGCGGCGGCGACGATCGCTGCGAGGCCGACGTCGTAGCCGCCACCCCAGTCTCCAGTGGTCGGGCCAAGCGCTGGAAAGCGTGCATGCCTGCCGTCGGGCGCCACGCCGACACAATTGATCCCGGCGCCGCAGACCACGGCGACACCCCAGCCTCGCTCGGTGCCCGCACGGAGCACCGCGAACGTGTCGTTGCCAACCACGGGCCGTTCCGCCCACGCGCGCTGCTCGACCGCCTCGCGGAGCTCCTCCTCCTCGGCCGGGAAGTCCACTCCGGCCATCAAGAGCTGCGCAATCTCGGCAACCGGCCCGTTGTCACTTTGGAGCCTAGCTTCGCCGGCAGCCTGCCGAAGCAGCGTCCCGAGCACGTCGAGCGAGCCCTCGATTCCCAGGTGCTGTGGAGAGCTCCGCGGGCCGCGAACGAGCGAGAGCACCTCCCCGTCGGCGCGAACGAGCGCGAGGTCGGTTTTCGAGCCGCCTCCGTCCACGGCGAGGACGAGTCGCGCGCTCATCTGGCCGCTCCGGGAGCGAGGTGCGGGAGGTGCGCAGCGCCGGCCTCGAGCAGGCGCTCGAGCAGCCCCTCCGCGAGCTCGTACTGTCCGATCAGCGGGTGCGTGAGCAACGCTTTGCGCGCCAGGGCGATGTCGCCCGTCGCCGCAGCCCTCGCCGTGAGGCGCTCGTAGGCCGCGACGTGCTGGACGAGCCCGAGGAGCTCGGGTGCAAGCGACTCCTGGGCAAGCGGTACGGGACCGTCCGCCTCAATCCGGGCGGGCACCTCGACGACGTCGTCGGGCGCCAGCCCCTCGATCGTCGTGCCGTTCCGGACGTCGACCACGTGCACGGTGCCGTCGCCCGCCGCAAGGGAAACGGCCAGGCCGGTCGCCGCCTCGCTGTAGAAGGCGCCGCCGCGCTGCTCGAGAAGCTCCGGCTTCTCGTTCAGCATGGGGTCTCGGTAGAGCTCGAGGAGCCCGCGCTCGATCTCCATGACCTCCTGCGCGCGCGGCACGCCGTCAACCTGCTCGCTCAGCACCTCGTCGTGGGCGTAGAAATAGCGGAGGTAGTACGAGGGAATGGCCCCGAGCTCGTCGAGGAGCCGCCGCGGCAGCTCGACCTCGTCGGCAATCCGGTCGCCGTGCTCGGCAAGGAGCTCCGGCAAGACTTCCCGCCCATCCACGCGCACCGACCGGACCCACGTCAGGTGGTTCAGGCCAACCTGGTCGATCAGGATCCGGACCGGGTCGACGTCCAGGAGCTTGCCGATCGAGCGCTGGAAGCCAATGGCCACGTTGCAGAGGCCGACCGCGCGGTGCCCGGCATCGAGAAGCGCCCGGGTCACGATCCCGACCGGATTGGTGAAGTCGATGATCCAGGCTCCCGGCGCGGACAGCGCGTGCACCCGCTCCGCAATTCCAAGCACGACCGGCACTGTCCGCATCGCCTTGGCGAAGCCCCCCGCTCCGGTCGTCTCCTGCCCGATGCACCCGCAGGCCAGTGGCACGGTCTCGTCCGAGAGACGCGCCTCCTGGCCGCCAACGCGAATCTGAATGAGCACGAAGTCGGCCCCTTCGAGCGACGCATCGAGGTCGTCGGTGACCTCGAGCCGCCCCTCGAAGCCCTGCCTGGCAAGCATCCGGCCTGCGAGCCCGCCCACGACTTCACGCCGCTCGGGATCGATGTCCTGGAGCCAGAGCTCGGTGACCGCGAGCTGGTCGCGCTCCCGCGCCAGGCCGCCAACGAGCTCTGGGGTATAGGTCGAGCCGCCGCCGACGACAGCGATCTTCATCCCTTGACTCCGGTGAGCGTTACGCCTTCGACGAAGGCCCGCTGGGCGAGGAAGAACAGGATGATCACGGGCGTCATGACGACCACGGTCGCTGCCATGGTCAGGTTCCAGTCGACCTGATGGAGCGTCCGGAACTGCGCGAGCCCGATCGAGAGCGTCCAGTTGTCGGCGTTCTCAGCCGTGTAGAGGAGCGGCCCGAAGAAGTCGTTGAAGCAAAAGAGGAACGAGAAAAGCGCCACCGCCGCGATCGCCGGCTTGGCGAGCCGCAGGACGACGGAGGTCAGAATGCGGAGCTCGCCACAGCCGTCCATCCGGGCAGCGTCGAGGTACTCCTCCGGGATGGTGAGGAAGAACTGCCGGAGCAGGAAGATCGAGAAGGCGTCGCCGAGGAAGTTCGGAATGATGAGCGGCCAGAGCGATCCGACGAGGTGGAGCTTTGCCCACATGACGTACACCGGGACGATCGTGACTTGCGGTGGCAGCATCATCGCAATCAGGACGATGAGGAAGACTGCGTTCCGCCCGCGCCAGCGCAGGCGCGCAAGGGCGTACGCGACCGGGATGCTCGAGAGCAGCAGGCCGATCGTCGCGAGTCCGGCGTAGATGGTCGTGTTGAGCGCGTAGCGCCAGAGTGGGGCCTTGTCGAAGACCTCGGCGAAGTTGCTCCACTGGAACGGATGCGGCCAGAGGTCGGGAGAGAGCGCCTGCGCGTTCGTCATGAGCGAGGTGAGCACGATGAAAGCAAACGGCGCCAGGAAGATCACAGCCGCGGCGATCAGCAGGCTGTTGTTGGCGACGGCGATCAGAAACCGGCGCCGCCGGACGGTCGCGGGAGGCCTGCGCCGGACGAGCTCGGACGCGCTGAGCGGGAGACTGGCGCTGCTCGTCGCCATCAGCGCATCGCCCCCTGGTAGTGCACCCAGCGCCGCGAGTTGACGATGATCACGGTCGTCACCGCGAAGGCGACGACGAGAAGCACCATCGCCATCGCGGACGCGTAGCCCATGTTGAAGTAGCGGAAGCCCTGCTGGTACAGGAGGACGGGGTAGAAGAGCGTCGAGTCCTCGGGGTAGCCGAGCCGGTTCGCCGGCTCCTGCGCGGTAAGGGCGGAGCCGTTGGCGATCGTGCTCGCGACAAACGCCTGCGTGAAGTACTGGAGACCCTCGATCACCCCGATGACCACCGCGAAGAGGATCACCGGGCTGATGGTGGGCAACGTCACCCAGCGAAGCCGTCGTAGCGCTCCGGCGCCGTCGAGCTCGGCCGACTCGTAGAGCTCCCGCGGAACGTCCAGGACTGCGGCCAGGAAGATGATCATCATGTTCCCCACCGCCCACAGGCCGAGGAGCACGAGCGAAGGCTTCGACCAGCTGGGGGAGTTGAACCAGAGCGGTCCGTCGATTCCGAGGTGCTCGAGGATGGTGTTGACGGGTCCCGTCGAGGGATTCAGCAGGTAGACGAATCCGAGCGTGGCCGCAACCGGCGGCGCGAGCGCGGGCAGGTAGAAGATGGTCCTGAAGACCCCGACGCCACTCCGGGCCCGGGCGAGCATGAGCGCGACGCCAAGCGCGAAGAGCACGTTCAGCGGCACGGCCACGCCGATGAGCCAGAGCGTGTTCGAGACCGCCGGCCAGATCCGCTGGTCTCCGTTGAAGAGGTACTCGTAGTTGGCCAGCCCGAGCCAGCGCGGTGAGGAGAGCAGGTCGTAGTGTGTGAAAGAGAAGTAGGCCGTGGTGACGAGCGGGTAGCCGAAGAAGATCGAGAACCCGGCGATCCAGGGGCTCATGAAGAGCAGCACGATCCCTCGGCGCCGCCAGGCGGCCTTCCGCCTCGCCCGCCGGCGGTCGGTTGCCGGCGGGCGAGCGGGGAAGTGCGCCTCGGCCGCCTGCGTCAACTCACGGCACCTGCCCGCCGGCCGCGTTCTCGAGCTGCGCGTCGATCTGCTCGTCTACGTTTGCGAGCCCTGCCTGGAGGTCGCTGATCCGGCCGGCCTGCCACTTGGCGACGAAAGCCTCGAAGAGCTCCTGGTTCGCCGCCCCGACGAGCGTGATCGGCGTCGTGCTCGAGTTCTCGTTCCCGAAGACGTCGAGGAACGTCGCGAAGTTCGGGTCCGGTTCGAGCTCGTCCGATGTCAGGGAGCTGGTCGTGGTCGGGACGTTCCGGATCCCGTTCGAGAGTGTGGCCAGTGCGTGGTCGTCGGTCGCCAGATACTTGAGGAGCTCCCAAGCCTGATCCTTGTGATCCGAGGTCTTGGGGATCCCCACAATGCTGCCGGTGACGTAGCCCGCTCCGTAGAGATCCGGGCTTTCGTCGGCCACGGGGAAGGGAGCCGTCGCGTAGTTGAGGTCCGGTGTCTCGTTCTCGATGAATGCGACCCGCCACTCGCCGTCCATGTTCATCGCGAGCTTGCCGCGCTCGAATGCATTCGAAGGAGAGAACTCATCCCCGGCGCCCGTCTGGAACTTGACCAGGTTGTCGTAGCCGTACCAGTCGATCAGGTCCTTCTTCCACTGCAGATACTTTGCCCAGCCCGGATCGGTCGAGAGC
>Ga0307302_10000606_pt1 | contig 15825 bp, 14 predicted proteins | sample ER_DNA_183_FD_194490 | JGI IMG/M metagenome (GOLD analysis project Ga0307302, IMG submission 194490) | Bulk soil microbial communities from the East River watershed near Crested Butte, Colorado, United States - ER_DNA_183 | ecosystem: Environmental > Terrestrial > Soil > Floodplain | place...
CTTGTAGATCACGACCGAGACCAGGAGCTCGAACAATGGGCGGAGCCGCTCCTGTTCGGAGGCGGGGGCGTACAGGTACAGGGTGTTGTTGGCGCCGGTCAGGAGCTCATCCAGGTCGAGGTCACAACCCTCGGCGCTCTGGGCGATGACCGGGTCGCCGAACACGTCCAGGAGGGTCTCGGCCGTCCCATAGACCGAGCCCATGGTGTTGTCGGGGCGACTCGTGCAGGCCGCCCAGGCATCCAGGGCCTGCTGGTTGCCGATCTCCATCAACGCCTGGGCGACGTCATCCACGTCCTGGACGTCGACCCAGCGGGCCACATCGGCCATCGAGCGGCCGGTGCCGGCGGCCGCGAATAGCAAGACCGACAGCAGCTTGGCGCCAAGCAACTGCCAGTAGTTGGCGTCATCGGCCTTATGGCCTTGGACGTCGGCGGCCTCGGCCAGCATCCGGCCGATGCGTCGGGCGTCGGCGTACGACTGGCAATACGCGAGCGGGGTCCACCGAGCGCCTGGGACACCGCTCAAGCCGAGGGGGTCGTAGACCCAGACGGCCCCGAGGTTGGCGCGGTGGGCGCAGGTGGCCCGGAGGACGTCGGGTTTGATGGAGGTGGTGACCAGGTTGCCCTGCCACTCCAGGATGGCCGGGATCACGAGGCCGTGGGTCTTGAAAGATCCCGGTGGCCCGAAGGCCAGCACCGAGTGGCATTGCTCGACGGCCAGGTACAGCCGGCCCAAGAGGCGGTCTCCGATGCGGTCGCGGCGGCCCAGGATGATCCGCCCCCGCCGCGGCCTGAGCACCAGCAGGCGGCGCAGCTGCCACCAGCTCGCCCACCGCGCTCCCCGCTCCCGTCGCCTGCGGCGGGCGCGTGGGGAGACCAGCCGGACCAGCAGCCCGTACAGGAAGGCTGGAATCCAGAACGTGAGGACAGCTGCGGCGTACATGCCGACCGGGCCGGGCAACAGCGGCTGGGAGGACGGCGGCCAGGCTCGGGCGGGGTCGTCCCAGGTGCCGGGCAGTCGCAGCAGCACCCCGAACATGTCGACCAGCCGGACCGGCAGGTGCTCGTGCGCACCGAACAGGATGGCGGCGACCTGGCCGATCAGCCACACCAGTCCACAGGCGGCGAACAGCAGCGCCGCCACCACCAACCAGAACGTATCGGGGACATACTGGTGGTCGCGGTAGGGGTCGCGGTCATGCCGCATTGGCGCCACCTCCCAGCCGTGCTCGCTCCTCACTGAGCAGGGCGCGGTACTCGGCCCGGTAGGTGGCAATGAGGCGCCGGACGGCAGCGGTCCGGATGCGGCCGTTGCGGCGCTCGCGGTCTGGATCGACGGTGGCCGCGCGTCGGCGCTCCAGGCGCTTGCGGCGCCGGTCGCGGTCACGGATCTGCTCGGCCAGGGCCGGGTCCTGGCGGCGCCGGTGATAGGACTGGCGGGAGGCGATCCGCTGACAGGCCTTGCAGTAGGTCGAGAGCCGACCGCGGCTGACGTAGAAGTCGCCGTCTGACTTGGTCACCTCACAGGTCGGGCAGCGCTTGGCTATTCGCGCCGGCGTCCTAGACGTGCCATCGTGGAGAGAGCCCCGGGCGGCGGGGGGCTTGTCAGTGGATTTGTCAGTGGGACGTATCGCGTCCTGTTGGGACGGGGTGGGATCAGCTGGCACGAGCGGCGCGCGTTCGTGCTGGTCAGGTGGCTTCTAGCGGGATGAGCTGGAACCGTGCGGAATGGCGCTATGGCAGCTCATAACCCAGAGGTCGAGGGTTCAAATCCCTCCCCCGCCACCAACCACCACCAGGGCGTTCGCCACATCAGGCGGGCGCCCTTCTGGTTCTCTGGGGACCAGATGCTCACGTCTTGCTCACGTCGGCCGACGGCAGGTAGGGGAGTGCAACGGGCACGAGCGGTCACGAGCGGTTGCGAGGAGCCGCAGTCAAGCCGCCAATACAGCCATGACTTGGTCATGCTTCAGAAGGCGGGCCGGAATCCGAGTCTCTCCACCCGCTGCGGCCAGCCCTCCGGGCTCTACGCCGACCAGGTGGTCGCCCCATAGGTTCGACCAGAGTTTGAGTTGGCGGCCGGTTGTTGCAGGTCGCGACCGCAGCGGCCCCGCGTGAACACGCTAACCGCCGCTTTACTGACTGGCCTGTACTGTTTGGCTACCCCAGGAGCGACCCGCATCCCGGGGTGAGCATCCGTAGTACCTGGCACCCGATCCTGCCCCGGCCGCGCTGTGCGCGGGCCCGCCGTCGCACGCCAACGGTTGGCGCCTTGCGCCGCAACGCCGGCTGGCATATCAGGCGGCTAGACGCCTGCACGTTTAGGCCGACTCGGCCCGCCGGCAGGTCGACGACGCCGAGGAGCTGTGAGCGCCACGGTCGCCACCCACCCAATGCGTTGGGAGGCCGACCTGGAGCGGCGCGTGGCCTGGTTCTTGTGCCTGCTCGACCGGCGGGCACGACCGGCAAAGGAGCCGAACACATGTCCACTTCCCCGACCCCACCGACCCGCCACTGGGACCCACCTGCACCCGGGCACGACCCGACTCGCCAGTGGGGAACCAGCCCGACCCCGCCCGGGCCCAAGGGCAAGCGCCGCGGGCCCATCCTGCTCGCCGCCACCATCGGCGTGGCCCTGCTGGTCACCACGGGGTTCGTTGCCAACGGCGGCACCCCCGACAGTCGGCCCGCTCCTACCCCAGCGACCACCCCCAGCCCCGGCCCAGCCGACCCGCCGGATGATGGACTCGGCGGGGGATCCGAGGTCCCCGAGCCGGCGCCAACGCCGGAGCGGGAGCCAGAACCGGAACCGGCGACGGTCGAGATCCCCGAGCTGAGCGGCATCAATCGGGCCGGGGCCGAGCAGATCCTGGCCGACTATGGCATCAAAGCGACGATCAGGTACCGGTCCACCGACCAATATCCCGCGGGGACCGTGATCTCCCAGTCGCCCAAGGCCGGAGCCTTGGTGCTTCCCGACACCACGGTCAGCTTGGTGGTCGCCAAGACGCCGCCACCGCCACCGCCACCATCAACCGCGCCGCCGCCCCCAGAGACCACGCCAGCACAGTGTGATCCGTCCTATCCCGACGTGTGTCTTGACCCCGCGGTCGAGGACTATGACTGTGCCGGCGGGTCAGGGAACGGACCCCGCTACGTTGAGGGTCCGATCCGCGTGCTCCCACCCGACCCGTTCGATCTGGACCGGGAAGGCGACGGCGTGGGCTGCGAGAACGGGTAACAGCTGCTCGCCTGCCGCGATCAACCAGCAGGACCACATAGGTCGAGTTGGGGCCGGATGCTCACGGCTTGCTCACGAGACCTGCCGACACCGCAGGAACAGCTCGGGACGGCTGCCTGTGGGAATCACCAAGGACTCAGGTGAAGGGCTGGTTCCAGGACGGGTGAGCACCCAGTGGAACGGCGCTCAATTGACTCATAACACAGAGGTCGAGGGTTCAAATCCCTCCCCCGCCATCACTACCGAGCAGGGCGTTCGTCCTTCACCTCCTTCATGGGTGCGTCGCTCTGCGGGCCGTTATTAGCGGTTTTGTTAGCGGAGGGCCAGGGACCACGGTTCCGGGCCCCTTCTGCCTGCGGGTGAGGATGAGGTCGGCGACGGTTGTGGCCGCGTCTCGGTCCATGCCGGGGATAACGTGGCTGTAGGTCTGGAGGGTGAAGGCGACTCTGACGTGGCCCAGGTGTTCGCTGATCACCTTGGCTGAGATGCCCGGCCCCGTGCTCCCGCAGGCTGCCTCCTACCGGCTACGTGCTCGGATCGTCGATCAGGGGCGGTCGTCCCCTGGCTCGAGAAGCCTGCCGTTCTTCGACAGGTCCGGGTCGGTGCATGCGGAGAGGTTGAAACAGCAGGGCCGTCGCTTCCCGCTGTTCATCTTCGAGATGCTCACGTCGACCCGTCGTGTGCGCGTGTCAGGGTTCTTCGTGGCGTTGACCCAACGCACCCATTCCCAACGCGCCATCGGGGTAATCTCGGTCCACAGGTTCTGGATCTTCTGCGGGCATCTGCCAGAGCTGTCGAAAGATCCTGGGGCACGCTCGGCTCTGGCCAATCCTTGGTCACCTCGATGTCGAGCGTCGCAGTGTCACCCGCGCTGATGCCAGCAGCATGTTGCAGCGTGTCATCGACCCTCATCCAGTGGCCAAAATTTCCGTCTGGTTCGAGCACCGTCTGGAACTCAATGCCATTGATCGTTCCGTGGACGGCCACCTGCCCGCGCGAAGGCAGGTTCTTGCTCGCCGTCTCAGGCAACCGCAACACAGTCGATGTGTCGATCGTGGACAGCGCGGCGTCGAAGCGAATGGTCGCTCCCTCTGTGCGCTGAGTCACCACCGTCTCTCATCTTCTCCGTTCCGGACCCGGCACCCCGACGGCGACACGGTCATCGAGTGCGTCACGGTTGACACTGTACAAAACCCGAGCGACCACGAACACGCCATGACGGCCCGACCGGGTGACCTGAGGATCAGGTCTGGCCTGATTGGCCTTACAACGGTGCAAAACAAGGGAAGACGACGCGAGTCAATGAGAACCATCCCGACAGGCCAGCCACTGGGTTCCCAGGTAGCTAGCGCGCGTCACAATCAACGGATCTGGCGCCTCGGAGCGTGGATCCTGCATCCCATGCACCGTTTACTGTCATCCGCCAGCGCCTCGCCGGTGGTATGGCAGGCGAACCGTGGGCGATGCCGGCCTGCGGGTTGTCGTCGGGTTGTTAGAATGCGGCCCCGATCGGCTGCCGGACGAGGAGGCGAGTGGTGAGCGAACTCGATGACCTGCTGGCTCGACTCGAGGCGGTACCGGCCCGCGGCGTCACCTACGTGGGCCAGGCGGTCGGCAAGGACGACGAGCACCTGCACCTGGCCGTCAGGGAGGGCGTCATCGCGATCCCGATCGCGGCGATCGCCGAGGTGCGTACATACGCCTTCACGCCCGTGCCGAACGTCGTCTCCCTTGATGTCCCGGACACGAGCGGCGTCACCCAGATCCGTCGCGTGACCTCCGTGCCTGCAGAGTCCTCCGGCGACGCGTCGGGAAACGCGCTCCTCAGCGTCGAGGAGCGGTTCGCCGGCCTCCACGGGACGCGGACTCCCGCCTCCGAGCCCACGACGACAGCCGTGGTGGAGGACGGCTTCGGCCTGCTGGGCGACGACTTCGATCCGTTCTCCCGGATCGATGACGTCGCGGAGTGACCGACCGGTGACGCAACGGATCGACCCGACGTGGCTGGACGCCGTCCCTCGACTGGCTGAGGACGAGGCCCAGGGCGAAGTGATCGTCCTTCAGGGGTGGCTGGTCCGGGCGCCGGCCGGGCGAGTGCGGCTGGCGATCCGCGAGGTTTGCCTGGAGTTCCGCGTCGAAGACGTCGTCGGCGTGAGGGAGCAAGCCGCCGCGCCTGATGCTCGGGCCTCCGGCGCCATCTCCGCGGAGCTACGTCTGCGACCAGGAGCGTCCCTGCTCGCGGTCCACGACCTGGCCGCCCTGCAGGCTCACGTGTCGGCCGGGGACCTCCCGTTCGCGGTTGCCGCGAGACCAGGGCGGTTGATCGCTCCGCCCTCGCCGGCGTACGCCGCCGCCGAGGCGAGCTACCTCGAGCACCATAAGCTGACGATCGATGATCCTGATCCTGGCGCCGCATGAGGACGTCCATGCGCGCAGGGTGGCGCAGGAGGTCGAGAGACTCGGCGACACTGCGCTGATCCTCGACACGCGGGGGGCCGGATCCGGCTTTCGCGCGTCGGTGAGCTTCGTCGGGGGCGACCGAGAGATCCGTGTGCGTCGGGCCCGAGACGCCCCGATCGAGCACCTCGAGGCGGTGGATGCGGTGTGGACACGACGGCCCGGCCGGCCGACGGTGCCCGGGTCCGTGCTCGACGCCGATCATCGACAATTCGCCCTCAACGAGTGGCGGAGCGTCCTCGACGGGATGACGGCGACGATCGGCGCGTCCACCCGCGTGGTGAACCCACTCGAGGCCCAGCGCGCCGCGGCGGTGAAGCCCTACCAGCTCGCGGTTGCGCAACGCGTCGGCCTGAGGATTCCCGACACGCTCATCACCAGCGACCCCGAGCACGCCAAGGAGTTCGTCGACCGCCACCACGGATCTGTCATCCACAAGGCCATGACCGCGTTGCCGCAAGCGTTCCTGGAGACGCGCCTGTGGCAGGACGACGATCTCTCCAGGCTGGACCAGCTCCCCCTCGCGCCGACGATCTTCCAGGAGTTCCTCGACGGCCCGGCCGACATCAGAGTGACGATCGCTGGGGACGAGCAGTTCGCGGCCCTGATCGCGAGCTCGAGCTCCAGAATCGGCATCGACTCGCGCCTTGATCTCGACGTCCCTGCGCGCGCTTGCGACCTGCCGCCCGACGTGTGTGCGTCACTGGGCGCCCTGATGCGTGGGCTCGGACTGTCATTCGCGACGATCGACCTCAAGGTAGATGCCCGGGGCGACCACCACTTCCTGGAAGTCAATCCGCAGGGGCAGTTCCTCTACATCGAGATCTTGACCGGACAGCCCATCTCCGCTGCGGTCGCTCGCACGCTAGTCAACGGCTGAGCCTTGGCAGCTGCCCCTCGCCCCTGGCACGGCTTGGCCCATCACGCTTTCGGATCGCCACGGCCGAGTTCGCGGCGGCCCGGGGTCGGACCATCAGGAGCCGACTTCGCCGATATCGGCGCCGGTGAGGCAGTGAGCCCTCGTACGTGGCGGCCCAGGCCGCGGCGGCGGGCTACCTCGGCCACGCCGCTCACCGTCAGGGCTTGGCGGCCGAGACCGTGCGGCGGTGGAGGACCTCGAGGTTGCTGGGGGGCTTCACCTTGGATGCCGGTTGGCGCCAGGTGGGTCACGGTGAGGACCATCCAGTGGCGGCACGGTCAGATGGTCCCGGTCGACCACGGTGCGACGGGCGCATCGGGCTTGGATTAGAGTTTGGGCCATGGCTGAGGTCACCGACGAGGGAACCTTCGATCCGGCGGAGTTCGAGGACGAGCTTGCCGCCGCCGCGAGCAATCTCGAGGTAGGCACGCGGTTGTGGTTCCAGAACGACCGGATCAAGGTTTGGGAGATCAACCTCGCACCGGGCGAGCGGGGGCCGTTTCACGCCCATACGCGTCGGTACTTCTGGACGGTGGTGGAGCCTGGGACCGGCCGGCAGCGATCGCCCGACGGGACCCTCAAGGTCCGACGGTACGAGGTGGGCGACACCCAGTACTCCGAGCCCTCCCTGGCGGACCCGATGATCCACGACCTGGAGAACGCCGGCGAGACGAGGCTGCGCTTCGTCACCGTGGAGTTGCTCGACTGAAGAGAAGGGGAGGGTGCCGTGTCCTTCAAGGTCGCCAGGGTCCTGGACGTCGCCCAGGGAGTACAGGAGGACCAGTTCACGGTCGTGTCGCGGGAGGAGAAGGAGTCTCTCGAGGACCTCGACCCGCTGTACCGGCAGTTGCTCGACGAGCCGGTGACGGCCGTGATCGCGGTGATGGGCGGAGATGGACGCCCCTGGCTGACGCCGGTCTGGTTCAACTACGCCGGGGACAAGGTGCTGCTCAACCTGGCCGAGCACCGCCGCAAGACCGAGTGGGTGCGAGGCAACCCGCAGGTGACGATGCTGTTGATGAACCCGAAGAACGCCTACCACTGGGTCAGCATCAAGGCCACCGTGGAGCGGGAGGTCCATGAGGACGACCAGGTCGAGGGGCACCGGGCCACCGAGACGATCGACCAGGCGTGGACCAAGTACACCGGCGCCGAGCCGCCCTATGGCCTCCGCGACCCGGCCATGGACGAGCGGCGGGTGCTGTTCGAATGCCGCGTCGACAGCGTCGCGGTCTTCGGGCAACCCTAGCTTCCGTCACCTTCGCCAGGAGGGGTGCCGCGAGGGGAAGGGCCAGGGGCGACCGAAGGAGGTCCCGTGAGCAGGTGGCCTCGGGTCGCGGTGGTCGGGGGCTCGCTCGGCGGGCTCACCGCCGCGCTCGTCCTCCGCGACCTCGGCTGCCAGGTCGACGTGTTCGAGCGCTCGGCCGTGGAGCTGGAGAGCCGCGGCGCGGGCATCGTCGTGCTCGACGAGACCGTCCGGTACTTCCGCGAGCGGACCGACCGGGAGCTGGATCAGCTCACCACCGCCACGGCCGTCCTGCGCTACCTCGGCCGGGACGGCCGCGTCGTGTACGAGGAGCCGCGGCGGTACCGGTACTCGTCCTGGCATACCATCTACCGAGCGCTACTCGGCTGCTTCGGGCGACGCCACTACCACCTCGGCAAGGAGCTTGCCGGCTTCCACCAGCAGGGCGAACACGTCGAGCTGCAGTTCGCCGACGGCACCACGGCGGGATGCGACCTCCTGGTATGCGCCGACGGCATCTCCTCCCACGCCCGTGCCGTGCTGCAGCCCCAGGCCCGGCCGGCCTACGCGGGCTACGTGGCCTGGCGGGGCACCGTCGATGAGCGGCAGCTCAGCCGCGGCGTCCGTGACCTGCTCGCCGACTCGATCTGCTACCAGATCATCCCCAACAGCCACATCCTGCTCTACCCGATCCCCGCGCTGGACGGTTCGGTGGCAACCGGTCGGCGTCTGGCCAACTTCGTGTGGTACCGGAACTATGCCGTCGGGGAGGAACTCGACGATCTCATGACCGACCGGTACGGGACGCGCCGCGACCTCACCCTGCCACCGGGGGCGGCCCGCGAGGCGCACCTGGATGAGCTACGGACTGTTGCCGCTGCGCTGCTCGCTCCCCAGTTCTCCGAGGTCGTGCAGCGCTGCAAGCTCCCGTTCGTCCAGGTGATCTTCGATATCGAGGTCACCCAGATGGCCTTCGGACGCGTCTGCCTGATCGGCGATGCCGCCTTCGCCCTGCGGCCGCACGCCGCCGCGGGAACCGCCAAGGCGGCAGCCGACGCCTGGGCACTCGCCGAGACCCTCGCGACGACGCAGGGCGACCTCCAAGCGGCGTTGCCGCGATGGGAACGCCACCAGCTCGCCGTCGGACGGGCGGTGCTGGAGCGCACCCGCCGAAACGGCAACAAGTCACAGGTCGAGAGCACATGGCGTCCTGGTGACCCTGAACTCGTCTTCGGCCTCTACGAACCGGGCCGCTGACCAGCGGCGCCGGCCATCGGGGTGTAGTAGGTGTTGGCGGCGTTGAAGGGATGGCCTGGCCACAGCGTTGGCGGCCTGGGCGTCCATGGCGGGGAATGACGTGGCCATGTGACCAGGCACGGGCAGTGGTTGTTCAGGTCGCGCCGCGCACGGTCCGTGGCGGCTTGCCGATATCCTGCTTACCTGGCTGGCCGAGTTGGACGGACTGGTCGCTGATCGACCGGGGGAGGAAGACGGGTGCGCTACAAGATCCTTGCCGAGGCCTATCGGGACCTGGAGCGCTCCAGTGGGCGGATCGCGCTGATCGAACGGTTGGCCGAGCTGTTCCGGCAGACCCCGGACGACCTGCTGCCGACGGTGGCGCTGCTGTGCCAGGGCCAGATCGCCCCCGACTTCGCCGGGGTGGAGCTGGGGATGGCCGAGCGGCTGGCCGCCCGGGCGGTCGCCCAGGCCGCGAGCACGACGGCCGAGCAGGTGCTCGCGGGCGCCCGCGAGGTCGGCGATCTCGGCCTGACCGCCGAGCAGCTGCTCGGGGAGCAGGACCCCGACCGGGTGGCGACCCTGGAGGTCGGGACCGTGTTCGAGGGCCTGCACGAGGTCGCCCAGGCCGAGGGGGAGGGCTCGCAGGGCCGCAAGCTGGCCGGGCTGGTCGGCCTGCTTGGCCGGGCGACGCCGTTGGAGGCCCGTTACCTGGTGCGGACTGTCACCGGCTCGCTGCGGCTGGGGATCGGCACCGCCACCATCCTGGACGGGCTGGCCGAGGTCCACGCCGGCGGCCGCAAGCAGCGACAGATTCTGGAGCGGGCCTACAACATCTGCTCGGACCTCAGCCAGGTCGCCGCCACCTTGGTGTCGGGCGGGCTGGCCGAGGTGGAGCGGATGGAGGTCCGGGCGGGCAACCCGGTGCGGCCGATGCTGGCCCAGCGAATGTCCAGCTCGGCCGAGATCCTGGCCAAGCTGGGCGGGACCTGTGCGGCCGAGTACAAGTACGACGGCATCCGGGTCCAGGCCCACCGCACCGCCGACGGCGCCCTTGAGCTGTACACCCGCCGCCTGGACCGGGTCTCGACCCAGTTCCCCGAGGTGGTCAAGCTGCTCGACCAGAGCCTGGGGCCGCGCGAGGCGATCCTGGAGGGCGAGGTCGTGGCCTTCGACCCGGCGTCGGGGGAGCTGCGCCCGTTCCAGGACGTGATGTTCCGGCGCCGTAAGTACGGCATCACCGAGGCCGTCAGCGACTACCCCGTGAGCCTGTTCTGCTTCGAGCTGCTGTACGCCGACGGTACCGACCTCACCCGCCTGCCCTACCTGGAACGCCGGGCGCGGCTGGCCGAGGCGATCACGCCGTCAGCGCGGCTGCGGCTGACCACCGCCGAGCAGGTCTCCGACGAGGCTGCGCTGGAGGCGACCTTCGAGCAGGCCGTGGCCGAGGGCTGCGAGGGCCTGATCTGCAAGTCGCTGGACCCGGCGGCCTCCTACCAGGCCGGCGCGCGGGGCTGGCAGTGGATCAAGCTCAAGCGCGACTACCGCAGCGAGCTCACCGACACCCTGGATCTGGTCGTGGTGGGTGGGCTGGCCGGGCGGGGACGCCGGGCCGGGATGTACGGGGCGCTGCTGCTGGCCGTGTACGACCCGGCCAACGAGCGGTTCCAGACGATCTGCAAGTGCGGCACCGGCTTCAGCGACGCCGAGCTGGCCGGGCTGCCGGCCCGGCTGGCGCCACTGGCCCGGGCCCAGCGGCCGGCCAACGTGGACTCACTGTGGGCGGCGGACGTGTGGTTCGAGCCCACCCTGGTGGTGGAGGTGCTGGCCGCCGAGCTGACCCTGTCGCCCCACCACACCGCCGCCTGGGGCCTGCTGAAGGAGGACGCCGGGCTGGCCCTGCGGTTCCCCCGGTTCACCGGCCGCTGGCGCGACGACAAGGCCCCCACCGACGCCACCACCGTCGAGGAGGCCGTGGCCATGTACCGCACCGCCCGGCGCCTGCCCGCCGACGACTGAGACGACGACCGGTGGCATGGCTTGCCGCCGGGCTGTCGACGGGTCGATACGCGACGCTCTTGACGCGATCATTGATACAACCTTATGGTTGTATCAATGCAGACGACCCTCGACTTCGATCGCGTGTTCCGGGCCCTGGCCGATACCACCCGGCGCGACATCGTCCGCCGGGCCATCGGGGGTGAGGAGGGCGTCGCCGAGCTGGCCGAGCACTACCCCATGAGCTTCGCGGCGGTGCAGAAGCACGTCGCGATCCTGGAGCGGGCCGGCCTGGTCACCAAGGTGCGCATCGGGCGCCGGAAGGTCGTCCGCACCAATGTCGAGGGGCTCCGCCGTGCGCGACGCCTGCTCGACCGGTACGAGGAGCTGTGGCGCGGGCGGCTCGACCGGATGGCCGCCCTGGTCACCGACACGAAGGAGAACGACCCATGACCGTCACCGGCGTCCGCAAGGACCCCCGGGCATTGACCATGACCATCGATGCCGAGTTCGACGCCTCGCCAGAGCGGGTCTGGCAGCTCTGGGCCGACCCGCGTCAGCTCGAGCGCTGGTGGGGGCCGCCCACCTACCCCGCCACCTTCACCAGGCATGACCTGGCGCCGGGCAGCCGCGTCGAGTACCACATGACCGGTCCCGAGGGCGACCAGCCGCACGGCTACTGGGACATCGTCGAGGTCGACCCGCCGCGGTCGCTGGTGTTCCAGGACGGCTTCGCCAACGACGACGGCTCGCCGAACACCGATCTCCCGCCAACCACCGCCCGGGTCACGATCGACGAGATCGGCAGCGGCCGGACGCGGATGTCGATCGAGAGCCGCTTTCCCAGCACCGAGGCGATGGAGCAGGTCCTCGCTCTGGGCGCCGAGGAGGGCCTGAAGCAGGCCGTCGGGCAGATCGACGCCATCCTGGCCGAGGACGCCGCCTCATCGACCACGCGCCGATAGGTTCGCCCGTTGGCGGCGGCCTGCACAACGAACCCGAGAGCACCGCGAGGAGCGCACCGTGACCAGCAGGACGACCCAGCTGACAACCCACACCCTGGACGTCCCCGGCGCCACCCTTACCTATGACGTTCGGGGCAACGACGCCAGCACCGAGCCGATCCTGTTGCTGATCGGCTCCCCGATGGGCGCCGCCGGCTTCGGCACGCTGTCGCAGCACTTCTCCGACCGCACCGTGGTCACCTACGACCCACGCGGCGTCGAGCGCAGCCTGACGACCGATCCAACCAGCCCGGTGACGCCCGAGGTTCACGCCGACGACTTGCATCGCCTCATCCAGGCGATCGATGGAGGGCCGGTCGACCTGTTCGCCACCAGCGGTGGCGCGGTCAACGCGCTCGCCCTGGTGTCCAAGCACCCGGAGGAGGTGCGGACGCTGGTTGCGCACGAGCCGCCGCTCGCCTCGGTCCTGCCCGACCGCGAGCACGCGATGGCGGCCACCCGCGCGGTGGCCGAGACCTACCAGCGCAGCGGCTGGGGCGCCGGGATGGCCCAGTTCATCGCCCTCAGCAGCCACCAGGGTCCCTTCACCGCCCAGATCGCCGACCGGCCGGCGCCCGACCCGGCGATGTTCGGCATGCCGACCGAGGACGACGGCTCACGCACCGATCCGCTGCTCGGCCAGAACCTGATCACCAGCACCCACTACGAGCCCGACTTCGACGCCCTACGATCCGGATCGACACCGATCGTCCTGGCCGCCGGCGAGGAGTCCGAGGGCCAGATGGCGAACCGTGGCGCCTTCGCCGTCGCCGAGCGGCTTGGCACCAAGCCGGTGATCTTCCCGAGCCATCACGGCGGCTTCCTTGGCGACGAATACGGCCAGCCCGGCGAGCCAGACGCCTTCGCGGCCAAGCTCCGCGAGGTCCTGGCTGCCAGGGCATGAGCGACGAAAGGACGAACATGCAGCTCACCGTCACGACGTTTGTCTCGGTCGACGGCGTCTACCAGGGCCCGGGCGGTCCGGACGAGGATCGCAGGGACGGCTTCGACCGGGGCGGCTGGCTCGTCCCCCACTTCGACAAGGCGACCGGCCAGTTCATCGACGAGGTGTTCGACCAGGTGGACGCGTTTCTCCTTGGCCGGCGCACCTACGACATCTTCGCCGCCTCCTGGCCGAAGGCCACCGATCCGAACGACACGGTGGCGAACCGCCTCAACACACTGCCCAAGTACGTCGCCTCGACCACCCTCAACGACCCGCAGTGGGCCAACACCACGGTGCTCGAGGGCGACCTCGCCTCCGCTGTCCGGGAGCTCAAGAATCGCGAAGGGCGCGAGCTCCAGGTCCATGGCAGCGGCGCGCTCGTCCGATTCCTGCTCGACAACGACCTCGTCGACCGCCTCAACCTGCTGATGTTCCCAGTGATCGTCGGCGCCGGCCGGCACCTCTTCCCGGACCAGGGCATCGCGACGGGCCTGACGCTGGACGAGTCGCGGACCACGCCTTCGGGCGTGACGATCCACGTGTACCGGCCCACCGGGCGCCCCGAGTTCGGATCGGTGGAGGTCACCTGATCCCGGCTCGTCAACCGTCCAGTTTCACGCCACACCACCTACGACATGCGGTGTGCGAGCTGGGTGCGTGTCTTCACGTCAAGCTTGCGGAACGCCTTGCGTAGGTGGTACTCGACCGTGCTCGGGCTGATGAACAGCTGCGCGGCGATCTCTCGGTTGGTGTGTCCTTGCGCGGCAAGGCGCGAGACCTGCGCCTCCTGCGGGGTGAGCTGGTCGAGCGTGTGTACGGTCCGTTTGCGGGCGCGCTCGCCGGTCGCCTGCAACTCGACCCGGGCGCGCTCGGCGAACGCCTCCATCCCGAAGTCGGAGAAGAGCTCGTGGGCGACTCGCAGTTCCTTGCGTGCGTCAAGGCGTCGGCGTTGCCGTCGTAGCCACTCGCCGTAGAGCAGATGCGCCCGCGCGAGGTCCACACGAAGGCGCGTCGGTTGGAGACGGTCGATCGCCTCGTGGTACAGCGCCTCGGCTGCTTCACCTCGATGAATGAGGGCCCGCGACCGCGCTTCGACGCCCAGTGCCCACGGGGTGCCGCTCGCGTGGGTCGATTCGCTCAACAGCTCAAGGGCCTGTGCGGCAGGCTCGCTTCGACCGCTGCGGCTGGCGGCCTCGATCAGCTCGACCGCCGCGAAGGTCGAGAACCACAGCTCATGTGGTTCGGCGGCAGCCTGCGCGGCCGCGGCGAAGGCGTCCTCGTAGCGTGCCAGGCCGTTGTAGAGCGCGGCGGTCACCCATTGCGACACCGTGAGTCCCATCCCCTCGCCGCGGGCGATGAAGTCCTGGGTACTGGTTCGGACCAATCGCGTGACCTCATCCTCGCGGCCACGGAAGGCGGCCAGCGCGAGAGCCCCGTATGGGGGGACGATGCGGCCATCGGTGGCCTCGGCGAGTGTGTCCGCCTCCTGGACCAGTGACGCGGCCGCCTCCAGCTCGCCTGCGAAGATGTGGACCCCCACACGCGTGCTGAGGGCGAGTGGGAGGTGCGCGAGTGCGCCGACGTCACGGGCAGCTCGGATCTGGCGCATGGTGAGCGAGTCCCAGGCCTCGTAGTCCCAGATGAATCCCGCTGCCCGGCCGGCCAGCCACAGCCAGCGCAGCCCTTCCTCGGTGCCGATCTCGTCGCTGTGGAACGCACGTAGCGCATTGCGCAGGATCGGCGTTCCGGCCGCGTGCCCGTCGCTGATCAGCACCGCGAGCCCGTCGAGAAGCAGATCCGCCGCCCGCGGCGGAGGCGCCGACGGTGGCGCGGCGCTTGCCGCGGTGGCGATGTGCCGAGCATCCCCTGCGCCTCCCAGGCGACCGGCGAACAGGGCGGCGGTCAGCGCGTCGAGGTAGAGCTCACGCGCCAGCCGCGTGTCCAGCGGCTCCAGTCGCTTGGCCGCCGTGAGCAACAGGCGCGGGGCCTCGCTGCCACGATCTGCGGCGAAGGAGATGCGGGCGCGGAGGACGTCGACCTGGGCTTGCTGGAATTCGTCCAGCGGGCCCGCGTCCGCGCTGGCAGCAAGGGTGAGCGCCTCATCGAGGGCACCCGCCTGCTGGGTTGCCTGGGCCGCGGCCAGGGCCCGCCCGGCGCGACGCGAGGGGTCGAGCGTCAACACCGAGGAGCGTTCGAGGAAGGCCGCGGCGGCGGCGAACCCGCCCCGCGCCTGCGCTCGCGCTGCCGACCGTTCGAGCTCCGCCGCGACCTCCTCATCGGGCATGGCTGTCGCCTGCGCCCGGTGCCAGGCCCGGCGATCCGGGTCGATGGCTGGATCGGTCGCCTCCGCGAGGGCGCGGTGGACCTCGCTGCGCTCATCCGCCCCAGATGCCCGGTACACCGCCGAGCGAACTAACGGATGACGGAACACCACTCCTGCCCCGAATGCCACCAAGCCGTCCGATTCGACCGCCTGCGCGGCCGACTCGGGGATGCCGAGCCGCTGCGCGGCCCGCCACACGAGCGCCAGATCGCCGACCGGGTCGGCCGCGGCCACGAGCAACAGGCGCCGCGCGTCAACTGGGAGCCTTGCCAGCCGCCGCGTGAAGCTCTCCTCGATCCGGGCGGACAGAGACAGCGCTGCGGGCAAGCCAAACCCGCCCGCGAGCTGGGTCGGCGTCAACCCGCGCGGCAGTTCCAACAGCGCGAGCGGGTTTCCATGGGTCTCGACAACGATCCGCTCCAGCACTTGCGCATCGAGGCGGGCCGGCAGGGC
>Ga0307302_10000608_pt1 | contig 15809 bp, 12 predicted proteins | sample ER_DNA_183_FD_194490 | JGI IMG/M metagenome (GOLD analysis project Ga0307302, IMG submission 194490) | Bulk soil microbial communities from the East River watershed near Crested Butte, Colorado, United States - ER_DNA_183 | ecosystem: Environmental > Terrestrial > Soil > Floodplain | place...
CCCGCCGTCGGGAAGGCGTTGGCGCTCGATACACCCCTCCCCACCCCGACCGGTTGGACGACCATGGGCGATGTCGCGGTCGGGGACGAGCTGATCGGTGCGGACGGCAGACCGACGACCGTCGTCGCCGCGACCGAGGTCCTGCAGGGCCGACCCTGCTATGAGGTCGAGTTCTCGGACGGAACCGTCATCGTCGCCGACGCGCACCACCAGTGGCTGACCGAGACCCGGGCATCGCGCAAGTCGGCATGGGCGGCCGCCCGGGGATACAACCGCGCCCGGACACAGCGGATCTTCCCTTCGGTGAAGACCACGGAGGAGGTGCTTGCGACCCTCCGCTGCAATGGCACCGAGCGGCGGTTCAACCACGCCGTTGTCAACACCAGGCCGCTCGATCTGCCCCCGCAGGAGTTGCCGCTGCCGCCGTATGCCCTCGGGGTCTGGCTGGGCGACGGCCATGCGGCGAGCGCCAGGATCACGACCGCCGACCCCGAGATCGTCGTCTACCTGGAGGCAGACGGGCTGCGGGTCGTGCCCAACGGTGGGCTGCTCTACGGGTTGCGGCTCCCTGAGCATCCCCCACCTGCGCAACGCGCATGTGTCGTCTGTGGTAAGCACTTCCGCCCGCGAACCTCCCAGGTTCGTACCTGCGGCAAGTCGTGCGGAGGCCGGGCCCGCCTCGTCTCACCTCCCGTCCAGCCCCCTACCTGCCCTGACTGTGGGCAGCCGTCCAGCGGTCTGGTGCAGTGCCAGGCATGCCGCAACCATCACGGCACGGTGCAGGGGATCCTCCGCAGCCTGGGCGTCCTGCAGAACAAGCACATCCCCACGATGTACCTGCGGGCCTCGCAGGCGCAGCGACGGTCGCTCCTCGCCGGATTGCTCGACACCGATGGGACCGTCGCCGGCGGCGGCGTGGTGCAGTTCAGCGTGACCTCACGGCGTCTCGCCGAGGACACCCGTGAGCTGATCGTGAGTCTCGGCTACCGCTGCGGTCTTTCCATGAAACGAGTCAAGGGACGGACGGCGGACTCCTCCACGGCCTACACCATCACCTTCTCGAGCGTCGACGACGTGTTCCGTCTGGAACGCAAGCGGCTGCTGCACAAGGAGCGGAAGGGTCCGGGTCGCACTGGCAAGCGGCTTATCACCGCCGTGCGGCCGGTCCTCAGCGTGCCGGTGCGCTGCGTCGAGGTCGACCGTACCGATCATCTCTACCTCGCCAGCCGGTCGATGGTCCCTACGCACAACTCAACCCTGGGTCTGGACATCGCCAGGCATGCGGCGGTGCGGGCTGGCGTGCCGACCGTGGTGTTCTCCCTGGAGATGAGCCGGACCGAGCTGGTCCAGCGGCTCATGTGCGCGGAATGCACGGTGGACATGCAGCGACTGAGGACCGGGCGGATGGAGGAGTCGGACTGGGCCCGACTGACCCGTTCGCTGGGGAAGCTGGCCGACGCCCCGCTGTTCATCGACGACTCGCCTGGCACCACGATGATGGAGATCCGGGCCAAGTGCCGCCGCCTCAAGCAGCGCCACGGCCTCGGTCTTGTGATCGTCGACTACCTCCAGCTCATGCAGCCGACCAAACGATTCGAGAACCGCCAGCAGGAGGTGAGCGAGATCTCCCGCGGCCTCAAGCTGCTCGCCAAGGAGCTGGACGTCCCGGTCATCGCCGTATCCCAGCTGTCTCGGCAGCCTGAGGCCCGCTCGGACAAGAAGCCCATGTTGTCCGATTTAAGAGAGTCGGGCGCCTTGGAGCAGGACTCGGACGTGGTGCTGTTCATCTACCGTGATGACCTCTACGACCCGGAATCCCCCCGCAAGGGCGAGGCGGACCTGATCCTGGCCAAGCACCGCAACGGGCCGACCGACACCGTGACGGTCACGTTCCAGGGCCAGTACTCACGCTTCGCCCCGATGGCCGCCAGGAGCCTCTGAGCTGTAGGGTCCACGAATAGATGTCCAATTCCACGGATACTTGCCCAGTGAATGTCCAATTGGACAAGTAGCGTGGACAGCAGGCCCAGGTTAGCGACGATGACGACGAAAGCGTGTGCCTCTCAGTCCCATCCTTGAACAGCAGTCATACTTCGTGATCTGGTAGGTGACCGTGAACGGAACCGAGCCACATCCTGCTCCGGATTTCAGGCTCGTGGTCGGGCCGGATACGACAACCTCCTCCGTTGCCGAGGCTGTTGCGAAGCTGCCTAGCGCGGCTGTCGAGCAGGACTCGCTTGAAGCTCTCTTCCCGAGAGGGCCGCGGAACGGCACCTGCAGGATCTGTGGCACGGTCGCCGAGATGACGGAGGAGCACATGCCTCCCAGGGGTTCGTTCAATGTGCAGCGGGGGCGGGAGATCGCGCTCGATGATGCGTTAGGCAGCGACGAACTCGACCCTCCGGCAACCGGAAGATGGTTCCAGGGCGGCATCCGCGGCTACATGCTCTGCCGATCTTGCAATAACGCGACGGGACGATGGGGCCGGGAGTATCAGGAATGGGCAAGGCGAGCCATCCTGCTCCTCAAGGGTCTTCCCGCCCCCGTTGACGAGCTCGATGCATCCCATGGCTACTCCTACGTGCAGGTCGAGTTCAAGAAGGTCTATCCGGCACGATTCGTCCGTCAGGTCATCGCTATGATGCTCTGCGTCAGCGGTAGTGCCGAACTGGGACGGCGGCACCTTGGACTCGTTGCTCTTGCGCTTGGCGGTCCCGCCGTTCCACTTCCGCCACCGCTGCGGCTCTACTTCAATCTGTACGCGGATTCAACCGCTCGTATCGCTGGCGGTCCTCATGGGCAGGGCGTCTACAGTCAGGAAGCAGGCGAATGGCGCTGGATGCTCGAGGTCTCCTTCGCTCCACTCGCGACCATTCTGCTCCTTGAAGGTCCTCCAGATCCCGGGCTTGGCGTTGACATCTCTGAGTTGACTGAGTACGAGCTTGATCAACGTAGCGATCTTGAGTTCGATGATCTTCTGATCGGCTTTGGTCACAGGCCTTTTCCCGGTGACTATCGCTCCTGGGGCCGCCTTATCGCCGATCAGGACCTCGAAAGCTGAGCCAAGGCTGGCGACCTGAGGCCGGCGATTGCACCTTTCGGTTCGAAAGGGCTCACTTCGTGCGAGCACTAGACGATAGTTTCCTTCTCCTCATCCCCGCCGATCAGGTGGAAGAGAGACAACCCGTGTTGAGCTCATGACAAGAAGTATTGCGCTCAGCGCAAAGTCCCTGCGTAGCGCGGCTGCCTATTCGTCCGAATAGCGCACGTCCTGCCTTCAGGCCCGTCCATAGAATTCTGGCTCTGTTGTGGAGTTTCGCCACATTAGTGACGCGACGAGTCTGGGCAGCCGTGGCCTAGCCTGGGCCGGGCCTCGTCATCAGCGTGTGGAGTGATGTATTGGAGTCGAACAGGCCCGTACGCCGGTGCGGCGTTAAGGCCCGCCAATGGCACACCTTTGTGCTTCGCTCGAATTCCATCTTCACGAATGCCGTTTACGGTCCACGGCAAACCGCGTACTCAGCCGAAGTACAGATTCTCGGGAGGCTCAAGTCTTGTCAGTCTGTCCCTATGAAAGGGCCGATAGCGGATTCGGGTGAGCCCACACTCGCGTATCGGGATGCCGCTGGCCGTGACCAGACGCTCCCGCTCGACCGTGTTCACAACCAGGATCTGGCGTTAGCCGGCCCTTGGCGAACATTCCGATGGCACCGCGGGCAACCTCACTACTCGGGGATGTACTGGTCGGCGACCATGCGCGCGAATGTGGTCTACGAGAGCCGACTGGAGCTGGCCCGTCTCTTGCTCGCGGACTTCGACCGGGCGGTGGTGACCATCGTCGCCCAGCCGTTCCAGCTGAGTGCGCGGATCGACGGTCGAATACGGCGGCACGTGCCGGACTTCCTGTTGCGGGACGGAACCGGTGCGGGGACCGTGGTCGACGTCAAACCCGCCGGTCTGCTCGCCGAGCCGACCGTCGCCCGCACCCTGGCGTGGGCCGGCGAGCTTATCGAAGCTCGCGGGTGGCGGTTCGAGGTGTGGTCGGGCTGCGACGGTGTGCTCCTGACCAACGTGCGGTTTCTTGCCGGGTATCGCAGATCGTGGCTGTTCAGCGAGGACCTGTTGAACGAGGTGCTGGCGGCGGTCGGCGACGGCGACACCATCGCGGCGGTCGAGCGCCGCCTGGCGCCCCGCCGGCAGGCACGCACCGTCCGTCCGGCCTTGCTGCACCTGCTGTGGCGCGGTGAGTTCACCGCCGACCTCCACCAGGTGCTGGGCGGCACCACGACCCTGCGGCGCCCCCGGGAGCGTGCCGCATGAACGAGCTCGTCGCCACCCTGACCGTGGGGGCACGGCTCCGTCACGACGGAGAGACATTCCAGGTCGTCGATTTCGCCGGCCGTCGGATCACGCTGCAGTCGGCCGCGGGTCGCGAGCGGCAGGTGGAGATCGGCTGGCTGCTTGGCCATCCATCCACCGAGCTTCTAGACGCCCGTCTTGTGCAGGCACCCCTGCCTGCGGTCGGTCCCGAGTTCGCGGCCCTTACCGAGAGCGAGCACGCCGCGCTCGCCGAGCGGGCCGCCCACGTCCGCGAGGTCCTCAGCGGCTACCGGTCCGGCAGCGCCGAGCTTGCAGCCCCAGGCGAACCCCGGCCCGTCTACAACCCGGCGGTGCCGAGGATGGCGCGGTACCAGGCGAAGGCGGCCGAGCTCGGCGTGGACGAGCGGACCGTGCGCCGCTGGGTGAAGGCCTACCAGCGAGACGGCGCGGCTGGGCTGCTGGATGGCCGGGAGGCCCATAAGTCCCACTCCCTTGCCGGGGTTGATCCTCGCTGGCTGGACAAGTGCCGAACGGTCCTCGAGGAGCACACCGACGCCAGCCGGCCGACCCACGGCATGCTGCTCGCTCGCGTCACCGCCCGGCTGGAACAGCAGTACGGGCCCGGGCAGGTGCCGATGCCGGGCCGGAGCAAGGCGTATGCGGTGCTTGCCGAGATCACCCGTGGGACGAACGCGTTCACGGGCAGCACCAAGGGCAAACGGTCCATCGCCAACCGGCCTGTTGGGGTCTACGGCAAGCTCCGCGCCACCCGGCCGGGTGAGTATCTGCTGCTCGACACGACGCGGCTAGACGTGTTCGCCATGGAGCCGATCACCCTGCGTTGGGTGGGCGCCGAGCTCACGATCGCCATCGACCTGTACAGCCGCTGCATCGCGGGCCTGCGGCTGACCCCGGTGTCCACCAAGTCGGTCGATGCCGCCGCCGTGCTGTTCGAAGCCCTGCGGCCGCCCCAGACCCCAACCACCGGCCCACTCGGGTTGCGGACCCCTCTGAGCGCCGAGGCACGCTGGCCCTACCACGGCGTGCCCCGCGCCGTCGTGGTCGACGCCAACCAGCTCGCCGACCAGGACGGCCAGCCGCTGCTGCCGTCCGTCGCCGCCGAGACCATCGTGGTGGACCACGGCAAGATCTACGTGTCGGAGCATCTCACCAGCGTCTGCGCCCGCCTTGGCATCTCGATCCAGCCGGCCCGCCCCTACACACCGACCGACAAGGCGGTGGTCGAGCGGTTCTTCCGCACGTTGCGGGAGGGGTTGCTGCAGGCGCTGCCTGGCTACAAGGGCCCGGACGTCCACAGCCGCGGCCGCGACGTCGAAGACCAGGCGTTCTTCTTCCTCGACGAGCTGGAACAGATCATCCGCGAGTGGGTCGGGTCCTGCTATCACACCAGGCCGCACGAAGGGCTGGTCATCCCGGAGATCCCGGGTTTAGATGTCTCCCCGAACGTGATGTACGAGCACGGGGTGGAGCGCGCCGGCTTCCTGCAGGTGCCGTTCCGCGCCGACTTGGTCTATGACTTCCTGCGGGTCGACTGGCGCACGATCCAGCACTACGGGGTCGAGATCGACAGGCTGCGCTACAACGGGCCGGCGCTGACGCCCTACCGGAACCGGACCAGCCCCTACACCGGCGCGCACGCCGGTCTGTGGCCCTTGCGGGTCGACGACGACGACATCGCCCACGTGTACTTCCAGGACCCAGCCGACGATCGCTGGCATGCGCTGGTCTGGGAGCATGCCGAGTCCCTCGACGGGCCGTTCAGCAGGGAGGCACTCCTCTACGCCCGCAGGTTTGCGGGCCGGACTGAGCGCTTCCCCGACGACCTGCGTGCCATGGCGGGACTGCTGGAACGCTGGAACGCCGGGCTCACCCGCAACCCGACCGAGCGGCGCATGGCTGTGCGCGTCTCGCAGCACCGCGCCGCCCTGATGGCGGCCGCTGAAGCTCAGACGCCATCGGCGGCAGACGACGTGCGGCGGCTTCCGACCGTGCAGGCGCTGGCGTTCGGCGAACCGCCGCCGGCTGTGGTCGGCGCCGGCCAGCCCGCTGCGGCCGGGGACGACGACGATGAACGCGACCTGGCCGCCGAACCGGACGTCGACCTACCCGACGCAGCGTCCGGGGAGGAACTCAGCGACGAGGAGTACTACGCCGAGGCGATGCGGCCGGCGCAATGAGGCAGCCCACGACCTCCCCCCAACCGCCCATCACCCACAAGACAAGCGCCACCGGCGTGCTCGTCTCACAGGAACGCGCCTACAGCCTGTCGGTCAAAGAGGGCTGGTTCGAGATGGTCAACACGCCGGACCGCGAACAACCGGTTGCCAAGACGATCAAGCAGCTCGCCGCGATGACCAAAGCCGAACGGCTGCAATACAACGAGCTGCGCGCGGTCTGGCACGCCAACCTCGGGCCGATCGACACGCCGCAGCTCACACAGGTCCACGAGGACCTGTGGGAAATCGTCAACAGCAACCGGCAGGACGGCGACAAGGTCAAGGGCGCCGCCTCGATCGACGCCCACCCGGGACTTGGAAAGACGACCATCGCAGTCGCCTTCGCCCGCAAGTTCCATCGCGAACAGCTCGAGCTGTACGGGGAGGACAGCAGTAGCGGCGACCAGCGGATCCCGGTCGCCTACCTCGCCCTCACCGGGGCCACGACGATGTGGACCCTGAACTCGATGCTCTGCCGGTTCTACGCCCACCCTGGCGCGGAACGCGGCAACGCCACCCAACTGGCCGCCCGCGCCGCCGACTGCATCCTCAGCTGCGACACCAAGCTCGTGGTCATCGACGACGTGCACTTCCTCGATCTGAACCGCCAAGACGGCCGCCAGGTCGCCAACCACTTCAAATGGCTCGCCAACCAGTTCCCGGCCACCTTCGTGTTTGTCGGGGTCGGCCTGGCTGATCGGGGCTTCCTCACCGAAGGACTGTCGGTCGCTGATGCCCCCTACGCCCAGACCGGCCGTCGGTGGACCCCGCTCGCCGTCGCACCGTTTGAAATCTACACCGAGAAAGGGCGGGAAACCTGGCGGCGGCTGCTGCTCGGCATCGAGCAGATGGTGGTGCTGGCCAACAAGCACCGCGGCATGGTCGCCGACGACCTGGCCGACTACCTCTATGCACGCAGCACCGGCCACTTCGCGTCGCTCATGACATTGGTGACCCGCGGCTGCCACCGGGCGATCACCACCGGGGAGGAACGGCTCACCGTCGAACTGCTGGATCGCGTCAAGAACGACGCCGCCGCCGAGCACGCCCGCCAGGAGCTCATGGCGGACTTCCGTGCGGGTCGCCTCAGCGCCCGTCCCGGCGATGGACACCTCAAGACCAAGCATTCCGGCGCGCCTCAAGCGGGCCAGCGCCGCCGCCGCGGCCAACGGTGAATGCCGCAGGTGACCACAAACCAGCCATCGAGATGATCACTTCTCACGACGGTGAACTGCACAATGCCGGTCCGCGCGTGCTCCCCATCCGGCTGACGCCTGTCCCCGGAGAGGCGTTCGACAGCTGGCTGGAGCGTTATGCCGCGCGCCTCCAGGCTCGCCTGGTTGACCTCGTCGAGGCGATCGGCCTGGCTGGTCCCACCAAGACTCACGACGGCCACTCTCGGCCGGCACCGAACTGGACGGTGGCGCTCCGACCGGTCGAAATCGACCGGATCGCCCGTGCCACCAGGGTGGATGTGGAGCTGCTCGGCAGCATGACCCTGCAGCGTTACGACGGCATGGCCGTGCGCTTGGACCTCCAGAGGCGACAGGTGAGCCGATATCAGCTGTGGGGACGGGGCAGCGGCTCCCGCTACTGCCCCGCCTGCCTTGCCGAGACTGGCGGCCGCTGGCCGCTGACCTGGCGGCTGTCGTGGAGCTTCTGCTGCCTGCGTCACCATGTGCTGCTGGTCGACCAATGTCCCGGATGCCGGAGAACGACCCGGTCGACCAGACCGCAGATGCTGCGCATCCCCGAGCCGGGCCGATGCAGCGCACCCACCCTCGAACCAGGTCGGGCCGTCGGGGCCTTCGCTGACCGATGCCGCTTTGAGCTGGCCCGAAGCGACACGCCGTCGGTCGACGCGGCCGACTGGTGCCTCGACGCTCAGACGTTTGTCAACCGTCTTCTTGACCGCACCGACAAAGCCGCGGCAGTTTCCGCTGCCGATGGCACGACGCTTTCGATCGCGGAGGTCTTCGCCGACCTCAAGGCGGTCGCCGGCGGCGTCCTCACCGTGCTCAGAGGCGAGGATCTCGACCACCTTCCCCAGGCGGTCGTCGAGCAGTTTGGCACCGTTGGCGTCGCGCGGGGACCCGAGGGCAGGCGCGTGCAGCGTCCAGGGTTCATGGCCCCACGAACCGCTGCTCGCATGGCGTTTGCGGTCAGCAAGGCCGTCGAGGTCGTAGGGGCCCCTGACATTGACACCGCGGCCGAGCGCGTCGGCTGGATCATCGATCGGATGCGCCGCCGTGGGCTGGCCATCAGCCCGACCAGCGTCACCAGGTCATGGGGGCCTTCCACCAGAGTGCTGCAGGCGATTGTGCTGCGCGCCTTGGACACCACGCTTCGCCCGTCGGACCGGCTGCGCTATCGGACCGCCACGCCGCGCCCGGAGTATCCCCAATCGGACAGCACCGCCGACGGGATCGACGCCCGCGCCGCCAAGCTGCCGCAGCAGCTTTGGCCGGCATGGGCACTGCGGCTGATGCCAGCCTCCGGCCACCACTTCCTGACCTTCCGGCGAGTGACCAGCACCGCCCTGCTGCTGCCAGGCTGCCGCCGCCACCTTAGCGCACTGCTTGCACTGCTTGGGCAGCCGTTCCCCTGGCAGACCTTTGACCATGTCATGCGCAAGCTCGGCCGTAGCGGCGACGGTGACACGGTCCTTGGAATCCTCTCCGCGCTTGCCTCGCGTCTTGACGACGCCCAGGTGCCCATCGACTATCGGCGCCGCCGACGCCTGTTCGGGTCGACCGAGCTGCTGGCTGAAAGCCTATGGAAGGCGTCGTGCGCCCGGGCCGGCGTCGTGGCCACCGAAGGCAAGCGTCGGCTCGCCGAGCGCTACCTGCTGGAGCTGCTGACGGGCAGCCCCGACAGCCCGCATCCGCCACTCGGCCCTCTCACCAAGAAGACCGGCGTTCCCTACGCCGCCTTCTGTATCTCCTTGCGGCCAGCGCTGGCAGAACTGCTCCGGGTCGCCGCCGAGCAGCAGCTCGCTGACCATGGTCTCGCTGAGCCGCTGGTCTGGGAGCCACCGTTCGACTGGTCCGATGCGCGCGCCTGGCCAGGACCGCACATCGACAGCATTCAGCCGGCCGAGCTGCAGCGGCTGCTCCTCGACGAACGGAAGCCGCTCAGCCAAGCAGCGGCGGCACTGGGCACCAGCATGGATCATGTCCGCCTGGTGTTGATTCGGCATCCGATGGGCCCGCTGCAGCCACCTCAGGGGCCGCTGCGCAGCCAGCGGACCGTCCGACGAGCCAACCTCACACCCGAGTACATCGCCTACCGCTACGAGCAGTGCGGCTGGTCGTATCAACGGATCGCCAAGGACCTCCGAGCCCATCGGGATCTGGTGCGGCAGCTCGCTGCGCTCGCGGGGGTGACGTCGCGACCGACGGGCAGATCCCTCCGCTACCACATCGACCCCAAGTGGCTGGCAGAACAGTACCTCGTGCAGCGACGCAACCTCGTGGACATCGCCGCCGAGCTCGGCATGTATCCGGGCACCGTCGGCCGTATCGCCCAGCGGTTGGGCCTCCCACGCCGCCCGCTCATGGCGGGCAGCAACCTGCTGCATGTCGGCGGCCAGCGAGTCGCCTGCGCCGAGTGGATCCGCCCGGCGTTCAACCGGCGGGGGGCGCTGCTGCGGGTGGAGCGGTTCCTCACCCTGATCGAGTACCCGACCTACAAGGAGGCGGCCAAGACCCTGAACATCCCCGGCACCACCTTGTCGAGCCAAGTTCTGCAGCTGGAGCGCGACCTTGGTGTGTGGCTATTGGTCAGGGCCAAGGGGAGCACGGGTCAGCATCCGCTGCGGCTCACCAGGACCGGCCGCAGGTTTGTTCGGGAGGCACATAAGGCGCTCGCCAACCTCCGAGCTGCCTATGGCTCGTGACCACAGGCCTGCTGACGTCAGGTTAGGCGATGAGCCGGCTGACCTCGGTGTGACGACCGGCTTTCCTGAGTGAGTAGCCGTTGGGGAAGTAGGCGGTGTCGGAGAAGTCGGCCTGGTGGCTGACCACGATCACCCGGTCGAGCTGGCTAGCAAGCGTGTGCAGCTCGTCGATCATGCCCTGGCGTCCCAGGTCGTCCAGGCTGCCGAACCCCTCGTCGATGGTGAGCGCCCGGGTGGCCTCGGCGCCGGCGAGGTGCTGGCCGAGCCCGGCGGTCAAGGCGACCGCCACCCGGAAGTTCTGGGAGCCGGAGATGAACGCGACCTCCAGCGGCTCCTCGGCGGAGGCGGCGTCGGTAACGAATACCTCCAGCTTGCGGCTGCCGGCCGCCTCACCAACCTCCAGGGCGAGCGACAATTGGCCGGCCGAGATGCGATAGAGGGTCTCGTTGGCCAGCTGCTCGATGGCGCTCTTGGCCTGCTCGAGCAGGGCGGCCTGCAGCCCACGCCGCCCGAACAGTTCCTCCAGTCGCCTAGCCCGCTCCCCGCTGCAGCGGGCCACCTGGTGGGCCTGCTCCAGCCCTTCGCGTGTGGCGGTCTGCTCGATGAGCTGCCGGCTTCCCCCAGATCGGCAGTAGCTACGTCGGGGGTTCCTCGGCGGTTCTGGACCATCTATAGTCGAACACATGTTCGCTACAGGAGGTCAGTGCCTATGTCGGCGCGTCTCAGCCGGGTGGTGTGGACGAGGAACCCGGCAAACAGTCAGGGCCATCGGTCGACCGTCGCCGCGGTGCTCGGGATCCTGCTAGGGAGGCACATGATGGCAGAGGCATTGATTACTTATTAAAGAATCAGTAATCTCCTCCTATGCGCAACCTGCGAGCCGATGGCGAGCGTTGGCTGTCGGCCTGCCTGTTCGGCCATCGCCGCAAGCTAGAGCTACTGGCTGCATTGGCTCAGGCTCCCGATGGTCGGATCAACCTCGGCGCGTTGGCGCAGGAACGCGGGGCTGCGGCGGCCGAGTACTACCCCCCGGTCCGGGACTTGATAGCCATCCGACTGGTCGCCCAGTCTCCACCGGTCACAGGAGATCGTCGGCGGTGGTACGAGCGCTCTGGGAGTGAACAGGTGTGGGCGGCGGTCGCCGCGCTGGCGCGCAGCCTGCATGATCTTGAACCGCAACCGCCACCAGATCAGCGACCTGACGGACGGGCTTGAGGCGCTTACGACAGAGGTGAGGAGCATGGCAAGCGCGGTGGGAGCGTCCGAGGTCGAGGTCGAGGTCGAGATCGCCTACGCAGCTTCTAGGATCGTGACACCAGTCGAGGGACAGCAAGCGGTGGTCCCGGTCCTGGGGACACGGGCGGTGCTGCGCTTTCGTCTCGACCTCGTCGAGGACGACCGTCGCAGGCGAGCGCATTCGGGCGCGATTCGCAGCCCGGAGGTCCTGGACCTACTGCTAGGGCTTCCCGTAGGTGTTCCGGTGCCTATCGGGTCGCTGACGCCATCGGAGCGGTCGGCGCTACGGGTGGCACCACCTGGGGTTGTGGCGGTCGGTGCTGGGTGCGTGACTCGTCAGGCGGTGTATCCACTAACTGTCGATCTAGCGGTGGTCGCTACCCGAGGCTGGCGAACCGGGCTAGAGGTTGTGGGTCGGTTCGCGCCGTTCTGCGCCCGGGTGATGCTGCTGCGCCAGTGGCCCGATGACGCCGAGAACCTTCGAATGCAAGCCGACTTCTACGGTATCGGGGTGGTGATCGCACACGGCACCGACGTGGAGATCTTGGTCGCGCCCCACCTGTTCCAGCGCCGACGGTTCACTGCTGCCGGATGGCAGTTCATTGAAGAGGTCTACAAGCACGTTAGGTAGACCGGTCCTCCTCTTGGGTCTCCGCGGCGGTGGAGGTCGCCATGCCCGGGCTGGGCGGCTGGGACACCGGCAAGGTGGCCCAGGCTCGTAATGCCTTGCGCGGCTTGAACGCCCCAGGCTGCTTGATGCGGGCGTTCTCGGCTTCATGGGCGTCGACCGCACCGGTGCACCGGTTCTTCCACCAGAGCTGCCGGTCGCCGGGGTGCTGGTGGCCGAACAGATCGAGAAGCCAACCGCTCCAGGTCGTCGCGTTATGGGCATGGGCCAGCGCCCGGGTCTCACCATCACGGTGGTTGAAGCGGTCGAGGAAGGTTCCCTCACAGACACGGCATGGGCATCGCGGCGGAGGAGTGTTGGCGTACTTCCTTGCCAAGGAATCGGCCAAGGCAAAGCGCAGCAGGTCTGGGACGAGTACCGAGGGCGGATGCGCACCTGGGAAGCTGCTTGATTGTGGCTGTTCATCCTCGGGGACTGCATGTCGCAGCGATCCGCCGGCGCCGATGGCGGCGAACAGTCCGCCGTGGGCCATGAAGTCGAAGGCGGCCAAGTCGGTCCGCCACAGCCCGAGGGAGGGTACCTCCTGAGCGAGGCATCTCAGGTTCTTCGGGGCATTAGCGAACACTTCGAGGGGATTGTACTGACCGCCTAGAATCAGGGCTTTGGGGAGCTGAATCTTGGTCAGAACCTTGATGAGCTGCCGGAGGGATTCGTCGCGAAGCCACGAGATCGCGACCGGTACGGTGACGACAACGTCGTTGCGCTCGATGGCGCGTACCGTGCGCATCACGGCTTTGAGGGCGTCGGAGTCGCCCGCATGGATATAGCGCGTCGGCGTCGTCGCAACGGAGGCACCGCAGTCGCGTTGCTCCTGGAGCACCCCCTCGAGGTCGCCACCGAACAGTCGTCCATCGGGGATGGCGAACGGCTCGTCGGCGGTGGCCGCCTCGGCTTCGTAGGCCGCTCGATCAATGACCAGAGTGCCTTCGTAGCCGGCGCTGCGAAGAGTTCTCGCCCGGCTGCCGGCACCCGGGCCGCACAGCACAAGCCCACCATGATCCGGGTCCAGATACGCCGGCACCCCAGCGACGTACTTGGGTCGGTCCAGCAGCAGGACGCGTTCCGCCAGCTGGCGGACTGCTGTGCCTGCCTCGCGCGCAACCTGGCCACCAGGTGTGGCAGGCGCCGAATGTTCCTGCTGAGAGGGTGGAACAGACGAGTCGGTCATCAGCCCTACCTCGGAAGTTACGTCGCTTCCCGGTTATTATCGACACATACGGAACTTGTGGGGTACAGCGAACGCAGTTCGTCGGGGACCAAGCCGACCAGATCGGCAATCTGTTCGAAGCTGTAGCCCAGATCGTGCTCGAGATGCGTGACGATCATCCGGAGCCGCCTCGGGCGTTCGGGGGCCATGGCGCCTGGCTCTTGCGTCCGGTAGCCGAGGGCGGACATCTCGATCATAAGGTTCCGGTATTGCCAGTCTGTGATGGCGCCAAGGTTTTGCGCACGACGCGCTAGGGCGGCCATCGAGACGCCCCACTGCTGCTTGAGCGAAAGCAGCTTGTTCAGATCCACTCCACCGCGTAGGCCGGCCCGGATGTTGGAGGCTGGCATCAAGAACTCGCTTGCGAACTCATCGGCCTGCCGTTCCTGCACGGACGACGGTCCCGGCTCGGTGTGCATGGCGATGTGGCCAAGCTCGTGGGTGAGACTCCAGCGGAAGCGATCCGTGGGTGCCTGCTGGTTGAGCAGGAACAGTGGCGCCTCACCGATAGCCCATTGGCTCACCGCGTCCAGCTCGCGGGTCCCCAGGTCACGGATGAGGACGAAGCCTCCGACCCTCTCGATCACCTCCACCAGGTGGGCGACGGGTCCAGGGGGCAGCTCCCATTCCTTGCGCAGGGTGCTTGCAGCATCAGCCGGTGTGTCCAGGTCGTCGACCTCGAGGTGGCGGAACCGATGCGGTTGCTCGTCGGCGACCGCTACGACGAGGGCACGCACGTGGAGACGGGACAGAGCAAGCTCAGCGTGGATGCGCCGCAGCGCTTGCGCACCGAGTGAGGCGCGTTTGCGGTGGTGGACCAGGCCGACCCCGATCCCGTGAACCTCACCTCCTGTGCACAGCAGGTGCGATGGGTAGCGCAACGCCTTCGCGTAGAGTTCCAGCCGCTCTCCGTTAACGGCTAGTCGGCCCGCCTCTGCCCGACTGACGTACCCCTGGGAGACTGCGGTCTCGCCGGCCGAAGACATTGCCGCTGCGACCTCTGCCTGCGTCATGCCGCGAGACTCGCGCGCTAACACCAGCATGGTGGGGGTAGCCCCCTTCGCGTTGTCGCTCATCCACCACCTCCCGAGGCCTGGATACCCTACCTCATGCCCGAGCCGATGCCAAGCAACATGCCCCAGAATATTCCGCAACATCCCCACGTGGCCGAGCGATGGTCGACCGGCGCCAGGCTGATCAAACGGGCGCGGTCACCGGCAGGTCCCGCACGAGCCTGGGGCCTTGTCGTCGGCGGCGCCGAGATGATCACGGTGGCTCCCACGGTCTCCGAGTAGGCTCCACGTCGATCGCCTGTCCGGAAGGAACGGAGCGCTTCGTGTGGGCGGATAGCGAGACCGACGTCGACCTCCTGGGTCGACTTCCTCGTCGTCGCGCTGGTGGTGGCGTTGACCGAGCCGAGGCTGCTGCCGCTGACCGCAGGCGTGCTTGGCGACTGGGGATCCGGGAAGAGCAGCCTGATGCGGATCGTCCGGGTGGAACTGGAAGCCGAAGGCACTACGGACGCGTTGGGGCGCTATTCCTGCCCACGACTAGCTAACCCGGTGTGCGGGTTATTGGGTGAGGAGATCGGCGAACCGGAGCGACCCCAGGCCGTGCTGCTGGCAGAGATGGACGGCCAGGGTGTGGCTGAGCAGCTTGCGCTGCCAGCGTGACCACAGATGCCAGGCGTCGCGGGCCCAGACCCGTTTGGCGTGGTAGCGCTCGACCAGCTAGCCGATCACTGTCTCGATCCGCCGCCGTGCTTGAGTCAGCCGGCGGGGCAGGCCCGGCCCCGGTCGCCTGGCCGATCGGGACGGCGCCACGAGCCACAGGTCCTGGGCGGCCAGCAGCTCGGCCCGGATCGGGCTCCAGTAGGCCCGATCGCCCAACGCCCAACCCTGCGCTCCGGCCAACAGCTCCTCGGCCATGGTCAGGTCGTGCAGGTTGGCCGGGGCCAGCCGGGCGTCACAGATCACCCCAGGCCAGCCACTCGCAGATGCGCTCGGAGCCCGTAGAAGGTCTGCTTGGCGCCCTCGTCACGGCCGAAGGCGGCCAGTCCAGCCAGCCGCCGGCAGCGGTAAGCACGGCCGAAGCGGCAGACCGGCATCGGGAAGCTGTCCAAGATCGAGACGGCCGGGTCGAAGCCGACCTGGCTGAGCAGCTGCTGGCGGAGCTGGGCTTTGACCGCCCACAGATTCGCCGCCTGGCGCACGAAGGTGGTGC
>Ga0307302_10000612_pt1 | contig 15728 bp, 17 predicted proteins | sample ER_DNA_183_FD_194490 | JGI IMG/M metagenome (GOLD analysis project Ga0307302, IMG submission 194490) | Bulk soil microbial communities from the East River watershed near Crested Butte, Colorado, United States - ER_DNA_183 | ecosystem: Environmental > Terrestrial > Soil > Floodplain | place...
AGTAGCAGCGCCCGGGGCTCCACGGCAAGAGCCGCCCGAGCCGTCTGCGCGTTAGGACAGCTCCAGACACCTTCAGACGAACGAATCGCCGCTGGCCGAGCGTCCTGTTGCTTGAAGGACTCGCGGAGGTCTCGCAGAGAACGTCCCATTTGGGCTTGGAGAGAGGACGCGTCGAGCGGGCCGGACCCGGACCTAACGGAGATCAGCGAGATCGAGGCGCGAGGGCTGGCAGTGCGCTACGGCGTGCCGTTCCCGGAGTCGGAGCCCGAGATGATCGAGCCGAGACCCCGAGCAGGTCAAGCTCCTCGTCCGTCACTTACGCGCGCTTCGAGAGGAAACACGCGAGCGTGCCCGGGCTTACCGCCGTGCGCTGACGAAGGGCGAGAAGGATGACGCTTGCCTGGGCTACGACGCCCACCGTCGCTCGCACCAGCATCTACGACGGCTCGGAGCCTCGTTGCCGAGCCCGGACCCCTCGGTCGAGAAAAGGGTCATAGAGGTCGTGGGCGTCGAGATTCCGGGCGACGCCCTCTGGAACGACGACGACGAGAAGCTCGCGAAGCGCATCGCGGAAGGCTGGCTCGCGAACGGCGATATTCAGAGCATCGGCAAGTCGACGCTGACCGACGCCCACCTCGCCATCTTCTTCGCGCGCGGCGGCAAGATTCCCGAAGGCGAGGTCTGGTAGCTGCCGATGGTTTTCTTCGGGCTTGTTGACCGTCGTCTTGCCGGAAGCGACCTCGGCGAGGTGGTCGAGTTCTTCGCTACGCGCGTGCAGGTCGAGCCTGACGGCTAGAGGCTTGATGTGAAATGCCTGCGATTCGGCGGGACCTGGCGCCGCACCAGATTCGTACACCAATAGGTGCGCCTGATTCCCGTCCTCCTCTCCGCCATCGTCTTCGCCTCGCTTGCAGTGGGATGCAGCAGCAAACAGAGCATTTCCTCGCACGGCGTTCGTTTGGTGGTTCCTCGCATTTGGCACCAGATCGAACCAGCGAGCGCCGGCTCAGTGACCGACCCGCAAACGCTCCTCGTGGTTGGGACGGCCGGCGTTCGGCCGCTGGCATCTAACTGTAAGCTCGCGGCCTACCGGCTTCCGCCAGCAGGTGCAGTGGTCGTGGTCGTTGGTTGGAAATCCGTCGCGACCGCCGGTGGCGCACCGTGGGAACCGGGTCGGGCGCCGCTGCAGAACCTACTGGCCGTTCATCGACCGAGCTTTGAGTGCTTCTCGGGGCGAGGCGCTGTCGCGGACGTCCTTCTCGCCGGGAAGCCGTACCAGGTGAATGTCATGGTCGGTGACCGCGCCTCGAAACCGCGCGTGGAAGAAGCGCTTGCGGTGGCTCGGTCGTTCGATCTCGCGCGCTAAAAGCACGGCGGCACGCGGTCTCAGCCGAGTTCACATCCGTCCCCCCAGGTGATTGAGCCGGGGCCGAGAATCGAAAGGAGCCAGTCCGGCAGTTGGTTACCCGTGGCCCTGTTCCGCCCGCGTTAGCACCCCGTTAGCAGCTGTGCGGCGAACCCGCATGGTTGCGCGCAGACTTTAGAAAAGCTGGTTCTCGCCCGCGAAGATCGCGGAGACGGACTCGTCGCCGAAGACGTTCATGATCGTCTCCGCGAGCAGTCCCGAGACCGGCAGCACGTCGATCTTCTCCGGGCGGTTGACCGGATCGATCGGGACCGTGTCGGTGACCGTGACCTTGGTCAGCTCGCTGGCAGCGATCTTCTCGAAGGCGTTGCCGGGGAAGAGCCCGTGTGTCGCGCAGGCGTAAACCTCGGTCGCGCCGGCCTCGCGGAGCGCCGTCGCGCCGGCGATCAGCGTCCCGCCGGTGACGATCATGTCGTCGCTCAGGAGGGCGATCTTGCCGCGCACGTCGCCGATGACCTCGGTCACCTCGGCCGTGTCGTGCTCGGGCCGCACCTTGTTCATGATCGCGAGGTCGGCCTCGAGCATCACGCCGAAGCGGCGCGCCATCTTCGCGCGGCCGGGATCCGGGGAGACGGCGACGACCTTCTCTCCGAAGAGGCCCTTGTCACGGTAGTACTGGGCAAAGAGGGGCAGAGCGGTCATGTGGTCGACCGGGACGCTGAAGAAGCCCTGGATCTGGCCAGCGTGCAAGTCCATCGTCAGCACGCGGTCGGCGCCGGCGGCTTCGAGCATGTCGGCCACGAGCTTGGCCGTGATCGGCTCGCGCGGCCGCGACTTCTTGTCCTGGCGCGAGTACGGGAACCACGGCACGACGGCGGTGATCCGCTTGGCCGAGGCGAGCTTTGCCGACTGGATCATGATCAGCAGCTCGATCAGATGGTCGTTCACGGGTGGGCTGCCCGACTGGACGATGAAGACGTCCGCGCCGCGGATCGACTTCTCGTAACGGCAGTAGTTTTCGCCGTTCGCGAACGTCTTCAACTTCACCTCGCCGAGCTGCACCCCGAGATGACGCCCGATGTCTTCGGCCAGTGGGCGATTCGAGCGCCCGGCGAAGAGCATCAGCCGCTTCCAAGGCCCTCGCTCGATGAAGCGCTCCGGGCTCGGGACCGCGCTCGTGGCCGCGACCTCCATGCCCGGAAGGTGAGTCACCTCAGCCGTGCCGCTGTCGATCGTCATATCCTTCCTTATTGACTTGTCTCGAGCGGGCGATGGCGAGTGCTCCGGGCGGGACGTTTTTCGTGACGACCGAGCCCGCCGCAATCCAAGCATTGTCGCCAACCGTGACCGGAGCAACGAACACATTGTGGCAAGCCGTGTGGACATTGCGCCCGATCGTCGTCCGTAGCTTCTCGGGCCCGCGCTCCGCTCGATAGTTCGCGGTGATCGCGCCGGCGCCGATGTTCGTTCCCTCGCCGACATCGGCGTCGCCGATGTACGACAGGTGCGGCACCTTCGTGCCCTCGCCGATCTGCGAGTTCTTGATCTCCACGAATGTGCCCGCCTTCGCCCTCGCCTCGAGCTGGGTGCCGGGGCGAAGGTAACAGAACGGCCCGACGGTTACCTCCGGGCCAATGACGGCGTCGACCGCAACCACGTGTGGCCCGACTACAGCCCCCGTCGCAACGCGAGTCTTGCCCCTCAGGACCGTGAAGGGATGGATCGTTGAATCCGGCTCGAGCTCGACCTCGGCTTCGATCCAGGTCGTCTGTGGATCGATGATCGTGACGCCTGCCAGCATGTGCGCTTCGTTGATGCGGTCACGGAGCGCCGCTGCCGCCGCCGCCAGCTCGGCGCGAGTGTTCACGCCCTCGGCCTCGATCGGATCAGGAGCGAGATAGGCCGCGACACGGTCGCCATTGTCCACGAGATGGCGCACGGCGTCGGTGAGGTAGAGCTCGCCCTGGCGATTCGAGCTGTCGATCTGCTCGAGCGCCGGCCAGACCCGATCGGCGGCGAACACGTAGATCGCCGAGTTCACCTCGTCGACCGCGAGCTGGTCGGGAGTCGCGTCGCCCGCTTCGACGATCTCGCGCACACCGCCGCTTTCGTCACGGATAACGCGCCCGTACTCGCGCGGGTCGGGAGGGCGGAACGAAAGGACCGTGGCCACGGCGCCTTCGCGGCGATGCGTCTCGAGCAGCTCAAGCAGTAGCTGCGCGCTGAGGACAGGCGCATCGCCGGTGAGGACGAACAGCTCGCCGGTGATGCCGTCGAGTGCGGAGCGCGCTGCCACGAGCGCGTCGCCCGTGCCAAGCGGCTCCTTCTGAACGGCGACCTCGATCCCAGCGAAGGCGTCCTGCCCCTCGGGCGAGGTGACGACGACAAGGGGCTTGGCCTCCACCGCACGCGCGGCCTCGACGACCCAGTCGACCATGCGCCGTCCGAGGAGCGGGTGGAAATGCTTCGGGGTCGCCGAGCGCATCCGTGTGCCGAGACCCCCGGCAAGGACGACCGCTGCGGGATTCGACGGGCTCATCGGCGAGGGTGTGCTGGGGCGCCAGGATTCGAACCTGGGATCACGGGACCAAAACCCGTTGCCTTACCACTTGGCTACGCCCCAGAGCGGAGAGGGACACTTAGAGCCTCAGTCTGCCACGCACTGGAAAGGCTCGTTAAACGGCCGCGCCGGCAAAGCCGGCCCGGCCTCCTCTGGTCGGCATCGCAAGCGACGCCGACGCACTTGGCTACGCCCCAGGGCTTCAGGACCCCAGTCTAGCCCCGGTCGGACAAGAGCAAGATCAGCGCGACGACCGCGATGGCGGCGACCGCGATCAGGGCGAGCGTGCCAACGACGATCACCAGGACTGGGACGAGCGCGACAAGCGCCTGCGAGACCGCAGCGATCCACCCGACCTGCCGGACTGCATCGGAGCGAAGCCGGCTTCCGGCGGTGAAGTAGAGCGCGATGACGGCGATCGCAAGGATGACGGCGATCGGCCACGAGATGACGTGGAAGACGACGAGCACGCCTTCGACGACTGCAATCCAGAGCGCGACACGCAGCCGCCGCGCGCGGAGCCAACGGCCGGTGCGACTCGTTCCGTGCTCGACGTACGCACCTTGCTCGAGCATGGCTCAACCGTACCAAGTAGGGACGGTGAGCCAGGTGTCGCCCTGAGAGGCAACGGAACGCCGGGCCGCCTCGGCCGGCTCGCGCCGGACGAAGAGCCCGTAGACGGTCGGCCCCGCCCCGGTGACGTCGGCCCGGAAGGCACCGAGCTCACGCAGCTCGTCGGCCAGCGTCGAGGTGACGAGATCGTTGGGCGGCAGCGCCGCGAGGTCGGATGGGCGGCGGGCCCCATCGAGGGCAGCCCGCAGCGCCGCCTGACGCTCTTCGAAGCCGGCCGCGGCGACGAAGGCCTCGTAGACCGCCGCCGTTGCGGCCTTACGGGCTCCGGTCGGCAGCACGAGGAGCACCCAGTAGTCCTGCGGAAGGTCGAGAGGCGCCAACTGGGTGCCGTCGCCGTCCCCCAGTTGAGGCCCTTGGGCGAGAAAGAAGGGAACGTCGGCTCCGATCCCGGCCGCTAGTTCATGCAGGCGCTCCGCGGGGAGGGGCTCGGTGAGCGTCTCGTTCGCGAGCCGCAGCGCGCTCGCCGCGTCGGAGCTGCCGCCGCCGAGCCCGGCGGCGACCGGGATGCGCTTGTCGATGCGAACCGACCAGTTCGGTTCGACCTCCGCTGCAATCGCAAGCGCCATGAGCGCGTCGCGCACCAGCGTGTCGTCCGCAAAGCCCCGAATCTCGAGATGCGATCCCGGCGCGAGCGCGATCCGGTCGGCGAGATCGATGCGCTGGAGGACGGTCGCCACCTCGTGCTTGCCGTCCGGACGGCGCGACCCGACGACGAGCGCGAGATTGATCTTCGCCGTCGCCGGCACACGTCTCACCGCAGCGCCTCGGCGAGGGCGACGAACTCGGCCGGCTCGAGCGCCTCGGCGCGTGTGTCCGGCCGCCGGCCGATCGCGGTCAGCGCTTCCACCCCGCGCGGCCGATCTGCAAGCCCAGCGAGCTGGAGCGAGTTCGGCAATGTCTTGCGGCGGTGGGAAAACGCCGCCTCGACGACGCGCTTGATCTCTCGATAGTCGGCGGGCAGCGCCGTGCGCCGGAAGGCGACGAGCGCTGAGTCGACATTGGGCGGCGGCCGGAACACCGAGCGCGAGACCGGATGGGAGCCGGTGCGCTCGGCGGCGAGCTGAACGAGCACGGAGACAGCCCCGTATGCCTTCGTGCTCGGGGTCGCGAAGAGCCGCTCGCCGACCTCGCGCTGCACCATCACTGTCCAGTGCTGCACGCTCGGCAGCTCGTCCAAGCTCTCGACGATGAGCGGAGTCGCGATGTTGTAAGGCAGGTTCGCTACGAGCTTCCCCGGCTGTGGCTCGAGCGCGGCGAGATCGAGACGCAGTGCGTCGCCGAAGCGCAGGTCCACGTTGGCCCGACCGGACAGCCGCTCGGCGAGGTGCGGTTGCAGCGCGCGGTCGAGCTCGACGGCATGGACGCGCGCAACGCGATCGGCGAGGTACGCCGTCAGGACGCCGAGACCAGGGCCGACCTCGAGCACGACGTCGGCGGACTGGAGCTCCGCCAGGCGGCCGATGACGCCGAGGATGTTCTCGTCGACGAGGAAGTGCTGGCCGAGATCGCGCTTCGGGGAGACGGGCAGCGTCACGCGAGTGAGAAGGCAGCGTCCGCGTTCGCGTCGATCCGGGCTCCGAGCTCGTCGGGGTCCTCGCGGCGAGCTTCGGCGAGCGCGGCGACCGTCAGCGCAACGTTCGCAGGCTCGTTCGGGCGGCCGCGCCGAGCCTGCGGGGCGAGGTAGGGGCTGTCGGTCTCGGCCAGAATCCGCTCGGCCGGCACCTGCGCCGCCGCCGCCCGGAGATCGCCCGCCTTCGGGTACGTGACGTTGCCCGCAAACGAGACGTAGTAGCCGCGCTCGACGACGGTTTCGATGAGGCCGGGCGACGAGAAGCAGTGCATGACGACGATGCCGTCGAAGCCGGAGAGCGCCTCGGCCGTTTCCTTGTCGGCCTCGCGGGTGTGGATCACGACCGGCTTACCGAGCTCCGCAGCAAGCTCGAGCTGCGCGTCGAAGAGCCGCCGCTGCCGCTCGCGGGGCGCCCGGTCGCGAAAGTAGTCGAGCCCGGTTTCGCCGACGGCAACCGCCCGCTCGTGCGCGAGCAGCTCACCCAGCTCGCCCACACGCGAGGCCTCCGCATCGCCAGCCTGGTGGGGGTCGATGCCGAGCGCGGCGAACACCTCCTCGTGCAGCTCCGCGAGCTCGAGCGCCGTCCGGCTCGACTCGATGCCCGTGCCGACCGTGATGATCCGGTCGACTCCCGCCGCGCGCGCACGGCGGATGAGAGCTGAAGGGCGATCCGCGCACGCGTCGAGGTGCGCGTGCGTGTCAATCACGCCGTGGCGCCGGCGAGCTCGTCGCCGGCAGCCCGTCGCCGCATCCGTTCGAGCTCTTCCGGTACGACTTGCTCGGCGTCGAGCTTCTTGAAGAGCGGTCTCGGCTTCGGAAGCTCGCGGCCCGGAGGCAACTCACTCGTTGCCCAGCTGCCCTCCCAGCTCTCGTAGTCGCCGGTCAGCACCTCGTGCTCGTCGCCCTCCTCGCCGACTTCCCGGAGCTCGAGCGCCCCCGCGATCGTCCCCTCGTAGCCGAGCAACTCGTGCAGCACCTGGGACGAGAACGGGAGGAACGGTGTGAACATGGTCTTCAGGCTGTCGATCGCGCGCAGGCTCACGTAGAGAACGGTGCCTGCCCGCTCGCGGTCGGTCTCGATCAACGCCCACGGCGCCTGATCGCTCGTGTACTGGTTGACGAGCGACGCAAGCCGCATCGCCTCGCCGAGAGCAGCCTTGAAACGCGCGGCCTCGATCGCCTCGCCGACCGTGTGGAACCCCGACTCGATTTCCTCGAGCAAGCGGCGGTCGGCCTCCTCGAGGTTCGCGGGCTCGGGAACCGCCCCGAAGCTGCGCTGAACCGACGTCAGCGTCCTGTTGACGAGGTTGCCCCAGTTGGCGACGAGCTCGTCATTGTTCCGGCGGACGAACTCCGACCATGTGAAGTCGGTGTCCTGCGTCTCCGGGCCCGCGGCGGTGAGGAAGTAGCGGAGCGGATCCGGGTCGTAGCGGCTGAGGAAGTCGCCGAGTTCGATCGCCACGCCCCTGCTGACGCTGAGCTGCTTCCCCTCCATGGTCAGGAACTCGCTCGCGACGATGTCCGTCGGCAACCCGAGCGGCCCCTTGCCGGCGCCGATCTCGCCACCTTCCCCGTAGCCGAGCAGGATGCTCGGCCAGATGATGCTGTGGAAGACGATGTTGTCCTTACCCATGAAGTAGGAGTGGCGAGCCTCGGGGTTCTGCCACCAGTCGCGCCACGCGTCGGGGGTCCCACGGTTCGAGGCCCACTCGACCGCTGCCGAGAGATAACCGATCACGGCTTCGAACCAAACGTAGATCCGCTTGTCCTCTCGCGCGGCGTACTCGGGCGGCACCGGAATCGGGACTCCCCAATCGAGGTCGCGTGTGATCGGCCGGGGTTTCAGGTCCTCGAGCAGGCCGAGCGAGAAGTTGCGGACGTTGGGCCGCCACTGCCGCTGCTGCTCGATCCATTCCCGCAGGCGCTCGGCAAAGGCGGGCAGATCGAGGAATAGGTGTTTGGTCTCCTTGAAGACCGGCGGCGTCCCGTCGATCTTCGACCGCGGGTTGATCAGATCGATCGGGTCGAGTTGGTTGCCGCAGTTGTCGCACTGATCCCCGCGCGCCGATTCGAACCCGCAGATCGGGCAGGTCCCCTCGATGTAGCGGTCGGGTAGCGTGTTGCCGGTCGCGGCGGAGAACGCCCCCAAGGTCGTCTTCTCGATGATGTAGCCGTTCTCGTAGACGGTCTTGAACAAGTCCTGGACGACCCGGTAGTGGTTGCGTGTCGTCGTACGGGTGAAAAGGTCATACGACAGCCCGAGCCTCCTGAGGTCCTCACGAATCGTGCGGCTATAGCGGTCGACCGCCTCACGCGGCGACAGACCTTCGCGATCGGCCGCGACCATGGCGGGCGTGCCGTGCTCGTCGGTGCCGCTGACCATCAGCACTTGATCGCCGCGCAGGCGGTGATAGCGCGCCGTGATGTCCGAGGGCACGCCGAAGCCCGCCACATGGCCCAGGTGCCGCGGACCGGCCGCGTAGGGCCAGGCGGGGGCGATCAAGATTCTCTGTTGTGGGCGGTTCGGCGAGGCTTTCCTCCCGGGCAGTTTGAGTGTCCGACATCTTACGAACGGGGTAGCGGGCCATCGCCCGCGGCGCCGGCGGCCTGCGACCCAAGATCCGCCAGGCCGCACCGACCGTGATCAGGATGAGGCCGACCACGCCGAGGCCGAAGAGGAGAATGGGCTTCGAGTGCGGGCGAGGAGCTTGGACCGGATGCGCCTTCGCAGAACGCTCGATTTTGTCGGCGCGGCTCTCAACGGCGCGATCTTCGACGCGGACAGGTGCGGACACAGGCGGCTCGAGAACCAGGCGCGCTGACCCGCCCGCCCCAACGCTCACGTTGGTCGAGCTCGTCGCGGGCGCCTGAAGAAGGTCGCGCTCCTGCAAGTGGCGCGCACGGGGCAGCTCCGAAGCCCGCTTTGCCTCTAGCGGCCGCGAGCTCCCGTGGCGCGCAGGCTCGCCGGCCCGGCTCGTTCGTGTGCGCGGACGGGCGACAACGCCACCGCGGGAGCGACCGCGAGAGGCGCTCGGTGGTGGACGCACAGCCTGCTCAGGAGCCGCGGGAGCCGGCGCCGCCACAGGCGCGGGGAGCTGAGCGGCGGGCAGCGGTTCCACGGGCTGCTGCGGAGCCTGCCGCCGCTCGGGAAGCAGCAGCTGCGGGTCGATGTAGCCGGTCGGGTCTGCTGTCAGGCGAACTCCGAGGTAGACATAGGGCTCGGGGCCTTCGGCCTCGCCGCTCGGGCCGATCGTGCCGACGACTTCGCGTTCATTGACGGCAGTCCCCGCTCGGACCGCGATCGATCCCAGATGAACGAGCGTGACCGAATACCCGTCCTCCGTGCGGATTGTCAGGCAGCGGCCTCCGTGCGGAACCTGGCCGGCGAACGCGACGATTCCAGTCACCGGAGCGCGCACCTCTGCGCCCGTCGCCGCGCCGATGTCGATCCCGCGGTGCTGCCCTCCTCCGTACGGGTTGTCGCCGGAGACGAAGGGCCGGAGCACCGGGCCGTCGACCGGCCAGCTCCAGCCCGACGCGCTCGACGCGAGAGCAAGCGCGCCAACCAGAGCCGCTACGATGCTGTTTCCTAATCTGACAACCACGTGGGCAGAATACCGAGCCGGGGCGTTGTTGTCAAATTTGACTACAGAGAGGCTTGGTAGAGCCGGTTCCGGGACTGACCGGTCAGCCGTGCGACGACGTCGGCAGCCTGTCTTCGCCCCGCTCCCGCTTCCAAGAGCTCGGCGACGGCGGCGAGCGCGTCCTCCTCGCTGCCAGCCTCGGCTTCGAATGCGCCCAGGACGAGCGTGATCTCGCCCTTCGGTGGCTCGGCGACCCGAGCCGCGACCTCGGCTGCAGTCCCCCGGATGACCTCCTCGAACCGTTTCGTGAGCTCCCGGCAGACGGCGACGGGCCGCTCGGGCATCGATTCGGCCAGCGAGGCGAGGCTCGCAGGCAGCCGGCGTGGCGACTCAAACGTGACGACAGCGTGCGGCCAGCGTGCTAGCTCGGCCCAGAGGGCCGCCCGCGCCGCCTCTCCGCGGGGCAGATACCCCAGGAACTGGTACCGCTGGGCGGCGAGCCCGCTCGCGACGAGCGCGGTCTCGACCGCCGAAGCTCCCGGCAGCACGGTCACGGCCACACCCGCCTCGAGCGCCGCCGAGATCAGGCGGGCGCCGGGGTCGCTCACCCCGGGCAGCCCTGCATCGCTCGTCAGCGCGACCCGCTCGCCGGCCTCCAGCCGCGGCAGCACTTCGGCCGTCCGCTCGGCCTCGTTGTGCTCGTGGTAGCTCTTGAGCCGCGCCTTGATCTCGTGCCGCTCGAGCAAGATCCGCGTCCGCCGAGTGTCCTCGCAGAGGACGAGATCGGCTTCGCCGAGCTCGCGCAAAACCCGGAGCGTGACGTCGTCCAGGTTGCCGATGGGAGTCGCGCAGATCGAGAGGGACACTACTTCTCGAGCGCCTCGAAGGCGACGAACCCGGCCCCGACGAGCCCTGCGTCGGGCCCGAGCTCGGCCGGGACGATGCGGACGAGGTCGCGGCCCGGAGGGAGCGCTTCCCGCGCGACGACCTCCCGCGCAGGCTCGAGCATCAGGTCGAGCGCACTCGAGAAGCCGCCTCCGACCACGACGAGCTCCGGGTTGAAGATGTTGACGAAGCTGCCGATTCCCGCCCCGAGCCGGCGTCCGATCTCGCGCATCGCCTCCAGCGCGGCGTCGTTTCCGTCACGCGCCGCCATGACGAGCTCTCGCGCGTGCGAGCCCGCCCCGAGGATCTCCACCGCGGCGCGGTCGGCCGCTCGCCCGGATGCGAGCTGCTCGAAATGGCCATGCCCGGTGCAGGCTCCGCCGCAAGGTTCCCCGCCGTACTGGAGCACGACGTGCCCGAGCTCGGCTCCGGCGCCGACGGAGCCGCGATAGGGCTTCCCGTCGAGGATGAGACCGCCGCCGATGCCGGTTCCGAGCGTGAGCATGACCAGGTGTCGTGCGCCTCGACCGGCTCCGACCTTCCACTCGGCGATCGCCGCAGCGTTCCCGTCGTTGTCGATGCCGACCGGGAGCGCGAAGCGCTCGCTCATGCGCTCGCGGAAGGCTAGTTCGGCAAGTGGGACGTGCACCGACGAGACGACTCGGCCGGAACGCTGATCAACCGTGGACGGGACCCCGAAGCCGAGCGCGGCGACGTCGTCTCCCAGCAGCTCCTCGACGACTGCATCGAGCTCCGCAAGCAGCTCGTCTTGCGATCCGATCGGCGTCGGTCGCTCGACGCGTCGCTCGATCCGACCCTCGCTGTCGATGACGCCGGCCGCGATCTTCGTCCCGCCGACGTCGGCACCGATCGTGCGCTGGCCCGCCACCTGGCTACCATACGCCGCCGAATGGCCCAGGGAGAAAAGCCCTACCGCGTCTACCGAGGCGGGCGCGCGAAGGGCCGTGTGCCGACGCTGCCGAAGCCCGAGCGCGCCGCGCCGCGCGACGGCCGCAAGCCGATCCGCTTCAAAGGCCCCGGCCCGAAGACGCCGCGCACGAAGGGTGCGCCGAACTGGCGTCGCCGGGTGCTGATCGGCGTCGTAGTCCTCTTCGTCCTCCTCTTCGTGTGGATCGTCGCCAGCTACCTGGCACTGCGCAGCGGCGCGAAGGACGCGAACAAGCGTCTCTCGCGCTCCGCCAAGGCCGCGCTCGTGCCCCAGAGTGGGCTCATGCTCTCGCACCCGAGCGTGATCCTGCTCCTCGGGACTGATCACTCGTCGAGGATCAGGGAGCGCACTGGCTTTCAGCGCTCCGATTCGATGATGCTGCTGCGCACCGATCCCGGGAAAAGCCGCCTCAACTACCTCTCGCTCCCCCGCGACCTGCGTGTGAACGTTCCCGGCCACGGCTTCGACAAGATCAACTCCGCGTTCCAGATCGGCGGCGCCTCGCTGGCGATCCGTACGGTGCGCGACTTCACCGGAGTCGAGGTGAACCACGTCGTCGTCGTCGACTTCGACGCCTTCACGAAAGTGATCGACAAGGTGGGTGGGGTGACGATCGATGTACCGAAGCCGATCCTCTCGAACAAGTTCGACTGCCCCTATGCGACCCAGGCCCGCTGCGACCGCTGGCAGGGCTGGCGCTTCGCGAAGGGCAAGCAGCACATGGACGGTCATCGGGCGCGGATCTACTCGCGCATCCGTGAGAACAAGCTCGATCCGAGCTACAGCGACATCACCCGCGCCCAACACCAGCAGGACGTGATCCAGGCGCTGCTCTCGCGACTGACGAGCCCGGGGGTGCTCTTCAAGCTGCCCTTCATCGGCGACGACATCATGCGACCGCTGGCGACCGATCTCTCAGCCGGCGAGCTGATCCAGCTCGCGCTCGTCAAGAAGAAGAGCGGGCACGAGGAGCACTGCCGCATCGGCGGCACGACATCCGGCTTCGGCGGCGGTTACCTGCTTCCGGACGAGGAGCGGCTGCGCACGCTCGCGGCCTTCCTTGGGCGCTCTGCGCCGCAGCCGCCGCTGCCGGGATCCGCCTTTGGATCGGGCTGCTTGTAGTGGGCGTTCTTTCCTGGATCCTGTTCGGGCTCATCGCAGGTGCGGTCGCGCGACTCATCGTGCCGGGTGCACAGCGGATCGGCTGCCTGGCGACGATCGCGGTCGGGATCGTCGGCGCGCTCATCGGCGGAGTGATCGGGGAGGTCGTGCTCGGCGACGAGGTGCGCTTCCGCTGGGATCTGGGGCCTTTCCTGCTCGCCGTCACCGGCTCGGTCGTGCTGCTGCTAGCGCTCGAGGCCCTACGCAGCCGGGGCTGGTCCTAGCTCTCCGGGACCTTCTTTACGTCCTTCTTCTTGTCGCCCTTCTCAGAGTCGGCGGGTTTGTCGCCGTCGCTGGAAACATCCTTCTTGCGCGAGCCGCGGCCGTAGTCCGTGGAGTAGAAACCCGAGCCTTTGAAGTGCACCGCCACCGGATAGAGCACGCGCTGAACCGGGCCCTCTCCACACACTTCACAGGTCTGTACCGGGGCGTCCGACATCTTCTGGAAGACCTCGAAGACGTGCCCTTTTGGACACTTGTACTCGTAGATGGGCACGCAACCGAAGGCTAGCAACGGGTTAGGAAGTGCTAGTTTGCGCGGCCCGGCTCCCAGTGCGGGATTCCGCCGACTTTGGCGTCCACGACAGCGACCCATCCGCGGGCCCGGTCGTACGACCTGAGGGCCGTCGGCGAGCGCTGGTTCCCGCTCGGAATCGGCACGTGCGCGGTCGCGGTTGCGGTCTTCTTCATCGCGCGCCTGCACGCCTGGCCGCCTCACGAGGACGAGACGCTCGCGCTCTTCGTCGGGCGGGACTCGCTCGGCGGCCTGCTCGAGACGGTGCACGGCGAGCGCGGAGGAGCGCCGCTGCACTTTCTTGTCGCCTGGGTCGTCGTCCACCTCGGCGGTGGGCTGACCGCGCTCCGGCTGGCTTCCGCGCTCTTCGCGGTCGCCAGCATTCCCGTGCTGGCGGCGCTCTCGAACCGCCTCGCAGGCCGGCGCGTCGCGCTCGTCGCGACTGTGCTTGCCGCGGCGAGTTGGACCTTCCTCTTCCACGGCGTCTACGGACGCATGTACAGCCTCTTTCTCCTCACGAGCGCGCTCTCGTATCTCGCGCTCCTCGTCGCCGTCGAGCGCCGAGACCGCGGCCGGTGGGCGCTCTGGGCGCTGGCGACGATCGCGACCATCGCCGCACATCCCTACGGCGCGCTCGTGCTCGCTTCGCAGGCGGTGTTTGTTCTCGCGCGCGCGAGAACGAAATACGCCCTTGCGGCTCTGGGCGCGGTCGCCGTCGCCGGCATTCCCTTCTGGCTCACCGACCGCGTGCTGGCGGAGCGCTTGGACGTCGGAGTCGGGGAGGGAAGTGACCGCTTCCCGGTGCTCGGCTACCTGGCCGACGCTGCGGGTGACGCCTCCTCGGGCTTCCTCCTGATCCTCGTCCCGATCCTCGCCCTCGTGGCGCTCGGCTGGTCGCGGCTCAGGCCTCCGGCGGCGCTGTTGACGGCCTGCGTCGTCGTCGTCCCCTTCGTTGTGCTCGCCCTCGCCCACCTCGGGCACGCCGCCTCGCCGGAGTCCCGACACCTCGTCTTCGCGCTGCCGTTCTTCAGCACGGCCCTCGCCTCCGGGCTCTTCGCTCTGTTCCGTTTCCGGCCGGCGCTCGTCGTCGTGCTAGCGGTTCTCCTGACGGCAGAGGTCGCCTGGGCCTGGCACCGGACGCCGGCGCTCTTCGAGGGCGAATCGGCGGCGCGAATCGAGGCTCGGCAGCAGGCTTCGGCCTGGCTCGCGGCCACGGCCCGGCCGAACGACGTCCTCTTCGGATACGACCCGCTCTTCCTCGGCGCGTGGGAGCGCGACGGTGAGTTTCCCGAGACCGTCGTCCCGAGGGCGGATGCAAAGCTCGCGCTGTCGGCGCTGCGCTCGGCGGGCTCGCTGGGCCGTGGGGTCTGGGTGCTCGACGCGGGCGACAGCAGCAACCGCCCTCCGCGCCCGACGATCGCGCTCCGGTGGCCCTCGCAAGCGTTCGAGGGCCGCGTCTTCGGCCCCTACCTCGTACTACGGACGAGGGAGCCGACGCGGACGCCCGCGCGCTATCTCACATTCGCCGAGAGCGCGCTGCGGCTCGGCAAGGAGCTCGGGATCGTCGACGACGACGGGAACCTGCACACGGTGTTGCTAACGGAAGAAAGGCTCCGCTAGGACGGGGTCTGCCGCTCTCGCTCGAGCGTCTCCTTGAAGCAGGGAGCGTCCTCGAAGGCGGCGAGGCCGGCCGGCGGCACCGGCCCACGACCGGAGGCCTTCTTGCGCCGAACCGTGGCCAGTACCGCCGAGGCGCCCAGAAGCCCTCCAAGCACGAACGAACGCATGCGACTTCGGCGTTGCTCCTCGTCCATGCCCCTAGCGTAGTCGCCGCTCGGCATCGTCGGCGACGTCGATCCCAAGCTCGTAGTACCCGGCGAGAGCCGTGTGGTAGCGGCCCTTCGTCTCGGCCTGGGCCCTGCGGAGGAGGGTGGAGATCGCAGCTGCGATCGAGGGCCTGTCCGCCAGCGGGCCTCGGCGCTCGAGAATCAGCCAGCCCCCGATCCGCTCGGCGCGGAAGCCGGGGCCGAGACCGGCGCGGAGCCGGTCGAGGCGGATGTCGGAGCCGGCCACGGGAACCGAGACGAAGACCGAGCCGGCCGGAAGGTCGACGCGGCGGATCGCACGAGCCAGGAGCTCCGGCTGGGCTCTCGGGAGCGCTCTCGCCCTTCCCGATGCCGGCAACGCGGCGAGATGCACCGAGGAGAAGGGAAAGAGAACATCGCCGGGACGAATCTCGGCCCGAAGCCGGGTGGCCGGCCCGGCAAGCTCCCGCTCGGCGCCGAGACCGGCCGGAAACCTGAGCTCGCGAGGATCGTGGACACCGGTCGACCCGAGCGCGGCAACGAGCGTGAGCACGCCCAGCGCGGTGGCCTGCGTCGGAGGCCGCTCGAAGGTCAGCAAACGCGCGGCGCCCACCCCGGCCGCGGCCGCCCACAAGGGGATTGCGTAGATCAGGTGCCGGGGCGAGAGGTCGGGCGACGAATGACTCCGCACGATGAGGAAG
>Ga0307302_10000614_pt1 | contig 15725 bp, 12 predicted proteins | sample ER_DNA_183_FD_194490 | JGI IMG/M metagenome (GOLD analysis project Ga0307302, IMG submission 194490) | Bulk soil microbial communities from the East River watershed near Crested Butte, Colorado, United States - ER_DNA_183 | ecosystem: Environmental > Terrestrial > Soil > Floodplain | place...
ACCCGGGCGGCTCCCCCGAGCTCTCGGACGACCTGGCGGCGCTGATCGACGAGGAGACCGCCCGGCTCGTGAACGAGGCCCACGACCGCGCCACCGAGGTGCTCACACGTTACCGGGGGCTCCTCGAGCAGCTCTCGAAGATCCTGATCGTGAACGAGGTGATCGACGGGCCGGACCTGCAAGCGTACTTCGACGGGAGCAAGCCGATCCCCACGCCGGAGGAGCTCGAGGCCCAGATCCGCCGGAACGACGACGGGGCGGCGCCCGGCTCGAAGGGGCCGGACATCGTCCTGCAACCACGCCCCTCCTAGCCGTCGGCCGGCGGCCGCACGAGCAGGTCGTAGCGGTCCCGGAACCGCTCGAGGAACCGGTAGTAGTTGCGCTTGGAGAGCCGGTCCCGTTCGGCCTCGGGGGTCGCGTGATACATCCGGTGCTCGTGCTTGAGAACCGGCGCGTCGACCCGCACGGCGCGCAGGCCGGCGTCCTTGATCCGGAACGAGCATTCGATGTCGGCCGTCCGGTACCAGCGGAACCTCTCGTCGAACAACCCGACGTCGCGGATCACGTCCCTGCGGAACGCCATCAGGTACCCCTCGATCGCGTCGACCTCGGGTCCTTCGCTCTCGTGGAACTCATGCAGGTCCTCGGTCGAGATCCCGAACGGTCCGCAGACGCCGACGCTCGGGTCTTCGAGCGCGGCCTCGAGCGGCGCGAACACGTCCCCGGTCGGTTCGACCGATCCGTCCATCACGAGCACGGACCGGCCACGCGAACGCCTGAGCCCCGCGTTCAGGGCGGCGCCCCATCCCGTCCCGGTCTCGAGCGCGAGGACCTCGACGTCCGCCCCGTAGAACGAGGGCTCCGTCTCGGTGACGTCCGCGACGACGTACCGCACGTCGCGGCCCCCCCCGCTCGCGCGGAAGCCCGCGAGCGCCCGCGCGACGTCCTCGGGCCATCCCTCGACGACCCAATGCACGCTGACGTCGGCGGTCGCGGGCTCGTCGAGCAGGCTCTCGACGTCGTGCGCGGCGATGCGGCGGGGTTCCGTGACGGCGAGTGGCTCGAGCGACACTCCATCCGGACCGTCGATCACCGAGAAGCCGAGCCGTGCGATGCGATCGCGGAGCGCGTCCGCGGCGGCGAAGTCCTTGGCCCGCCGGCGCTCGTCGCGTTCTGCCGCGAGCGCGCGGACCTCGTCGGGGACCTCGGTCATGGCCTCCGCCCGTGCGGGTGGACTAGACGGGCTCCTTCGAGACCGAGCGCAGGCGCCCGGCCACGGCCTCCAGCGTCTTGAGGGCGATCGTCGGGTGCTCCATCAGCAGGCCGCGGAAGACCCAGCCGGTGATGCCGACGAGGCGGACCGGCGAGAGGGCCGTCACGGTCGCGGTCCGGGGGCCGCCGTCGAGCAGGGCGACCTCCCCGAAGAAGTCGCCGGGGCCCAGGCGCGCCTTGGTCTTGCCGCCGATCGTCACCTTGCACTGTCCGTCCAAGATCAGGAACAGCCCGATCCCGCGCTCGCCCTCGCGGGCGATCACGGTTCCCTCCTTGTGCGAGACCTCCTTGGACGCACGGGCGATGATCCCGAGCTCCCGCTTGGAGCAGCCGGAGAAGATCGGCACGTTGGCGAGGTTGTCCGCGACGCTCGGGGCTGCCACCTGCTGCTCCTCCTCCGTTCCCGGCTCGGTCCTGCCGCTTTCCCAGCTGCGTTCTGGGTCGGTCCCGGCTCATCCGAGCCCGCGCGGCACGCGATCCTATCGCGATCCGATCGAGGGGCGCGAACCGCTAGGATGCCGCCGTGAGCGGGCGACGACGGTTCGCGGCGATGGTCGTCCTGTTCCTGATCGGGTTCGGACTCGTCGGGTTGGCGAGCGCCGTGGATTCGAGCTGGCCGCTCTTCGTCACGGTGATCCCCTACTCGATCATCCCGTGGCTCGTGGTCCACGCGGACGACCCAACGGCCTCGCCTACGGAGGGCTAGGAACGATCGGTAGGAAGGATGGGTGTGGCGCCGCCCACGGCCACCTCGAGCGGTCTGCCCTCAGATCTCCCCCGGAGCCTCAAGCCGGCCCGGCACGCGCCCGTTAGGTCCAAAGGCCTCCCCCGCCGACCTCGGAGCGGTCGCCGTTCGTACGGGGCCGCCGGCAGCAGAAACGACTATCCGTCGGATGCACGACCTACAACGTGTCCCCCAGGATGAAGCTCCGAGGACGGAGGGGACCATGGACACCGAGGGAAAGCCAAGAAAGAGGCCCGGGAGTCGAACGCCGCGACCGTGCCGCACCACGGACGCCGCCACGCATCACCCAAGTCTCGTGGGTGCGCTGGCGGTATCGCTCCTGCTCGGCGCCCTGATCCTCCCTCCCGCCGCGGCGACGGCAGCGCAGGACCACCTCGTACCGGTCATCGTTCGAGGACGGACCGGATCCGTCGATGTCGCCGAACGCCTCGTCCTCGATGCGGGCGGAACGGTGGGTCGCCGCATCTCGATCATCGACGGGTTCGCCGCAGAGGTTCCGATCGGCGAGATCACCGGACTGGACAGATCGCCGGAGATCGTCTCCGTCACCCCGGATGCCACGGTTCATCTGCTCGGCAACGTCGACGGCATCGATCCGAACAAGCATCCCGGTTCATGGCTGAGGGTGGCGAAGAACACGAAGCTGTACGAGATGTGGCAGCGGGGTTGGACGGGGGAAGGCGTCGACATCGCGCTGATCGACTCGGGCGTCGCCCCCCTGCCGGGCATCGACCTGCAGGTGGTCAACGGCCCCGACCTCTCGTTCGACTCGCAGGCTCCGAACCTGACCGACATCGACACCTATGGCCACGGCACCCACATGGCGGGTCTGATCGCGGGACGCGATGTCGCCATCCCGCCGGGCAAGGAGGATGAGGAAGTCGATCACTACTTCGTCGGCGCCGCTCCCGGCGCTCGCATCGTCTCGATCAAGGTGGCAGCGAGCGACGGCGCGACCGACGTGTCGCAGGTCATCGCCGCGATCGATTGGATCGTGCAGCACCGCAACAGCGATGGGCTGAACATCCGCGTCCTCAACCTGTCCTTCGGGACCGACGGCACGCAGGACTACCAGCTCGACCCGCTGGCGTACGCGGCCGAGGTCGCGTGGCTCCACGGGATCGTGGTGGTCGTCGCGGCGGGCAACTCCGGCTTCGGCACGCCGCAGCTCAACAACCCGGCGTACGACCCCTACGTGATCGCGGTCGGTGGTGACGACACCAGGGGGACGGATGACCCCAAGGACGATGTCATCCCGTCCTGGCAATCGCGCGGCAACACGCTCCGGCATCCCGACCTCGTCGCCCCCGGCAAGTCGATCGTCAGCCTTCGCGATCCCGGGAGCTTCGTCGACGAGGCGAACCCGGGCGCCCGCGTCGGGGCGACCAGGTTCATCAAGGGCAGCGGCTCGTCCCAGGCGGCCGCCATCGTGTCCGGTGCCGTGGCGACGATCCTGGAGCAGCATCCCGAGCTCACCCCCGATCAGGTGAAGGCCCTGCTCATGCAGACGGCGGTGCCGCTCCCCAACGCGGACCCCGTCGCGCAGGGCGCGGGCCTCATCAACCTCCACCGCGCGAGGGAGGCCAAGCTCTCGACGGTCGCGGACGCCGTGCAGACGTGGCCCCGATCGACCGGGCTGGGGTCCCTCCAGCTCGCCCGCGGCTCCGTCGTCACCGAGGACGACGGCACCGTCCTCGAGGGAGAGCAGACAATCTTCGGCGACACCTGGGACGCGGCGACCTGGGCTTCGAGCAGCTGGGATGGTACGAGCTGGTCCGGGGGGGAATGGACCGCTAGGACGTGGTCGGGGGACTGCTGGTGTGGCTCGAGCTGGAGCGCGCGTACGTGGTCCGCTCGCACCTGGAGCGGTTCGGCATGGTCGGCCAGGACGTGGAGCGGAAGGACGTGGTCCGCTCGCACGTGGAGTGGATCCGGCTGGTCGGCAGGCTCGTGGGGCGCGGACGACGCTCCCTCGGCCCTGTCCTCCGGTTCCTGGGCCAGCACGCTCTGGGGGGACTAGATGCTTGGTCGCCTGCGTTCGCATGCGGCCAGCGTGTGGATCCTCACGACGGCGCTCTTCGCCGTGAGCGTCGCGCTGTGGTTGGGGGTGCGAGGCGAGGAACCGCCGTTCGCCGGCGGACCGTCCCTCCCGCTGTGGGTGCTCGCCGTCTCGTTCTTCGTCGCGGAGGTGTTCGTGATGCACATCCGCATCGCGCGACACGCGCAGACCTTCTCCCTGGCGGAGATCCCCCTCGTGTTCGGACTGGCGTTCGCGACCCCGGGTGGACTCGTGCTCGCCCAGACGGTGGGCGTCGCGATCGCGCTCGCGATCCACCGCCGGCAGAAGCCGCTCCGACTGACCTTCAACGTCGCGCAGCGTTCGTGCACGACCCTCCTCGCGGTCGTCTTCTTCGCTGTTTCTCGATCGGCGCTTCCCGAGGGGTGGCCGTCCCTGTGGGTGTCGTTCTTCGGCGCGACCCTCCTCGCCGACCTCGTGGGCGCGATGCTGATCAACGTCGCGATCGGGCTATCGGACGACACCATGAGGCTCCTGGATCAGGTGATCGGTCTCGGCACCTCGCTCACGGTCGCGAACACGGCGCTCGGGATCGTCGGCGTGATGGTCTTCCTCGAACACCCGGCGGCGGTCCTCCTGGTCGTGGCGCCGGCTGCCACGACCTACCTCGCCGGCAAGGCGTTCACCGATCTCCAGCGGAAGCATGACGATCTCCTCCAGCTCCAGCGCGCGACGGGGCTCGCGCAACGGTCGCTCGAACGCGAGGACATGGTCCCGGTGCTCTTCCATCACATGCGGGAGATGTTCAACGCCGACATCGCCGAGGTGGTCCTCTGGCCGGAAGGCCGTGATCGTCCCCCGGTGCGTTGTCAGGTCGGGCCGGGCGACGAGGAGATCGCCTTCGAACCCGTGTCCCTGGATCCCACGCAGGGCGTGTGGGCGCGCGTGGCATCCGAGCGCGAGTCGGTCCTTCTCTCGCGGCCGATCCGCAACGAGGCGCTCCGGCGCTTCTTCGGTGACAGGCGGATCCGGGACGCGATCGTCGCGCCCCTGTCGTCGGACGATCAGCTGCTCGGCATTCTGACGGTCGCCGACCGACTCGACGACTTCAGCACGTTCGATCAGGACGACCTCGAGTTGTTCCAGACCCTCGCCAACCACGTCGCCGTCGCCCTACGGAACTCGTTGCTCCTCGAGCGACTCGAGCGCGCGCTCGCGCACGAGACCGAGATGAGCCGACTGAAGGACGAGTTCGTAGCGACGGTCTCCCACGAGCTCCGAACCCCCCTCACGAACGTCCAGGGGTTCGTCAAGACGCTCCTCCGTCGGGATGTGCATCTCACGCCAAAGGAGCAGGAGGAGTTCCTGTTGGCGGCGGACCGACACTCCGAACGCCTCAAGCGCCTCATCGAGGACATCCTGTTCGCGTCGCGCGTCGAATCCGACGAGCCGCCCTCGAGGTCGACGCAGGAGATCGGTCTCGCCGGCCTGATCAGCCGCGTCGTCGAGGACGAGGCGCACGAGGAGGGACGAGAGCGTATCGACGTGGTGATCTCAGATACGGTGCCGCCGGTCCTGGGTAACGAGGAAGACGTCTATCGCATCGTGCGCAACCTCATCGATAACGCGCTGAAGTACTCCGCCGAGAACCAGCGGGTGACGGTCACGGTCGGGGTCGACGCCGATGAGGTCGTCGTCCGAGTGCAGGATCGAGGGCCGGGGATCGATCCCGACCAACGAGACAGGATCTTCGACCGCTTCTACCAGGTCGATCAATCGGACACACGGCAAGTCGGCGGTGTCGGGATGGGTCTCTACATCTGCCGGCGCGCCGCGGAACGACTGGGGGCGCGCATCTGGCTCGACCGATCTGATGCTTCCGGATCGGTCTTCGCTGTTCGCCTTCCGACCGCGGATCACGCAGGGCACCAGACGGCGGACATCGTGACCGTCATCGCAAGCGTCTGATCTCCGGACCCTGGTGTTCTTACGTTGTTGGTCGAGCCGAACAGGAGGGCTACGGCAGCGTCACGTACTGCCCGAGGAACCCCCGGGCCGAAGGGGTGTCCAAGCGGTAGTCGACGTTGGTCGCACGGCACATGAAGTCGCCGGTGATCGTGGTGGCGGCGACGATGTTCGTTTCGGTCGCGCCCGCGCCGAGGAAGTTCGGGCCGCCCGAATCCCCGTAGCAGGTGCCGCCGTCACCCCGAGCAGGGTTCATCGAGAGCCGTACCCAATTCCGATTGAGCGCCAGGAGTCCGCCCGTAGCCCGGTAGCGGACATCCGCGTTCGGATCTGTTCCCTTCTCGACTCGGGGCCAAGACCACCCTAGCAACATGCGCATGACGAGGCGGAGAGGGGGATGGCGATCGAGCCTCTCGGCCCGGTCAGAGGGGCAAGCTATTTCGGTCCGGCCCTGCTCCTGGCCGATCGTCGATGAGGCTTCAGATTTCCCCTAGGGCACTCCCACCCGCAGTGTGTACGATCCTCGGCCGCTGAAGAGGGTGACGTGGAAGTAGAACGTCCCCGTCTTGCGGGCCGTGAACTCGAGATACTCGTCCTTCCCCCTCCCCTTCACCCCCGCCTTCTGGAAAAGGCAGCTGAAGCCGCCGCACCCGTAGTCAACCGGCCAGGTATCGGCCGCCCCAGGTTTCCAAACGTAGACGTCATAGTCGCCCCGCTGCGGGACATCGAGGAGAACGGCATACCTCTTCCCCGCTCTGAGCCTCGTCCTGTAGATGTCGTTGATATCCGTTGGAAACGAAAGCGACCCGTGCTTCCTGGAGTTGATCGTCACAGCACCGGCCATGATCCCGTCCGTGCGCGGCGTAGCATTCGCCGTTGAACCTGTGAGTGCCGCCTGGGCGTTCAAGCGACCGCTCGTGACCGTGAACCCGCCGGCCAGGCCCTGAGGGTGGTCGACCGAGTTCAAGATCGCATTCTTCACCTGCTGGGGGGTGTACGAGGGGTTTTGCGAGAGCACCAAACCGGCGACACCTGAAACGAACGGGGCCGACATGGACGTTCCGTTGAACGTCGTATACCCGCCAGCCAGAAACGTGCTGACGATATCCACCCCGGGAGCGGCAAGGTCTACCGACGTATGCCCCCAGTTCGTGAACACGCACTTGGCGCCGCCACCCCGAAGGTCACATCCCGTTCGGTACCCGTACCGATCGAAGTCGTTGCTCGCGGCCACCGATACGATGTTCGCCAGGTCGTAGCTCGCGGGATAGCTCGGCGCGAAGGGGACACCGAATGGAGAAAAGTAGAGCTGGTCGTTGTCCCGAGCTTCGTTCCCCGCCGCTGCGACGACGAGCACACCGTTGTCGCCGGCCCAAGCAAGAGCCTTGCGCTCGAGCTTCGACCACACGGGTCCACCGAGACTCATGTTGATGATGTTCGCGCCGTTGTCGACCGCGTAGACGATCGCCTCGAGAGTGGCAGAGAGCGGAAACCCGTCCTCGTCTCCGGCGCGAAGGATCATGAGCTTGCACGCTGGACACACGCCCGCTCCGCCGATCGAGTTGTTGGCAGCCGCCGCGGCGATGCCTGCCACATGACTTCCGTGTCCGACGGTGTCGTCCTGCGGAGAGGAGTCGTTGCTCAGAGTGTCGTATCCGACGATGTCATCCACATAGCCATTGCCCTCGTCATCGATCCCGTTCGCCTCCGTCTCACCGGTATTCACCCACAAGTTCGGCGAGAGATCTGGGTGAGAGAGGTCCGCCCCCGAATCGAGGATGGCGATCACGGTGCCCGGAGACCCCTGCGTGACGCTCCATGCGTCGCTCACATCGGCGTCTGCATCGGCCAGACCCTGGACGGAGGCAGGCGGCGGGTCGGTGATCGGATGAGTCTGGCCCGTGTTGCTCAGTCCCCACTGATCGGCGAATGCGGGATCGGTCGGGACGACCTCCAGGGGTTCGTAGATCCAGTTCGGCTCGGCCGCGAACACACCGGGGGAAGCCGACAGGCGTTTGGATGCGGCCAGTGGGTCCTCCGAAGAGGGGAGCGTCACAACCCGCAGGTTCAGCGCGAGGACGGGGTGGCCAACCTGTCCGTCGACGGTGCTGGCGATCCTGTCCTGCGCTCCGGCGGAGAGCTGTCGCCGAAACTGGACGATCACCTCTCCGGGGACGTATCGGGGGAGGCGCCCTCTTGGATGTTGCGTTGCCGCCGCTTTGCCGTCGATCCGGGCCGGACCTCTCCACGTCTTTCGTGGGGTCCCTTGGTGATGCACTCCGCCGGTCCTCGCTTCCGCTACTGCTCCCGAGACGAGAACCGTCAGAGCCAGCAGCACTCCAAACTTCCTCGGCTTCACGCGAAACGCCCCCTCGAGCTGTCGATGCTCACGTGATTGGAGCTCAACCAACGACTCCCTCCGCACCCGCGGCGGCGAAAGATATCACCCCGTGGCGGTTCGTAGGGATGGTGGGCAACACTCTCCTCAGCCCCCCGATCCCAAGCCGGAAAGGCGCGGACCCCCACCGCGATGATCTGAATCGAATGCCCGATCGAGGACGTTGCCCGATCACGAGATTGGACCAAGAGACGATGGGTTTGCCCGAGGATCTTCTTGTCCCATCGCCGCAGGTCAGGCCCGCGATCGAGCACCAGTTCCCCACCTCGGGCGGAGGCGACGCGTCCCCATGGCGTCGCCCCCGCGGCCTCGGCGTTGAGGGATGAGGGCTGGGGCCCCGAGTTCAGCTCCTCGTCGGCGTGGTCACGGATCTGCTCGTCCGCGATGTCGACGAAGCTGCTGGCATCTTCGCCATGTGGCCTGGTGTTTGAAGTTCGTTCCGCAGTCGGGGACGAAGAGGGGGGCCCGCACTCGGCGGACGCCTTTCTGACCTGCGTCTTCTTCGTCGCGGGGACGGGATTTGAACCCGTGACCTCTGGGTTATGAGCCCATACCGGCTCATGGCGGCGCGTGTCGTCGGGTGTCTCCTAGCGTTCTTTCGTGCGTAGGATGCCGCCGACCTAGTGGCGGTCGTGGCGTCTGGTGGAACCGGCTTCACGACCGGACGGGGGAATCGCTGGGGGAATGGCTAGCCGAGGAACTCGATATCCATCAGCGAGTGCAGCACGGCCGAGTCCTCCGCCGACAGCCCGAAGCCTTCGAGGGGATCGTCGAGGTACGGCCCGGTCGGTTGCGCGCCAGCCGCCGGATGCAGGACGTCGAGCTCTCTTGTGATTGAGCGGGTCGCGCCTAAGAATGTCTACGAGACTTCAGGGGTGGGTGCCGTGCCTGCGAAGAGAGGGTCGAAGTGGAATCTCCTTGGTGCGGTCGTCTTGTTTCTGCTCGCCGGGTTCCTCGGCTTCCTTGCCATCGTATTCGGGCTGTTCGCCATGGGCATGACCACGGACTTCGTTGGGAACCCGATCTCTCTTAAAGATCGGCTACCGTGGGCCCTTTTCGTGTGGGTGGTGGGCGCAGCCTTCGTCACCCCCTTCGCTGTAGCCGGTTACTTCGCCATGAAGATTTACCTGAAGCCACCACCGCCGCCGCTCCCTTACGACCCCAGTATGGGCTTTGGCTCGCATCCAGGAACCCGCGACGGATAGTTCGCGCTGGGAGGGTTTTTGTCCCGGCCGCCACAGCGCGACGGAGAGCGATTCTCAGCGACGACCTGGTGTCAAAAATTTGGCCGGGGAGAAAAGGAACCGCCGCGCGCGTCACGTCCGGCTCGACGACCGGACCGCCTCCGAGCTCCGCCGGTGGAGGGTGGAGCAGAGCGAGGAGCGACTCGCGTTCGGGGCCGCATGGAAGTCGGACGGCGGGCTCGGCGTCGAGGGAGCGTGGATCGTGACGGAGCCCGACGGCGGAGTCGTCCACCCGGACACGCTGCTTGGCAGGTGGCGCCGGCTCGTGAAGGCAGCCGGTGTCCCCGCGATCCCGCTGCACGGCGCGCGCCACAGCTACGTCGAACTCGCTCTCAGCTCCGGCGTGCGGCTTGACGTCGTGAGCCGAGCGATCGGTCACTCGAGCGCCAGCTTCACGGCCGACCAGTACGCCCACGACAGCGACGAGGCTGCAGCTGAGGCGGCCGAGCTCGTGGCGAGGGCGATCGAGTAACGCTTGGGGGAATGTTGGGGGAATGCGAAGGGGCCGGATGACCGGCCCCTTTCGTTTGCGCTGGTAGATCTCGTCGCGGGGACGGGATTTGAACCCGTGACCTCTGGGTTATGAGCCCAGCGAGCTACCGGACTGCTCCACCCCGCACGACGATGATAGCGACCCGTCGCGTAGCCGCCAAACCGCGGCACGCTCAGATGACGTCGACCGTGCCGCGCATGCCGTACACGTAGTGGCCGGGGAGGTGGCACCCGAACAGCAGATCGCGCTCGCCGAACGTGAATGTCGTGCTGACCGTCTCGCCCGCCGGGATCGTGATCTCCCCCGGGCGCGGAGGGTGGAACGCCTCGGTCCCGAGCTCGTGCGCGACCTGCACGGCTTGGTCCCCGATGATGAACTCGTGATCGATCGGGTCCGTATTCGTGACGACGAAACGCACCGTTTCACCCGGCTCGACATCGATCGCATCCAGCGAGAAGGCCGAGTAGTGGATCCCGATCGCCACCGTCCGAACGGACGTCGATGCGGACGCCGGCGCGCACGCGGAGAGCGCCACGAGCGCGACCGCGAACAGGCGGCGTCGCATCGCGGAACTCAGACCGCCGGGCGTCCGGTCCGGCGGCGTTCGCGTCCCGCTGCGACGCCGAGGAGCACGAGGACGGCGATCGCGGTCCAGATCGCGGGTCCGTACGAGGGCGCACCGGCGGGATCGGACGCCGCCTCGGGGGCGAGGCCGGCCGCCACGGGCGACGGCTGGCCGGCGCCGCTCGCGTCGATCGCGAGGTCGTAGTCGAGGTCGCTCGCGCGCGCGTCGACCCGCAGGTAGCTGAGCCACATACCGCTCGAGGGCAGCCACTCCATCCCCTTGTCGTCCCGGAGGTCGGTGAGCAGCGACGGAGAGGCGGCCTCGCTGCGTTCGAGCACGAGGCCGGGACGCACGCCCTGCGGCAGCCGGGTCGCGAGACCGGGGGTCAGCGGTGCCGGGAGCGTCGCGGGCTCGAGGTCGGTGAGCAGGTAGACGTCGGCCTCGACCGGCGCCTCGGGTCCCGCGCCGAGACCCAGGATCCGCAGCGGGACCCAGGGGTTCGTGGTCGGGATCACGACGTGAACGGGGGTGCCATCGCCGGCGCCGAGACCCTGCTCGGCGGCGCGGCTCGCGTCGAACCGCACCGTCATGAAGATCGGGCTGCGCTCCGCGTAGAAGTCGAGGACCTCGGGAGCGTCCGGCGGGAGGAAGAAGCCGTGTTCGCGCGCCCAGTCCCCGACCGCCGTCCCGCCGCCCTCGAGGACGACGATGTCGAGCGCATCGATCTCGGTCTTCAGGATCACCTGCGCCCGATCCTCCGCCGCGCCGGCGGTCGCCGCGAGCGCGAACGCCTCGGGCTGCGGTTGCGTCTCCTGCACCAGACGCTGGAGCGTCCAGTCCCCGCCGCGGATCACCTTCGTCGGCACGCCCGGGAGCGGGATGATCGAACCGAACTCCCCCGTCCCTCCGGCGAACTCGAACGACGTGACGTAGTGCTCGATCCCCCGGTGGTAGGCGGCGAGCGTCGTGGTGCGGACGAGCGTGACGCTCCCGTTCGTGTTCACGAGCCCACCGCAGGCCCACGCGGGCGCGGCGATGAGCAGCGCGAACAGACCGAGGACGATCGCGAGCGGCAGACGGAGAGGTCGCATCGGAGGTGCTCCTTCCGGTCGACGTATCGCGGTTCGACGGCCGCACGCGACCGGGTGGTTCCCCGGTTCGACCGGATGATCCGGACGGTCAGCCGGAGGGGCTCGGCGACGGCGAGGGCGAGACCGAGGGCGAGACCGAGGGCGAGACCGAGGGCGAGGGCGAGCCCGTCGGCTGCGCGCCGAGCAGGCTGGCGATCAGCTGCTGGGCCTGCTCGGTCGCCGCCTTGGCGGCTGCGATCTCCCGTTGGTACGCGGCGAGATCGCCGGCGCGCAGGGCGGCGTCCGCCGCGGCGAAGTGCTGGGTCGCCTGGTCGAGCAGCGCCTGGATCTGCTCCTCGACCGACCCCTGCGGCTGGCCTCCACCACCCTCCGGCGGCACGACCTCCCCGAGCGAGTCCGTCAACGCCGCGCGGAGGGACGAACCGATCCCGATCGCCGAACCGTTCGCCACCACGACGCGTTTGAGCTCGGGGATCGCGTTCTCCTGGTTGGATTGGACGTACACGGGCTGGACGTACAGCAGCGAGTCCTGAAGCGGGATCACGAGGAAGTCACCGAAGACGATGCTCGAACCGCCCTGGCCGAGCAGTGTCCGCTCCGAGGAGAAGCGCGCATCCTGGTTGATCCGCGAGAAGACCTGGGTCGGCCCATCGACGTTCACCCCCGAGGGGAACTCGAAGCTCACGATGTCCCCGTAGTCCGGCCCGGGGTCCGACTTCGCGGCGAGCCAGGCAACCATGTTCTGGCGGTCGAGGGGTGTGAACGGCAGGATGAGCACGAACGTCTCGTCGTCCTCGCCCGGCAGGCGCATCAGGACGTAGTACGGACGCATCAGGACGCGGTTGGCCTCGCTGGACAGGGTCGGATCGATCGGGAGGGCCCAGAAGTCCTGCTTGCCGTAGAAGACGTTCGGGTCCGTGACGTGGTAGTTCGTGTACTCGAACGCCTGGATCTGGAAGAGGTTCTCGGGGTACCGGAAGTGCGCGAGGAGCTCCGGCGGCGCCTCGTCGAGCTTCGTGAACATCGTGGGGAACGCGAGGCTCCACGCCTGGATGATCGGGTCCAACGGATCGGCCACGTAGTAATGCATCGAGCCGTCGTACGCGTCGACGACGACCTTCACGGAGTTGCGGAGGTAGTTCACGTCCCCGCCGAGCGAGGGAGCCTGCTCCTGCACCGAGGGCGACGCGACCTCCGCCAGGTCGACGAAATCCGAGTACGGGTACTGGTTCGTCGTCGTGTAGGCGTCCCAGATCCACACGAGCCGCCCGCCCACGACTGCGGAGTACGGATCGGCGTCGAAGCGGAGGAACGGGGCGGCCTTCGGGACCCGCGCCGTGATGTCCCGATAGATCATGATCCGGCTGTCGCCCTGGATCAGGTCCGAGATCAACAGGTTGATGTCGCGGAAACGCCACGCGAACAGCGCGCGTTGGAACAGGCCACCGACCGGGATGCCTCCGTCGCCGTCGTAGCTGAACGTGGCCTGCGCCTGGTCGTCGGTCGCGGTGCCCTGGTAGTCGAGCTCGTCGGTGCCGGTGTCGACCACGACGAAGGCGGCGTCGCCCGGCGCGCCCTCGCCGTAGTAGACGCGCTGCCCGTTGCCCTCGAGCGCTGGGGCGCCGATCGGCGGGATGTCGCGGAGGGTGAAGACGGGCTGGCCCTCGGACGTCGCGGCGTTCACCTGCGACGCCACGGCCCCGAACCCGTGCGTGTACTGCAGGTGGACGTTCTGCCACGTCTTGCCACCCTCCGGGATCCCGCCCTGGCTCACCTCGCGCGTCGAGATCATCAGGACGCGACGCTGCCCGTCGATGACGTACCGATCGACGTCGACATCGTTGAACTCGTAGTACGAGCGGAACCGCTGGAGCGATGTGTAGTTGTCGCGTAGGACGTCGGGGCGCCACAGGCGGATGTTCGAGATCGTCGCTTCGTTCGCTCGCGCGTCCTCGCTCGAGACCGAGTTTCCGATCGGGCGCGAGCTGCTCTGGATCCCATCGAGCGAGAACGCCCGTCTCGTCGCCTCGATGTTGTCCACGATGAACGGCTGTTCCCGCTGGAACTCCTGCGGCGCGACCCGGAAGCGTTGCACGAATGCCGGGTACGCCGCCCCGGCGATGATCGAGACCAGGGCGAGGAGCCCGACCGCGATAACCGGCAGCGCCCATCCGCGGAGCCGGATGTTGACCAGGAACAAGATCGCGCAGGCGATCGCGATCACCACCAGGATCCGGAGCGCGGGCAGCTGCGCGTTGACATCGGTGTAAGAGGCGCCGACCACCACCCCGCGGGTCGAGGTGAGCAGGTCGAACTGCCCCAGGTAGTACCCCCACGCCTTCGTGAGCATGATCAGGCCGAGGAGCACCGACATGTGCGCCTTGACCTGCGGCGTGACCTTGTCGACGAACCCCGGCGCCTGGGGCCGGATCCCGCCCCAAAGGTAGTGCGCGAGCGCGGTGAGGAACGTCACGCCGACCAGCGCCGAGAACAGCCAGCCCTGCATGAACTTCAGCCACGGCAGGCTGAACACGTAGAAGGCGGGGTCGCGGTTGAACAGCGGCTCGGGGTGCCCGAACATCAACCCGGACCCGTTGCGCCACAGCAGGTACGTCTGCCACTGGGTCGTCACCCCGAGCCCGACGAAGAACGCGATCACGAGCGCGAACAGGGGCAGGAGCCAGCGGATGTACGGCTCGAACTGCATCCGGTAGCGCTCGATGACCTCCTGGTCGGGGGTCAGCGCGTGGAAGCGCGGCGTGATGCGGCGCACGATCCACAGGTTCGAGAACAGCAGGACGAAGAACGTCAGCCCGAACGCGAGCCCGAGGAGGACCTTGGTCCGCAGGACGGTCCAGAACACGTCGGAGAGGCGGACCTCGCGGAACCACAGGACGTCGACGAAGAACCCCGAGAGCGCGGTGAAGAGGACGAGGAAGGCGGCCACCACCGCGACGACGATGATGATGAGCCGACGCCGTCCCTGCGAGGGCGCAGCCGTCGGAACGCGTACGACCATAGGTCCCTGGTGTCCGTCTTTCGCGGTCGATGGGAGAGCGGCGCAAGCCTATCACCGGCGCCTGCTGAGGACGGACCCGGCTATCGACCGTCCAGGTACGCGAGGGCGTCGTCGAAGATGGCGACGGGCACGAGCTCGAGCCCGTGGTCGCCCGACGCCCTCGCGGCCCCCATGTTGCCTTGGGGGACCAGGAAGACGGACGCACCGGCGTTCGCGGCCGCCACCAGCTTCTCCTCGATGCCGGCGATCGGGATCACCGTGCCGTCGAGGGCGATCTGACCGGTGCCGGCGATCGTCCGGCCGCTCGTCAGGTCCCCCGGGGTGAGCAGGTCGTACAGGCCGAGCGCCCACATCAGGCCGGCCGAGGGGCCGCCGATCTCCCCGCTCGAGATGCTCACCTGGAAGGGGAAGCTGTTGATCATCCGAACCCCGACCAACGGATCCCGGCTGTCGCCGCACGGCTCGCGCACGAGGTCGACGGTCTCGGGATCGCCGTCCACCGACAGGTCGAACGTGAGCGAGGAACCCGACGGCGCGGCCTCGATCGCCCGACTCGCGTCGCGGTAACTGTCGACCGGCTCCCCGTCGATCGACAGGATCCGGTCTCCGGGGAACAGCTCGCCGTCCGCCGCGCAGCCCGAGACCACGCTCTCGATCAGGACGCCGTCGCCGTGGTTCTTCGGGTAACCCTCGAGGGCACGCAGGACCACCGCCGACGCGTCGAGCTTGCTCGAGTCCATCTGCGAGATCGAGCGCTCTCGTTCGACCTGGACGTCCTTCCCGTCCGGATACAGCACCGAACGAGCGACCACGGCGCGGTCGGGGTCGAGCCAGGCCAGGAGCATGTCGAAACCGGTCAGCCGCGTGTAGCGCACGGAGGTCATCACGAAGCTGCCCTGCGATTCGTACCGTGTCC
>Ga0307302_10000616_pt1 | contig 15689 bp, 12 predicted proteins | sample ER_DNA_183_FD_194490 | JGI IMG/M metagenome (GOLD analysis project Ga0307302, IMG submission 194490) | Bulk soil microbial communities from the East River watershed near Crested Butte, Colorado, United States - ER_DNA_183 | ecosystem: Environmental > Terrestrial > Soil > Floodplain | place...
CGTCGATGGCGTCTTCCTCGGCGTTGAAGGTGAAGGTGACCGGGACCACGTGTGGCTGGCCGTCGGGGCCGACCGTGGCCAGGCGGGCCAGGCCCTGGCCGGTCAGGTACTGGATCTCGGGCGGCGTGAAGGCGCTCATCCGGCTCCTCTCAGTTGAGGCAGAACTCGTTGTCCTCGGGGTCGGCCATGACCACCGCGTAGTGGTCGACGGCCTCCTCCGACAGTACCCGCAGGCGGGTCGCGCCGGCCGCGACCAGGCGCTCGGCCTCGGCGTCGACCCGCCGGCGACGGGTGGGCAGCGGGTCGGTCCGGGCTACCCTGGGCCGATGCGCGTGTTCCTGGTCGACGGCACCTACGAGCTGTTCCGGCACTACTACGGGGTCCCGCCGCACCGGACCGCCGAGGGGGCCGAGGTGGCGGCCACCCGTGGGGTGCTGTGGTCGATGCTGCGGCTGGTCGAGCAGGGCGTGACCCACCTGGGGGTGGCCACCGACCACGTCATCGAGTCGTTCCGCAACCGCCTGTGGCCGGCCTACAAGTCCTCGGCCGGGCTCGACCCCCAGCTGCTGGGGCAGTTCGGGCTGCTCGAGGTGGCCCTGGAGGCGATGGGGGTGGTGGTCTGGCCCATGGTCGAGCTGGAGGCCGACGACGCCCTGGCCGGGGCGGCCGCGGCCGCCGCCGACGACCCGCGGGTCGAGCAGGTGGTGATCTGCACCCCCGACAAGGACCTGGGCCAGTGCGTCCGCGGCGGCCGGGTGGTCCAGCTGGACCGGCGCAACCGGGTCGTCTACGACGAGGCCGGGGTGACGGCCAAGTTCGGTGTCGCCCCGGCGTCCATCCCCGACTACCTGGCCCTGGTCGGCGACTCGGCCGACGGCTACCCGGGCCTGCCCGGGTGGGGGGCCAGGTCGGCCGCGGCCGTGCTCGCCCACTACGGCACCATCGAGGCCATCCCCGACACGCCCGGGCAGTGGGTGGTGGCGGTCCGCAGCCGCCCCGCCCTGGCCGCCACCCTGCGGGACCAGCGCCGGCTGGCCATGCTCTTCAAGGACCTGGCCACCCTCCGGGTCGACCGCTCGCTGCTCCCCGAGGTCGAGCGGCTGCGCTGGGCCGGCCCGACCCCGCTGTTCGGCGAGGTCTGCCAGCGCATCGACGCCCGCTCCCTGGCCACGGCGGCCGACCGGGTGGCCAGGCAGCGCCGGGCCTGACCGTCCTCAGGGACCCGGGCCGCCGAGGACGCGCTGGTGCAGCCAGGCGTTGGCGAACAGCCGGCGCGGGTCGAGCCGGCGGACCAGGCCGGCGAAGTCGGGCAGGCGCGGGTACAGGGGGGCGATGGCCGCGGCGCCGGCCAGGAACAGCTTGCCCCAGTGGGGGCGGGCCCCGAAGGGGGCCAGGGCGGCCTCGACCTCGACCAGGGCCCGCTCGACCCCGGCCCGGTCGGGCTGCCAGGTGAAGTGGACGGCCAGGGTGTCCTGGCCGTACTGGGGGCTCATCCACAGCCGGTCGGCGGCCACGGTCCGCAGCTCCGACACCTGGAGCACGGGCCGGACGACGCCGGCCAGGGCCCGCAGCGACTCCAGGGCGTCCACGGCGTGGTGGCGCGGGACGAGGTACTCCGACTGCAGCTCGTCGCCGGCGCTGGGGGTGAAGCCCATGCGGAAATGGGGCAGGCGGTCGGACCAGCGGCCGGGCACACCGAGCTGCGGGGTGCAGTTGACCGGGTCGATGCCGAGGATCGGGTGGCGGTCGACGGTCGCCGGGACGGCGCCGAACAGGTCGTCCCGGACCGGTTCGGGCTCCCCGGACACCCGGGTCTTGACCCACACCTGCTCGACCTCCCCGCCCCAGCGGGTGAACAGGCTGACGCTGTAGCCGGCCGAGGTGACGGCGTCCAGGTGCTCGAACAGGCTCGCCCAGGCGAGGCCCTCGAAGGTGCGCTGGCGCACCTGGTAGGCGGGCTCGACGTCCAGGGTGACGCGGGTGACGGCGCCGAGCGCGCCCAGCCCGACGACCAGGCCGTCGAAGTCGGGGTCGCCCCTGGACGCCGTCAGGTTCTCGCCCGAGGCGGTGACCAGCTCCAGGCCGGCGACCGCGGTGGCCAGGTTGCCGTTGGCGTCGCCCGAGCCATGGGTGGCGGTGGCCACGGCCCCGGCGACCGAGATGTGGGGCAGCGACGCCAGGTTGGCCAGGGCCACCCCCTCCACCGCCAGGGCCTCGGCCAGCTCCCCGTAGCGCAGGCCGCCCGAGCAGGCGACCGTGCCCGCGGCGTGGTCGACGACGACGTCGGCCGGCAGCCCGTCCAGGCTGAGCAGCGCCGAGGAGTCGGCGATGTCGCTGAAGGAGTGCCGCGACCCCAGCACCCGCAGCCGGGAGGCGCCGGCGACCAGCTCCCGCACCTGCTCGACGCTGGAGGGCCGGTGCAGGGTCCCGGCCCGGTAGGTGTAGTTGCCGGCCCAGTTGGTGTCGCTCATCGGCCGAACGCTAGCCCAGGCGCGGCCCCCGGGCCACCCCCGATTGACACGGCCCCGGCGGGCGGTGCAGCGTGCCACCATGCAGAGCAGGCAACAGCGGTCCGGGGCGGGCATGGCCAGAGACGACCAGTTCCGTCTGCTGGTCGAGGCCGTGAAGGACTACGCCATCTTCCTGCTCGACCCCGACGGCCGGGTGATCAGCTGGAACGCGGGCGCCGAACGGATCAAGGGGTACACGGCCGACGAGATCCTGGGCCAGGAGTTCACCCGGTTCTACCAGCCCGACGACATCGCGGCCGGCCTGCCGGCGGAGATGCTGGCCCGGGCGGCCCGCGACGGCCGGACCCAGGGGCGGGGCTGGCGGGTCCGCAAGGACGGCCGCCGCTTCTACGCCCAGGTGACGATCACGGCCCTGTTCGACGGCCAGGGGCAGCTCATCGGGTATGCCAAGATCACCCAGGACGTGACCGACGAGCTGGAGGCCGAGCGGGCCCGCCGCGACCGGGAGTACCAGCTGGCCGAGGCGCAGGCGGTCGCCCAGCTGGGCAGCTTCGAGTGGGAGCTGGCCTCCGGCGAGGTGAGCTGGAGCCCGGAGCTGTGCCGCATCCTCGGCCTCGGCCCCGAGTCGTGCCGCGGCACCCTCGACATGCTCCTGGGCCAGCTCCATCCCGACGACCGGGCCGAGGCGGCCGCCACCCTGCGCACGGCGGCCACCGAGGGGACGTCGTTCCGCCTGCAGGTGCGGATCGTGCGGCCCACCGGGGAGCTGCGGGACCTGTCCAGCTGGGGCAACGTCAGCCGCGACGACCAGGGACGGCCGGCCTGGATGCTCGGGGTCTGCCAGGACGTGACCGAGTGGCGCCAGCGTGAGGAGCAGCTGGTCGAGGCTCAGGCCCAGGCCGAGCTGTCCCGTCGCCTCCAGGGCGGGCTGCTGCCCAGCCTGGCGCTGCCCGACCCGGCGCTGGAGCTGCGCACCCGCTACCTGCCGGGCCACGAGCGGGCGTTGCTGGGGGCCGACTTCTTCGACGCCCTCCAGCTGCCCGACGGGACGGTGGCCCTGCTGGTCGGGGACGTGGCCGGGCACGGCCCGGTCGAGGCCGCGGTCGGGGTGGCCCTGCGCGCCGCCTGGCGGGCGCTGGTGCTCACCGGCCACCGCCACGACGACCTGCTCGACGGGCTGGACAAGGTGCTGGCCCGCGAACGGGAGTCCGTGGAGATGTTCGCCACCGTCTGCTGCTGCTGGGTCGGCCCCGACCGCGGCCGGGTCACCGTCGCCCTGGCCGGCCATCCCCCGCCGCTGCTCGCCCGGGCCGGCCGGGTGGAGGTCCTCCAGGTCCCCGGCGGGCCCGCGCTCGGCATCTACGACCAGCGCTACCCCTGGCCGGCGGGGGTGGTGGAGGTCGAGGGGCCGTGGACGCTGCTGTGCTACACCGACGGACTGGTCGAGGGCCGCCGCGTCCCCGGGTCGGTGGAGCGGTTCGGGGTCGAGGCTGTGGTCGAGGCGGCCGCCGGCATGCTCGGGGAGGGGTCCGGGCTGGAGGAGGTGCTCGACCGGCTGCTCGACGTCGTCCAGGAGGCCAACGGCGGCGACCTGTCGGACGACGTCGCCATCCTGTGCCTGTCCTCCCGCGGCCAGGGCGGTCTCCCCCGGCCCCGGGGCACCGCGGGGATGCCTGACCGATGACCAGGTCCACCCGGTGGCCGGAGCCCGCCCGGATCACGCTGCCCCGCAACCCCTCCAGCGTGGCCGCGGCCCGGCGCTTCATCGAGGCCCGGGCCGCGGCCTGGTCGTTCCCGCGGCCGGCGGGCGAGCAGCTGGTCCTGATCGGCTCGGAGCTGGTCACCAACGCCGTGCTGCACGCCCGGACCGAGCTCACCCTGACCATCGAGCTGCGCGGCGACCGGGTCCGCATCAGCGTCAAGGACCGCTCCCAGGCGCCGGCGACCCTGCGCCACTACCGGGCCGACGCCCTGACCGGCCGGGGCCTGGGGGTGGTGGCCGCCCTCAGCGACCGCTGGGGGATCAGCGCGGCCGCCGACGGCAAGGTCGTCTGGGCCGAGTTGGCCGCCGACGGCGACCACGACGCCGCCGGCCGGCGCCCGCCCGACCTGCGCGAGGCCCCGCCGGCGCCCCCGGTCGGCGTCCCTGGGGCCCGCCGGGTCCGCTTCGAAGGGGTCCCCGTCGACGGCTACCTGGAGCTCCAGACGCACAACGACGCCCTGTTCCGCGAGCTGGAGCTGGTCAGCATCGAGCTGGAGGCCGGCGACGACGTGGACCGGGCGTCGCCCCTGGCCGACCTGGTCGACCAGCTCTACCGGCGCTTCCGCGGCCAGCGCGACAGCTACCGGGACGTGGTGGCCGCCGCCCAGGCCAGGGGCGAGGCCACGGTCGAGCTGGAGACGACCGCCAGCCCCGGCAGCGCCGGCGCGGCCTGGACCTACCTGGAGCTGCTGGAGCAGGCCGACGAGCTGTGCCGCAGCGGCGTCCTGCTCACCCCCGAGCCCCCGGCCCACGTCAAGGCGCTGCGGCGCTGGTTCGTGGAGCAGATGGCCGCCCAGCTGCTGGACCGCTGACCGGTCAGGGCAGCCGCCGGCCGCGGTAGGTCCCCTGGTCGTCGGCCGGCTCCGGCAGGCGCTCGCCGCCGGCCGCCTCGAACCCGGCCGGGTCGACCAGCTCGACCCGGAGCAGGGCCGGCGGGCCGGCCGGCGTCGCGGCGCCGGTGGGCGGGGGCGGCCGTCCCCCCGGGCCGGTCGGGTCGTGCTGGGGGCGGGGGCTCCGCTCCTCCGGGGCGGCCGCCGCCGCCGGGCCCGTCCAGACGAGCAGCTCCAGGCCGGCGCAGGCCGGCGCCGGCGGCGGGGCCTCCAAGGCCAGCGACCACCAGCCCCGGTCCTGGCGGGCGACGCCCTCGACGGCGAAGCGGGGTGGGACGGCGAACCCGTCCCGCTGGCGGTCCGGGCCGGGGGCCGCCCCCGTGGCCAGGTCCACCCGCTCCCCCGAGGCGAGCCTGGCCGTGACGGCCACCAGCGACGCGGGCCCCCCGGGGCTGGCGACCAGCCCGATCCAGAAGGCCTCGCCGGCCGGGCTGGGCAGCAGCAGGCGGTCCGGGGCGGCCACGGCCAGGGGCAGGGCGCCCCGGCTCCTGGGCAGGGTCTCGACCCAGCCCGACGGCGGGTACGGGTAGCGCTGGAAGGAGACGGTCAGGGCGGCGGTGACGGCGTGCTCACGCATGGCCGGTGGCCGGGACGGCCGGCGACACGCTCAGCCCCCCAACAGCCCGGCCGCGGCGGCGGCGGGGATGTGGGCCTGCCGCGCCGCCGCCCGGGTCGCCTCGGGCATCGGCTCCGGCCCCCGGCTGCGGGGCTCGGCCGAGTAGCGCCTGACCCACTGGGCGAGCTGCTCGGCGTGGAGGGCGCGGCTCTGCTCGTCGACCGCCCAGACCAGGAACGGCCCCAGGACCATCGAGGCGTGGACCCGGTCCCAGAGCTGGGCCGGGATCAGGTCGGGCCGGTCGTAGCTGGCGTCGGTCATCAGCTGCCAGCTGCGGGCGAACATCGGCGGTGCCGTGAACGGCCCGGCGGGGACCAGCTCGGGGTCGGTGGCCCGCAGCGACAGCGCGACCACGTCGGGGTGGTCGGGCCCGACCAGGTGCCGGAGGGTGCGGACGGCGGTGTCGAACAGCTCGGCCCGGGCCGGGTCCACGACGCCGTTGGCGTCCATGGCGACCAGCAGCAGGTGGCAGCCGATGATCCCGCCGATCGGGTCGTCGCACCTGCGCAGGAGCAGGTCCTGCAGGTCGGCGCCCCGTCCCTCGCCGAACAGGTTGCGGCCCTGGGCGAGCGCGATCCGGGCCGCCTCGATCACGGCGTCCCGCTTGGGCCGCCGCGGCTTGTGGGTCCCGCGCATGAAGACCGCCGCGTCGTCCAGCGGGGTCGGGGCGGCCTGGCCCGGGCCGGCGGGCGCGGCCGGGACGGGGGTGGCCCGCTGGATGACGACCTGGGTCGCCCAGCCGGCCACGGCCACCACGGCGGCCTCCAGCTGGCGGCCGTCGGGCGTGGTCTGCCTGAGGAAGTAGACACCGGGCTCGACCTCGCGCTCCCAGACCGCCACCGGGTCGCCCTCCTGGTGCTCGACCTTGCGGTCCTCGGGCCGGAAGTCGGGGAAGGAGCCGGTCGCCCCGCTCAGCTGCAGCCCCTCCATCGGGTGGGGCAGCCGGGGACCGTCGGCGGCCGACGCCGCCGGGTCGGTCCAGTACCGGGTCATGATGGAGATCGTCGCCGCGCCTGGCCGGACGGGCTGGAAGTCGCCGGCCCGGGCGGCCGCCTGGCTGAACGGCTTGACGTGGGACTCGGAGGTCAGGGCGGCGCCCGGGAGGGGCGCGGGCGACGGCAGCGGCGGCGCGGCCACCCGGCCGCCGTCGGTCAGCTCCCGGTCCAGCAGCACGATCTCCTCGGAGGCGGCGGCGATGTCCCGGCCGATCTGCACGCGGATCTTGTACACCCCCGGCGCGTCGCGGTCGTGCAGGGCGCCGGTCTCCAGGAAGATGCGGTCGAACTTGTAGTCGGCGACCATGATCTCGGCGGCCGCGTTGTCGGCGACCACGTTCAGCGGGTACAGCCTGGACCAGTCGGCCGGCGCCACCGGCGGCCCGGTCTCGGTGACGGTCGCCTCGACCTCCCCCGAGCCGGTGACCTGGAAGCCCTGGCGCAGGTTGGCCCCGGGCACCTCGGCCACGTACAGGCCGCGCACCAGCCGTCCCCGCCACTCGGGCCCGCCGAGGTCCTCGCTGACCGCGGCCACGTGCGGCCGCCCGGTCCACAGGTTCAGGCGCTGGCCCGCGCTCGCGCTCGGGATCCGCAGGCGCACCGGGTAGGTGGGCCGCTCGGCGAACCGGGTGAAGACCATGCCCTCGTCGGCGCGCACGAACGGGTGCAGGTCGACGGCGGCGGCCCGCTTGACCTCGTCGGGCAGGAACTCCGGCATGGCGCTCTGGAGGAAGGACTTGAGGCTCTCGCCGGTCACCCGGCCCCGCTCGTCCGACGCCCCGCCCCTGAGGCCCTCCAGCAGCGTCCAGGTGAACACGCCGTGCACCTTGCCGTCGGCCATCTTGTGCTCGAGCGCGCTCTTGGTCTGGGCAGCCAGGCCGACGAACGCCGGCCCGGGGGGCCTGGTCGACTGCGAGACCCGCATCTCGGCCTCGTCGACCACGATCGACTGCTGGTAGTTCATGCAGCAGTCCATCCAGAGCACGACGTCGCGGAACAGCCCGGCCCGGCGGAAGGCCTTCAGCCAGGAGTGGGCGTAGACGTGGAACGGGGCCAGCTGGGAGGCCTCGGCGGTGAACAGGGCGCCCTCCTCGAGCGTGGGCGCGAAGCCGTGGCCCGAGAAGTACATGTAGAGCCGGTTCCCGGAGGCCTGCTGGGTCTTGGCCGCGATCCGCAGCAGCGCCGCCTTGACCCCTCCGGACGCCGGCTTGGGGTCCTGGGGGTCGACGGGGTCGAACTGGGACGAGCGGATGAGCTCGACGTTCTGCTCGTCGAGGTTGCCGCCGGTCGGGTCGACCAGCCAGTCGTGCACCGCCTGGGCGTCGGTGTCGGGGCCGACGAGGTTGGTCAGCCCCGGGTACTCCGCGATGCCGACAACCAGCGCGTAGTCCGTCATTGCGGGCCTCCCAGACCGCTACCAGGGATAGGCGTCGCGGATGAAGTACTTGTCGGTGTCGGACAGCCCCTTGTTGAGGTCGGCCGAGAAGCCGTCGTTGGTCCAGCTGGCCGGGATCGGGTACATCATGATCGAGAGCCGGTCGGTCGGCGTGGTCGACACCTCGCTGGGGTCGTAGCGCTTGAACATGTTGTTGTCGATGGTGGCCTCGTCCCAGTTGTTGGGCGGCCCCGACAGGTCGGCGATCACCGCGGCCCGGTTCCAGTTGATCGGGGTGTCGGGGTTCTGGTGCTCGTGGATGAGGCCGAGGGCGTGCCCGAACTCGTGGGCCACCACCCGGTGGACCTCGTCGTCGCTGGAGTCGAGGGTCAGCCAGCCGTAGTTCATGGTCGGCTCGGGGTCCGGGATCTGCTGGCACATGGTGCCGAGGTAGGACCAGGAGCCGTCGCCCTGGACGAAGGCGACCCGGACGTCGGCGTCGGGGTCGTCCCCGAACTGCAACTGGAGGTTGGCCATCTCGGGGCCGGTCCACTCCTGGGCGACGCGCTTCACCCGCTCCTGGAGCTCCGGGTCCCCCTCGAGGAACCGCACCCTGACGGTGGTGCCCGGGTCCCACTTGAACTCGTTGAGCAACGCGGCCCTGGTGTTGCCCTCGGCCTCCTTGGGCATGGCCACCACGCAGTAGTGCCGCTCGTTCTCCGCCATTCGGTCCCTCCCCGGTGCGACGCTGGTCGACGTAGCAATACCAGCAGACGAAGCCCCTGGTCTGTGACCTGCGTCACAGCGGGCGGGTGCCGGCCGGCACGGCCAGCCCGGTGTCGCGGTCGAAGAAGTGGAACCGCGCCGGGTTGACCGACAGGCGCACCACGCGCCCGGACCGGGCGGCGGTCCTGGCGTCCACCGCGGCCGTGAACACGCTGGTCCCCTGGGCCGCGACCAGGGGGATGGGGGCGCCGCCCTCGGCGTCCTCGACGACCCCCTCGACCTGCACCGGCGGCGCCTCGACGGTGAACAGCACGTGCGCCTCGGAGCCGAGGTCCTCGACCACCTCGGCGGTCACCTCGACCACCGGCAGCCGCTCGTCGCGCCACACCTCGGCGTCCTCGAAGTCGGAGGGGCGGATGCCGAGGATCACCTTGCGGCCGTTGTAGGCGTCCAGGTCGGCGCCGGCCGGGACGGGCAGGCGGTGGCCGCCGAACTCGAGCTTGTCGCCGGTGACGGCGGCCTCGACCAGGTTCATGGTCGGCGAGCCGATGAACCCGGCCACGAACAGGTTGACCGGGTGGTGGAACAGCGCCTGGGGCGTGTCGACCTGCTGGAGCACGCCGTCGCGGACCACCGCCACCCGCGTCCCCAGGGTCATCGCCTCGACCTGGTCGTGGGTCACGTACACGATGGTGGTGGCGAGCTGCCGGTGCAGCCGGGCCAGCTCGGCCCGCATCTGGACCCGCAGCTTGGCGTCGAGGTTGGACAGCGGCTCGTCCATCAGGAAGGCCTGGGGCTCGCGGACCATGGCCCGGCCGATGGCCACCCGCTGGCGCTGGCCGCCGGACAGGTCGGCCGGCTTGCGGGCCAGGTAGTCGAGCAGGGCGAGGACCTCGGCGACCCCGCTGACCTTCTTGGCCACCACCGGCTTGGGGTTGCGGCGCAGGCGCATGCCGAAGCCGATGTTCTGCTCCACGGTCATGTGCGGGTACAGGGCGTAGTTCTGGAACACCATGGCGACGTCGCGGTCCTTGGGCTTCTCGTCGGTGACCACCCGGTCGCCGATGGTGACCTCGCCGTCGGTGACCTCGTCCAGGCCGGCGATCATGCGCAGGATGGTGGTCTTGCCGCAGCCCGACGGACCGACCAGGACCATGAACTCGCCGCTGTCGATCTCGAGGGACACGTCGCGCACGGCCTGCACGCCGCCGGGGAACTCCTTGCTCACGTGCTCGAGAACGATCCTGCCCATCTCTGCCTCCTCAACGGTTCGAGGCCGCGACCGGTTGGAGTGCTCCTAGACGCTCATGGGTGAGGGTGGCACGGAGGCGCTCGGCCGCTCCAGGGGGGGCGCCGAGCCGGTCCAGGCCGAGCAGGGCCGCCCCGACCACCGGGGGGGCGCTGAGCCGGGTGACCCGGGCCGCCGGGGCCAGGGTGGCCAGCTCCGACCGGATCCGCTGGAGGAAGGCGGGGGCGTCGCGGCGGAACAGGCCGCCGCCGCAGACCACGTCGGCGTCCAGGCCGGCCAGCCCGAGCCGGCGGATGGCCGCCCCGGCCATGGCCACCACCTCGGCCACCTGCCGGGCCACGATCCCGTCGGCCACCGGGTCGCCGGCCTCGGCCTCGGCGAACACCAGCGGGACCAGCTCCAGCACCCGCCGCCGGTCGATCCGGCCGCAGAACAGCGCCTCGACCACGGCCAGGGCCGATCCCAGGCCGAACCAGCCGGCCACCGCCCGGGTCAGGGTGGTCTCGGGCCCGCGGCCGTCCTCGCCCCGCAGGGCGGCCCCGACCGCGGCCACGCCGACGTCGTGCCCGCCGCCCCAGTCGCCCGACAGGTCCCCGACCGCCGGGAAGCGGACCTCGCGGCCGTCGGGGGCGACCCCGACGCAGTTCATGCCGGCCCCACAGACCACCCCGACCCCCCAGGGGCGCCGGCTGCCGGCCCACAGCACGGCGAACACGTCGTTGTGCAACAGCGCCTGGCCGGCCCAGCGCCGGCCGGCGACCGCCGGCCCCACGGCCTGGTCGTCGGCCGGGAAGTCGAGGCCGGCCAGGCACCACACCCCGACCTCGGCCAGCGGGCGCCCGTCGGCCGGGATGCCGGCGTCCCGGCAGGCGGCGACGATCAGGGCCTCCAGGGCCTCCATGGCCGCCGGGACGCCCAGGTGGTGGTGGGAGGTCCCGGGCCCGCGGGCCGCCCCGAGCAGGTTCCCGGCCCCGTCGACCAGGGCCACCTCGGTCTTGGAGTTGCCCCCGTCCACGGCCAGCACCGCCGGGCCGCTCACCGGCGGTGCCCGCCGGATGTAGAGTAAGAAAACTTTCCTAACCTACTCATGGTGGCTGCACCATAGCAGCCGGCGCGGACCGAGAGGAAGGGGGCGCCCGTGGGCCTCAAGATCGCGGTGGTCGGGGCCGGCAGCACCTACACCCCGGAGCTGGTCGAGGGCCTGGCCACCCGCGCCGACCGGCTCCCGGTGGACGAGCTGGCCCTGTTCGACGTCGACGGCGAGCGCCTCTCGGTGGTGGGTGGCCTGGCCGGGCGCATGCTGGCCCGGGTCGGCTGGGGTGGCCGCCTGCACGCCACCGGCCGCCGCGAGGAGGCGATCGACGGGGCCGACTTCGTGGTCGTGCAGCTGCGCGTCGGCGGCCAGGCCATGCGCCTGGTCGACGAGACCCTGCCGCTCGAGTTCGGCTGCGTCGGACAGGAGACGACCGGGCCGGGCGGGTTCGCCAAGGCCCTGCGCACCGTCCCGGTGGTGCTCGAGCTGGCCTCCGAGACGGCCCGCCGGGCCGCCCCCGGGGCCTGGTTCGTCGACTTCACCAACCCGGTCGGGATCGTCACCCAGGCCCTGCTCGACCGGGGCCACCGGGCCGTCGGGCTGTGCAACTCGGCCATCGGGTTCCAGCGCCGCTTCGCCGGCCTGCTCGGGGTCGCCCCCGACCGGGTCGAGCTGGAGCACGTCGGCCTCAACCACCTCACCTGGGAGCGGGCCGTCAGGGTCGACGGGGCCGACCGCCTGCCCGAGCTGCTGAAGGACCACGGGGCCGAGCTGGCCGGCGACCTGGGCCTGCCCGTGGCCCTGCTCCAAGATCTCCGGACCGTGCCCTCGAGCTACCTGCGCTACTACTACGCCACCTCCCAGGTGCTGGAGGAGCAGCGGCGCCGGCCCTCGCGGGCCGCGGAGGTGGCCGAGATCGAGCGCGGGCTGCTGGAGCTGTACCGCGACCCGGCCCTGGACACCAAGCCGGCGCTGCTGGAGCGGCGCGGCGGCGCCTTCTACAGCGAGGCCGCGGCCGCCCTGGTGGCCTCGCTGCACGCCGGCAGCGGCGACACCCAGGTGGTCGACGTGCGCAACGACGGCGCCCTGCCCGGCCTGCCCGACGACGCGGTGGTCGAGGTCCCGGCCCGCATCGACGCCGACGGGGCCCACCCGCTGCCCCTTGCCCCCCTGGCCCCCGAGCTCCTCGGCCTGGTCCAGCAGGCCAAGGCCTATGAGCGCCTGGCCGTGGAGGCGGCGGTGACCGGGGAGCGCTCGGTGGCCCGCAAGGCCCTGCTGGCCAACCCCCTGGTCGGCGACTACCGGGTCGCCGCGCCCCTGCTGGACGCCCTGCTGGAGGCCAGCCGCCCGTACCTGCCGCGGTTCTTCCCGGGTCCCTAGCCGGCCAGCTCGGCGGCGTGGCGCTGGACCTTGGCCAGGGCCTCGAGCGCGTCCTCGATGCCCCGCCGGCCGGCCCGGAAGACGTTCTCGTCCAGGTACAGGGTCCGGCGCAGGCCGGCCTCCTCGGCCACCGGGAACGACATCGTGGCCGGGTCGAGCCGGCCGGCGTGCTCGACCGCCACCGGCAGGCGCGACAGCCCCGGCTGGAACAGGTCGTAGCGGCTCATCGGCTCGTACCCCTCCCAGGCCCCGACCCCCTCGGCCTCCAGGGCCTCGCAGACCCGCGCGTTGCTGGCCCCGGCGAAGGCCTCGGGCTCGATCAGCACGATGTAGCGGTAGAAGCTCCAGCGGGTGATACGCGCATCGGGCGGGAGCAGCCGCAGCCAGGGCAGCCCGGCGGCCAGCTCCTCGAAGTAGCGGCCGGCCTCGGCCCGCTCGGCCTGCTGGGCCGGGAGCCGCTCCAGGGCACCGAGGAGCAGGGCCGCGTGCAGCTCGCCCAGCCGGTAGTTGGCCCCGAAGGTGAACTCCTTCTCCCGCGGGTCCTTGGCCCGCCCGCAGTCGATCAGCGAGTGGGCCAGGCGGGCCAGCCGCTCGTCGTCGGTGAGCAGGGTGCCCCCCTCCCCGGCGGTGAGGAGCTTGGTCGACTGGTGGCTGAAGGAGCCGAACTCGCCGAAGCTGCCGGCCCCCCGGTCGCGCCAGCGCTGGCCGTGGGCGTGGGCGCAGTCCTCGACCAGGGCCAGCGAGTGCCGCCGGGCGATCTCGCCGATCCGGTCCATGTCGGCCATCTGGTGGCCCAGGTGGACCGGCATGATGGCCCGGGTCCTGGCGGTGACGGCCGCCTCGACCTGGTCGGGGTCGATGGTCAGGGTGCCGGGCAGGACGTCGCAGAACACCGGCAGGGCCCCGGCCGCCATGGCCGCGTACGGCGTGGCCGCGAAGGTCAGGGCGGGGACGATCACCTCGTCTCCCCAGCCGATCCCGAGGGCCTTGAGGGCGACCTCCATGGTGACGGTGCCGTTGGCCATGACCACGCCGTGCCGCGAGCCCTGGTAGGCGGCGAAGCGCTCGGCGAAGGCGGCGGCCAGCGGCCCCGGCTCGGGGAAGCCGCCCCAGCGGCCGCCCCGCACCACCTCGGCCACCGCCTCGGCGTCGCCCTCGTCGTGCACCGGCCAGGCCGGGTAGCCCTGGGGCCGGACCGGCGCCCCGCCGGCCAGCGCAAGCTCGGCCATGTCGTCCCTCCCGCGCGGGGTTGACTTCCCCGGGCCGCCGTCGATAATGAGCGGACGTGAGGAAGGTTTCCTAACTATAACAGGGAGACGCCTTGGCTGAGCGGCTGCCGACGGTGGGCACGCCCAGCCTGCTGCGGGCGATCAACGCCCGCACCATCCTCGAGCGGATCCAGCGCAGCGGCCCGGTCTCCCGGGCCCAGGTGGCCCGGGACAGCGGCCTGTCCAAGCCGACGGTCTCCCTCGGCCTGACCGCCCTGCTGGACGCCGGCCTGGTCCGCGAGGTCGGCCGCTCCAGCGGCCGCCCCGGGCCCAGCGCCGTGCTGTACGAGCTGAACCCGGCGGCCGGCTGGGTGGTGGGCATCGACGTCGGCCGCCGGCGGGTCCGGGCCGCCCTGGCCGACATCACCGGGGCGGTGGCCGGCCGCCGCGACGAGCAGGCCCGGGCCTCCAGCGCCCGCGCCCTGATCGGCCAGGTTGGCGCCATCGCCCACGCCCTGGCCGCCGAGGCCGGCATCGGCTGGGACCAGGTCCACCACGTCACCGTGGGCAGCCCCGGGGTGTTCGAGCCGGTGCGGGGCGCGGTCACCCTGGCCCCCAACCTGCCCGGCTGGGGCCGCCAGGGGCTGCTGGCCGCGCTGCGGGAGGAGCTCGGGAACCGCATCGGGGTCGAGAACGACGTGAACCTGGCCGCCGAGGGCGAGCGCTGGCGGGGCCTGGGCCGCGGCGTCCGCAACTTCGGCTTCCTGTCGGTCGGGACCGGCGTCGGCATGGGCCTGGTGCTGGACGGCAGGCTGTACCGGGGCGCCGGCGGCGCCGCCGGCGAGGTCGGCTACCTGCCCGTCGGGGCCGACCCCTACGACCGCCAGGTGCGGCGCCGGGGCGCCTTCGAGGAGTCGGTCAACGGGGCCGCCGTGGTCCGCCGGGCCGCCGAGGCCGGCATGCCCGGGTCGCTCACCGCCAAGAAGATCTTCGCCCAGGCCCGCCGGGGCGACCCGCTGGCCCGGGAGGTGGTCGAGGAGGAGGCCCGGCGCCTGGCCCTCGGCCTGGCCGTGGTCACCGCCGTGGTCGACCTGGAGCTGGTGATCCTCGGCGGCGGGGTCGGCGGCAACGCCGACCTGCTGCTCCCCCCCATCGAACGGGAGCTGCGGGCCCTGTCCCCGATCCGGCCCCGCCTGGCCGTGTCGGCCCTGGGCGAGGACGCCGTCCTCCAGGGGGCCGTGGCCACCGCCCTGGCCGTCGCCCAGAGCCGGTTGTTCGACCCGGCGACCATGCTCGACCGGAAGGAGCTCGTGGTCTGAACCCCCAGCCGGCGGCGCACGCGTCGCCTTCGGGAAAGGAGTGTCCCATGCGACGACGGCTCATCGGCCTGCTGGCCCTGGCCCTGCTCGCCGCCGCCTGCACCGCCGGAGGCGGCGGCAGCGACAAGCCGGCGGCCACCATCGACCCCAACGCCAACCACGCGCCGCTGACCCTGACGGTCTGGAGCGACTTCTCGGGGCGCGAGCTGGGGGTGGTCACCGCCGGGCTCAAGACGGTGACCCAGAAGTACCCGTGGATGACGGTCAAGCACATCGGCAGCAAGGACGACCAGGCCATCTCGCGGGCGATCAACGGCGGCACCCCGCCCGACGTGGCCATCTCCTTCACCCCGGACAACGCCGCCCGGTTCTGCGACACCGGCGCCTGGCAGGACCTGAACCCGTATCTCGCCTCCTCCAAGGTCGACAAGGCCAAGGTCTGGCCGGCGGGCGTGTTCAGCTACACCTCCTTCGAGAACAAGCAGTGCGCCCTGCCCATGCTGACCGACGCCTTCGGCCTGTACTACAACACCGACCTGTTCATGAAGCACGGCATCTCGGCGCCGCCCAAGACCACCGCCGAGCTGGCCGACATGGCCAAGAAGCTGACCGAGTACAACCCCGACGGCAGCATCAAGGTGGCCGGGTTCATGCCGCTGATCGGG
>Ga0307302_10000620_pt1 | contig 15657 bp, 16 predicted proteins | sample ER_DNA_183_FD_194490 | JGI IMG/M metagenome (GOLD analysis project Ga0307302, IMG submission 194490) | Bulk soil microbial communities from the East River watershed near Crested Butte, Colorado, United States - ER_DNA_183 | ecosystem: Environmental > Terrestrial > Soil > Floodplain | place...
GCTGCGCGAACGGCTCGCCGACCAGGTGGCCGGGATCAAGATGGGCGACGTCGTCGACTTCGAGAACTTCATGGGCGCGGTCATCGACTCCAAGTCGCTGAAGACGCAGCAGGATGCGATCGAGGAAGCCCGCTCGCACAAGCAGACCGAGGTGCTCGTCGGCGGCGGCGTCGACGACGAGGAGGGGTACTTCGTCGAGCCGACCGTGATCGAGACGAAGGACCCGGACTTCCGGTTGCTCCGGGACGAGCTCTTCGGCCCGGTCGTCACCGCGTACGTCTATCCCGAGGGCAAGTGGAGCGACACCCTGGAGCTCGTCGACCGCACAGCGCCGTACGGACTCACGGGCGCCGTGTTCGCGGACGATCGCAACGCGCTCGCCGAGGCGAAGGATGCACTCCGCTACGCCGCCGGCAACTTCTATGTGAACGACAAGCCGACCGGCGCGGTCGTGGGCCAACAACCCTTCGGCGGCGGCCGGGCCTCGGGGACGAACGACAAGGCGGGCTCGATGTGGAACCTCATCCGCTGGGTCAGCCCACGCACCATCAAGGAGACGTTCGTGCCGGCGACGGACTACCGGTATCCGTTCATGGCTCCGGACACCGACGGATCGGGCCCTAAGAACTGATCCACGCGATCTGGCACGCCGCCGGGGTCTTCTGGGACCACCTGGAGGATCTCGGTTGGGGCTGGCTCGGGCTCGGCGTCGCGCTGCATGTGCTTCGGCTCCTCTGCGTCAGCACGGCCTGGCGGAACATCATCCAGGCCGCCTACCCGACGGCGCCGGTGCCGCGGCGGTCGATTGTCGGCGCTGTGTTCGCGGGCGTCGGGGTCGGCGCAATCATTCCGGCCCGCGGCGGCGACGCAGTCCGCGTGTTCCTTGCGAAGCGCAGCGTGCCGGATAGCACCTACACGACGATCACGTCGACCCTCGTCCTGCTCAGTCTGTTCGACTTCCTCGTCGCGGGCTCGCTCGTGCTCTGGGCGGCAGCGAGCGGATCGCTGCCCGGAGGCGGCGTGCTCGGGCCGTCATTCGACTTCAGCTGGGTGATCCACAATCCAGGCACCTTCCTGAAGGCGATCGGGCTGGTACTCGTCATCCTGGTCGTGGTCGTGCTCTGGTTCGCCGAGGAGATGGGAGACTTCCGGCGGCGGCTCGCACAGGGCTTCTCGATCCTCCGGGACAAGCAGGCCTACCTCAGCCGCGTCGCCGTCTGGCAGGTGGGCGACTGGCTGCTGCGGTTCGGCGCCATTCTGCTCTTCCTGCATGCGTTCGGGCTCCCGGCGACGCTGCACAACGCCGTGCTCGTCCAGGTCTCGGCGGCTCTAGCCTCCTTGCTCCCGATCAGTCCCTCCGGGATCGGCACGGAACAGGCGTTTCTCGTCTACTTGTTTCGAGGACACGTTCCGGGCGCGGCCCTCGTCGCCTTCAGCGTGGGCATGCGAATCACGCTCATGACCGTGAATGCCGCCCTCGGCTTCGCCACGCTCCTCGTCACCTTGCGCACCGTTCACTGGCGCGAGCCGCACGGGGCTCGCTGACCGCCGGCGCCTAGGCGCGACCTGCCTTGTGCAGCTGCGCGTAGATCGAGCGAGCCGTCTTCGCGGGCATCCCGGGGACGCCCTCGAGCTCCTCCTGGGACGCGGCCAGGAACCGCTCCGCCGAGCCGAAGTGGCGGAGCAGCGCCCGCCGCCGGGCCGGCCCGACTCCCTGCAGCGTGTCGAAGATCGACTCCTTCGCCCTCGAGTCGCGTCGCTGCCGGTGGAAGCCGAGCGCGAACCGGTGGGCCTCGTCGCGCACCCGCTGCAGCAATTGCAGCCCGGGCGAGTGCCGGTCGAGCACGATCGGCTCGGGTCGATCCGGGACGAACACCTCTTCCGCCCGCTTGGCCAGCGAGACCACGGCCACGCGCGGCAGGTCGTACGCCTGCATCGCGGCCAACACGGCCGAGAGCTGCCCTTTGCCGCCGTCGACGAGGACGAGGTTCGGCGTGGAGGAGAAGGACTCGTCGTACTCCTCGTCGGCGACGTCTCGCATCCGGGCGAAGCGCCGTGAGATCACCTCCGCCAGCGCCGCGAAGTCGTCTTGACCCATGGCGCCCTTGATCCCGAACTTGCGGTAGTGCGCCTTCTTCGGGACGGCGTCCTGGAAGACGACCATCGAGCCGACCGGAGATTCCTCCTGGATGTTCGAGACGTCGTAGCACTCGATCCGCAGCGGCAGGCTCTCGAGGTTGAGCGCTTCGCGGAGCTCCTCGAGCGCCTCGACCCTGCGTAGGCGTGTCTGCTGGGCAGCAACGGCCTCCGAGCCCAGTGCGAGGAGCGCGTTCTGGGTCGCGAGCTCCTGCAATCGGCGCTTCTCGCCGCGCTCGGGCGCCCGCACCTCGACGCGCGAGCCCCGCCGCTCACTCAGGAACTCGGCCAGTGCGGACGTGTCCCCCACCTCGCGCGGAATAACAATCTGCGGCGGCACGCTCGGCGCCGATCCGTAGTACTCGAGCACGAACGCCTCTAGCACCGTCGCAACGTCCTGCCCCTCTGCGTTCTCCAGGTGGAAGCTGTACCGGTCGATCAGCTTGCCGTCCCGCAGCGGAAACACCTGGACGACCGCGCGATCGCCGTCCATCGCGATCCCGATCACGTCGATCGTGCCGACGGCCGCCTTGTCGGCTCCCTGCCGCTCGGCGAGGTGCCGCACCGCGAAGAGCCTGTTTCGGTAGCGCGCCGCCTCCTCGAAGCGCTCCTCCTCGGCCGCACGCCTCATCTTCTCCTCGAGCTCGCGCACGATCGGGCGTGAGTTGCCCGAGAGAAACTCGATCACCCCGTCGATCACCTTCCCGTAGTCCTCCTTGGACACGTAGCCGACGCACGGGGCCAGGCAGCGCTCGATGTGGTAGTCGAGGCAGGGAATACCGGAGTGGCGGCCCGGCTTTGGCCCCTCGCACGGCCGGTAGGGGAAAACCCGGTTCAAGACGTCGAGCGTCTCGCGCACCTTCTTCGCGTTCGCATACGGGCCGAAGTAGACGACTCCGCGCCGATGCCGTTCGCGCGTGAACATGACCCGGGGGAACTCGTCGTCGACCGTGACGGCGATGTACGGGAACGACTTGTCGTCCCTGAGCCGCACGTTGAACGGCGGCCGGTGGCGCTTGACGAGGTTCTGCTCGAGATGGAGCGCCTCGACCTCGGTGTCGGTGACGATCACCTCGAGGTCGGCGATCCGTTCGGGCAGCTGCGTGATCGCCGAGCGCGTCTCGCCTTTCTGGAAATAGCTGCGCACGCGCGGCCGCAGCGACTTCGCCTTGCCCACATACAGCACCTCGCCCTGGGCGTCACGGAAGAGGTAGACGCCAGGCCCTCTCGGGAGAGCCTTCAGCTTCTCTTCCATCTCCGGGACCTCGGCAGCCATGTCGATCTAGGGTAGTGGGCGTGACCAGGGTTCTGCTCGCCGCCGCGCTGGCGGTCGCCGTCGCGGTAGGGGCGTGGGCCCTCTTCCTGCGCCCGTCGGACGAAGGCCACCCGATCTGGGTCGGTGCGCTCGAGGATGCGGTCAAGCAGCCCGACCCGGCCACGGCCGAGCAGCGGGTGGCCCTTGCGTCCCAGGCAGGGTTCGACACGCTCGGGATCACGACGCTCTGGGCACAGGGCCAGACGCAGCCCGATCCCACCGAGGTGAAGCTTCTCCGCAACGTCATAACCGCGGCGAAAAGGCATCGAATCCGTGTCCTCGTGTCGGTCTTCGCGGGCCGGCCTCACTTCGCGCCCACGACCCCTGCGGCCCGCGAGCAGTACGCCCGCTACCTCGCGCTCCTTGCCCGCGACCTTCCCTCGGTCCACGACTTCGCGGTCTGGAACGAGCCGAACCTGAACGGCTTCTGGCTGCCCCAGTTCGACGTCTCCGGCAAGGACATCGCGACGTCCGCCTACACCGCACTCCTTGCGCGCTCGTACGATGCCCTCAAGTCGGTCTCGCCCAAGATCCTCGTCTACGGCGGCTCGCTCGCGCCCCGCGGCGACGATAATCCCGACGCACCCCGGCACACTCAGTCCCCCACCGCCTTCATCAAGGGCATGGGCCGTGCGTATCGCGCGAGCGGTCGGACGAAGCCGATCATGGACATCCTCTCCATGCACCCGTACCTCGAACGCTCGGCGCTGCCGCCGACGACACGGCACCCGCTCGGGACCGCGATCGGGATCGCCGACTACGAGAAGCTCGTCGACCTCCTGGGCGAGGCGTTCGACGGCACCACTCAACCCGGTCGCAAGCTCCCGATCGCGTACACCGAGTTCGGCGTCCAGACGATGATCCCGGCAAGTGCCCAGGAGCCGTACACGAACCTGCAATCGCCGATCGGCCGCGACACAGTCAGCGAGCAGACCCAGGCCGAGTACTACCGCCAGGCGCTCGCGCTGGCCGCCTGCCAGCCGACCGCAGTCGGCGTCCTCTTCTTCCACCTCCTCGACGAGCCGGACCTGAACCGGTGGCAATCCGGCCCCTACTACGCGGACGGCAGGCCGAAGTCGAGCCTCGAAGCGATCCGCAAGGCGGCCGAGCAGGCACGCAAGGGAAAGGTTGCGTCTTGTCCCTAAGATTTCAGCTGTGAGCGGTCAGTACGTCGGCTACAGGTTCTTCCGCGTCGATCCGGCGTGGCGGCGGCTTCCGATCGAGGAGCGCGCCGCGGGGAAGGACGCCTTCGCCGACGTCGTCGAGGAGTGGGCCTCCCGCCTGACTGTCCTGCGGGCCTACACGGTGACCGGGGTCAGGCCCGACAGCGACTTCTTCCTCTGGCAGATCACAGAGCGCTACGAGGATCTCGGCGAGCTCGCAGCCGAGCTGAACGGCACGCCGCTCGCGGGCTGGCTCGAGACGCCCTACTCGTACCTCGCCACCACGAAGGCGTCCGAATACACGCAGGCGCGTAAGCCGCGCAAGGTCGTCCCGAAAGGCTCGCCGTACCTTGTCGTCTACCCCTTCGTGAAGCTGCGCTCGTGGTACTCGCTGGCGGCCGAGGATCGTCAGCGCGCGATGGACGAGCACATGCGGGTCGGGCACGAGTTCAAGACGATCACGAACCACACGACCTACTCGTTCGGCATCGACGACCAGGAGTTCATGACCGCCTTCGAGTGCGAGGAGCCGGCCGACTTCATGCACCTGATGCTCACGTTGCGGGAGAGCGAGGCGAGCCGCTATACCGAGCGCGACACGCCGATCTTCGTCGGCCAGCACGTCGAGATCCGCGCCGCCCTCGACGCGCTCGACGGCGCGCGATCCCGGGTCGAGGCCTGACTCAGGGACAGGCCGTTTCGCCGTAGCCGTGCGGAATGGCGACGGGATGCTCGCACGGATAGGCGCCGTACACATTCGTCTCCTGCCGGCGTCGGGCGAGCTCACGGCCATCAGCGGCGCGGGCAATCAGCAGGTTCGGCCGGTGCCCGCGGGGAAAGTGCTCCGGCGGGATCTCGTAGAGCGCCATCCCCTCCACTACCGGGACGAGCGCCCGCTCGCCGTCTTCGTAGCGCACCTCGATCTCGGCCACGTCGGCACGGGCCGGCCCGCCCCAGAGGAGGACGACACCCCCGCCCTGCGACTGCCCCACGACCAGCACCGGACGCTCGGCGCCTTTGGGCGAACAGCCACCGCCGAAACCAGACTCTCCGTAACGAAGCCAGTGACAGGTGCGCCCGTCTGCCGTCGGTGCCGTCCACAGGGCCGCCTCGGCGCCCGTGTGCGTGCGAACGGCGATCAGCTTTCGCGCTTGTTCCTGAAGCGCATCGCTCGGCGCCCCCGTCTTCGGGTCCATGGCGGGCGGACCGTGGAGGGTCACTGCTTCGGAATACAGCTCCCGGCCGTCGGCATCCCGAAGTATGAGCCGCTCGAACCGGTGCTCCTTCGGCCAGTGCCGCTCGGGCACGTCGAAGAGGAAGAAGCCGACGTCGATCGGGCTCGAGACCCAGGTCAGCGCCTGTCGGTCGACGTCCCCGTCCTGATAGTGAAGCTCGATCGTCTCGGCCTTGTCCATGCCGACCGATCCCGAGACGAGAACCGGGCCGCTTCGAATGACGCCGTCGGGCGACATCGCGCCCTGGACGGCGATGGTCGGGGCAATTCGGACACGCTTCTGCAGACAACCCATGCCCCCGCCTCCGCGAGGCCCGACCAGCGCTTCGCAGAAGCCCCCCGTCTTGGTCGGCGCCACCCAGAGGGTCAGCGTCTTCCCGCTCTCGAGCTTCCGCTCGAAGATCTTTCGCGTCTGCTCGTAGAGCACGTGGTTCTCCAGCCCCGGGGGTGCGCCCACGTCCATGCGAGCGAAGTCGACAACCAAGCTGTGCGAAGCGGGCTCGCTCTGGAAGAAATCGACGACCGTGCTCCGAAGAGCCAGAGCCGCCGGCGCAACCAGGACTGCACCGAGCACCAAGGCGGCGGCGATCGTGAGCCGCCGGCGCGTGCTTCTCCTGCTCGCACGCCGCATGACGTCTCGCCAGTCGCCCTGGGACTCGTCTCTGAGCGGTTCGAAGCGTGCTTGGAGGAGGTCGTTCATGTCACCCCTTCCTCGGTAAGGGTGCGCTCGAGCGATTCCCGAGCCTGAGCAAGGGTCGCCGCGACCGTTCCCTCGCTGATCCCGCAGACACGTCCGATGTCCCCGTACGAGAGGTCCGCGAAATAGCGCAGGAAGACGACGAGCCGTCGCTTCGGCGGAAGAGCCCGGAGGGCTTCCGTGAGCAGAGGATCGCGCTGCGGGTCGACGAGGGCGGGGTCGAAGGAGCCGTTGAGACGTGCCTCTCCGAATTCCCCGCGTAGCCCGAGAGCCGTCCGCAGGCCGATCTTCCAGACCCACGTCTCGAGCGAGCTCTCGCCGCGCCAGCTGTCTCGCGCCCCAAATGCGCGGGCAAACGTCTCCTGCACAGCGTCGTGAGCGCTGTCCCAACTGCCTGTGATCGTGACCAGCGTGTTGAGGAACCGCGAGTAGCGGGTCCTGTAGAGCTCTTCGATCGCGCGTGCTTTGTCATCCACGGTCTTTAGACCCGCGGCCGAGACAATTCCTTTAGTAGCCGTAGGAGTGCTGGTCGCGCCAGGCTCGCCACATTGCGAAGCCGCAGAGGCCCAGCACGAGCAGGAACGCGAGCGCGTCGAGCCCGGACGGATGGCTCACGAAATACCCGCCAAGTGCGACGAGGATGGCGAGGGCACCGCCGTAGAACGCGAGCTTCGCGTGCCTCGGCCAGACGGAGATCTCCTGCCGCCGATCACGCCACAGCAGGTAGACGAAGAACGCCATCGCGAGAAAGAAGGCGATCCCTGCGAGCGCATAGAGCGACGCGAGCGCCACGTAGAGGTTCAAGACCATGACGAGGAGCGCGATCGCGGCGATGACCAAGAAGCCGCGAAGCGTGGGGTTCAGCTCTGACCAAAAACGGGCCATCATGCAGTTGTATACGCCCGAACGGCCAGCGCGGCGGCGATGAAGGTCGCGCCGGCGAACCAGGCCAGGCGCTTGCGCGGCTCCGGAGGCGCGTAGAACCAGGGGCTGAGGACTGCCAGCAGCGCGAACGTCCCGTAGGCGTAGTGAAGCTGCGCGCTCGCGCGCCGGTGGTCGGAGAGGAGCAGCAGCCCGAGCCCGACCTGGGCGACGAGCAGCGTCTGGCTCAGCGTCAGCAGGTGCGCGAGCAGGCCGCCCGGTGTTCCTGCCCGGAAGTACGTGATGCCGCCCCAGATCGCCGAGACCGCGGTCACGCCCAAGACGAAAAACGCGACCGTGTGGTGGACGGCTAGCATCGCCTGACCTGAACTCTACGGGGAGGAATCGATGGTCGAAGAAGGCAAGCCGGCACCGGACTTCGAGCTGACGGCCGACTCTGGCGAGCACGTGAAGCTCTCGGATTTCCGCGGCAAGCCGGTCGTCCTCTACTTCTATCCGAAGGACGATACGCCCGGCTGCACGACCGAGGCCTGCGGCTTCCGGGACGTCTACTCGGAGTTCGAGCAGCGCGGCGCCGTCGTGCTCGGCGTCAGCCCGGACGACGAAGCCTCGCATACGAAGTTCAGGGAGAAGTACTCGCTTCCGTTCACGCTGCTCGCCGATCCCGAGCACAAGGCCGCCGAGAACTACGGCGTCTGGGTCGAGAAGAACTACGCCGGCAGGAAGTACATGGGCGTCGCGCGGTCCACGTTCGTGATCGACACCGACGGGAACATCGTGAAGGCCATGCACAACGTCAAGCCGGACGGCCACCCGCAGCAAGTCCTCGACGCGCTTCCCTAGCCCGCTTTGCGGTCCGCAGAGCAAGCCGAGGCACTAGCTCCAGCTAGGGCAGCGTTCGATGCGGATGAGAGGACTTGAACCTCCACGGGGTTGCCCCCACACGGCCCTGAACCGTGCGCGTCTACCAATTCCGCCACATCCGCGCGGCTCGTAAATTCTAGCCGCCCCCTTCTCGTGACTACCATTCCCTGCCTGACGCGGGTCGCCCTGTTCTCGATTGTCTTGCTCGTGGCGCTGCCGGCACTCGCCGGCGCGTCGCCTGAGCGCGCGGCGCGCTCGAGCAGACTCGTGGAGGTTGTCGTCACGCTCGAAGCTCCCCCTCTCGCCCGCTCCGGCCGGATGTCGACCCTCGTCTCCGAACAGCGCGCGGTCGAGGCCCGCATGGTGGAGCGGATCGCCGGAGTCGCCGTCCGGCGCCGCTACTCGGTCGTCGTCGACGGCTTGGCTGTAGCCGTTCCCGAGAGCGAGCTGGGCCGTCTGGAGAGCACCGAGGGCGTGACCGGTGTCTACCCGAGCGTGGGCTACCACGCGCAGCGCTCCTCCACCCCTGGATTCATCGGCGCAACGGCACTCTGGGGCCCGAAGCTCGCCTCGGCAGGCAACGGCGTGAGGATCGGGATCATCGACGACGGGATCGACCGGACGCATCCGTACCTCCGGCCGCGCGGCTACAGGATGCCGAAGGGCTTCCCGAAGGGTCAGCGCGCCCTCACGAACGCGAAGGTGATCGTCGCCCGCGCTTTCGCGCCCCGGACGCCGAAGTGGCGGTACTCCCATCGCGCGTTCGATCCGATCTACTCAGAGCACGCGACGCACGTGGCGGGGATCGCAGCCGGGAACTACCGGACGCTGGCCCGCGGCAACCGGATCTCCGGCGTCGCGCCGAAGGCATACCTCGGCAACTACAAGGTCTTGACGATCCCGACGCCGGGGTTCGGGTTGAACGGGAACTCCCCCGAGATCGTCGCCGCCATCGAGGCGGCCGTGCGTGACCGCATGGATGTGATCAACCTCTCGCTCGGAGAGGCCGAGATCGACCCCCGGCGCGACATCGTCGCGAGGGCGCTCGACGGCGCTGCGGCGGCCGGCGTCGTGCCCGTGGTCGCCGCCGGGAACTACTTCTCCGAGTTCGGGTTCGGCTCGATCACTTCTCCAGCGAACTCCGCCCGCGCGATCTCCGTCGCGGCCGAGACGGAATCCGGGCCGACCGTTGCGAACTTCTCATCCGGCGGGCCGAGCCCGCTCTCGCTGCTGATGAAGCCCGATGTGACCGCACCCGGCGTGAGCGTGCTCTCGTCGGTGCCGCGGCGCGAAGGCACCTGGGCGCTCTTCAGCGGCACCAGCATGGCGGCGCCGCACGTCGCGGGAGCTGCCGCTCTGCTGCGTCAACGCCACCGGGCCTGGACCGTGGAGCAACTGAAGTCGGCATTGGTCCAGACCGGCAACCCGGTCTACGCCGCGACGCAGGCCGAAGCGGAAGCCACCCGCGAGGGAGGTGGGACCGTCAACCTCGTCCGCGCGGACTCGCCGCTCCTCTTTGCCTCGCCGACGGGGCTCTCGTTTGGCTTCGTCGCGCCCGGCGGCGCGCCGGTGACGAGGACGGTGACGCTCACGGACGCGGGCGGAGGCGCCGGCCTGTGGTCAGTCGCCGTCTCGGCACAGCAGGCAGCCGGCGGCTCGTCGGTGGGTGCGCCGCCGGTCGTAACCGTCCCCGGCCCGCTCGCGATCTCCGCTGCGGCTGCGCCCGGAGCGACCCAGGCCGATCACACGGGATTCGTCGTCCTCACGCGAGCCGGTACCCAGCGGCGCATCCCGTACTGGTTCCGCGTCGCCGCACCCGCCCTCGCTGCGGCCCAGGTGACCCCCCTCACGCGCACCGGGAGCTACAGCGGTGATACCCGCGGCCACCCCAGGCTCGTCGACACATATCGGTATCCAGAGGATCCCCGCGAGCTCGGCGTGGCGCGAGTGATGCTCGGCCCCGAGCAGGTTTTCCGCGTCTCGCTGATGAAACCGGTCGCGAACTTCGGCGTCGCGGTCACAGGCGGCACGGGGCTCGTCCAGCCCCGCGTCGTACGAGCAGGCAACGAGAACGAGTTGCTCGGCGAGATCGCGCTGCCCCTGAACGCGAACCCATACCTGTCCGGCTTCCAGGTGCCTGCCCCTCTCGCAGGTGCCGCGCTACCGGGACCGGGCGACTACGACGTCGTCTTCGACAGTCAGACCGTCTCCGGAGCGGGCCCCTTCACGTTCCGGTTCTGGATCGGGGATACCACCCCGCCGCGGGTGCGGCTTGTCTCGGCTCGCAGGCGCGTCCTGCGCATGTCCGTGCGCGACACGGGCTCGGGCGTCGATCCCGGCTCGATCCGGCTGAGCGTCGACGGACGCTCCCGCGAGGCCCGGTACGACGCGACTCGCGGGCTCGTTCTCGCGTCGATCGGCGGCCTTCGCCGGGGCAGGCACCGGCTCAAGCTCCGGGTCTCGGACTACCAGGAGTCGAAGAACATGGAGAACGTGCGGCGGATCCTCCCGAACACGGCGCGCCTGCGCGCCGTCTTTCGGGTTCGTTAAGAGCGGTCGCGGTCGTTCGTCGTCGGCAGCTTGGCGAGGTCTCGCTCGACGCTCGCGGCGAACTCGTCGCTGTCGTCCTCCGTGCGCAGGAGGGTGAGCTGAGACTTCTGCCGCCGCCGAGACCGCGCGCGTCGCCCCTCCCAGCCGAGGCGCGCCGTCAGGCGAGGCCACTCAGCAGCTGTCAGCACGCCGACGGCGCAGGCGAGCAGAGCAATCCAGAGCCAGCCCACGCGGCGATTGTAGCGGCGGCGCTGAGCGGGTCTAGACGGGGAGCAGAGGTACGTCCCAGGCGTACGCGGCCGAGAGCGCCGCGGCGGCGGTAAGGGCGACGAGGAGCCCCAGCAGGATCTGTTGAGCGCGACTCGCGCGCTTGACCGTCTCGGTCGCCTGTTCCATGCGGTTGACCGTCCGCTCCAGCATCCGCTCTGCCCAGGCGAACTCGAGCGCCAGCACGGCCAGCCCTACCGCCACGACGAGCAGCCCAGGCCCCGGAAGCGGGATCAGCGCGACCCCGACCAGCACGACGACGAAGCCGGCAAGCACGACAGCGGCGCGAACGACTCGGCTGCGCTCACGGTGGCGTTCGCGGCGCTCGCGGACCCTCTCGATAAATGGGTTACGACGCTCGGGTGGCATGCCGCCAGCCTAGTTAGGAGAGAAGTTCAAGACCGATTGCTAGGGCGCGTGTTCGGCGAGGAAGCCGCTGACGACGGCGCGATAGGCATCCGGTACCTCGAAGCAGGTGACGTGCGAGGCGCCTTCGTACACATGCATCGCTGCTCCCGGAACAAGCCGTCGGTGTCGTTCGACAGTCTCGGGCCTTGCCTCGTCGTACTCGCCGCATGTGAAAAGGACAGGCATGCGGAGGTCAGGCAAGTCGGGGCGGGCGTCGAAATCCCGCAGCGTTCCCGTCACAGTGAACTCCGATGCGCCCCACATCAGGCCGTACACCTGGTGGTTGATTCCAGCGACGATTTGCGGGATGACGTCGGGCCACGGGTCGAGCCGGCAGACGTGGCGGTGGTAGTAGGCGAGCTTCGCTTCCTCGTACTCCGGGCTGTCGGTAGTCCCGGCCTGCTCGCAGCGTTCGACGGTCGCGCGAACCTCCGCGGGCATCTGCGCCAGCAGCGCCCGCTGGTCACGCTCCCACTGCCTCGCATCGAGGCACGGGCTCGAAAAAATGACGGCTCGCACCCCTGAGGGGCCCGTCGCAAGGTAGGACGCGCCCAACATCGTGCCCCAGGACTGCCCGAGAAGGCAAACCTCGTCAAGATCGAGCGCCGCACGGACTGCGGACAACTCCTCGACGAAGCGCTCGACCCGCCACAGCGACGGATCGTCCGGCTTGTCCGAGTGGCCGCTACCGAGCTGGTCGTAGAGCACGACCTCTCGTTTGGCGGGCAGGTCCCCGAGCCATGTGTCCTGGCCCAGCGTGGACGACCCGGGACCTCCGTGCAGCACGAGCAGCGGAGTCCCTGGGCCGTCCCCGATTCGGCGGTACCAGACGCGTCCTCCCGGCACCTCGATGCGTCCTTGCTCTTCAGTTGCCGCCATGGAGATCAACGCTAACGGGCGGCTCTCCAGTAGCTCTAGGACAGCCGAACGTAGGACGCGCGTCTACCGCGGCCCAACAGCCCGTGCCGAGCAAACCAGCAGGACTGGGCATAGAATCGGCTCCACTTGTAGGGATCCGATGAGGAGGTTCCGATGCCCGAGGGTATGGACCCCACGTTCTATCGGTCGCCCGCCGCCGCGATCGCGGCGCCGCCTGAGAGGCTCGCCTACGTCGCCGCGTTGGACGCTGCTGGCACGCAGAACGACGCAATGACCGTGATCGACTGCGACGCCGGGTCGGCCACGTACGGTCAGGTGGTCGGCTGGACGGATCTGCCGACGGCAGGAAATGAGTTGCACCACTTCGGGTGGAACGCCTGCTCGAGCGCGCTCTGCCACAAGGGTCACGACCACCACGGCATCGAGCGTCGCTACCTGCTCGTGCCGGGCCTTCGCTCGTCGCGCACATACGTCCTCGATACCAAGCCCGACCCGCAGCAACCTCAGGTCGTTCACACGATCGAGGCCGAGGAGCTTGCCGCCAAGGCCGGCTACTCCCGCCCGCATACTGTGCATTGCGGTCCCGGCGGCATCTTCATGTCCGCACTGGGCGGCGCCGACGGCGCCGACGGTCCTGGAGGGGTGGCGCTTATCGACCATGACACCTTCGAGGTCACGGGCGCATGGGAGACGGACCGGGGCGAGCAGCACTTCGCGTACGACGTGTGGTGGCACCTCAACGACGACGTCGCCATCACGTCGGAGTGGGCGACACCGTCGATGATCGAGGACGGGCTGAACCCCGAAGATCTCCTCGGACGCCGCTTCGGCCATCACCTCGACTTCTGGAGTCTGTCCGAAGGCAAGCTGGTCCAGCGGGTCGATCTCGGCGACGAGCATCAGATGGTGCTCGAGCTGAGGCCGGCTCACGATCCGCGGAAGATCTGGGGTTTCGCTTGCGTAGTGATCAGCGTCGCCGATCTCTCCGCCTCAGTGTGGCTGTGGTACCGGGACGAAGACCGATGGGCGGCGAAGAAGGTGATCACGATCCCAGCCGAGCCCGCGGACGCCTCTCAGCTGCCACCCGCGCTTCAGCCCTTCGGCGCGGTTCCGCCGCTGATTAGCGATATCGACCTTTCCGTCGACGACCGCTGGCTCTACGTGTCGTGTTGGGGGACAGGGGAACTCAAGCAGTACGACGTGAGCGACCCGCACAACCCGAGAGAGGCGGGCTCGGTGCACCTCGGCGGGATCGTTCGCCGCACGCCGCACGCCGCGGCTCCCGAGCTGCGGCTCGCGGGAGGGCCCCAGATGGTGGAGGTCAGCCGGGACGGCCGGCGCGTGTACTTCACCAACTCGCTCTACGCGACGTGGGACGACATCTTCTACCCGGACGGGGTAGGCGCCTGGATGGCCCGCCTGGACGCGGACACCGAGACGGGCGGCATGACCGTCGACCCGCGGTTCTTCCCTCACGGCGACGATTTCCGCGGGCTGCGAGTGCACCAGACGCGACTACAGGGCGGGGATGCGTCAAGCGACTCGTACTGCTTCGTCGAGTAGCGTTTGTATCGTTCCTCGAGCGATTGATCGAGGTCGCCAAACAAGGCGAGACAGCAGGCGGTGCTCGTTATGCGGTCACCGCCTGCCGGGGTCGTTCCAGCCGAAGTGTCCCAGGAAGCCCCGGTCCGAGTGGCATGGCCTCGTCGGCTAGAGTCCCGCCGCCTTCAGCCAGACGCTCCTAGTCCGCCTCCTCCTCCGCGATCTCCTCGGCTTCGCCGAATTTCTCGACCACGAGGTAGCCCGCGTGCTCTTCGACGACTTCCTCGATCTCGGCGGTTTCGTGTCCCCTCAGGACAACGAAGCGGTCGTCCTGGGAGTGAGCGCCCTCGTACTCGGCGACGGTTAAGGTGATAAGGCCGCTACACCCCTTCTGGCCGCACTCGCAGAGAACTTCGATGAGCTGGTCGGTTCCGCCGCCTGCCTCCAGCTCGGCCTGCTCGATCTCGCGGTTGGTTGCCCGGAACACCGCTTCGTTCTTGGCGATACGTTCATGCCGCTCGTCCACGCGGTCGAGTCTACGTAATCTTCGATCTCAGACCTGACGCGCGTTTCTTCGCGCAGCGCACCGTAGTCGGGCAAAAGTTGGGCAAAAGTTCGGCCGGCTAGAGTCCGGCCTTAGATAGCGAAAGAGCCCATTTGCGGGCTCTTTGGAAGCTCCCCGGTTGGACTCGAACCAACGACCCTCCGGTTAACAGTTGCTTGTTGCTAGATCAGGCAACAGCACGATCCGATGGTTGAGCGATGTCCGATCACGTCGAATCAGCTCAGGTCATCTCAGGTGGGCAAAAGCCTGGGCAAAAGTTTTCTTCTGGCGAGAGAACACTGGCCCACCGCAGTGCTTAGTACGATCTACGCGTGGAGGCGGGAGTGCGCACCGGCGGATGCCTCTGCGGGGCGGTCCGGTACAGCGTGCGCGGTGACCCTGTGCACGTCGGGCGCTGCCACTGCGCGGATTGCAGAAAGGAGTCTGGGAGCGCGTTCACTGTGTATGGGCAGTGGCCTGTCGAGGCGTTTGAGGTGAGTGGTGAGATCTCAAGCTATGACGGACGTGGCTTCTGCGCTCTCTGTGGGTCTCGACTGCTTGATCCAGTCGATCCCGGTGACACGCTCATCGAGATTCGGCTTGGAAGCCTGGATGAGGCGCCCTTCGAATTGAAGCCGGAAGCCGAGGTCTGGGTAAAGCGGCGGGAGAGCTGGCTCCTGCCGGTCGAGGGGGCAGCGCAGCACGACGAAAATCGTCACTAGCGCCTAGCTGTCCGGCGCGGTTCAGCGGCGCTACCAACGTCAGGGGTCATTCCCGAACGCTGGCCCAGGTCGCGGTCCTAGTTCGCTTCGTATTCCAGATCCTCCGGGTCGAATTCGCCGGACGGACTCTGCTGCGAGCGATGAGATCGGCGCCGCGGTCCAGTCGAATCAAACGACGACAAAAACCCAGCGAGAAGGGAGCTGCGACCATGAAACTGACCACCACGACGCAAGTCACCGTCGATGGAGTGATGCAGGGAAACGGCGGCGCGTCGGATGAGGACCGCAGGAACGGATTCGAGCGCGGCGGATGGGCCATGGGGGTGTTCGACAACGAGACCATGACGTTCATCGACCAGACCTACCAGCGCGCCGACGCGTTCCTGTTCGGCCGGCGGACCTACGAGCTCTTCGCCGGCTACTGGGGCGCAGAGGAGCGGGCTCGCGCCGCGGC
>Ga0307302_10000623_pt1 | contig 15622 bp, 15 predicted proteins | sample ER_DNA_183_FD_194490 | JGI IMG/M metagenome (GOLD analysis project Ga0307302, IMG submission 194490) | Bulk soil microbial communities from the East River watershed near Crested Butte, Colorado, United States - ER_DNA_183 | ecosystem: Environmental > Terrestrial > Soil > Floodplain | place...
CCAGGTCATCACGGCCGGGGCGGACACCGCGGTGTCGACCCCCCACTCGTCCGTGAACATCCAGGTGTTCTTGGGGTTGTTGACCCTGGCCACCACCCTCGGCACGCCGTACCAGCGTTTGACGAGCAGGCTCACGACCAGGTTGTCCTCGTCGTCCCCGGTGGCCGCGACCACCGTGTCGACGGTGTCGAGGCCGACGCGGTCGAGCACCGACGGCTCGCAGGCGTCGCCGGCCACCACCGTGCGGCCGCCGGACGCCCTGGCCCGCCGGGCGGTGGCGGCGTCCTGCTCGACCACGACCACCTCGTGCCCGGCCTCGACCAGGTGGTCGGCGATGTAGGAGCCCCACACCCCGGCCCCGGCGACCAGGACCCTCACCCGGCGACCTCCCGGCCGGCCTCCTCGCGGGTGGCCTCCTCGGCCAGCAGGGCGTCGAGACGGCCGCGGCCGTCGGCCCCGACGGCCAGCCGGACCACGTCGCCCTCGGCGAAGACGGTGGCCGGCCCGGGGACGAACGCCCCGCCCCGGCGGGTGACGCTGACCACCCGGAGCCCGTCGCCCTCGATGTCGGCCACCGAGCGGTCGACCAGGTGCTGCGGCAGCTCCAGGCGGAGCAGCGTGACCTCGCCGCGGCCGAAGGCGCCCTCCTCCTTGAGGGTGCGGTGCTCCAGGTAGTCGCGGATCTTGCGCAGCGCCCAGTCGGTCGAGGACACGGTGACGATGCCGAGCTCCTCGTAGAGGGCGGCCCGGCGGGGGTCGTGAATCCGGGCGATCACCCGCGGGACGCGGTAGGCGTCCCTGGCCACCCGGGCGGTGACCACGTTGGAGTTGTCGCCGCCGGTCACCGCGACCAGCGCGTCGGCCCTGGCCACGCCGGCCTGCTCGAGCACGTCGCGGTCGAAGCCGATGCCCTCGACGGTCTGGCCGGTGAACTCCTCGCCGAGCCGCTCGAACGCCTTGGGGTCCTTGTCGACCACCGCGACCACGTCCCCGGCCTCGGCCAGCCCGGCGGCCAGCCCGGCCCCGACCCGGCCACAGCCGACAACCACCACCCGCACCGGTCAGGCCTCCGTCGGCGCAGTGTCGGGTTCGGGGACCACGAACCGGTAGCCCATGCCGGGCTCGGTCAGCAGCAGCTGCGGGGCCGCCGGGTCGTCGAGCTTCTTGCGCAGGTTGGCCATGTAGACCCGAAGGTACTGGGACTCGTCGCCGTAGCCGGGCCCCCAGACCCGCTCCAGCAGGAAGCGGTGGGTGCAGAGCCGGCCGGCGTTGGTAGCCAGGGTCTCGAGCAGCCGGTACTCGGTCGGGGTCAGCCGCACGGCGGTCCCGTCCCTGGTCACCAGCTTGGCGTCCAGGTCGATGGTCACGTCGGCGGCGGTGATCACCCGTGGCCGGTCGGCTCCGGCCGCCCTGGCGTGGCGCAGGGCGACCCGGATCCTGGCCATCAGCTCGGCCACGCCGAACGGCTTGGTCACGTAGTCGTCGGCGCCGAGGTCGAGCGCGGTCACCTTGTCGCGCTCGCTGTCGACGGCGGTCAGCACCACCACCGGGACCTGGGTCCAGGTGCGCAGGCGGCGCAGCACCTCCAGGCCGTCGATGCCGGGCAGGCCCAGGTCGAGCACGACGCAGTCCGGCTGGTGGGTCTCGACCGCGGCCAGGGCGGCCTCGCCGGTCGATGCGGTCAGCACCTCGAAGCCGCGGACGCGCAGGTTGGCCGCGACCGCCCGCACGATCGGCGGCTCGTCGTCCACCACCAGGACCCGGGTCACGGCCGGGCCACCTCATGGTCGGGGGCCGGGGCCGGGCGCGGGGACACGGGCAGGCTGAGCACGAAGGTGGCGCCGCCCCCCGGGGTCGTCTCGACCCGGAGGGTGCCACCGTGTGCCTGCACGATCCCCCGGCAGATGGCCAGGCCCATGCCCGTCCCCTCGGGTCGCCTGCCGCCGCCCTTGAGCCGGTAGAACTGGCCGAAGACCCGCTCCCGCTCCGGGACCGGGATGCCGGGCCCGTGGTCGACCACCCGGAGCTCGACCGTGTCGCCGGCCTGGCGGGCCACCACCTCGACGGGGCCGGTGCCGGCGTAGCCGCGGGCGTTGTCGAGCAGGTTGGTGAGCACCTGGTCGAGGCGGACCGGGTCGACCAGCACCGGCGCCAGCTCGTCGGGCACGTCCACGTCGACCCGCTGCCTCGACGCGGCCCTGGCCCGGCGCACCACCGGGCCGACCACCTCGGCGACCGAGCTCTCGACCAGGTGGGGGTCGAGCGCCCCGGCCTCGATGCGGGACATGTCGAGCAGGTTGTGGACCAGCCGGGTCAGCCGGTCGACCTCGGTGTTGATGGTGACCAGGAACTCGTCCCGCTCGGCGTCGCTCCAGCGCACCTCCCGGTCGAGCAGGCTGGAGGCGGAGGCCTTGATGGAGGCCAGCGGGGTGCGCAGGTCGTGGGAGACCGAGTTGAGCAGGGCGGTACGCAGCCGGTCGGTCTCCTGCAGGGCCAGGGCGCGGTTGCGCTGCTCCTCTTGCTGGCCCCGCTCGACGGCCAGCGCCGCCTGGTTGGCGAAGGTGGCCAGGACCCGCCGCTCGGCCTCGCCGAACCCGGAGGAATCGGGGCCGCCGGCGACCACCACCAGCGCCCCGACCACGGACGCGCCGCTGCGCATGGGCACGGTCAGGGCCCCTCCCGGCTCCAGGTCGGCCCCGGCAGGGCCCCGGAGCTGGATCGAGGCCTGGCCGTCCCGCACCCCGACGAAGCGGTCGTCGAGGTCGCCTGGCACCTCGCCGTCGACCGCGGCCAGGCGGAGGCCGTCGCCCGAGGGCAGCACGATGGCGCACCCGGCCAGGTCGAACAGGGAGCGGACGGTGCGGACCACGCCCCGCAGCGTGTCCTCCAGGCTGCCGTGGGCGACCAGGCTGGTCGAGAGGTCGAACAGCATGCGGGTCTCGCGCTCGCGGCGCTCGGCCTGGGCCCGGCGGCGCTCGCTGGTCGCCACCAGCAGGCTCACCACCACGGCGACCAGCAGGTAGACGGCCAGCGACAGGTAGTCCTGGGGGTCGTCGACGATGATGTGGTGGTAGGGCTGGAGGAACAGCAGGTCGAAGGCGAGGAACCCGAGGGCGGCGGCGGTGATGCCCGGCCCGAGCCCGCCGGCGGCCGCCGCCGCGGTCACCACCAGCAGGTAGGCCAGGACCACCGTGGTCTTGTTGACGTTGCCCCGGATGGCGAGCAGCGGGGCGGTGATCAGGGCGGTGCCGGCCACAGCGACGGCGTACCCGAGGGCGGCCCGAGGCCCGCCCACCGCCAGCCGCCGAGGGACGTCCATGAGACCAAGGATAGGCCGCCGCGCCAGCAGCGCCCGGTCCTTGACGACTTCTTTGCGTCCGCCGGCCCTTCCTTCACGCGGCCTTTGTGGCCGGCGAGCAACCTGGAGGCCGACCAACCGTCGTCGTGAATGGAGGCCCGATGGACGTCGTCGTCGCGGCGGTCGTCCTGGCGCTGGCCGCGCTCAGCTTTGTCTGGCTGCGCCTGGTCGAGAAGGCCTGACGGGGCCGGCCATGGACTGGGAGAACCTGCTCGCCCTGGTCGCCGCCGTCGCACTGGTCGGCTACCTCGTCTACGCCCTCATCCGCCCGGAGCGTTTCTGACATGCTCGTCCCCAACCTCGTCCAGCCGCTCGTCCTGTTCCTCGCCGTGGTCGTCCTGACCCCGCCGCTGGGGGCCTTCATCGCCCGGGTCATGGGCGGCGAGCGAACCTTCCTACACCCGGTGCTGGGCCCGGTCGAGCGCCTGGTCTACTGCGGCCTTCGCCTCCAGCCCGACCGCGAGCAGACCTGGAAGGCCTACGCCCGCTCGCTGCTGGTGTTCTCGCTGGCCTCGATCGTCGGGCTGTACGTGCTCCAGCGCGTCCAGGGGCTGCTGCCGGTCAACCCCGACGGCTTCGGGGCCGTCGACCCCTACCTGGCCCTGAACACCGCCGTGTCGTTCGTGACCAACACCGACTGGCAGAACTACGTGGGCGAGGCGACCATGAGCCAGCTCACCCAGATGGCCGGGCTGGCGGTACAGAACTTCGTCTCGGCCGGGGTCGGCCTGGCCGTGGCCGTCGCCCTGATCCGCGGGCTGACCCGGCGCCGGGCCGAGACCATCGGCAACTTCTGGGTCGACCTGACCCGCGGCGTCCTCTTCGTGCTCCTGCCGCTGTCGATCCTGCTGGCCACGCTGCTGCTGGCCAGAGGGGTGGTCCAGAACTTCAACGAGCTGCGCGAGGTGGCGACCGTCGCCGGATCCACCCAGAGCCTGCCCGGCGGCCCGGTCGCCTCCCAGGAGGCCATCAAGGAGCTCGGCACCAACGGCGGCGGGCCGTTCAACGCCAACTCGGCGCACCCGTACGAGAACCCCGACCCGGTCACCAACTTCCTGGAGATGCTGGCCCTGCTGGTGGTCCCGTTCGGGCTTACCGCCACCTACGGCCGCATGGTCGGCTCCCGCCGCCAGGGCTGGGCGCTGTTCGCGGCCATGGCCGTCATCTGGGCGGCGATGACGGTCACGGTGATCGTGGCCGAGCAGGCAGGCAACCCGATCGTCGAGCGGGCCGGGGCCGACCAGGCCGCCGCGTCAGGGAGCGGCGCCCAGGCTGGCGGCAACATGGAGGGCAAGGAGGTCCGCTTCGGCATCGGGGCCTCGGGCGCGTGGGCGGCCAGCACCACCGGCACCTCGACCGGCGCGGTCAACTCCTTCCACGACTCCTACACCGCCGTCGGCGGGCTGGTGACCGTCTCCCACATGCTGCTGGGGGAGGTCTCACCGGGAGGGGTCGGCACCGGGCTCTACGGGATGCTGGTGTTCGTGCTGCTGGCGGTGTTCATCGCCGGCCTGATGGTCGGCCGCACACCGGAGTGGCTGGGCAAGAAGGTCCAGGCCCGCGAGGTCAAGCTGGCCGGCCTGGCCATCCTGGTCATGCCCGCGCTGGTGCTGGTCCTGACCGGGCTCGCCGCGGTGCTCGACGTCGGCACCTCCTCGCGGCTCAACCAGGGCCCGCACGGCCTGACCGAGATCCTGTACGCGTTCACCTCCCAGGCCAACAACAACGGCTCCGCCTTCGCCGGCCTCACCGGCAACACGGCCTTCTACAACCTGACCGGGTCGCTGGCCATGTACGGCGGGCGCTACCTGCCCATCCTGGCCGTGCTGGCCATTGCCGGCAGCCTGGCCGCCAAGGAGACGGTCCCCGCCGGGCCCGGCACCTTCCCAACCCACACCCCGCTGTTCGTCGGCCTGCTGGTCAGCGTGGTCCTGATCATCGGCGCCCTGACCTTCTTCCCGGTCCTCGCCCTGGGCCCGATCGTCGAGCACCTGCTCCAGGGCACCGGCCAGCTGTTCTGAGGGGACACGATGCCAACGCCCAAGAAGCTGTTCGAGCCCTCGATCGTCCGCGCCGCGGCCGGCGAGGCGTTCCGAAAGCTCGACCCGCGGATCCAGGCCCGCAACCCGGTGATGTTCGTGGTGCTGGTCGGCAGCGTCCTGGTCACCCTGCGGTTCGGCGTGAACCTGGTCAACGGCGGCGGACCGGGCGGGATCTCGTTCACCGGCCAGGTGGCGCTGTGGCTGTGGTTCACGGTGCTGTTCGCCAACTTCGCCGAGGCAATGGCCGAGGGGCGCGGCAAGGCCCAGGCCGACGAGCTGCGCAAGGCCCGGCGCGACACCACGGCCCGGCGGCTACGCTCCGACGGCGGCACCGAGGTCGTGCCGGCCTCCCAGCTCCAGGCGGGCGACCAGGTGACGGTCGACGCCGGCGAGGTCATCCCCGGCGACGGCGAGGTGGTCGAGGGCATCGCCTCGGTCGACGAGTCGGCCATCACCGGCGAGTCGGCCCCGGTCATCCGCGAGGCCGGCGGGGACCGTTCGGCCGTCACCGGCGGGACCAGGGTGCTGTCCGACTGGATCCGGGTGCGGATCACCGCCGAGCCGGGCAAGAGCTTCCTCGACAAGATGATCGCCCTCGTCGAGGGGGCCGAGCGGCAGAAGACGCCCAACGAGATCGCCCTCTCGATCCTGCTCAGCGTGCTCACCATCATCTTCCTGATCGCGGTCGTGACCCTCCAGCCGTTCGCCGTCTACTCCGGGCAGCGGGCCGATGTGGTCGTGCTGATCGCCCTGCTCGTCTGCCTCATCCCCACCACCATCGGCGCCCTGCTGTCGGCCATCGGCATCGCCGGCATGGACCGGATGGTCCAGCACAACGTGCTCGCCCTGTCGGGCCGGGCGGTGGAGGCCGCCGGCGACGTCAACACCCTGCTGCTGGACAAGACCGGCACCATCACCCTCGGCAACCGTCAGGCCACCGAGCTGCTCCCCCTGGCCGGGGTGGACATGGCCGAGCTGGTCGACGCCGCCCAGCTCTCCTCGCTGTCCGACGAGACCCCCGAGGGCCGCTCGATCGTGGTCCTGGCCAAGGAGCGCTACGGCCTGCGCGGCCGGGAGCTGCTGGAGCAGCGCGCCCGGTTCGTCCCCTTCACCGCCCAGACCCGGATGTCGGGGGCGGACCTCGACGGCCGGCAGGTCCGCAAGGGGGCCACCGACTCCGTCGTGGCCTGGGTCAAGGAGCACGGCGGGGACGTTCCCGGCGAGCTCGACCCGATCGTGGAGGGCATCGCCCGCGCCGGCGGCACCCCGCTGGTGGTGGCCGACGGCGACCGCGCCCTCGGCGTCATCCACCTCAAGGACGTCGTCAAGGGTGGTATGCGCGACCGCTTCGACCAGCTACGCCGCATGGGCATCCGCACCGTCATGATCACCGGCGACAACCCGCTCACGGCGGCCGCCATCGCCAGCGAGGCCGGGGTCGACGACTTCCTGGCCCAGGCCACGCCCGAGCGGAAGATGGAGCTGATCCGAGCCGAGCAGGGCGGCGGCAAGCTGATCGCCATGACCGGGGACGGCACCAACGACGCCCCGGCGCTGGCCCAGGCCGACGTCGGCGTGGCCATGAACACCGGCACGGTCGCCGCCAAGGAGGCCGGCAACATGGTCGACCTCGACTCCAACCCGACCAAGCTCATCGAGATCGTCGAGATCGGCAAGCAGCTCCTGATCACCAGGGGCTCGCTGACGACCTTCTCGATCGCCAACGACGTGGCCAAGTACTTCGCCATCATCCCGGCGCTGTTCGCGGCCACGTACCCGGTGCTCGACCGGCTCAACATCCTGCGGCTGGAGAGCCCCCAGTCGGCGGTGCTGTCGGCGGTGATCTTCAACGCCCTCATCATCGTCGCCCTGATCCCCCTGGCCCTGCGTGGCGTCCGCTTCCATCCGGTGTCGGCCACCGCCCTGCTCCGCCGCAACCTGCTCGTCTACGGGCTCGGGGGCATCGTGCTGCCGTTCATCGGCATCAAGCTGATCGACGTCGTCGTCAACCTCATCAACCTGGCCTAGGAGAAGAACCGTCATGCTCACCGACCTTCGCCGGGCCGCCGTGGCCCTGGTCGTGTTCACCGTCCTGGTCGGACTGGCCTACCCGCTGCTGATGTTCGGGGTCGGCCAGGTCGCCTTCCGTGGCGGTGCGGAGGGGAGCCTGGTCCGGGGGACCAACGGCCAGGTGGTCGGCTCCCACCTGATCGGCCAGGCCTTCGACGCGCCCGAGTACTTCTGGGGCCGGCCCTCGGCCGCCGGGGACGGCTACGACACCACCGCCTCCGGCGCCTCCAACCGGGGCCCGACCTCCAAGGAGCTCGCCGACGCGGTGCAGGAACGGGTCGACGCCCTGCTCGCGGCCCACCCGGGCGCGACCACCGCCGACATCCCCGGGGAACTGGTGACCGCCTCCGGCTCCGGGCTCGACCCCGACATCTCGCCGGCCGCGGCCGCCTTCCAGGTCGACCGGGTAGCCGCCGCCCGTCGGCTCGACCCGGCCAAGGTCCGCGAGCTGGTCCGCGACCATACCCAGGGTCGCGACCTGGGGTTCCTGGGCGAGCCGAGGGTGAACGTGCTCGAGCTCAACCTGGCCCTCGATACTGTCTTCGGCCGATGACCGAGCTGGGGGACTGTCATGACCGCGGACGAGCGGCGCCGGGGGCGGCTCAAGGTGTTCCTCGGCGCGGCCGCCGGGGTCGGGAAGACCTACGCCATGCTCGGTGAGGCCCGCGACCTGAAGGCGGCCGGGGTGGACGTGGTCATCGGCTACCTGGAGTCCCACGGCCGGCGGGCCACCGAGGACCGGGCGGCCGGCCTGGAGGTCGCCCCGCGCCGCATCGCCCGGGTCCAGGGCCGGCCGTTCGCCGAGATGGACACCGACTGGCTGCTGGAGCGGCTGCCCCAGCTCTGCCTGGTCGACGAGCTGGCCCACACCAACCACCCCGGGGGGCGCAACCCCAAGCGCTGGCAGGATGTCGAGGAGCTGCTGGACGCCGGCGTCGACGTGCTCACCACCGTGAACATCCAGCACCTGGAGAGCCTCAACGACAAGGTCTTCGAGCTCACCGGGGTCCGGGTCCGCGAGACCTTCCCCGACCGGCTGCTGCACGAGGCCGACGAGGTGGTCCTGACCGACCTGCCGCCCGACGCCCTGCGCGAGCGGATCGCCCAGGGCCGGGTCTACGCGCCCGACAAGGTGCGGCCGGCCCTGCTGAACTTCTTCCGCTTCGACAACCTGACCGCCCTGCGGGCCCTGGCCCTTCGCGAGGTCGCCGAGCGGGAGGAGCGCCACTTGCTCGGCCCCGAGCTGGCCGGGGCCGCTCCGGGCCAGGCCGTGGGCGAGCGGGTGATGGTCTGCGTCGACGGCCGGCCCGACTCGAGCGAGCTGGTCCGGCGGGCCGCCCGCATGGCCCGGCGCGGCGGCGGGCCGCTGTACGTGCTCCATGTCGAGCCGGCCGACGAGCGGGAGCCCGAGGGCGTCCACCAGGCGATCGAGGCGGCCGAGGAGCTCGGCCGCCAGCTCGGGGCCACCGTGCTGCGCCGCACCGGCAACGTCGCCCAGACGGTGGTCGAGGCGGCCGGCGAGCTGGCCGTGAACCAGATCGTCCTCGGCGAGTCCCACCGCCCGCGCTGGAAGGAGCTGGTCGGGCAGTCGATCATTGCCCGCATCCTGCGCGAGACCGACGGGGTCGACGTCCACATCATCGCCGACCGTGCAGGGAGGTCCGATGGCCCGCAACGCTAGAAGCATCGAGATCGACGGCGAGGGCGCGTTCTGGGCGGTCGCCGGGTTCGCGGCCAGCATCCTGGTCGGGGTCGCGCTGCGGCCCCTGCGGGAGTCGGCCGGGCTGGAGAACGTGGTCGTCGTCTACGTGATCGTGGTCGCTCTCACCGCGGCCATCGGCGGGCGCGCCGCCGGCCTGGCGTCCTCGCTGTCGGCCGCGCTGGCCTACAACTGGTTCTTCACCACCCCCTACGGGACGCTCCGGATCGACTCGGCCGAGCAGGTGGCGACGGTGGCGCTGCTGTTCGTGGCCGGTCTGCTGGCCAGTCTGGGCGGCCGGGCGACCCGCAGGGCCAGGGTCGAGGCCCGCGAGGAGGCCGAGGTGCTCCAGGTGCTGACCGCGGTCAACCTGGCCGCGGCCCGCAGCGGCCTCAAGGCCGACCCGGTCGCCGCCGACGGTCTGCGCGACCTGCTCGACGCCCGGGCCGTGCAGGTCGTTCGCGAGGGGCCGGAGGGCGACCTGGTGGTCGCCCAGGCCGGCCAGGTCGACGGCGAGCTCGACCTGGACCGTCTGCCCCACCTGGACGAGGAGGGCCGCATCCCCTCCGGCCACCGTCGCTCGATCGGCGGCACCCTGGTCCTCCCGGCCGAGGGCGCCGTGGTCGACCTGGTCCGCCGCAACCGCCGTGTCGGCTCCCTGGTGATCGTCCCCGCCGAGGACCGCCCCATCCTGCGCACCACCCGCATGGCCATCGCGGCCACCGCCCACGCCCTGGCCAACGCCCGCTGAGGGCGTACGATCGGGGCATGGCGGAGACGCGGAAGCGGGGCACCAGGGCGGACTTCAAGCCGGGTTGGGAGCCGTTCAGCCTGCCCGAGGACGAGGTGCTGCGGCGCGGCGGGGCGCTGTTCGACGACGGCATGTACTGGGAGGCCCACGAGGTCTGGGAAGAGGTCTGGCGGATGCGCAAGGGCCGCCCCGACCGCGACTTCCTCAAGGGCATCATCCAGGGCGCGGCCGGCATGTGGCACGCCACCCAGGGCAACTACAAGGGCGCGGTCAGCGTGATGTCCCGGGCCATCGAGTACCTGGAGCCCTACCGGCCGGCCAAGGACGGCATCGACGTCGACCGCTTGTCGGCCGCCCTCAGCGAGGCCGTCGACGCCTGCGCGGCCGCCATGGACGGCGGCCCGGCGCCCCGGCTGGCCATGATCAAGCTCGACCTGGGCGGTGGGCGGTGAACGGCGAGGTCACCCCGATGGGGAACGCGCGGGCCAGGGTGCGGGCCCGCTTCGAGGGCCAGATCCGCCGGATCCGCATCCAGCCCCAGGCGGCTGTCCCCACCCTGGAGATCGTGCTCGAGGACAACACCGGCCGGGTGTCGGCGCTGTTCATGGGCAGGCGCCGCATCGCCGGGATCGAGTGCGGGGGCCGGCTGGCCATCGAGGGGACGCCGGTGGACGGGGACCGGGGGCTGACCCTCTACAACCCGGCCTACGACCTACTGTAGGCCCCGCTCCGCGGGCTCCGGCTCCTCCTCTTCCTCCTCCTGGTCCTCGCCGACCAGAAGCTCCCGGACCTGACCCTCGCTGCCCTCGGAGGTGACGACCAGGACCTCGTCGCCGACGGCGAACACGGTGTCCTCCTTGGGCACGACCACGTGGGACTCCCTGACCACCGCGACCGCGGCCGCGTCCACCGGCAGGGCCAGGTCACGCAGGGTCCGGCCAACGGCCGCCGAGCGGTCGGCCAGGGTCACGGCGTGCAGCGACACGTGGCCGCGCTCGAACTCCATGACCTTGATCATGCTCCCGACGGTCACGGCCTCCTCGACCAGCGAGCGCAGGATGTGGGGGGTGGAGACGGCCACGTCGACCCCCCAGGCCTCGTTGAACAGCCCGTGGTTCTTGGGGTTGTTGACCCGCGCCACCACCCGGGGCACGGCGAACTCCTGTTTGGCCAGCAGCGAGATGACCAGGTTGTCCTCGTCGTCGCCGGTGGCCGCGACCATCACGTCGGCGTGGGCGATCCCGGCCATGACCAGCGACAGGACCTCGCAGGCATCGAACGGGAACCACTCGGCCTCCTTCAGGGCCGGCCGGGCCACCTCCAGGACGTGCAGGTCCTTCTCGATCATGGTCACCTGGTGGCCGGCGGCCAGCAGGTCGGCGGCGATGAACTGGCCGACGTTGCCCGCCCCGGCGATGGCCACCCTCACCGGTGGGCTTCCTGCGCCTCGGCGGGCTCGTCCCTGGCGTCCCGGCGGGCCGCCAGGACCCGCGGGCGCAGCTCCTGCAGGCCGTTCTCGTCAACGGCCAGGTGCACCTGGTCGCCCTCCTGCAGCGTCATCTGGGGCCCGACGATCCGGGCGTGCCCGGTACGGGTCACCCCGACCACCCGCCGGTGCCCCTCGGCCTCAAGGTCCTCCACCTTCCAGCCGGCCCACTCGTCCGGCAGGACCAGGGTGATCAGGGCGATCTCGGCGTTGGGGTCGCGCCAGTCCGAGGCCACCTGGTCGGGGATCAGCACCCGCATCACCTGGTCGGTGGTCCATTTCACGGTGGCCACCGTCGGGATCCCCAGCCGCTGGTAGATCTCGGCCCGGCGGGGGTCGTAGATGCGGGCCACCACCAGCGGGACCTCGAACTTCTCCCTGGCCAGGCGGGCGGCCACGATGTTGGAGTTGTCGCCGCTGGACACGGCGGCGAACGCTTCGGCCCGCTCGATCCCGGCCTCCCGCAGGATGTCCTCGTCGAACCCGTAGCCCTCGATCTTCTTGCCCTTGAACTGGTAGCGCAGCATGCGGAACGCGGAGGGGTTCTTGTCGATCACCGCCACCGTGTGGTCGCCCGACTCCAGCCGGGCGGCCAGCTCCGAACCCACGCGGCCACAGCCCATGATCACGACGTGCACCAGGCACCTTCCTGTTGGAACGACGCGAGCCATCGTATCGGGTCTTGATGGCCTCTTTGCGCCGGGACCCGGCCGCCTTAACGGGTTCTTTGCGCCAGGGGTCCAGAGTCGAAGCCGTGACCGCACTCCGACAGCCCGACCTGCAGCGGCCGCCGTCGGCCCCGGCGACCTCCCGCCGCTACCAGTCCGTGGGCTACCGGGCCAAGAAGCTGCTCCTCGGCCCCGCGCTGAAGACCTCCCAGCTCGCCTACGAACGGGTCAGCAAGCGGGTCGCGCTCGCCGTGTTCTCCTCCGACCCGATCTCCTCGACCGCCTATGCCACCGAGGAGATCCTGCTGGTGCTGGTCGGGGCCACCCTGGCCGGCGGGGCGCTGGCCACCGGGCTGGCCATGCCGGTGGCCCTGGCCATCGTCGCCCTGCTGGCCCTGCTGGTCGTCTCGTACCGCCAGGTCGTCGACGCCTACCCGTCGGCCGGCGGGGCCTATGTGGTCAGCCGGGACAACTTCGGCAACGTCACCGCCGCCGTCGCCGGGGCGGCCCTGCTGATCGACTACGTGCTCACCGTCGCGGTCAGCGTGTCCAGCGGCGTCGCCGCCATGTCCTCGGTCTGGCCCGACCAGCTGGGGCCGCTCCGGGTTGAGATCTCGGTCGCCTTCGTGGTCCTGCTCGCCTGGGGCAACCTGCGCGGCATCCGCGAGGCCGGGCGCATCTTCGCCGTCCCCACCTACGTGTACGTGGTCAGCGTCGGCGCCATGATCGTGGCCGGCATCTGGCGGCTGGGCAGCGGCGACCTCGCCCCGATCACCTACTCGCCCGAGGAGGCCGCCCAGCTCCACCACGCGGGCGCCATCGGGGCCGTGACCGTGTTCCTGCTCCTGCGCGCCTTCGCCTCGGGCACGACCGCCCTCACCGGCATCGAGGCCATCTCCAACGGGGTCTCGGCCTTCCGGGCCCCCGAGGCGGTCAACGCCAAGAAGACCCTGATGGTGATGGCGGCGATCATGGCGGCGCTGTTCCTGGGCATCACCTACCTGGCCGTGCAGCTGGAGGCGCTGCCGTTCGAGAGCGGCTACCCGACGGTCATCTCCCAGATCGCCAGGCAGGTCCTTGGCGACGGGCCGGCATTCCTCCTGGTCCAGACGGCGACCCTGCTCATCCTGGTGCTGGCGGCCAACACCGCCTTCTCCGGGTTCCCGCTGCTGGCCAGCTTCGCCTCCGGCGACGCCCTGCTGCCCCGGCAGCTCCGCAAGCGGGGCCACCGCCTCGTCTACTCCAACGGCATCATCGCCCTGTCGGCGGTGGCCATCTTCCTGATCGTGGCCTTCCAGGCCGACGTCCACGCCCTGATCCCGCTGTACGCCGTCGGGGTGGTGACCTCCTTCACCCTGGCCCAGGCGGGCATGACCCGCCGGCACCTGCGCCTGCGCGAGCCCGGCTGGCGCGGCGGCGTCCTCATCAACGGGGTCGGGGCCGCCGTGACCATGGTCGCCCTGGTTGTGATCATCGTGGGCAAGTTCACCCAGGGCGCATGGATGGTGGTGATCGCCATCCCGCTGCTGGTCTGGCTGCTGCTCCGTATCCAGCAGACCTACGGCCGCGAGCTGTCCCAGCTCAAGGTGCAGGCCTCCCAGCGCCTGGCCCCGCCCAAGCCCCGCCACGAGGTGGTGGTGCTGATCGAGGACCTCGACCAGGCCGCCCTGAGCGCGCTCCAGTACGCGCGCCAGCTCAACCCGCTGAGCATCACCGCCATGCACGTGGCCGTCGACCCCGACCACGCCCGCGAGCTGGGCCGGCTCTGGTCGCGGGTCCAGATCCCCTTCCCCCTGGAGCTCGTCGACGCCCCCGACCGCAACCTGCTGGCCACCGTGGAGGAAGCCATCGCCGAGCGCGTCCGCCCCGACACCGAGGTCACCGTCCTGGTCCCGCGGCGCCGCTACGTCGGCTTCTGGCGCCGGGTCCTGCACGACCAGACCTCGGCCGGCCTGACCAAGGTCCTGGGCTCGATGGAGAACGTCAACGTGACCATCGTCCCGTTCCACCTCGGGAGCCGCCCGCAGCTGTTCCCGGTCAAGGGCCCGTGAGCAGGTTCAGGGGGACTTGATGGCCATGAACTCGCTGGTGTCGTCGCCCTTGCGCCGGTCCTCGCCGGGGACGCGCTGGTCGCCGAGGCGGCGGGGGCGGCCGTGGGCGCTCCAGCGCTCGATCAGGTAGGGCTTGGCGGCCAGGAACACCTCGGCGAAGGCCGCGATCCGCTCCTCGGCCTGCTCGGGGGTGTCGTCGGCGGCCTCGCGGACGAAGGTCGCCGTGCGCGCGAAGTACAGCGGGATCATCGAGGAGACCAGCCGGTCGTGGTCGATCACCTGGGCGTTGTAGGCCAGCAGGTAGTCGTAGCAGATGCGGGCCCACAGCTCGACCCCGAGCACGAACCCCTCGGGCCGTTCGCTGGCCTGGTGGATGGCGTCCTTGACCCCGTCGAAGTGCTGGGCGGCCAGGACCTCCTGCCACAGCTCGTGCTCGGCCACGTACCCCTCGACGAAGCGCCACACCAGCGCGTCCAGGTTGACCCTGATCTCCTCGGTCGAGGTGGCGGTGCGGAAGCCGTAGGTGGGCACGTCGGCGATGGCGTCGACCTCGGTCCAGCGGTCGACGTACCGGCCGGCCAGCGCGAACAGGCTCCCCACGACCTGGCGGAACATCGGCCCCAGGTCGCGGCCGGGGTCCTTGGCGTCGTGCAGCTTGGCCCCGAGGACGCTCTGGCAGACGCTGAAGCCCTCGCACAGGGCCACCGTGGTCATCCAGATGTCGACCCCGAAGCGGGCCACGTCGGTGCTCCACACCTGCTTGGCGGCCCAGTGGGCGGCCAGCCGCCCCGAGAAGCCGAAGTCGCCGCCGATCGGCTGGCGCAACCGCCGTCCGTACATGGCGGCGGTCAGCGGGAAGGCGATCGAGTTGGTGATGGTGCCGTCCAGCTTGTGGCGGGCGTACAGCGGCGTCACCAGGTCCTGGCCGTGCTCCAGCACGGGCCCGATCAGCCGGTCGATCCAGGCCGGGCTGACCGAGCGCAGGTCGGCGTCCAGCACCGCGCAGCCCCGGGCGCCGACGGCGGTGGCCAGCTCGAAGATGGCCCGGAAGGCCGAGCCCTTGCCGGACATGCCGACGTAGGTCATGGCCAGCCGGTCGGGGCGGTCGACCTTGGGGTCGAGCAGCAGCAGCTCCTCGTCCCCCTCAGTGGTCGCGGCCATGGCCGCGGACACCGTCCCGTCGGTCGAGGCGCCGTCGGAGATGGCCATCAGGCAGCGGCGGTCGGGGAAGTGCTTGCGCAGCCCGGCCTCGACGGCCCGGACGACGTGGCCGATGGTCCGGGCGTTCTGGAACGACGGGATGCCGACCAGGACGTCGACGGGACGGTCGCCGTCGAGCATGGCGGCGGCGTCATCGCTGAGCACGCCGTGCGACAGGCGCTCCAAGGGTGGTCCCCCCCTCTCGATGGACGTGGTCCACCGGACTCTACTCCGGGGGGCTACCGCCTTCGGCTGCATGAGCCCCCGGCCCCGCCATCACGACGAGGAGGAGGAGAC
>Ga0307302_10000625_pt1 | contig 15603 bp, 12 predicted proteins | sample ER_DNA_183_FD_194490 | JGI IMG/M metagenome (GOLD analysis project Ga0307302, IMG submission 194490) | Bulk soil microbial communities from the East River watershed near Crested Butte, Colorado, United States - ER_DNA_183 | ecosystem: Environmental > Terrestrial > Soil > Floodplain | place...
CTGCCGCCATGACCACTCTTCCCAAAATCCAGGTGAAAGACCAGTGTTCGGCGCAGGCCTGCCCGCTTCCGAACATGTTGTCTTGATCGACGCCGGGATCGGTAAAAATCAAGTAGACCGTGTTGGCGTCCCACGTCAGTGCACCACTCGAGAAACCGGCCAGAATCTTTGACTGTAGCGCGGATAGGGAGACATTGGAGCCACTGGCGGGCACACCGCTGTTGGATGCCCAGTACTGAGTGTACGTGACACTGTTTTGGACGTGGGTATTGCTGCCGTTGTAGTAGGTCGTGTTGATGCCGTAATACTGTGACCCCCCCACGTGATTCAAAAAGAAGCCGACCAGGGACCCATCATTGGCACCGGGCCCTGTGGTTCCGGCTGCGGGACCACCGGTGTAGATCGTTCCGGCAGACCAATAGATCGCCGCGACCTTCTGTGCGAGAATGACAGGGCCGCCGTGATAGGTAATCGTCGGCGATCCGAGAAACTCCGCGGATGGCATCGGGCCAGCACGGGGCTGCAGGTCCGGCTGCTGAGAGCGTTGCGGCATCCGATGCAATCGTATCTCCTGCGCCTCTGATGATGGGGGCGAAACCGGCGACTCCGTCGGTGTAGGGGACTCGGTGCATGCCGCTACACCAACCAGCGCAAGAATGCTCCAGCCAACTCGCTTCATTGTGCCTCCTGGTCTTGGGCCACGCTTGGTGAACACGAGTAAGGCTAGAGCTGACGCGCAGCCATAGGAGAGTCCAAAACAGCAGGGGGGAGTCCAAAACTTGAAGCGAATGACCCGACGATGTGATTCGTGCCAGTGACTTCAGGCCGATTGACGCAAGGCGCGCTTGATCATCGATGAGTGCCGTGCAGCGCGGCGCGCATGCCGCCGCATGTTCGACGGATCGCCGAATCCGGCGAGCGCGCGTGCCGTGCGGATCGGGAAACGCTCGGTCGCGACCAGCTCACTGTACGCCAGGAGCCGCACGCAAATAATGAAGTGCTCGACGCGCGTGAACCCCAGCTGAGCACACTGATGCCGCAACGCGCCCAGCGTCATGCGGGACCGCACCGCAAGATCACGCGGTCGACGAATCGACCAGGGATTGCGGCACAGAGCCTCGACGAGCGGCTTCAGCGGATCCAGCGCCGGCTCGGCGTCGAGAACGAGCTCGGCGATCCGATCGCCACCGGGTCCCTGGATCAAGCGGAGCAATTCGTCACGCCAGCTCGCGGTGAGGACCTGAACTCCCGGGTGAGACGCGAAATCGAGCCAGTGCGGGTTGATCGGCGCGTTCCCCGGAAGGAGGCAGAAGGTCGCGGAGCCGACCAGTGGTTGTAGCCGACGCGGCTCGATCGCTGCGAGAGGGTTTGTCAGATCGACGACGATAACGTCCCACGGCCGCACTTCCTGTGCGGGTGGCGCGGCAGCCCAATGTCGCGCATTGACCTTCGATGTGAGGGCGCGGCACATCGTGGCGCATGCGCTGTCGACTGAACCGAGCAAATGTACGGTGGCTGAATGCATAGGACGACGTACACTGTACCCCGGACGTCTGAGCGCAGGGTCCCTTGAGTTGTGACCTTTAGCGCGACCGGTGTCCACGTGATCGCGGCCACGAAGACCGCGGCTACACGTTAGCTTTTTCAACGCATGGCGCGCCCCTCTCCTCACGATCACATCACCGACGTCCACATCCACATCCAGCCGTGGCGCCAGCTCAAGCCCAAAGTCCAGGAGGCGATGCAGAAGGGCAAAGAGGATCATTGGCAGCTGTTGATCTCCGTGATGGACGATCCGCAGGCGCTGCTCGAGGTGATGGACAAGTCCGGTGTCTGGCGCGTCGGCCTCGTCAACTATCCCAGCCCCGACATCATGGGATTCGACGATTCGACGAACACCTTCGCCGCGAAGTACGCGCAAGCGAACCCCGAGCGGCTGATTCCGTACGGCGGTGTCCATGCCCGCTTCACGCGCGACCCCGCCGGTGACGTCGATCGCTTGATCGATTTGGGGATCCGGCTGCTCAAGGTGCATCCGCCGCACCAGGCCTTCCCCGCCAATGCCTACACCGACGGGCTCACGGCGCTCGGCAAGATTTACCGGCGGTGCGAAGAGCGCGGCCTCCCGGTTATGATCCACACCGGCACGTCGATCTTTCCGGGCGCGCGCTCGAAGTACGGCAACCCGATGGAGCTGGACGACGTCGCGATCGATTTTCCCGATTTGCCGCTGGTCATGGCACACGGCGGGCGGCCGCTCTACATGGAGGAGGCGTTCTTCATCCTGCGACGTCATAGGAAAGTCAGGCTCGACGTCTCGGGCATTCCGCCCTCCAAGCTGCTGGAGTACTTTCCCCGCCTGACGGAGATCGTGGACCGTGTGCTGTGGGGCACCGACTGGCCCAGTCCGGGCGTGAAAGACCTTCGGCAAAACATCGATCAATTTCTGACCCTGCCGCTCACGAACGAGCAGCAACGGGCTATCCTCGAAACCAACGCGCTTGCGCTTTTCCCCGCGGAGTCCTGAACCCATGCGCCGACTGTTTGTGCTGCTGTTGCTCATCCCTGGAGTACTCTCCGCGCAGGCCGGCCGCATCGCGTTCGAGCAGTTCACGCTGCCGAACGGCCTGCGCGTCATCTATTCCGAAGACCACTCCACACCGGTCGTTTCGGTGGACGTGTGGTACGAGGTCGGCTCGCGCAACGAGCGCCCCGGCCGCTCGGGGTTCGCGCACCTCTTCGAGCACATGATGTTTCAGGGGTCGGCGCACATCAAAAAGGCCGAACACAACAAGCTGATCGAGCGGGCCGGCGGCGATTTCAACGGCTCGACCGCAGAGGATCGCACCAACTACTGGGAGACGGTGCCGTCGAATCGCCTCAACCTGGCGCTGTGGGCGGAAGCGGACCGGATGCGCTCGCTCGCGATCACGGAAGAGAATTTCGAGAATCAGCGCCAGGCGGTGAAGGAAGAACGCCGGCTCCGCGTGGACAATCAGCCCTATCAGGCCGCCTTTACCGACGGCCTCGTGTGGCCGTTCGACAGCACGAGCTGCTTCCCGTACGCGCACACCGTCATCGGCTCGCTGGCCGATCTGGACGCGGCGAAGCTGCCGGATGTGCAGGCCTTTTTCGACACCTACTACTCGCCCAACAACGCGACGCTCGTGGTGGTGGGTGACTTCGTCCCGAGCGAGCTACGCGCTCTCGTCAATCAATACTTCGCCGGTGCGCCGAGTCACGCGGTGCCGGAAGCCCCGCGCTGTGACGCAAAAACCGCCGGCTCCGCGCCCAGGCGCCGCGAGGTGCACGACGCGCAAGCGAACCTGGACGCGCTGCTCCGGATCTACCGCATCCCCGAACATCGCCATGCCGATACGCCGGCGCTGGAGCTGCTCAACATCATCCTCGCCCAGGGCGAAAGCTCACGCCTCAACGTCGCCGTGGTGCGGCGCGACAAGGCGGCGGTGGCCGCGGGCGCGATTCTCAATCCGTTCGGCTCGCGCAACGGTCCCGGGATCTGGGTCGCGTACGGCATCGTGAATCAGGGCGTATCAGCCGACCGCATGGACACGCTGATCGGAGCGCAGCTCGACAGCATTCGCGTGAACGGGATCACTCCGGCCGAGCTCGAGAAGGCGAAGAACGCGCTGCGGGCGGGATTCATCGCAAACCGGGAGACGACGTTGGGCAAGGCTGAAGAGCTGCACCACTACCTCACGTTTCACAGCTCGATCGATGAGATCAACACCGATCTCGATCGGGTGCTCGCGGTCACGAGCGACGATGTGAAGCGCGTTGCCAACACGTATCTCGCTCCGGGCAATCTGACGCTGGTGATCGTCCGTGCGGGTGCGGCGCCGGCGTCGGGAGGTGGACGATGAAGGCGGTTTGGCGGATGGGCGGATGGGCGGTTGGAACGGCGATTGCGGTTCTTCAAACCGCCAATCCGCCCAACTGCCTAGCTGCCCAGGAGCCCTTCCCCTCCCGTGCACCCGCGCCCGCGCGGCTCCGGCCCGTGCGGTTTCCGCCGTTTCGCGACGTCGCGCTGCCGAACGGGATGACACTGCTGCTCGTCGAGAACCATGAGCAGCCGACCCTGTCGATCAGCCTGAGCTTTCGCGCCGGCACGGCGTACGATCCGGCCGGGAAAGAGGGGACTGCCGCGCTCGTCGCGGAGCTGCTGACCAAGGGCACGCCCACGCGGAACGCCGAGGAGATCGCGGCGGCGATCGAGGGCGTGGGAGGCAGCATCGCAGCGAGCGCGGGCGACGATTTCCTCACGGTCTCGACCGACGTGCTCAGCGATCATGCGGACCTCGCGTTCACGCTGCTGGGGGATGTGGCGCGGCGGGCGACGTTCTCCGATGAGGAGCTCGAGCTGGCGCGGACGCGGTTCCTCTCGTCGCTCGCGGTGGAGCTGTCCTCGGCAGGCAACGTGGCCGGGCGCGCGTTCCAGAAGGAGATCTACGGCAGGAATCCGTACGGCCGAAACACGAGCGCCGCGGCATACAGGGCGATCACCCGGAACGACGTCGCCGGCTTCGCGGGGCGTCGCATTCGTCCTGCCGGCTCGCTGCTGGTGATCTCCGGAGACATCACCCTGCCGCGGGCCCGGGAGCTCGCGACGCAGGCGTTCGGCACGTGGCGCGGTGCCGCGGCGCCGGCGGCGGCGTTCCCCGCCGCCCCGGCCAAGCGCCGCACCGATATTCTGCTCGTCAACCGTCCGGGCTCCGTGCAGTCGAACATCGTGATCGGCAATACCACGTTCCTGCCGACCGACACGATCTATTATCCGGCGCGCATCGCCACGCACGTGCTGGGCGGTGGGAGCGATTCGCGGTTGTTCATGATCCTGCGCGAGCAGAAGAGCTGGACCTACGGCTCCTACGCCGCACTGCGGCGCAGCCGCGGCCTCGGCTACTGGCAGGCGACGTTCGAGGGACGGACCGAGGTGACCGACAGCGCGCTCACGGAGCTGCTGCATCAGATCGACCGCGTTCGTACCGAGACGATCCCGGACAGCGAGCTGGTCGCGGCCAAGGGGTTCCTCGTCGGCTCATTCCCGCTCACGATCGAGACGCCGGCGCAGATCGCGCAGGTCGTCACGACCGCGCGGCTGCTCGGCCTCGCGCCCGATTACATCCAGCGCTACCGCGAGCGACTCACGGCGGTGAATGGCGCGCGGGCGCGCGTTGCAGCGCAGCGCGTCTTCAAGCGCGACGCGCTCACCATCGTCGTGGTCGGCGATGCCAAGGTCCTGTATGACAAGCTGAAGACGATCGCGCCCGTCCGGGTCGCCGACATTGAAGGCAACGCGATGGACGCTGCCCAGCTGAATCCGACGGGCGGACCAGTCGCGTTCGATCGTAGCCAGGTCGTGGCGCGCAGCGACAGCTTCCAGGCGTTGGTCCAGGGCAACGTTCTCGGCGGACAGACGGCGAAAGTCGTCACGGATGGTGACTCGATCGTCTATACCGAATCGACAGTGATTGGCTCGTTCGTCCAGCAGCAGTCGACGGTCGTGCTGAACAGCGACCTGTCAATGCGTCGCACCGATCAGACCGGCGCGGTACAGGGTCAGCACACGGAGATCCATCTCGCATACGCGGGCGGGCGCGTGAAAGGCACGAGCCAGACGCCGCAGTCCTCCGGTCCGAAGACGATCGCGGTCGATACGACGGTGCCCGCAGGTACGATCGACGACAACGCGCTCGCCGTCCTGTTGCCCGCCTTGCCGCTCGAGCAAGGCAAGACGTTCAACCTGAACGTGTTCTCGTCCGGCGAAGGCGCCACCAAGGTCGTCAGCGTGAAAGTCGCCGCGATCGAGAACGTGGTCGTGCCGGCCGGGACGTTCCCGGCCTACCGGCTCGAGTTGTCGGGGATGCAGTTGCCGATCGTGATGCACGTAACCCAGCAAGCGCCGCGGCGGCTCGTGCGTGTCGCGCCGACGGGAGCGCCGCTGGTGTTCGAACTCGTGAAATAGGAGGAACCGATAATGCGGCGGTCGGGCGGTCAAACTGAAAAAGCGGCGGTCAAACTGACAAGGCGGCGGTCGGCTGCACTGGTGCTCGCGATCCTCCTCGCCGCGGGCTGCGCTTCCGCAGGGGCGCGGCCGGCCCAAGTGCCCGTGCCAGGAGCAGCACCCGCCCAGGCGGATACTGCAGCCGGCATCGGACCACAGTACCCGTCAACGTATCAGCGCCATCCCAATCCTCCGGTCCTGATCCGCAACGCGACCATCATGACAGCGGCGGGACAAGAGATTCAAGGCGGCTCGATTCTGTTTAAAGACGGCCGCATCGTCTCGGTCGGCACGAACGTCCAGGCGCCGAGTGACGCCGTGGTTGTCGACGCCACCGGCAGATGGGTGACGCCCGGGGTGATCGACACACACTCGCACATCGGTGTGTATGCCGCTCCCGGCACATTTGCGGAGTCGGACGGCAACGAAGCGACGCGGCCGGTCACGGCCGAGGTCTGGGCGGAGCATTCGTTCTGGCCGCAGGATCCGCAGATCCCGCTCGCGATCGCGGGCGGCGTGACGACGATCCAGGCGCTGCCCGGTTCGGCGAATCTCATCGGCGGGCGCAGCGCGGTGCTGAAGCTCGTTCCCGCGCGGTCGGTGCAGGAGATGAAGTTCCCCGGCGCCCATTACGGGTTGAAGATGGCCTGTGGTGAGAATCCCAAGCGGGTGTACGGCCAGCGCGGCGGACCATCGACGCGCATGGGCAACATGGCCGGCTATCGCGAGGCGTTCATCGCGGCACAGGCGTATCGTCGCAAGTGGGACAAGTGGAGCAAGGATCACCAGGGTGATCCGCCGGACCGCAATCTTCGCAACGAATCTCTCGCCGAGGTGCTGCGCGGCAACATCTACGTGCAGAACCACTGCTACCGTGCGGACGAGATGATGCAGATGCTGGACCTCGCGCACGAGTTCGGCTTCAAGATCCGCTCGTTCCACCACGCGGTGGAGGCGTACAAGATCGCCGACGTGCTGGCGCGTGAGGGCACGGCGTCATCGATCTGGTCGGACTGGTGGGGCTTCAAGGAAGAGGCGATGGATGGGATCTACGAGAACGGGGCGTTGCTGCAGCAAGCGGGTGCCCGCGTCGTGATCCATTCCGACGATGCGTCGGGGATCCAGCGTCTCAATCAGGAAGCGGCCAAGGCGATGTACCACGGCCGCCGCGCGGGGATTCCCATTACGCGTGATCAGGCGGTGCGGTGGTTCACGGCAAACCCCGCCTGGGTGCTCGGCCTCGATTCACTCGTCGGCTCGCTCGAGCCCGGGAAAATGGCGGACGTCGTCATCTGGTCGGCCGATCCGCTCTCGGTGTATGCTCGTGCGCTGCAGGTCTACAACGATGGCTGGCTGGTCTACGACCGGAACGATCCGACGCATCAACCCAAGATGGACTTCACGCTGGGTCAGGGAGAGCATCCATGATCGCCTTTCTGCTGGCCCAGACGATCGCGATCACCGGTGGCACGGTGTATCCGGTCTCGGGACCGAAAATCGACAACGCGACTGTGCTGATTCGTGACGGCCGTATCGCCGCGGTCGGGACGAATGTCGCGGTGCCCGCGGGCGCGACGCGCATCGATGCCGCGGGAAAGTGGGTCACGCCGGGCTTCATCGACGGCGCCGGTCAGATGGGGCTGCGTGAAATCAGCGCGATCCAGAACACCAATGAAGCGACCCTGCGGGGCAACGATGTCGCGGCCGCGTTCAACGTGCTGGAAGGCATCAATCCGGCCTCCACACTGATCGCCGTGAACCGGATGGAAGGAATCACGTCGACGGTCGCGGTTCCCAACGGGAGTCTGATCTGGGGGCAGGCCGTGATGATCGACTTGGATGGCGAAACGATCGACGCGATGCGCGTGAAGTCGCCCGTCGCGATGGTCGCCGACCTGAGTGAGGGCGCCAAGGAGGCGGGCGGCGGCTCGCGCGCCGGTGTAGCGCAGCGGCTGCGGCGCGTGCTGAACGACGCCCGCGAATACGCGACGCGGCGCGCCGACTTTCGCCGGGCGCAGATCCAGCCGCTCTCCGCGAGTGCCGCGGACCTCGAGGCGCTACAGCCGGTGCTGCGGGGAGAGCTGCCGCTGCTGGTGGTGGCGAATCGCCGGAGCGACATCGAAACCGCGCTGCGCATCGGACGCGAATACAAGCTGCGGCTGATTCTCGCGGGAGTGGCCGAGGGATGGATGATTCCGGATCAGATCGCGGCCGCCGGCGTGCCGGTGCTCGTCGAGCCGATGGACAACATCCCAACGTTCGACGCCCTCGGCATTCGCTATGAAAACGCGCCGCTGCTCGCCAAGGGTGGCGTCAAGGTCGCATTAATGGAGACCGCGACGGAGAACACCCGTGATCTGCGTCAGCAAGCCGGCAACGCGGTCGCGAGCGGGATGACGTGGGACCAGGCGTTGCGTGCGGTGACTCTGACGCCGGCTGAGGTTTTTGGTGTCGCGGATCGATATGGGTCGCTAGATGCCGGGAAGGTCGCAAACGTCGTCGTCTGGAGTGGAGACCCGTTCGATTTTTCTACCGGTGTAGAACACGTATTCATCAGAGGTCGAGACATTCCCTTACGCAGTCGTCAGACCGAGCTCCTAGAGAGATACAAGACACTTCCACCGAAGTATTAGGGGCGGTAGGAGGCGGTAGGGGGCGGTAACAACCCTCTACCGTCTCCGCTTCCGTACCGCTTCGTAGAGCTTCCACGTCAGAAACCCAGCTCGTCGACGCAACTCGTCTAGCCGCTTGAATCGTTCATCGTCTAATAACTCGACTCTCTTGCAGAACCTCAGGATATACGATAGTTCGGACAACGATCCGATCGCGATGTTCAGGAAGCGGCAGAACTCGTTGGGCCCCGGTTTTGCCGAGCCCTCGGCTATGTTGACTGGTGCGGAGAATGCAGCACGGCGGGCTTGCGAGGTCAATCCGTACAGTTCGTACTTGGGAAATGATCGTGTCATTTCATAGACCTGTACCGCCAGCTCGTCACTGACCTTCCAGGCTTCGAAGCGCTCGTAGGGCATCATGTGGGCAAGAGTGTGCCAAGCGGATGGGAGAGCGTAACCAGAATTCGACTTGACGGAAACGAAAAAAGGCGGTGGGGTTTTCCCCTACCGCCTCCTACCGCCCCTTTACCGCCCCCTACTAGTTCTTCGCCGCCGCCGCTTTCACTGCAGCCGGATACACGCTCACCTGAAAGCGCTGCTTGTTCTTGTGCTCGAATTTCACGTGCCCGTCGATGGTCGTGAACAGCGTATCGTTCGAGGCGCGTCGTACGTTCTTCCCGGGATGGAACTTGGTGCCGCGCTGAATCACGATGATCGTGCCGGCCCGGACGAATTCCCCACCGAAGCGCTTCACGCCGAGGTATTTCGGATTGGAGTCGCGCCCGTTGCGCGAGGAGCCGACGCCCTTCTTATGAGCCATGCTATCCTCAGCCGACCTTCACGTCGGCGATCTTGATTTCGGTGAAATCTTGCCGGTGTCCGGCGTGGCGGCGATACCCGGTGCGGCGCGCGAACCGGAAAATCCGGACCTTCTTGTCCTTGCCGTGCCGCACGACTTCGGCGGTGACCTTGGCACCCTTGATGTGTGGCTTCCCGCTCTGCACTTCCTTCCCGTCGCTCGCGATCAGCACGTGGTCGAACGACACCTCGTCCCCCGGCTTCGCGTCGAGCAGCGGGACCTTGATGGTGACCCCCGGCTCGGCGCGGAACTGCCGTCCGCCGGTCGTGAAAATCGCGTATGACATAGGGGCCGGAACCTAAACAGGGACAATCGGTTGGTCAAGGTCGTGGATGTAGGGGCGCAGCATGCTGCGCCCCTACCCATCACGCCACCGCGTACTGCTCGGTCACGTCGCGGCCCGCCGGCCGAGCCATCATCCGAAATTCATCCAGCCGCATCATCGGGTCATCCCGGACCTCGAGCTCGAGGCCGGTTTGCTTCTCCAACTGACGCAGGAAGTTAGGCTCCTGCTCGACGAGGTAGAGCGCCACCTCGGGGTGCAGCCGCACGGAGAGCTGACGCTCTTTGTGGTCGGCACCGGCGCGCTTGAGAGACCGCTCCATCCGCCGGACGACGACTTCGGGGCGGAAGACACGGCCCGTGCCCGTGCACGTCGGGCATTCCGTCGTCATCGACTGCCACAGCGACGGGCGAACCCGCTGCCGGGTCATCTCGATCAGCCCCAACTCGGACACCGCAAAGGCGCGGGTACGCGCCCGGTCGCGGCCGAGGTGCATGCGCAACTCCTGAAGCACCTTGTCGCGGTTGGAGCGCGTCTCCATGTCGATGAAATCGACGACGATGATCCCGCCGATGTCGCGCAGCCGGAGCTGTCGCGCCACTTCGCGCGCCGCCTCGAGGTTCGTGCGCAGGATCGTGCTCTCGGGGTCCCGCTTGCCGGTGTAGCGCCCCGTGTTGACGTCGATCGAGATCAGCGCCTCGGTCGGCTGGATGATCAGGTAGCCGCCGGTCGGCAAGTCGACGCGCTGCTTGAAGAGGTTGCGGATCTCCGCCTCGACGTCGTATTCGTCGAAAAGCGGAGCCTCGGCGGTGTACAGCTTGACCCTGGGCAACAGCTCGGGGTCGATCTGCTTCAAGTACTGCTCGACTTCGTTGTACAGGAGCTTGGAGTCGACGAGAAGGAGGTCGACGTTGTCCGACAGCAGGTCGCGCACGATGCCCCGCGTCAAGCTCGTCTCGCGCTGCAGCAACGCCGGCGCTCGGCCCGACGCCTGCTTCCGCTTGATCTTCTTCCACAGCCCGAGGAGGTGCTCGATTTCCCGTTTGCAGCTCGCTTCGGTCAGGTCGTCGGCGACGGTGCGGATGATCCAGCCGCCAGAGTCGGCCGGGACGAGCTTCGTGACCATCTCGCGCAGCTTGGCGCGCTGATCGCGGGCTTCGATCTTGCGCGAGACGCCGACCTTGGAGGCGAAGGGCATGTAGACGAGGAACCGGCCGGCGAGCGAGACCTGCGCGGTGACGCGCGGGCCCTTGGTACCGATGGCTTCTTTGATGACCTGGACGAGCTTGGTCTGACCGCGCTTCAGCTCGTCGGCGATGTTGGGCGCCTGGCGGCGCCTGGAGCGACCGCGCTGATTCGCAACCACCTGCGCGCCGCCCTTCCCTTCGCCTCGCCCATTCCCCCCGCCGCCGTTCCCATTGCCGTTGCCGTTCTCTTCATCGGCGTCGTCGGGCTCACGGTCTTCGGGGTCTTCGTCTTCTTCCGCCTCGATTAGGTCGGAGGCGTGGAGAAAGGCGCTCTTTTCGGCGCCGATGTCGACGAACGCTGCCTGAATGCCGGGCAGGACCGCTTCGACCTTGCCGACATAGATGTCGCCGACGGAACGGTGGGAGTCGGGACGATCGACCAGGAGTTCAACAAGGCGGTCGTCCTCGAGAATGGCCACGCGGGTCTCCCGCGGGCTTCCAGAGATCAGTATTTCGCGCTTCAAAGCAGTGACCCTCGCGCCCCGGCGGGAAACATCCGCGTCCCGGGAGCCTGTGGTTTTCCCAGCAATAGTCCAACTCGCCCGGCCGATGTGGCGTGGGCAGTGAGATGATTCGATTGGAAAGGCGGCTGAGAGACGCCAAAGCCCAATGCATGGAGGTAAACGTAAGACGAGCGATAGGTTAGGTCAACATTAAGGGCGGTCGAAGGCGGACGAAGGCGGGAAAAAGGCCGTGGGCCCTCGCCCGCCTTCGACCGCCTAGTCTATCAGCCCACCCAGCAGTTGTCGCGCAATTACGACCCGCTGAATCTCGCTCGTGCCTTCCCCGATCTCGCAGATCTTGGCGTCCCGCATCATCCGCTCGACCGGGTACTCGGTCGTGTAGCCGTAGCCCCCGTGGAGCTGGACCGCTTTGGTGGTGGCTCGCATGCAGAGCTCGGAGGCGTAGAGCTTCGCCATCGCCGCCTCCTTCTTGAACGGATGGCCCTGCTGTTTGAGCCAGGCGGCGTGATAGACGAGCTGCGTGGCGGCTTCGATCTCGGTGGCCATGTCGGCGAGGGCGAAGTGGACCCCCTGGAAGCTTGCGATGGGCCGGCCGAACTGCTTCCGCGTGGAGGTATATGTGAGACACTCCTCGAGCGCGCCCTCTGCCAACCCGAGGGACAGGGCGGCGATGCCGATGCGGCCGCCGTCGAGCGTGTGCAAGAACTGCCGGAACCCGTTGTTGACCGGTCCGATGACATTCTCTTTCGGGACGACGGCGTCCTGGAAGATCAGCTCGCGCGTGTCCGAGGCCCTCCAGCCCAACTTGTCTTCCTTCTTCCCCGATACTACGCCGCGGCACTTAGCCAAATCAGCTGAATGTCCGATGCCGACGCGCTTCGTCTCGTCGAGATCACAGGTGTCCTTGGTAACGATAAAGGCCGTGATCCCATGCGTACGCTTGGCGGTCGGGTCGGTGCGCGCCGTGACGCAGAAGATTTCGCCCACGCCGGCGTGCGTGATGAAGATCTTCGAGCCGTTCAGGACGTAGTGGTCGCCGCGATCCACGGCGGTGGTCTTGGTGCCACCCGCGTCCGATCCGGCTCCCGGCTCGGTCAGCCCGAACCCGCCGAGGACCTTGCCGCTCGCGAGTAAGGGCACGAAGCGGCGCTTCTGCTCGTCGGTGCCGAAATCCATGATCGGCGACGTGCCGAGCGTGGTGTGTGCGCTGACGGTGATGGCGTGACTCGCATCGACTTTCGCGAGCTCGTGGATGACGGTGATGTACGACAGGTAGTCCATCCCCGACCCGCCCAGCTCCTCGGGCCATGGAATGCCAAACAGCCCGAGCTCCGCCATCTGCTTCACATTGTCCCACGGGAAGCGGCTGTCGAGATCGTATTGGCGAGCGCTGGGCCTGACGACCTTCTTGGCGAAGTCTCGGACCATCTCGCGGACCTGGAGATGGTGGTCGGAGAAGTAGAGGCTGTCGTGCATGTAGAAATATAGGGCGGCAATGGCGGCAAAGGCGGCAACGGTCAGCGCTCGCCGAAATATTCGAGGATTAGTTCACGATGGTTCTGGCGCGCTTCCACATAGCGACGCATCGGTGGTGAAACGTTTCCCCATGAAAGGTCTTGGGGACGCCATAGAACGACGCATTCGGAAACTTTGCCGTCTCTGCCGCCCCTGCCGGCCTCTTGGTAGTAGGCCTCGAGCGTCGGCGGTGGCCCCCAATGGAGGACCTGCCGGACGTCCGGCTTGTCGATTCCCATACCGAACGCGCTCGTCGCCACGATGACGCGCACCTGATCGGCGAGAAACGCCCGCAGCACGCGCCGCCGGATACTCGCGGTGAGACCGGCGTGATAGGGGGCCGCGCGCACGCTCGAGCGGAGCAACGCGCGGGTGACCAGCTCCGTCAGCCGGCGTGTCGGTGCGTAAATCAGGGACGCACCGGCGGCGTCGCGCACGCGCGGCCGGATCACGCCGAACCGCTCGCGATCGTCGCGCACCCGGCGAACGCTGAACTGAAGATTGGGGCGATCGAACGAGGTGACGACGACCTCCGCATCGGTCATCCGCAGCACGCGCAGGATGTCGGCGCGGACGGCCGGAGTCGCGCTTCCGGTAAGGGCAATCGTCGGCGGGCGTCCGAGCAGCGAGCGGAACACGCCGAGGCGGCGATAGACGGGACGGAATTCATTGCCCCATTCCGTGATGCAGTGCGCCTCGTCGATCGCCAGGAGCGCGACGCGCGTCCCCGCGGCCGCCAGCCGCTGCGTCAGCGATCCCAAACGCTCGGGGGCGCAGTACAGCAGCGCGAGTCGGCCGGCGGTGGCTGCGTCGAGGATGACCCGTCGCTGGTCCTGATCGAGCTGGCTGGTGACGTAGGCCGCCGCGATGCCGCGACGCCGCAACGCGCCGACCTGATCCTGCATGAGTGAGATGAGGGGGGAGACGACGATCGTCAGGCCGGCACCGAGCAGCGCCGGCACTTGATAGCACAGCGACTTGCCGGCGCCGGTGGGCAGCACTGCGAGCACATCGCGTCCCGCGAGCAGCGGGCCGAGCACCTTGAGCTGATGCACGCGGAAGCGAGCGTGGCCAAACCGTTCCCTGAGGATTGTGCGCGCAGCGTCGAGTCCCACGATGCACGTCGGCATGTCTCACGAAACAGCGATCGCGCGCGCTCCCCCCTACCCCAAACACGCGACACGGGGCACGTTTACGCCTCATGCCTCCCTTACTCTTAACGGCGCTCATGCTCGTACAAACCGTCACATATCCTGCGACCCGCAAGGGCGACGTCATCGACGACTATCACGGCACCAAGGTCGCCGACCCCTACCGCTGGCTCGAGGATGTGGACTCGCCAGAGACCCACGGCTGGGTCGAGGCGGAGAATCGAGTCACCTTCGCCTATCTGGAGCAGATTCCCGAGCGCGAGCGGATCCGCCGGCGCCTCACCGAGCTGTGGGACTATCCGAAGTACGGCGCTCCGTTCAAGAAGGGGGGTCGCTATTTCTTCTTCAAGAACTCGGGATTGCAGAACCAGTCGGTGCTGTACACGCAGAGCGCGCTGACGGCTGAGCCGGCGGTCCTGCTCGATCCCAACACCCTGTCGTCCGACGGGACGGTGGCGCTCTCCATCCTCGCGTTCGCCGAGGACGGCCGGACGATGGTGTACGGAACGTCGGGCAGCGGCTCCGACTGGCAGGAATTCCGCGTGCGTGACGTCGCCACGAAGCAGGATCGTACCGAACATCTCAAATGGATCAAGTTCTCGAGTGCGGCGTGGACCCATGACGGCGCGGGCTTTTTCTACAGTCGCTATCCCGAGCCGGCCGCCGGCACGGATCCGCTGCTCGAAGTCAATCACAACCAGAAGGTTTATTTCCACAGACTCGGCACCGACCAGTCCGCCGACCGGTTGATCTACGAGCGGCCCGATCATCCCGACTGGGGCTTCGGCGTCGAAGTGAGCGCAGACGGCCGCTACGCGGTCTACACGGTCTGGCTCGGCACCGACCGGCGCAATCGCATCTACTACCAAAACCTGGGCGATCCCAAGCACCCGCGGCTCGACGCCCCCGTCGTCCGTCTGCTCGACGGTTTCGATGCCTCGTACGGATTCGTGGGAAATACCGGCCCGGTGTTCTACTTCCAAACGGACAACGGAGCGCCGCGCGGGCGCATCATCGCCGTGGACACGCGGCACCCCGAGCCGGCGGCCTGGCGCGAGGTCGTCCCGCAGGCGCCGGACGTGATCGAAGGCTCGCAGATCGTGCATAACACGTTCGTGATACGCTATCTCCACGACGCGTACTCGCAGCTGCGTCTGTTCGCGCTGGACGGCAAGCCGGCGGGAAACGTGCCGCTCCCGACGCTGGGCTCGATCGTGCAGGTGACCGGCGAGCCGCATGACACGGAGATGTTCTACGCCTTCACGTCGTTCCTGTATCCCACGACGATCTTCCGCCACGACTTCACGACCGGCGTGTCGACGATCTTCAAGGCGCCCGAGATCGCATTCGATCCCTCGAAATACGAAACAGTGCAGGTGTTTTACCACACGAAGGACAGGACGCGCGTCCCGCTGTTCCTGACCAACAAGCAGGGGCTGAAGCAGGA
>Ga0307302_10000628_pt1 | contig 15572 bp, 18 predicted proteins | sample ER_DNA_183_FD_194490 | JGI IMG/M metagenome (GOLD analysis project Ga0307302, IMG submission 194490) | Bulk soil microbial communities from the East River watershed near Crested Butte, Colorado, United States - ER_DNA_183 | ecosystem: Environmental > Terrestrial > Soil > Floodplain | place...
CCAGCCGGCGGCATCGATATCGAAGAAGTCGCGGCCAAGACGCCCGAGAAAATTCATCGCCTGGCCGTGGACCCACGCTACGGCCTGCTCCCGCATCAAGCGCTCGCGCTCGGCTTTGCGCTGTACAACGACGTGCAGCAGGCGCGCGCCGCGGCGGACATCATGCAGAAGCTGTACGGCGTGGTCTACGCGGTGGGTGCGTCCCTCGCGGAGATCAATCCCCTCGTGACGACTCCCGATGGAACCGTCCAGGCGCTCGACGCCAAGATCGCCATCGACGACAACGAGCTCGAGCGCCGGCCGGAAATCGCGGCCCTGCGGGACGAGTCGTCGGAAGCGCCGGAAGAGGTGGCGGCGCGGGAGGCCGGTCTCACGTTCATCAAGCTCGATGGCGACGTCGGATGCTGCGTCAACGGCGCCGGCCTCGCGATGGCGACGATGGATCTCGTGAAGTATTACGGGGGCCAGCCGGCGAATTTTCTCGACATCGGCGGCAGCTCGAATCCCCAGAAAGTCGTCGCGGCGCTGCGGATCATGACGTCCGATCCGCGCGTGAAGGTCATCCTCTTCAACATCTTTGGTGGCATCACCCGCGGCGATGACGTCGCCAACGGCATCGTGCAGGCCACGAAGGAGTTTCCGCTCAAGGTGCCGATCGTGATCCGGCTGACCGGCACGAACGAGAAGGAAGGGATCGCGATTCTCGAGCGCGCGGGATTCAAGGCGCTTGCCGACATGGACGAAGCAGTGAAGCAGGCGGTGGCATGAGCATCTTCATCGATCAATCCACCCGCCTCGTCGTGCAGGGCATCACGGGCCGCGACGGATCGTTCCATGCCAAGCAGATGATCGAGTACGGCACCAAGGTCGTGGCCGGTGTGACGCCGGGAAAAGGCGGCCAGCGGTTCGAAAACGCCGTCCCCGTATTCAATACGGTCGCCGAAGCCGTCCACGAAACGCAGGCGAATACGTCGGTCATCTACGTTCCCGCCGCGGTCGCCGCCTCTGCCATCTTCGAAGCCGCCGATTCCGGCATCGAGCTGATCATCTGCATCACCGAAGGGATTCCCGTGCTGGACATGACGCGCGTGCTGCCGTTCGTCCATGAGCGGGGTGCGCGCCTGATCGGGCCGAATTGTCCCGGCCTGATCTCGCCCGGCAAGAGCAAGGTGGGAATCATCCCCGGCAACATCTGCAAGCCCGGAAAGATCGGCGTCGTGTCGCGCAGCGGCACGCTCACCTACGAAATCATCCACCAACTCTCGACACACGGGATGGGACAGTCGACGTGCGTCGGCATCGGCGGTGATCCCCTGATCGGCACGAACTTCATCCACTGTCTTGCGGCCTTCGCCGCCGACGCCGAAACCGCCGCCATCGTGATGATCGGTGAGATCGGCGGTACCGATGAGCAACAGGCCGCTGCATTCGTGAAGGAGAAGGTCAAGAAGCCGGTCGTCGGATTCATTGCCGGCCAGACTGCGCCCCCTGGACGTCGGATGGGACACGCCGGGGCGATCATTTCGGGGTCATCAGGAACCGCCGCCGACAAGATGGCCGCGTTGGCAAAAGCAGGGATCAGCGTCATGAAGCGTCCAGCTGATGTCGTACCGTTACTGAAGGAGCGATTGTGAGCGCCGGATACCCAATAGCCAATAGCCAATAGCCATGTTGACTTTAGCGATCATCAAACCCGACGCCGTCGCGGCACGCCATACAGGCAAAATCATCGCCCATCTCGAGGCCGAGGGCTTTCAGATTCGCGACGCCCAGATGGTGCAGCTGACTGAATCTCGAGCCGAGTCGTTCTACGAGGTCCACCGCGAGCGCCCCTTCTTCCGGCCGCTGGTCACGTTCATGACGTCCGGACCGGCGCTGGCCTTGGCACTCGAACGGGACGACGCGGTCACACACCTGCGGAAGGTCATCGGGGCGACCGATCCTGCGCAGGCCGAGGCGGGAACGATCCGCCGTCTCTACGCCCAGTCGAAGGAACGCAACGCCATTCATGCGTCCGATTCGCCCGAAAACGCCGCACGCGAAGTCCAGTTTTTCTTCCCGGCGCGGGGTAAGCGCTGACGCCGTTGACGCAAGTGCCACAACGGTTTAGCTTCGCTCACCATGTTGCGAGTCGATTTGCGGGAGTTGACCCGTGGTGGGGGGGCCGTAGAGACCCAGGGCGAGGCAAAGCAGGACGATCCGGCGCTGGAAGGCGTGGATATCTGCCTGCGAGAGCCAGTCAGGGTGACGGGGCGGTTGCAATTCATCGGTGAGGGGCGCTTTTACTGGCAGGGAACAGCACGCACCGTCGTGCAGGGCGAGTGCCGGCGCTGTCTGACCCCGGTGGCGACAGCGTTGCAATTGGAAATCGGAGCGCTGTTTACCCAGGACCCGGAAGCACTCGACGACCCGGATTCCTATCCCGTGGCGCCCGAGGCGACGGAAATCGACGTGACAACCGCCGTGCGCGAGGAGTTGCTGCTCGCCGCGCCGCGGTTCGTCGAATGCCGTGAGGATTGCAAGGGCATTTGCCCGCAGTGCGGAACGGATTTGAACGCCGGTCCCTGCGGGTGTCCACCCGCAGCCGACGCCCGCTGGCAGCCATTGAAGGCGCTGAAGGATATGCTCCGCTCTAACTAAAGGACGATCGTAATGGCCGTACCCAAGCGCAGAACCTCCAAGCGCAAGAAGCGCGCACGCCGCACCCACTACAAGGCGGTGCGTCCGACGCTGCAGCCCTGCCCGCGCTGCGGCGACATGAAACAGCCCCATCGCGTTTGCCCGACGTGCGGCTATTACAACGGCGAACAGCGAGTCACCGTCGAGGACTGATGATCCGCATCGCGTTGGACGCGATGGGAAGTGACAGCGCCCCTCAAGTAGAAGTGGAGGGCGTGGCGCAGGCGCTCCAAGAACTGCCCGCCGATTTCCAAATCCAGCTCGTCGGACGCAAGGCGGACATCGAGGCCGCGCTGGGCCGCGTCCTCCCCCCCGGGGTGGATCGCGCCCGCATCGAAATCGTCGATGCGCCGGAAGTTGTGGGCATGGGCGACAAGCCGCTGGCGGCGATCCGCGGCAAGCCGCGCTCGTCGATCGCCGTCGGGCTCGGATTGCAGCAACAGGACAAGTCGGACGCTTTCATCTCGGCGGGGAACACCGGGGCGGTGCTGGCCGCGGCCACCCTGCTGCTGCGCCTGCATCCCGGCGTCCAGCGCGCCGCGATTGGGGCGTTGTTTCCCAGCGCGGGCGAGCCGGTACTCGTGGTCGACGGCGGCGCCAACGTGGACTGCGACGCCCGCGAGCTTGTGGGGTTCGCGCATCTCGGCTCCGTCTACGCGCGCGACGTGCTCGGCCGCACGAATCCCACCGTCAGCTTGCTGAACATCGGTGAGGAAGACGAGAAGGGAAACGCCGTCGTCAAAGAGGCACACCAGCTCCTCAAGCAGACCCCCGGGATCCACTACATCGGCAACATCGAAGGCCGCGACATCCCCGTCGGCGAAGCCCGCGGGCAGCGCCTGGACGTCGTAACCTGTGACGGCTTTGTCGGCAACGTCGTGCTCAAGTTCTACGAATCGGCGGGACGCGTCTTCGTTTCGCTCATCAAGCGCGAGGCGCCGGATGTGCTGCAGCGTCCCGAGATGGGGAACGTTCTGAAGGTGCTCGATTACGCCACCTACGGCGGCGCACCGCTGCTGGGCGTCCAGGGCGTCGTGATCATCTGCCATGGTGCGTCGCCCGCCAAGGCGATCAAGAACGCGATCCGCGTCGCGGTCCAGGCGGTGCAGAGCCATCTCTCCGACGACATCGCCGCCGAGTTCTCCGAGGGAAAGGTGCCCGCGTGAAGCGGCCGTTCGCCGAGCTGTGGGGGACCGGCAGCTACGCGCCCCCGCGCGTCATGACGAACGACGAGTTCTCGAAAATCCTCGATACCTCGGACCAGTGGATTCAGGAGCGCACGGGCATCCGCGAGCGGCGCGTGTCGAGCAAGGATGAGACCAACGCCTGCATGGGCAAGGCTGCGGCCCTCCAAGTTCTGGAAGAAACCGGACTCACGCCCCTCGATATCGACGCCATCGTGTATGCGACGGCGTCACCCGACCGGCTCCTGCCCTCGCAGGCCTGCGATCTCCAGGCGATTCTGGGCGCCAAGAACGCCGCCGCATTCGACGTCGGTGCCGCGTGTTCCGGGTTCGTCTTTGCGCTCAGCACGGCCGAAGGGATGATCGCGGCGGAGCAGGCGGAGCACGTGCTGGTGATCGCCTCCGAAAAGCTCACCAGCATCATGGACTGGACCGACCGGACGACGGCGGTCCTGTTCGGCGACGGCGCGGGCGCGACGATCGTCCGCAAAAGCACGAATGGCCGCGGGATCCTGTCGGTATATCTCAAGACGGATGGCACGCTCGCCGAGCTGTTGTACCGGCCCGGCGGCGGCGCGACGCATCCGCCGAGCGCAGAGCTCCTCACGGATCACAGCTACTACATCAAAATGGCGGGCCGCGAGGTCTTCAAAGCGGCCGTCCTCTCGATGGCGGACGCCTGCGACCACGCACTGGAGCGCGCCGGCATGTCCGCTGGTGATCTCGATCTGCTGATCCCGCATCAGGCCAACATCCGCATCATCGAAGCCACCGCCAAGCACGCCGGCGTACCCATGGACAAGGTCTACGTCAACGTGGACCGATTCGGCAACACGTCGGCGGCATCCATCGCGATCGCGCTCGACGAAGCCGTCAACACCGGCCGCTTGAAGCCGGGCATGGTCGTGATGCTGTGCGCGTTCGGGGCCGGCTTCACATGGGGCAGCATGGTCGTGCGGTGGTAGGGGCGCAGCATGCTGCGCCCACCATCTGGTTGTGTCCGGGGCAGGGCGCGCAAAAAGTCGGCATGGGCAAAGATCTGGCGGAGCGGTTTCCCGCGGCGCGCGACGTCTTCGGCGCAGTCGACGAAGCACTCGGCGCCGCGCTGTCGCGCATCATGTTCGAAGGCCCCGACGAAGAATTGACCGCGACCCGGAACACGCAACCCGCGATTCTCGCGCACAGCGCCGCGGTGTTCGCCGTCGTCGGGGAAAAAATCGAGGGTGCGGTTGCCGCGGCCGGGCATTCGCTCGGGGAGTACTCGGCGTATGTCACGGCGACCGCCCTCACCGCGCCCGAAGCGGCAAAGCTGGTCCGGAAGCGCGGTGAGCTGATGCAGAAGGCGGGCGAGGAGCGGCCGGGCACGATGGCCGCCGTCCTCGGCCTCGCGACCAAGGAAGTCGAGGCGGCGTGCCAGGAGGCGTCGCAGCAGGCGAGCCTGGCAGTGGCCGCGAACATCAACGCCCCCGATCAGACGGTGATCTCGGGCGATCCCGCGGCCGTGACCCGCGCGGGTGAGGCGTGCAAGAAACGGGGCGCAAAGCGCGTCATCCCCCTCAAGGTGAGCGGCGCGTTTCACTCCCCGTTGATGGGCCCCGCGAAGACCCATCTCCAGCTCGCACTCGAGAAGGCCCCGTTCGCGGATCCCGCCTTCCCCGTGGTCGCCAACGCGACCGCGGAAGCGGTGAAGGATGCCGGCCGGGCGCGGCGCCTTCTGTCGGACCAACTCACGGCGGCCGTCCGCTGGGTAGAATGCATGCAGCAAGCGGCGCGTCTCGGTGGTGAAGGCGCGCGTTTCGTGGAAATAGGCCCGGGCGCCGTGCTCGCGGGCCTCTTGAGGCGCATCGTCCCTGAGGCGAACGTGGTGAGTCTTGGAACTGCGGATGAGGTGACCAAGTTCATGGAAGCAGCGTGACTATGACGCGACGGGCCGAAATAGACCCCGCGGTGCAGGGCGGAAACCGGATGCAGCTCGATCTGACGGGGAAGGTGGCACTCGTCACCGGCGGCACGCGCGGGATCGGACACGACATCTGCCGCGCCTTCATCGACGCGGGAGCGAAAGTCGCGCTGTGTTCCCGCGACGGCGCAGCGGCGGAGCAAACCGCCAGCGCCTTTGGCGACGGGACGCGAGGCTACGCCTGCGACGTCGGCGTGAGCAACCAGGTAGAAGCGTTCGCCAAGGCGGTCGAGAAGGATTTCGGCCAGATCGACGTCCTGGTCAACAATGCCGGCTTTACCAAGGACACGCTGCTCTTTCTGATGACTGAAGCGGATTGGGATGCGGTCGTAGATACGAACATGAAGGGGACGTTCCTGATGACCAAGTACGCGGCGCGCGGCATGATCAAGCGACGCTGGGGTCGCGTCATCAACATCACGAGCGTCGTAGGGTTGAACGGCAACAAGGGGCAGTCCAACTACTCCGCCTCCAAGGCGGGCATTGTCGGCTTCACCAAGTCGATCGCGAAGGAGCTAGCCTCTCGGAACGTGCTGGTGAATGCCGTCGCTCCGGGCTTTGTCGAGACGGAGCTTACACAGAGCGTTACTCCAGAAGCCCGGAAGTACTTCCTGGACAACATTCCGCTGGGACGGCTGGGGCAAAGCTCCGAAATTGCCGCCGCCGTCCTCTTTCTCGCCTCCGACTTAGCCAGCTACATTACGGGTCAGGTTCTGGTCGTCGACGGCGGGATGGTGATGTGAGCTCTCTTACCTTCGCTGAGGGTTACCCATGGCAATGGACATGAAGCAGCTCGAAGAGAAGGTCAAAGACATTATCGTCGAAGAGCTTGGAGTCGAGCGGGACAAGCTCACCAACGACGCGAGCTTCATGGAAGACCTCGGGGCCGACAGCCTCGACACGGTCGAGCTGGTCATGGCCTTCGAGAAGGAGTTCGACATCGACATCCCGGACGAGGAGGCGGAGAAGCTGCGCACCGTCGGGGCCGCGATGAGCTATCTCCACGACAAGATGGGGAAAGGCAAGTAGTGACTCGCCGGGTGGCGGTCACGGGCATGGGGCTCGTGACGCCGGTTGGAAACGACGTCGCGAGCACCTGGGCCGCCCTCGTCGCTGGACAGTCGGGGGCGGGCCCGATCACCCGGTTCGATTCCGCCCTGCTGCCCGTGCACTTTGCCTGCGAAGTGAAGGGCTATGACTCCCTGCAGTACATGGATAAGAAGGAAGCGCGCCGCTACGACCTGTTCTCGCAGTTCGCGATGGGCGCGGCGGTCCAGGCGGTGCGCGACGCCTGCCTCGAAAAAAGCCCGCTCGATCCCAAGCGCATCGGCGTGATCATCGGCAGCGGGACCGGTGGGATCGCGACGTTCGAAGAGAACATGCGCACCTTCATCGAGAAGGGCCCGAGCCGCGTGTCGCCCTTCTTCGTGCCGATGTTCATGGCGAACGTCGCGTCGGCGATCGTCTCGATGCGGTTCGGCTTCCAGGGCCCCTGCTATTGCACCGTCTCCGCGTGCGCGTCGTCCGGCCATGCCGTCGGCGACGCGTTCGACTTGATCCGCGAGAACAAGGCCGACGTGATGGTGGCGGGCGGATCGGAAGCCGCGATCACGCCGCTCGCGCTCGCCAGCTTCGCGAACATGAAGGCGTTGTCCGAGCGCAACGACGATCCCAAGACCGCGAGCCGGCCGTTCGACAAGGACCGCGACGGCTTCGTGATGGGAGACGGCGCCGCCGTCGTGATCCTCGAGGAGTGGGAGCGCGCCAAGGCGCGCGGGGCGACGATCGTCGCCGAAGTGGTGGGCTACGGGGCCACGGCCGACGCGCATCACATCACGGCGCCGGCACCGGACGGCTCGGGGGCGCAGGAGGCGATGCGGCTCGCCATGCAATCGGCCGGCATCCGCCCCGAGGAGGTCGGCTACATCAACGCCCACGGTACGTCGACACCGCACGGGGACGCGGCCGAGACGGCCGCCGTGAAGGCCGTGTTCGGCGATCAGGCCTGCAAGCTGATCTTCGGCTCGACCAAGTCGATGACCGGCCACTTGCTCGGCGCGGCCGGCGCGTTCGAGCTCGCGATCTGCGCACTCGCGCTGCGGGACGGCGTCATCCCGCCCACGATCAATCAGTTCAACGCCGATCCGGCCTGTGATCTGGATTCCGCGCCGAACCATGCGGTCAAGCGCCAGTTCGACGTCGCGCTGTCCAACTCGTTCGGGTTCGGGGGGCACAACGTGACGCTGGCGGTCCGGAGGGTGGCGTGAACCTCCGACCTATCGCCGACAAAGTCGAACGCGGCGAGCGGCTCACGCGCGAGGATGGCCTCGCGCTTTTTGCATCTGCCGACTTGTTGACGATCGGCCGGCTCGGCGATCTCGCCAACCGGCGGAAGAACGGCGACCGCGTCTACTTTGCAGCAAACCAACACATCAATCCGACGAACGTCTGCATCCTGCGCAACACCTGCGTCTTCTGTTCGTTCGCGCGGATGCCGAAGGAAGACGGCGCCTACACGCGAAGCCTGGAGGAGGTCTTCGCCGAAGCGGATGCGGCGCGGGATAATCCGACGCGCGAATTTCATATCGTCGGCGGCCTGCATCCCAAGCTCCGGCTCGAGTATTACGTGGACATGTTCCGCGGCCTGAAGGAACGCCATCCGCAGGTGATGATCAAAGCGCTCACCGCCGTCGAGGTAGCCCATCTCGCCAGAATCGAGGGCATGACCACTCGGGCCGTCTTGCAAGCAATGAAGGACGCCGGGGTGAGCACGCTCCCGGGCGGCGGCGCGGAGGTGTTCTCACCGGCTGCGCGCGCCACCATTGCCGACCGCAAGCTCACGGGCGCAGAGTGGCTCGCCGTGCATCGCGAAGCCCACCAACTGGGCATGCCGTCGAATTGCACCATGCTCTACGGCCACGTCGAAACGATGGAGGACCGTGTCGATCATCTGCTGGCGCTGCGCGCCCTGCAGGATGAGACCGGTGGATTCCTGACCTATATCCCGCTCGCCTACCATCCCGACCACAACGAGCTGGGCGAAACGCTGGGGCGCACGGGAACGGCGACGACGGGCTTCGACGATCTCAAGAACATCGCCGTCGGACGGCTGCTGCTCGACAACATCCCGCACGTGAAGACCCACTGGCCGATGGTGACGCCGTTCATCTCCCAGGTAACCCTGACCTTCGGGTGTGATGATCTCGAGGGGACCGTCGTGTTCGAGCGCGTCTACCACGAAGCGGGCGCGCCGACACCGATGTGGCTGTCCTACGATGAGATCGTGACGTTGATCCGCGGGGCGGGGAAAGAGCCGGTGGAGCGCGATTCGCTCTATCAGACGGTCAGAACGTTCGAGGGCTACGTCCCCAAGCCCCAGGCTGCTCCGGTGCGGCCCGAGGGCCCGGCGCCGCAAGGCGCGCTGTTCCAGCTCGAGCATCGCGCGCGGGCGGCGGCGCGGGGCAAGCAACCGGTGGCAACTGTAGTGGACGGTGCGGAATGAGAATCGGCCGCATCGGCTACATCAACTGCGCCCCGGTCTACGGCGCGATCGACCGCGGCGTCGTGGCGTTGCCGCCTGGCGGTGAGCTGGTCACCGGCACACCCGCTGAGCTCAACGATTTGCTGGTCGCCGGCGAGCTGGATGTGAGCGTGATCAGCGCAATCGAGTATGCGCGCCACGCGAGAGACCTTGTTCTCCTGCCCGACCTGGCGATCTCCTGCGATGGGCCGGTGCGCAGCGTCGCGTTGTTCGCCAAGCAGCCGGTGCAGGAGTTGACCAACCGGACGGTCCTCCTGAGCGCCTCGTCGCGCACGTCGGTGGCGCTGCTCGATCTGCTGTGCCGGGACGTGTGGCACATCACGCCCAAGTTCGCCGAGGCCCGCGCGGAAGCCCAGGATCTCGAGTCGCTCGCGGCGCTGCCGCACGAAGCGGTGCTGGTCATCGGCGACGCCGCGCTCAAGCTGGCCGCGACCCGCACCTACGGGCACCGCTACGATTTGGGCGACGAATGGAAGCGCTGGACCGGAAAGCCGTTCGTCTTCGCGGTGTGGGCGGCCACGCGGGTAGCGAGCCCCGCTGCCGTGCAGCGGGGCCACGCGGCGTTACTCGAATCACGAGCCTGGGGCCTCGCGCATCTGGACGAGATCGCGCGGGAGACCGCCCGCATAACGCAGCTGCCGGTGGCGACCTGCCGTGAGTACCTGAGCGGCCTCGACTACGCGTTCACCGCCACGCACCGCGCGGCGTTAAGCGATTTCCTCCGCCGCGCCGGCGTCCCGCATTTTCTGCAGGTGGCCTGATGGTCGACCGCGCTTCGGCCGAGTTCCGGTCCTACCTCGAGCTGTACGAGCGCGCCCCGCTGCTCGAGCTGGGCCGCCTCGCGGATGATGTGCGCTGGAAGCTCCATCCCGAGAACGTCGTCACGTACATCATCGACCGGAACATCAACTACACGAACGTCTGCGTCGCCGACTGCAAGTTCTGCGCGTTCTATCGGCGCCCCAAGCATCCCGAGGGGTACCTGCTGTCGTTCGAGGAAATCGGCCGCAAGATCGACGAGCTCAAGGCGATCGGCGGCGTCCAGATCCTGATGCAGGGGGGACACAACCCCTACATCCCGTTCGAGTGGTATCTCGACCTGCTGCGCTACATCAAGCGCCATCATCCGATCCACATCCACGGCTTCTCGCCGTCGGAGGTCGATTTCTTCGCCGGCCGGTTCGGCATGTCGATCGAGGAGGTCATCCGGGAGCTGATGGCGGCAGGCCTCGACTCCATCCCGGGCGGCGGTGGCGAGATCCTCGTGCAGAGCGTGCGCGATCAAGTCGCCCGCAAGAAAGCCGGTGCCGATCGCTGGCTCGAGGTGATGGAGATCGCCCACCGCCTCGGCCTCCGCACGTCGGTCACGATGATGTACGGCCTCGGCGAATCGAATGCCGATCGCATCGAGCATTTGTTCCGCGTGCGCGAGGTGCAGCGCAAGACGCGCGGCTTCACCGCGTTCATCAGCTGGCCGCTGCAGCCCGAGAACTCCGAGCTCGCGCACTTGCCCAAGACGGATGCGGTGACCTATCTCAAGACGCAGGCGATCGCCCGCATCGTGCTCGAGGACGTCCCCAACATCCAGGCGTCGTGGGTGACGATGGGGATGAAAGTTGGTCAGGTCGCGCTGCGGTTCGGCGCCAACGACTTCGGCTCGCTCATGATGGAGGAGAATGTCGTGTCGGCGGCGGGCACGACGAATCGCACGACGTTGAGCGAGATGCAGCGGCTGATCGCGGACGCGGGATACACGCCCAAGAAACGGAAGCAGGACTACACGATTCTGGAAGACGCTGCCTGACATGGCCGACGTCCTGATTATCGTCGGGTCGGACTCCGACAAACCCCGCATCGAACCGGCGTTCGAAATTCTGTCGAAGGCCGGCTTTTCCTACGAGTTCCACGCCTCGTCCGCTCACCGGCAACCCGAGCAGACCGGTGATCTAGTGAAGAATGCGCGCAAGAACGGGTTCAAGGTCGTGATCGCCGGGGCAGGGCTATCTGCCGCGCTCCCAGGCTTTGCGGCTTCGCTCACGGATCTCCCGGTCATCGGCGTGCCGTTCGCGGTTGGGCCGCTAAATGGGCTCGACGCGCTGCTCGCGACGGTGCAGGTGCCGCCCGGCGTACCGGTCGCAACGGTGGGGATCGATAACGCCAAGAACGCGGCGCATCTGGCGATTCGGATTCTGAAGGGCTGAACGTCAGCCCCTGATCATTTCAGAGGGCTATAGTTGGTCGCCACCATGAACGTGTTATCGACGTCGACGCTCACCTGCATGTCGGTGCGCGTTTTCACCCACTCCGGATCCGCGCTAAACGCGGCCCACGCGGCGTCCCTCGCAGCCGCATCGCGGTAGGCGAGTAGGTACACGAGCTGATCAAGCCTGGCGACGGGCTGCCAGAATCCGACGACGGTCATCCCGTGCTTTTGGAACAGCGAGATCGTATGGTCCCGAAAACGGGCGTGCAGCAGGTCGGCCGAGCTGCCTGCTCGCACCGTGTACGTGCGGAGCTCGAAGCAGCGCGACTCTGCTGCCGTGTTCTTGATGTCAACGCCGGGACCGCACGGTGGCGTCGCGGCCCGCACCGGTAACGCGCGCCGGGGCGACGGGACATCGTGCGATGACGGAACGGCGGTCGAGCCGAGCATAGCGATGGTCAGGTATATGAGCCGTGTGTTCATCGCATCTCCTAGTGTGTGATTTGGCTTGTCCCCGCGCGGTCCTCGCGTTAACGGCTCAACGCGGCAGTAGCCCACGGTGTTGCAATTCTCTGCGCAATTGATCTGGCGACTCGAATCGAATCGTCTCGAATCCCAACGACCTGGCTGTGGAGATGTTCTCTTCTGAATCATCAATGAATAAGCACTCACTGGCCGATCGACCGATCCGCTCGAGCAACGCCTCGAAGATCCTGGGGTCCGGCTTGATCAGTTTGACATCGCCGGACAGCAGGATCGTCGCGAACAGCTGAAAGAAGGAGTACTTGGTACGCACCGCGGCGAATTTCTCGCTGGACCAATTGCTCAGCCCGTGCAGCTCCAATCCGGCTTGCTGCAGCGGCAGCAGCAGGTCGACCGTCCCTTGCAGCGGTCCGGCGATGGATTCCTCCCATCGCTCGTCATATGCCTGGATGAGATCGGCGTAGGAAGGGAACCGTTTCACGAGCTCGGTGACGGCGAGCGAGAAGGCGCGGCCGGCATCCTGCTGCTGATTCCATTCCGTAAAGCCGATCTCGGCGAGGAAGCTCTCCATCGCCGTGTCGTTGCCGGGAAAGAGCTTGCGATAGAGGTAACGCGGATTCCAGTCGATCAGCACGCCACCGAAGTCGACGACGATCGCGCGTATGCGAGTCGGGAGCACCGTCAACCTCTTTGAGTCCGCACGTTCTTTAGAACAGCCCCACCTTCCCCTTCACCGACTCGATCAACTTGGCGGGGTCATAGCCGACGCCTTGTTTGAACACCAGCGTAACATGCCGGATGTCGGAGATCGTAGCCGCGGGATTGCCGTCGATCACCACGAGGTCGGCCTGCTTGCCCACCGCAATGGAGCCGACGCGAGCCGCCCGGCCGAGGTACGTCGCCCCGTTCAGCGTGCAGACCTTGATCGCCTCGATCGGCGTCAGGCCGCTCTCGACGAGCAGCTCGACCTCGCGCTGGTCGGAGTAGCCGGGGATCACGCCGCCGCCGCCCGTCGGGTCCGTCCCCGCGAGGAGGAGCCCGCCCGCGCGGAAGAACGCCAGCTCCATCGCGCGATCGAGCGGGAGCAATTTGGCGAACGGCGACGCCGTGTTCTGCTGCACGCGCGTGTAGAGCTGATCGTACTGCGTCTTGAGCAGGGGATCGAGCACATCGGTCCCCGACGTCGCCGGCTGCCCGGGCGTGACCGTCTCGAACACCGTCAGCGTCGACGTGACCGCCACGTGATGGGAGATCAGGTGCTGCACGAGGGAAGTGAACTCCGGCGATTTGGCATCGAAACCAACAAGCGCGGGCATCCCACCGGTTGGTGCCGGACACACGTCCGGCTGCTTCCCCTGAATGAAGTCGGTGGCGACGAAAAAGCCGTGCTCCAAATTGTCGATGCCGAGCTCGGCGGCTTCCCGGTAGGTAACCGAGCAGAGGTGGCCCGTGATCTTGAGTCCGCGGCGGTGCGCTTCATCCACCGCCGCAGCGAGCTCGGCGCGCGTGATGTTCATGTATGCTTTGAACGACGTCGCGCCAGCGTCCGCCCAGAATGCCACGAAGCGGCGCGCGTCGGCGGAGTCCTTCAAGGCGTACATCTGCGTGAACGGGGACGGGCCGTTTACGTAAGGCGCTGTGGCGTCGATCCAGGGTCCTACCTGATTCCCGGCCTTGATCGCTGCCGCGAGGTTAAGATCGGCGTAACCGCCGACGTTGCCGCCGGTCCGCATCGACGTCACGCCGCCCGCGAGGTACAGCCGCGAGAAGCTCACGTAATCGGCGCCGTAGACGCCCGGGCCGGTCGGGTAGTAGAGGTGCTCGTGCATCATGACGAGGCCCGGGATCACGGACTTCCCGGTGAGGTCCAGCACCTGCGCGCCCTCCGGCACCCTGGTCGCGCGGGCGGCGCCGAGCGCGACGATGTTGCCGTCCCGGATGATCAGCGTCTGGTCTTCCTTGGGCGCGGCGCCGGTGCCGTCGATGACGCGCACGTGGGTGAGGGCCACGACCGGCGTATCCACCGCGACGTATTGCTTCACCGCGGCGGAGAGCGTCGGACGTTGGGCCGTGAGGAGCGTGGGAACGAGGAGCAGGGCGGGGATGGCGCGAAGAGTTGTTGTAGACATGGGGTGAGACTAGCACAAAAGCAGGTCCTGAGCGAAGCCCGCGCCAGCGGGCGTAGCGAAGGACCTGCTTGCAATGAATTCGTAACGAGATCTACCCAACGGAATCGCCGTGGAGGACGACGTGAGATCGGTCCTGTAAGGTCCTTGATCTCAAAGCCCCTCAGACCGTCATCTCTGTCCGTTATAGCTGCGGAGAACTGAGCTAGCCAACCCGTGGGACGCTATGCCGCTCGCGAGCGACTGCCCGCCGCGAGCCAGGGCGTGCCGCGGTAGGAATCCGTCACCACCCAGGCGCCCGCCGTCAGCGCGCACGTCACGACAAACTCGCCCCATTGGAAGTCGTTGACGGCCCCCGTCAACACGCGGGGTACCCACACGATCAGACCGAACAGGCCCATCTGCAGCGTCGATAGCGCGGCGGCCAGGCGCGCAAAAACACCGACAGTCACTGCCAACCCCGCCGCAGTGAAGGCGGCGCCGGTGAAGTACGCCCACGCCGCGTGCCACGGCAGCCAGCCCGGAATCAGGACTGTGGTCGCATCGAGATACATGAAGTGGGCGAGGCCGAAGGGGACCAAGGACAGGCCGTAGAGCACCCTCGCGATGCGCACGCCCGTGTCGCCGGCGAAGCGGCCGAGGCGCTGCCGGTCGCGGTCACTGGCGAACCCGACGTACAGCACCCAGGCGGCCGCCACCATCACAGCCGTCGAACCGAACGTCCAGGCAACGAGGACGAGGGGAGTCTCGAAGAAGAAGTTGGGCAGTCTCAGGACCAGCAGCCACACCATGAGCGACACGAAGAGCACGCGTGCAGCGACGGCCGCGGTGCGCTGCCAGAACAGGCCGATACCGGATGCCAGGGAGATGACGGCGCAGAGATACGCCAGTGGCTCGCGCGCAGGCACCCATGTGGGCACGGGCTGCCAAACCGGGACGAAGGTGCCTTTGCTGAGGCCCATGACTCCGAGCCAGATCATGACCGCAGCAAAGAGACCGTGCCCCGCGCTTGCGATGCGCATCTAGCCGCCCTTGGTGGTTGCTACTCCGAAGCAGTGCGAGTATCCGTCGTCGTCCGTCACAAAGAACTCAGTTTGACCATAGTCGCGGTCAGTGATCTCTGACACGGCGTAGCCGAGCCTTTCCAGGCGCGCTCTCAGTCCGTGGATATCACGGGGCGCCCAGTAAAGCCGGACGCCCTCGTAATTCTCTGGCTTGAGCGGTGTGCCTGCTCGTTGATTGAGCCAAAAGTACAAATGCTCATTGTGAACCATGCAGCCGATGAGACGACCGTCTTGCCGCATCGCTCGGTCCATGGTAAGACCGAGACCCTCTACCCAGAAGCGCAGACTCTTGTCGAGATCCGCGCTTGGGATGACCGGCATACACGCCTTCA
>Ga0307302_10000629_pt1 | contig 15561 bp, 15 predicted proteins | sample ER_DNA_183_FD_194490 | JGI IMG/M metagenome (GOLD analysis project Ga0307302, IMG submission 194490) | Bulk soil microbial communities from the East River watershed near Crested Butte, Colorado, United States - ER_DNA_183 | ecosystem: Environmental > Terrestrial > Soil > Floodplain | place...
GAAGAGTCCGCCGCCGCGGACGCTCGGCGGGGCGTCGTCGCCCAGCCCGTGGCAGCTCCTGAGGCCTCGCCCACGGCGCGGCTCCAGTCGCGGCTCCAGCAGCGGGCGAGGTCGAGCTTCGTCGCCTCCGGCGGCGCTCAGGCGAAACAAGCTGAGAAGCAGCACGGCAAGCCGTCGAACAAGTTCTTCCGACAGCCGCCGGTCCTCGCTCCGCAGCCGATGCCGCTTCGCAAGCAGTTCGATCGCGAGCCCGAGGCCGATGAGCCGAACGTCGCCGCGACGATCTGGCTGCATCGGGTTCTCCCCGATCCGACGCCGCCGTCGCGGCGCCTGACGCGAGCCTTCGCCAAGCGTCTGCTTCGCGTCTCTGCGAAGAACCATGTCGATTGGGCACTGACGCTGGCCGTTCTCCGCGCGAGCGGTGAGCGCGGGGCCGCACCTGCGACGAGGGCGCGGCTCATGTACCTGACCAAGCAGCTCGCGTCACTGAAGGCGCAGAAGAACCCGTGGGGCGCGACTCTCGCCCTCGAGGGGCGCACGACCTTCGCGGATCGCACGGTCGCCCTCCAGCACCTGTACCGGGCGGTCGGCCTGAAGGCTCTGATCAAGGGCTACGAGTGGGCAAAGCCGTCCCTCTCGAAGCGCATCCTCAACGACAAGCGGATCTCGATCTACCCGGGCGGGCGCTCCGACATCCAGACGGGCCGCGTGAACATCCGCGTGCTCGTCCTGATCGCCTACCTCGCCGAGGCCCACGGTCAGGTGACCGTGTCGTGCCTGATCAGCGGGCACCGGCTGTATGCGCGGCCGGGCGTGATCTCGGCGCACATCTTCGGCCTCGCCGCCGATATCTCGACGCTCGGCGGAACGTCGATCATGGGACACCAGCAGGTCGACTCCGTGACCGAGAAGGCAGTGCGGAACATCCTGCTGCTACCGGCCGAGATGCAGCCCAGGCAGGTCATCTCGCTGCTCGGGATGGGCGGGCCCTCGTTCCCGCTCGCGAACCACGACGACCACATCCACGTCGGATTCTAGGAAGGAACCGATTGGCAGAGCAGATCCTCAGGCGGGCCGACGGAGCAGTCGTATGCGAGCGATGCACGCTCGCGGACTCTCCGCTCACCCGCCTGAGGGGCCTGCTCGGCCGGGACGGGCTCGACCGCGGCGAGGGGCTGCTGCTTCGGCCCGCATCGTCGATCCACACGTTCTTCATGCGCTTCCCGATCGACGTCGTCTTCCTCGATCGAGCGCTCGTCGTGGTGGCGGTCGCCGATCGGATCGAGCCCTGGCGGGCCGCCTCGCAGCGCGGGGCGAAAGCTGTGCTCGAGCTGCCCGCTGGTGAGAGCTCGCGCCGCGGAATCACCGTCGGCGACCAGTTGACGCTCGCCGCCTGAGGCCGCTCCGTCTCTTTCTTGCGCACGTTGCTAGTTTCGATTAGCTTCGAGGTTGGAATCTGCCCCAACCTGGGTCGAGAGGGAGAGCCGCCATGCAGGCCACACAGGAGCAAGAGTCGCGCGCTGCCGGCACGTCGCCGGCGGAAGCCGTCGTCACCGCACACGAGGTCACGCGCCGGTATGGCGAAGGCGACACGGCGGTCGACGCTCTGCGCGGCGTCTCGCTGGAGGTCGCACCGCAGCAGCTGACGGCGATCATGGGCCCGTCCGGGTCGGGGAAGTCGACGCTGATGCACATCCTCGCCGCCCTCGACCTGCCGACCTCGGGTTACGTGACGCTGGCGGGCACGCGGCTCGGTCAGCTCAGCGACACCGAGATCACGAAGCTGCGCCGCGAGCACATCGGCTTCATCTTCCAGTTCTTCAACCTGCTCCCGATGCTGACAGCGGAGGAGAACATCCTGCTGCCGCTCTCGATCGCGGGCCGTAAGGTCGACTCCGCGGAGTTCGAGAGCCTGATCGAGAAGGTCGGACTGAAAGACCGGCTCCGCCATCGGCCCTCGGAGCTTTCGGGCGGGCAGCAGCAGCGCGTAGCGATCGCACGCGCGCTGAGCTCGAAGCCGACGGTCGTCTTCGCGGACGAGCCGACGGGCAACCTCGACTCGAAGACCGGTGGCGAGATCCTCGAGCTGCTCCATGAATCCGTCGAGAGCCTCGGCCAGACGATGGTGATGGTGACGCACGAGGCGCGGGCGGCGGCGATCGCCGATCGGGTCCTGTTCCTTGCCGACGGCGAGATCGTGAAGGACATCGGCCGCGCGAGCGAAGAGCAGATTCTCGAGACGATCAAGGAAGTCACCCCCCATTGATCAAGGTCGCGCTTCGTGGCCTCGCGGGACGCAAGCTCCGCGCGGCTCTGACCGCGTTCGCGATCGTTCTCGGCGTCGCGATGGTGAGCGGAACGCTCGTGCTCACGGACGCGATCGACAAGGCGTTCAAGAGCATCTTCACTGAGCAGTACGTCGGAACCGACGCCGTTATCAGCGGAAAAAACGCCGTCGAATTCCAGGACTCGGTGGAGAAGCCCTCCGTCCCCGCTTCACTCCTCGAGCAGGTCCGTAAGCACCGGGATGTCGCCGCCGCAACCGGCTTGGTGGTCGATGCGTCCGCGGCGAAGATCCTCAACAAGAAGGGGAACGTGGTCACCACCGGCGGTGCGCCCTCCTTCGGCTTCGGCGTCGATTTCTCCCAGGTGCGGTTCAACCCGCTGAAGCTCAAGCAAGGAAGCTGGCCCAAGTCCGGCAACGAAGTCGCGATCGATGCCGCAACCGCCGACAGCGAGCACTTCAAGCTCGGCGACACCGTGAAGGTCGCGAGTCTCGGCCCGGTTCGGAGCTTCCGCTTGACGGGAGTCGCGACGTACGGAAAGCAACAGTCGCTCGGCAGTGCGACGTTTGCGGTCTTCACCCTGCCGACGGCACAGCAGATGTTCGACAGGGAAGGGAAGTACGACGCGATCTGGATGGCGGCCAAGCCAGGCATCAGCCCAAAGAAGCTGGTCGCGGACCTGAAGCCGATCCTCCCTCCGAATGCCGAGGCTCTTTCCTCCAAGCAGCAGACCAAGGAGGATCTGAAGGGCGTTTCCTTTACGAAGATCATCCGGTACCTCCTGCTCTCGTTCGCCGGGATCGCGCTCTTCGTCGGCGCGTTCGTCATCTTCAACACCATGTCCATCACCGTCGCGCAGCGAATCCGGGAGTTCGCGACCCTGCGGACGATTGGAGCTTCGCGCCGGCAGTTATTGACGACGGTCACCCTGGAGGCACTGATCATCGGCCTCATCGCCTCGGCCGCCGGTCTCGTCGGGGGGCTACTGCTGGCCCGCGGCGTGAACGCGCTCTTCAAGCATTTCAACGGCGACCTTCCGACCACCGGCCTCAACCTGACCCCCGCGACGGTCATCTACTCGATGCTGCTCGGGGTCAGCGTCACGCTGATGGCCGGGCTCTTCCCCGCGATCAGGGCTACGAAAGTGCCTCCGATCGCTGCCGTGCGCGAGGGCGCCACGCTTCCTCCCGCCCGTTTTGCGAAGTACACGCCGTATATCGCGCTCGCCGTCGTTGGAATCTCGGTGGCGTTGCTGAGCTACGGAATGTTCGGTAGCAAGATCAGCGTCCTCATCCGCTTGCTTTCACTCGCGATCGGCTGCCTCATGCTCTTCATCGGGGTTGCACTGCTCTCGCCGAAACTCGTCCCCTGGCTTGCCGAGATCGTCCGGCCGATCGCCAAATGGCTCATGTGGGGCGTCGGCTGGCTCGTCTACCCGACGCGGGTCGGCGCCTGGCTCGTGCGGGCCGCGTTGTTCCGAAAGGGCATGTCGTTCGTGCCTCGCCTGGGGGCCTTCGTGGGCGGCGTCGCATTGCTCCTGGTCATCGGCCCGGGGCTGCTCGCCGCGGTCGCGTACCTGCTCAAGTCGCTGAGCACGATCGTCATGATCCTCGGCCTGGTCGGTGTCGCCGGGATGGAGGTCGTCCTCGTCTGCTGGTTGCTGTTCGTTCTCTTCCAGAGGCTGCGCGGGCGAGGCTACGCCAGTGACTTTCCGACTGTGACCTTCGACCCGGCGACGGACAAGCTCTCGGGCGAGAATGCCCGCCGGGCGCCGGGACGGACGGCAGCCACAGCCGCTGCGCTGATGATCGGGCTTGCGCTCGTGACCTTCATCTCGGTGCTCGCGAACGGGATGAAGGGATCGAACCGCCACGCAATCGAGCAGCAGGTGAAGGCTCAGTACATGTTGACGGCCTCGGATGGTTTCACGCCGTTCCCGCCGGCCGCCGGCAACGCAATCGCGCGTTCCCCCGAAGTCGCGGTTGCGTCCAGCGTGCGTCAGGGAGTCGCTAAGGTCGCCGGCTCGAACGGCCAACTGACCGGCATCGACCCCCAGACGATCACGCAGGTCTACAAGTTCGACTGGACGAAAGGCTCCGACCAGACGATCAAGGATCTCTCCGGGGGTGGCGCGATCGTCGACAAGAAGTTCGCCGAGGACGAGAGCCTCCACGTGGGCGACACCTTCAACCTCCTCACGTCGGGAGGCGACAAGACAGTCCTCACGGTGAGAGGGATCTACAAGGCACCGCCGTTCTTCCCCCTGCTGGGTAGCGCCAGCATCCTCCAGTCTCGCTTCGACCAGCTCTACGAGCGGCCGCGCACCGTGTACACCTTCGTGGATACGCGCGGCGGGCCGAGCGACTCCGCGAAGGGGGCTCTCGAGAAGGCCGTCGCGCAGTACCCGGACGCCAAGGTGCAGACCCGCAACGATTGGATCAAGGCCCAGGACAAGGATTTCAGCAACTTCCTGCTCATGCTGTACGTGCTGCTCGGGCTCTCGGTGATCGTGAGCGTCTTCGGGATGATCAACACACTCGTTCTCAGCGTGTTCGAGCGGACACGGGAGCTCGGCATGCTGCGTGCGGTGGGGATGACCCGGCACCAGGTCAGCCGCATGGTGCGCCAAGAGAGCGTGATCACGGCCCTGATCGGGGCCGCGCTCGGGCTGCCCCTCGGCGTGTTCCTCGCCGCGCTCGTCACGAAGGCGCTGTCGCAGTTCAACGTGCAGTTCTCGCCGCCATGGCGCGACCTGATCGCGTTTGCGATCATCTCGATGATCGTCGGCGTCGTCGCCGCAGTCGTCCCCGCGCGGCGCGCGAGCAGGCTGAACGTTCTGCGCGCGCTGCAGTACGAGTAGACCCGGCCGGAGAGCCTCACTAGTAGGTACACGCGCGCGCCCCACCCGGGTGGGGAGGAGAGAGTTCCGCCCGCCACCCGCCGCGAGCGTACCGCCGACCAACGCACGGGACCGTGTCGGCTCCGAGCCAATATCGTGGCCGCATGCTCTGGGCGATCTCCGGTGGGGCCGGGTTTCTCGGTCTCCACCTCGCGCGCAGGCTGGTCGCCGACGGCCACGCCGTGCGCTCGCTCGATCTCGCGAGGCTCGACGCGCCTGAGCTCGAAACCGAAGTCGAGGAACTTCGCGGGGACATCCGCGACCCGGTCGCAGCCCGCCGCCTCGTTGGCGGCGCCGACATCCTCGTCCACGCCGCTGCCGCGCTCCCGATCCGCGGCTCGGGCCGCGAGATTCGATCGGTCAACGTCGACGGCACTGCCACGCTTCTCGGGGCCGCCCGCGAAGCAGGCGTCGACCGGACGATCGTCATCTCCTCGACGGCGGTCTACGGAATTCCGAACACGCATCCGATCGACGAGCGCTCGCCCCTCCACGGAGTGGGGCACTACGGGCGCTCGAAGATCGAGGCCGAGCGGATCGCGCTCGACTTCGCCGGGCGCGGCCTCGACGTCGCCATCATCCGGCCGAAGACCTTCATCGGCCCCGAGCGACTCGGCGTTTTCGAGATCCTGTTCGACTGGGTTCGCGAAGGACGCCGCATCTACGTCCTCGGCGACGGGACGAACCGGTACCAGCTGCTCGCGGTCGAGGATCTCGTCGACGGGATCGTGCTCGCAGCCGGCGAGACCCGGGTCGCCGGCGAGACGATCAACCTTGGCGCGACCGAGTTCGGCACCGTCCGCGCGGACCTCGGAGCCCTCATCGAACATGCGGGATCGAAGAGTCGCCTCACGCCGGTGCCGGCGCGCGCGGCCGAGCTCGCCCTCCGCGCGCTCGAGCTCGCGCGACTGTCACCGCTTGCCGAGTGGCACTACAAGACCGCACATCGAGACTCGTACGTCGAGACTGACAAGGCGGCGAGCCTGCTCGGCTGGCACCCTCGCTACTCGAACGCCCAAGCGCTGACCCGGACCTACGACTGGTATCTCGCCAACCGCGAGCGAGTCGCCGCGGCGGGAACCACGCATCGCGTCCCCTGGAATCAGCGGGCGCTAGGCCTTCTCAAGCGCCTATCCTAGAGCCGTTGTGCTGGCTCACAGGTGTCGACCGGTGACGGGCGGGTAGCCTCCGCACGTCCCTTAGCGGCACCGCGAGTCGTGCCTTAGCCCATGGAGCTGATCGACTACCGCGAGCGATTTCCGATCCTCGCCGAGACCACCTACCTGATTAGCCACTCGCTTGGCCCAATGCCGGCCGAGGCCGAGAGTCGCCTCACCGAGTACGCCCGAAGCTGGAACAAACGCGGCGCTCGCGCGTGGAGCGAGGGGTGGTGGGAGATGCCTTTGACCGTCGGCGATCAGGTCGGCCGTCTGATCGGCGCGCCGCCCGGCACGACCGTGATGCACCAGAACGTGACGATCGCCGAGGCAATCGTCCTCTCGTGCTTCAGCTTCGCGCCGGGCCGAGACCGCATCGTGTACGAGGAGGAGAACTTCCCGTCGGTGCGGTATCTCCAGCAGGCGCAGCGGGCGCGCGGGGCCGAGGTCGTCGTCTGCCCGGACGAGGAGGCGATCGTCGAGGCGATCGACGAGCGCACGCTCCTCGTCCCGATCAGCCACGTGATCTTCAAGACCGGACGGATCCAGGACGTCGACGCGATCATCAAACGGGCGCACGAGGTCGGGGCCTACGTCGTCCTGGACGCGTACCAGTCGGTGGGCACGGTGCCACTCGACGTCACCGCTCTCGGCGTCGACTTCGCCGTCGGGGGCAGCGTCAAGTGGCTCTGCGGGGGGCCTGGCGCAGCCTGGCTCTACGTTCGGCCGGACCACGCGGAGGAGCTCGAGCCGACACTCGTCGGCTGGCAGGCTCATGCGAGCCCGTTCGAATTCGCTCCCGAGCTCGAGTATGCGGACGGGGCGGCACGCTTTCTCACCGGAACCCCGAACGTGCCCGCGCTCTACGCTGCGACGGCGGGGTACGACATCGTCGAGGAAGTCGGGGTCGAGCGCATCCGCGAGAACTCGATGCGGCAAACGAAGCTGCTGATCGGCCGGCTCGACGAGGCGGGCTTCGACGTGGTGAGCCCGCGCGAGCCCGATCGGCGCGGCGGCTCCGTCGTCGTCCGCACGCCCGACTTCGAAGCCGCGCACGCCGAGCTCGATGCGCGCGACATCCTCTGCGACTTCCGGCCCGACGTCGGTCTTCGCTTCGGGCCGCACTTCTTCAACACCGACGAGGAGATCGAGCTCGCCGTCGCAACGCTGAAGGAGATCGTCGACCGCGGCGCGACTCTGCCGGCCCCTGCCGGCCCCTGTTAATCAGGCTTCTGATCGATACCGGTTGCGGCGTGGCGTACCCGGGCGTAGGTTCTCCTCGAACCCAAGCAGGAGGTGCACGTGATCGCAGCGCTGACAGTGCGAAAGCTCAAGCCAGGGACATACGACGAGTGGCGCAAGGCCTGGCAGGGTGACGAGGAGGACATGCCCGAGGGTGCCGAGGTCTACATCTTGCGCAACAAGAATGATCAGGACGAGATCATCGCGTTCGGTCTCGTCGAAGGGAGCTTCGACCAGATTCAGGCGTCGATGAACCCGGCCGTGGAGCAGGCGCGCAAGGAGGCGATGGCTCCCTACATCGAGTCTGTCGGAGCCGACGGGATCTACGACGTGATCGAGCACATCCCGGCGAAGACCGGGGCGAAAGCCTAGGAAAGAAGCTCGAGCAGGCGCTCCGCGTAACGGGGCGCCTGCGGCTCCTCTTCGTGCTTGAAGAAGCAGTACACGTCGATCCCATCGGCTAATAGGGGCCGTATCCGCTCGGCCCACCCGGCGAGGGCTGCCTTGTTGTACGGCGGTTCGCGGAGGCGCAGATAGCGAAAGCTTGCGCCGCCTTCGAGGTCGTTCACCCGGACGGCATTCGGCGGCAAGTCGGGCCTGACGCCGTTCCAGGACTCGTGGCGAAAGTCGAAGGCGAGCCGAAGCTCGGGATCGAACGACCCGAGAATGAGCGTGAGGAGACCCTCGTCACGCGCCGAGCCGACGAGAACCCGGATGGGGCCCAGCCGGTCGCCGAGCTGCCGCACCCTTTCTTCGAACGTCCCTGCTGCGCCAAGTCTGAATGCGTTGAGCTTGACCGCGAATTGGAATCCAGTCGGTGTCTGCTCAGCCCAGCGACGAAACTGATCCTCGGCCGGCAGCCGGTAGCCGGTCGAGTTCAGCTCGACACTGGGGAGCCGCTCGGAGTAGGAGCGAAGAAAGCCCGGCGGCTTCACTTCCGGCGGGTAGAAGCCGGGCCGCCAAGACGGGTAGGACCAGCCGGAAGTGCCGACATAAGCCCCCGCTAGACTCGGCTTGATGGCTGTCACACCCGAAGTCCTAGCTGAGAACGTGGTCCCTGTCCTCGATCACGGCTTCGTCGCCCTCGACGGTGCGCTTGCCTCTGACCTCGCAGTCGTCAACGGCGCGCGCGTCTCGTTCAACCAGGCCTCGGACGAGATGGGCGAGCGCGACGAGGGTCTGATCCGGTTCCTGATGCGCGAGCGGCACGGCTCGCCGTTCGAGCACGGCTACTTCAGGTTCGTGGTCAAGGCCCCGCTCTTCGTCGTCCGCGAGCACCACCGTCACCGGGCCGGCCACTCCTACAACGAGTGGAGTGGGCGCTACTCCAAGATCGAGCAGGAGTTCTACGTTCCGGACAACGTACGGACGCAAATCGGCAAGCCGGGCGCGTACAGCTTCGAGCCCGTGGACGACGAGGTGCGCGAGAACGCTCGGCGCGAGATCGAGGAGAACGCGACGCGCGCCTTCCAGGCTTACGAGCGGATGCTCGAGCAGGGCGTCGCGAAAGAAGTCGCCCGTGCGGTATTGCCGCTCTCGACCTACACCAAGTACTACTGGAGCTGCAATCCGCGGAGCCTGATGCACTTCTGCTCCCTGCGGAACCACGAAGCGGCCCAGTTCGAGATTCGCGAGTATGCGGCGGCTGCGGAGTCGTTCCTCGAGCGCCGGATGCCGATCACGCACGCGGCGTTCGTCGCCAACGACCGCATAGCGCCCTAGGTCCTCAGAACCACAGGCCCAGGCTCGCCATGGCTTGCCGGGCTCCAGACGCTCACGACCCAGCCGTCAAACCGCGCCATAGCGTACGGCACGGTGAACTTCACGTTTGTCGTGCCAGGGCGCACGGTGAAGCTTCCACAGCGGGCGACGGGCTTGCCCTTCCGGGTGAGGAAGAGCTCGTAGTACCCACGCTCGGGAAGGCGGGGGAGACCCCGGGCTGTCACGAGCATCTGCGAGTTGCCGCTCGCGTCCCGCTCGCCGATCTTGATCAGGCCGCTTGCTCCGGGCGCGAGGGAAGTTCCGCGCATCGAGATCTCGTGGTCGACCTTGAAGCTGTTGTGCCTGTAGCCCGCGAGGTAGCCACCGAGGAAGGCGATCGTCGCGATCGCCGCGGCCAGGGCCAAGCCGGCGCCGAGGCGCCGGCGCGGCAGCCAGGAGGGAGACCGTTCAGCACGGTCCGGGGCTTCGATCAGCGAAGGTGGAAGCTCGGGCGGGGGGCCGGCCGCCCGGAGGAGCTCGTGCACCCGCTCGAGACGCGCCCGTTCCTCAGCGGGCAGATCGTCTCCGACCAGGTCGCGGAACTCTGGCGGGCCAGTCACGAGAGCTCACCCTCCAGCAGATCGGCGAGGCGCGCAAGCGCGCTCCTCGTCCGTGTCTTGACCGTTCCGAGCGGCACGTTGAGGAACTCGGCGATCTCGCTCTGCGAGAGCCCGCTCCAGTAAGCGAGCTCGATCAGGCGGCGCTCCTGGTCGGGCAGCTCGGCGAGCGCGCGATGAACTCGCCACGCGATCCAGCCCGCCTCAGCCCGCTCGGGAGGGCCCGAGTAGTGCGAGGCCTCGTCGACGGGCTCGGCAACCGGGTCGCCGCGAGCACGGTGCCGGTCGACGATCGCGTTGCGGGCGACTGCGTAGAGCCACGGTGCTCCCGGCCCGCGCTCGAGCCGGTAGCTCCCGGCCGACCGCCAGACTGAGGCAAACGTCTCCTGCACGGCATCCTCGGCCCGGCCCCGGTCGCCGAGGCGGCGGAGCGCGAGCGCGAACACTGGTCTCGCGTAGCGCCGGTAGAGGAGCTCGAACGCGCCCGAGTCGCCTTCCCCCACGCGCGCGATCAGCTCCCCGTCCGTCATCGGATCGGGAGCCACGACCTGAATGGTGGCGAGTCGGAACGTACCCGGCAAGCCGGGGCGAAGTGTGAGCGCAGCGGACATCGTCCTTCCATGGTCTCTACGACTCCGGCTGTCGCTCGGTTTGCAGGAGGCGGCCTCCGTCGACGACGAGGCTCGTGCCAGTTACGAACTCGGCCCTGAGCAGATAGAGGACTGCGTCGGCGACGTCGTCCGGCGAGCCGATCCTGCCGAGGAGCGTCTCGGCAGCGCGACGGTTCTCCTGTCCACGCTCGACGACGACCGGGCCCGGTGCAATCCCGCAGACCCGAACCTCCGGGGCGAGCGCGCGCGCGAAGACGCGGGTGAGCATTGCCTGGGCCGCCTTTGCCGCGCTGTGCGCGGCGAACGACGGCCAGGGTTGATAGGCGGCGACGTCTTCGATCATCAGGACGACGCCGTGGGTCTCACGCAGATGCGGTGCGGCCGCCTGCGTGACGAAAAAGCTGCCCTTCGCCGTAGCCCCGAAGGCGGCGTCCCAGTCTGCCTCCGTCACTTCCTCGACAGGCTTCGGGACGAACCCTTCGCCGGCTGCGTTGACGAGCAGGTCGAGCCCTCCGAGCTCGCCGACGGCGCGCTGGACGAGATTGTGCGCCGCTTCGGGCCGCGCAAGGTCACCGTCGACGCGCCCTGCAGCGATCACGGACCAGCCCGCCGCGCGCAACCGCTCGGCCACGACCGTGCCGATTCGCCCGCTCCCGCCGGTGACGAGCGCCCTCATCGCCAAGAGTGTAGGGACGGCGTGAGTTTGGGCGAATGTGGGTATCAACGAAATGTCCAGCATGGAAGGGGTTTTCCGATGAAGAAGCTGTTGTTGATCGCGGTCGCGTTGCCCGCCTTCGCGCTGACGCCCGCGTTTGCGGCGACGAAGGCGGTCGACATCACCAACAAGGGGTTCTCGCCGAACAAGGTGACCATCAACCTCGCCGACACCGTCACGTGGACGAACAAGGACACGAGCCAGCACCAGGTCGTGGCCGATCAGAACAAGTTCACCTCTTCCCCGATGCTCCAGGCGGGGCAGAGCTACTCGTTCACGTTCACGAAGTCGGGTGCGTTCTCCTACCACGACGGCACCGCCGTCAACCGCAAGGGAACCGTCACCGTCAGGGCCGGCGTGTCACTCACCGCAGCGCCGCTGACGATCAAGTACGGGGCTGCGACGACCCTCGGCGGCACGGTCTCGACCGGCGCCTCGGGGGAGAGCGTGGTCGTGAACGCCCAAGAGTGCGGCAAGACCGGGTTCACGAAGCTCGCGACGCTCACGAGTGGCGCGAACGGCGCCTGGACGTTCCTGGTCAAGCCGACCATCAACACGATCTACGAGGCGAACTGGAAGAACACGAAGAGCGCCCAGCTGACGGAGAAGGTCGCCCCCGCCGTCACCTTGAAGCGCGTCCGTGCCGGTCGCTTCTCGACGACAGTCACCGCCGGCCAGTCCTTCGTCGGGAAGTACGTCGTGCTCCAGCGCTACGTCCGCATCCGGCGCGCGTGGAAGACGGTCAAGCGGGTCACACTGGGCACGGTAAAGCCCGGGACCGCGCCGACCATGATCAGCTCCGCGAGCTTCCGGTCCCGCGTTGCGAGGCGAACGCAGCTCCGTGTGCTCCTGACGCAGGCGCAAGCGGGAGCGTGCTACGCGCCGGGTCGTAGCGGCACCATCAGAGCCTGAAAAGCCGCTAGAAAAGGGGCCGCGCCGAGGCGCGGCCCCTTTTCCGCACAGAATCCTTACAGCAAACCGAGCAACTTTTCCCGGACCAGGCCGTTCCACTCAGTAGCCGTTAAACGACTGGGGGAACCGCCAAATGAAGAGAGCACTAGGGATTGCTGCTGCGGTGTGTGCCCTTGCGGGCGCCGGCTTTGCAGTCGCGGGCCTCACCGCAACGAAGGTGGTCAACATCAGGTCGACCGGATTCGTCCCCAAGGCCGTCACCGTCGCGGTCTTGGACACAGTTCAGTGGAAGAACACCGACACCGCGACGCACCAGGTCGTCGCCAACAGCGGTGCGTTCGCATCCGGGGCGATCCTTCCCGGACGCAGCTACTCGAAACGCCTCGACACGCCGGGCAACTATCCGTACCACGACGCGTTGAAGCCGACGCTCAAGGGAACCGTGCGGGTAACCGGGCCGCCGCCGTCGGTCTCGATCGCCGCTTCGCTGCCGATCGCAGTCTTCGGAAGCCAGATCCATCTGACCGGAGCTATCTCGCCGGCCGCAGTCGGTGACAACGTCGCGCTCTTTGCTCAGCCCTACGGCCAAGCCTCGTTCGTCAAGATGAACGATGTCCAGACGACTACGAACGGCGTCTGGGACGTGATCACGCCACCGCAGATCCTGACCGCGTATAAGGCGACGTGGAAAGGCAAGACGAGCGCCGTGATTCAGGTGCAGGTGGCTCCGAAGCTGACGCTCATCCGTTCCAGCGGGTGGTTCGTGACGCGCGCTCAGGCCCCGAAGTCGTTCTCGGGCCACTGGGTCTATCTTCAGCGTCAGAACCGCTTCGGCGAATGGGTGAGCCTGAAGAAGATCGTCCTCAACAGGCAGAGCGCCAAGCGCTTCAAGGTCAGGAACCTGCCGCGTGGGGTCAGCAGGCTGCGCACGTTCATGACCACGAACCAGGCAGGCGTCGGATATGTGTTCGGCACCAGCCCGGTCCTCAGCTTCCGCCGCCGATAGCGCGGGGGAGATAGTCGAGACGCCGGGGGTGGGGTCCTCCCGGCGTCTTGACTTTGCTCGGGCCTGCGGCCCTCGCTCGTCTCGTGAGGGAACCGCCTGGTTCCCCCACGGGCCCCCTCCTTGCGGGCGGTGGCTTGCGTCGGGCGTTTCAGGAGCCGCCTCAGGTGGTCGCGGCTCGGAAGTGCGTAGTTGGCCTCCCGCCGGGCTAAGCCCGGCTCCGGCGGCGGATGGTTGTCTCTTCGAGAGCGGTTTGTCAAAGGCCGGCTCTTTCGAGCCGGCCTTTTGAACTGATGTGTTTTAGGTTGCGGCTCGGACTTTGCCGATTGCTCGGGCGTAGCGGTCGGCTACTGCTGGCCAGTTGACGACGTTCCACCAGGCCTCGAGGTAGTCGGGGCGGCGGTTCTGGTACTTGAGGTAGTAGGCGTGCTCCCAGACGTCGATGCCGAGCAAGGGCTCGTCGGACTGCATGATCGGCGAATCCTGGTTGGCGGTCGAGTACACCGCCAGCCCGGTTCCGTCGTAGACGAGCCAGGACCAGCCCGAGCCGAAGCGGTTGACGCCTCCGTCGTTGACGGTCTTCTTCAGCTCATCGAGCGAGCCGAAGACGTCGTTGATCGCGTCACCCAAATCTCCCTCGGGCTCGCCGCCCCCGTCGGGGCTCATGATCTCCCAGAAGAGCGTGTGGTTCGCGTGGCCGCCCGCGTTGTTGCGGATCACGGTCCGCTTGTCCTCCGGGAACGTGTCGAGGATCGACAGGACGTGTTCGACCGACTCGTGGGCCCAGTCCGTATCCGCGAGCGCCGCGTTTGCCTTGTCGACATACGCCTGGTGGTGCTTGTCGTGGTGGAGGCGCATCGTCTGCTCGTCGATGTGGGGCTCGAGCGCGTCGTAGTCGTACGGAAGAGGCGGAACTTCGAAAGCCATCTCCAACTCCTTTCCGTTGCCTGATGATTGAGGCTACACCCGCCAAGGCGCCTCGGCGGCGCCGACCAAAGAGGCCCTGGCGGCTGCGCCGGCACGGCCGTCGATTATGCTCGCCGCGCCCACGTCCCGGAAGGAGCCCATGTGGCAACCCTTGTCTTCAACGCCGAAGAGATCGCACCACGCGAGCTGAAGCCCGAGCTCTACGAGCTCGAGGGCATTTCACGCGAAGCCGTGGAGGCTCATTACAAGCTGTACGAGGGTTACGTCTCCAAGCGCAACGAGATCCTCGCCAAGCTGGCCGACGTCGACCTCTCGGCCGGCAACCAGGTCTACTCGGAGGTGCGAGCGCTCAAGGTCGACCTGACGTTCGCGGTCGGCGGTGTCAAGAACCACGAGATCTACTTCGAGCATCTCGGCGGCGAGGGCGGCGAACCGGACGGCCCGATCGGTGACCTCATCGAGCGAGACTTCGGGTCGGCGGCCGACTGGCGGGCCGATCTCAAGGCGACCGGCATGGGCGGCCGCGGCTGGGCCTGGACCGCCTACGACTGGGACGAGGGGCGGCTCTTCAACTACATCGGCGACGCCCAGAACACGTATCCGATCTGGAACGCAACGCCGCTGATCGCGCTCGACGTCTACGAGCACGCGTACTTCCTCGACTACCGCACCGACCGGGCCTCGTACATTGACGTCTTCTTCGACAACCTCGACTGGGCCACGGTGAACGACTGGGTGTCGAAGTACCAGATCCCGTTGAGATAGCGACCGATCGAGACCGTTGCCTTCATCGTCGCCGGCTATCTGGCCGGCAGCCTCCCCTTTGGATACTGGGTCGTTCGGGCGACCCGTGGCGTCGACATCCGGACTGTCGGCAGCGGAAACATCGGCGCGACGAACGTCTGGCGGCAGTTCGGAGCGTGGTATGCGATCCCGGTCATCCTGCTCGACGTGGCCAAGGGGTTCGTTCCGGCGCTCGTGGCGACGGTCGCAGCGGGCCACGTCGCGGGTGCCTTGCGGCGCGGCGATGCTCGGCCACTGGCGGCCGATCTTTCTCCGCTTCGCACGCGGCGGGAAGATGGTCGCGACCTGTGGCGGAGCGCTCTTCGGGCTACGCGCCGCGCGTGGGACTGACCGGAGCGCTCGTCTGGATCGCTGTCTTCGTGGTCACTCGCTACGCGTCGCTGGCCTCGATCCTGGCCGCGGCTTCACTGCCGTTCGCCGCACTGCTGCTAGACGAGCCCTGGCCTGTCGTCGTCTTCTCGAGCGGCGGCCGCGGACGGGGTGTTCGTCCTGCACCGCGCGAATCTCGCCCGGCTCCGGGCGGGCACCGAGACGAGAATCAAGCTCCGGCGAAAGCCCGTGACGACGGCCTAGGCGCTGTTCCTGCGCGCCTGCTTGACGAGGCGGAACCCGACGACGCGCCAGCCGTCCGCGTCCTCGGCGAGCCCGACCTGGTAGACGAGGTGCGCCGGCTTGTCGTTCAGCTCGC
>Ga0307302_10000638_pt1 | contig 15473 bp, 20 predicted proteins | sample ER_DNA_183_FD_194490 | JGI IMG/M metagenome (GOLD analysis project Ga0307302, IMG submission 194490) | Bulk soil microbial communities from the East River watershed near Crested Butte, Colorado, United States - ER_DNA_183 | ecosystem: Environmental > Terrestrial > Soil > Floodplain | place...
CGCGTCGTTCGCGCTCGGCGCCTCGACGATCGTCTTTCTCTACAACATGATCGTGAGCTGGCGCCGGGGCGAGCCTGCGCCCGGGAACCCGTGGCGCGCACTCACACTCGAGTGGCAGGTGTCCTCTCCGCCGCCGATCTTCAATTTCGACGAGATCCCGCAGGTCGTCGGGAGCCCGTACGAGTACGGGGTCAGGGGCGCGCGGCACGCGGTTCTGAACGGCGACCGTGCCGAAGTGCCGGAGCCTGAGCAGGTGATCTCGCACTGATGGCGGAGCCGCGGCATATCCTCGTCGTCGCGAACGAGACCGTCGCCGGCAAGACGCTGATCGACGCGCTCCGCCGCCACGCCGAATCCGAGCCGATTCGCGTGACCGTCATCTCGCCGCAGAACGAGCCGCGGGCGGGCTTCGTCGTCTACGCCGACAGCCGGCGCTCGAGTGCCGAGCGACGCTTGCGCAGGACGCTCGACCTCCTCCACGAGGAAGGAATCGCAGCTCGCGGCGCGGTGGTCGACCCGGACCCGCTGCAGGCGATCAAGGACGCGATCTACGAGTACGACCCCGACGAGATCATCATCTCCACCCATCCGGGCGAGCTGAAGTCGAGCTGGCTCAGGGCCAACCTGGTCGAGCGCGCCCGCAAGGTGACCGACAAGCCGGTCGAGCACGTCGTCGTCGACCTCGAATCCCCCCGAGAGCGCGCACGGGTGCTCGTGATGGCGAACCAGACGATTCTCGGCCAGCCGCTCCTCGACGCGATCCACCAGCGGGCGGAGGCGAGCCCGGCCGACTTCACCTTCCTCATCCCGGCCGACACGGTGGGGGCGGAGCGCCGGCTCAAAGGCATCGGCCGGCTCATGGCCGACGCGGGAATCGAGGCGACGGGCCTTCTCGGCGACCCCGATCCCGTCGTCGCGGTCGAGAACGCGATCCACGACGAGGGGTTCGACGAGATCATCGTCTCGACGTTCCCGGCGGCGACCTCCGGCTGGCTTCGGCGTGACGTCCTCGGTCGGATCAGAGGCTTCGGTCTCCCGGTCACCCATGTCGTCGTCACGCCTCAGGAGGCGGAGGCGGCACAGGAGTCGGCCCCAGTATGACCGTCGCTCGCCTCCAGCTCGCTCCCGTGGGGGAAACCATGTTTCCCCCACGAGCCCCTTTCTTCGATGCAGCGGAGGAACCTCCCGGTTCCCCCACACCCCCTCCACGCGCTCATCGGCCAGGAATCGGCCTATGAGCGCGCACGCCGAATCGCACGGGCCGCCCGTCGCGAACCGGAGCTCGCGCGTCGACTCGCGCCTCCTCGGCATCTACTTCTTCATCGCCTCGGAGGTCATGCTCTTCGGGTCGTTCTTCTCGGCCTACTTCTTCGCACGTGTGGCGATCCCACACGACAAGTGGCCGCCGGACCCCTACGAGCTGCCCGTCTACCTCGCGCTCCTGAACACGATCATCCTCGTGTCCTCGAGCTTCACGATGCACTGGGCGCTGCAGTCGATCAAGCGCAACAACCGCCAGGGCCTGATCGCCGGGCTGGCGATTACCTTCGGTCTCGGGCTCACCTTCCTCCTGATCCAGGCGCGCGAATACACGCGCATCGGCTTCAGCCCGCACGACCTCGCCTTCGGCTCGACCTTCTTCGGCCTCACCGGCCTGCACGGATGTCATGTCTTCATCGGGCTCACGCTCCTCCTCATCGCACTCGTCCGCGCGATCCGCGGCCACTACGGCCCGTCGCCCCACGACCACCTCGGTGTCGAGATCCCGGGGATCTACTGGCACTTCGTGGACGTAATGTGGATCGTGGTGTACACCACCGTGTACGTCCTCTAGTCAGGGGGTGCTCCATGCGAAATCCGGTGCGGACCGAGGCGGAAGCCTTCACGTTCGTCATTGCCGTGCTTGCCCTTTGCGCCGGTGTCGCGGTGGCCTTCATCCTCGCCGGCCGCTGGATCGCCCTCATCGTTTTCGCCGCGCTCGGCCCGGTGGTCTTCTACCGCTACTTCAGGAGTGACCCGAAAGTCGTGGAGCCGGCCATCTGGGACCACGACAGGGGCACAGGCCGGCATCGAATTCTCGTGGTCGCCAACGAGACGGTGGTCGGCCGCGCGCTCCGCGAGGAGGTCGTCAGGCGTGCACGTGAGGGTGACGCCGAGATCCTCGTCGTCACGCCTGCTCTCAACACCCGGCTTCGTCATTGGACCTCCGACGAGGATGGGGCGCGCGCGGCCGCGCAGGACCGCCTCGATGAGTCGCTCGCGGCCCTGGCCGCCGACGAGGTCGAGGCGCGAGGACGTGTCGGTGACGACGACCCGATTCAGGCGATCGATGACTCTCTCAGAGTCTTCGGCGCGGACGAGATCGTCATCTCGACCCATCCGCCTGGCCGGTCGAACTGGCTCGAGCGGGGAGTCGTCGAGCGGGCCGGCGAGAAGTTCGACATCCCGATCACGCACGTCGTCGTCGATCTGGAGCGCGAAGCGGACGCAAGCCGCAGCGCCTAGCTACTCGGCGAGCTCGCCGGCGAGGAGGTCGAGCAGGAGCCCGTCGTGGAAGATGCCGTCCGGCCCGCGCTCGTACTCGCGCATAACGCCGACCCGCTGGAAGCCGATGCTCTCGTACGCCTTGATCGCACGCTCGTTGTGCGCTGCGGGGTCGATCACGAGCCGATGGTGCCGGCGCTCCTCGAAGAGGTAGCGGGCGAGTACGCGCAGCGCCTCAGGCCCGATGCCCCGACCCTGCCTCTCGGTGGACAGGAAGATGTCCATGCCGGCGTGGCGGTAGTCCCGCTCGTCCTCCTCGTAGAACTGGACGCTGCCGACAATCTCGCCGCCGGCCTCGATCGCGAACGCGGTGAGCTCCTGGTCGTGGAGGAACTCGTCGGCGGTTTCCTCAGGCGTGTAAGTGCCGAACCAACGGGCGACCTCCGGCTGGCGGAGGATCTCGGTCAACCGCTCGAGGTCGCCCTGCTCGACCGGCCGGAGGGTGACCCGCTCGCCGCGCAAGACCGGCGCCGGCTCCCGCGTCACCTACGGCGCCGTCGTCGTGCCCGTTGCGCCGGTTCCGGCGGCGGCCTCGGGCGGGAGGCCCGCGACGGAGGCGACATACGCGGCGATGTCCTCCAGGTCCTGCTCGGGAAGCTCCTGCGGGCCGGTGTCGAACCGCGGCATCGGCGAGGCTGCCAGCTTCATCTGGTCGAGCGTGACGTCGAAGATCGTGCTGTCGTTGAAGCTGCCGCCCTCTTCCGTGCGCGCGGCCCGGAAAGCGTCGTCGAGATTCGGGCCGATCGTGCCCGCCGTGCCCGCGTCGGCCAGCGTATGGCACCCGCCGCAGTTCTTCGCGAAGAGCTGCTTGCCGTTGTTCGTGTCCGCACCGCTCGAGTCGACGGCGCGCCCGCCGCATCCCGCGGCGAGGAGCGCGGCTCCGGCGAGCGCCAGGGGGAGAAGTCCGCGCGCCCGCAAGCCTAGGTCGGGGCCTGCGCCTCCTGGCCGATGCTCTCGACGGCCTCGGCGCGCGACTCGTAGATGGGGAAGACCTTGTTCAGGCCCGTGATCTCGAAGATCTTCGTGATGTTGCGGTCGTTACATACGAGCGAAAGCCTGCCCCCGTTCGGCCGCAGGCGCTTGACGCCCCCGACCAACACTCCCAGCGTGGTCGAGTCGATGAAGGTGGTGTCGGAGAAGTCGACGACGACCTCGTTTGCTCCTCGGCCGATCAGCTCGAGCAGCTGCTGCTTGAACTCAGGAGCCGTGTAGAGGTCGACCTCGCCCGTCAGGGCGATGACGTAAGCGTCGTTGGCGAGCTCTTCTGTCTTGATGTCGAAGTTCATGTGTCCCCTCGGGTCGTTCGGGCAGGTGGAGCTTAACCGCTTGGGGGCAACGACGAACTTGCCTTCTGCTGCGCCTTGAGGATCTTCAGCTGCTGCTTTACGAGCGGCGCGCTGGCGTCGTCCGGCGCGAGCGCGAGGAACTGCCGGTAGGCGGCGATCGCCGCCGGGTAGTCAGAGGCGCTCTGCGACGTGACGCCGAGCTGGAGGAAGACGCTCGGATCGTTGGGTGTGAGAAGCGTGAGCTGCTGGTAGACCCCGGCCGCCTCCCGGTAGGCGTTCTGTGCCCGCAGGTTGGCCGACGTCGCGCGGTTGTTCGCGTCGGTCGTGATCACATCGGCGATCTTGTTTCCCTGCACCTGCTGCAGGAACGGGGAGTCAGTGGGAACGGGAGCCTGGGTCGCGGCGGCCTGCGCGGCGACGACCGAGGCAGCCTGCGCTTCGGCGCGCGCCTTCGTGGCGATCGAGCCCCAGACAGCGGCGAGCTGCCGGAGGGCATCGGCGTCCTTCGGGTTTGCGGTCGTGTACGTCTGCAGGACGGCGACCGCGACGGTGCTCTGGCCAGCCGTCTGGAGCGCGTTCGCGTATGTGATCTGGGCGTCCGCGTCCTTGGGGTTGGCCGCGGCCTTCTCCTTCAGGGAGCCGAGATCGGTGCTGGTGCTGTTGCTCGTGAAGAAGTCGCGGAGGACGTCGCCGAGGCTCGTGCCGCTCACGCCGGTGCCGACGCCGAAGGCGACGAAGCCGAGCCCGAATGCGATCGCCAGAAGGAGGAAGACCCACTTCGCCTTGCGGCGAAGCTTGGGGAAGAACATCAGGTCTTCGGCGCTCGAGGCACTCCGGCGCGCGCGCGTGCGCGAAGTCTTGCGGCGCTGTGCCTGGGCTCGTGCCATTCGCGTGAATCCTCCTTGGATGCCTCGGGGGGCGGGCGACTCTGTACGCTCCGCGACTGTGGAGGATACCGAGAAAGCGGGGCCTTCCCCGTTTCCAAAGATCGAGCTGCACGTGCACCTCGAGGCCACCGTTCGCCCCGAGACGCTGCTCGAGATCGCACGGCGTAACGACTTCTCGCTTCCGGCCAATACGCCTGAGGGCATCCGCGACCTCTATCGCTACCGCGATTTCGACCACTTCATCGAAGTCTGGATCCTGACGACCAACGCGCTCCAGACCGAAGACGACTTCCGGCAGGTCGTCGTCGACTATGCGGCCGAGGCGGCGCGCCACGGGGCGGTCTACGTCGAGGGCATTTTCTCGCCGATCGAGAGGACCTGGCACGGAGTCTCGTGGGACGCGCTCTTCAGCGGCTATTGCGACGGCGCCCAGGAGGCGCGCGAGCTGCACGGCGTCGACGTGCTCCTGACTCCCGACGTGACGCGAGCCGCGCCGGTCGAGGACGGTTTCGAGCTCGTGCGCCAAGCGACCAACTACCGCGAGCGCGGGATCGTGGGCATCGGCCTCGGCGGCGAGGAGGCGCGCTTTCCGCCGGAGAAGTTCGCGGGGGTCTTCGAGCTCGTGCGCGAGGAGGGCTTCGGCTCCGTCCCGCATGCCGGCGAGGTCGCCGGCCCCGCCTCGATCCGCGGCGCGCTCGACGCCTTGCATGCCGACCGCATTCGGCACGGCATCCGTGCCGTCGAGGACACCAACCTGCTCGAGGAGCTCGCCGAGCGCCGCGTCGTGCTCGACGTGACGCCAGTCTCGAACCTGCGAACGGGTGTTGTCAGGTCGCTCGCCGAGCACCCGCTGCCGGAGCTCGTCGCCGCCGGGATCCCCTGTACGGTCTCCACCGACGACCCCGAGATGTTCGACACCGATCTCACGCGCGAGTACGAGGCCGCGCTCTCCCTCGGGATCGACCCGCAGGCGCTCTACGACGCAGGCGTCGAGGGTGCGCTCTGCGGTGAGGAGACGTGGGAGCGACTGCGCGCGACGGGCGCGACCTACGACTGGTCGGGCGTGAGCGCCGAGGCGCCCGCCTAGCGGCTACGTCCCGTCGGTGCCCACGAGCGGCGCGCCGATCACACCGCTTCGCTGCCAGCGCCGCTCGAAGAACACGGAGACCCAGATCGACGCCTCGAAGAGCGCGAGGATCGGGACCGCTTGGAGCGCCATCGAGACGAAGTCCACACCTGGGAGGAGCACGACGGCGATGAGCGCGATCCCGACTCCGATTCGGCGGTTTTTGCGCAGGCTCGCAGAGGAGAGGATCCCGAGGCGGACGAGGCCGAGAATGAAGATCGGCAGCTCGAAGATGACCCCGACCGCGACGATCATCGTGATCGCGAACGAGTAGTACTCACGCGCGCGCAGCTGCACGTTGTAGAGGTCGGAGTCGAAATTGAGCAGGAAATGGATGCCGTTGGGGAGGACGACCCAGTAGGCGAAGGCCATCCCCGCGGCGAGGAGCAGCGTGGCGACGGCGACGAGGCGCATGACGACGCGCTGGCTGCGATCCTCGATCGCGGGGGCGAGGAACGCCCAGAGCTGCCAGACGATGATCGGGATCATAATTCCGATCGCCGCGTAGAAGGCGACCGTAAAGGAGGTCGTGAAGGGCTCCGCGGGGCTGAAGGTCGTCACCTGGAAGGGCTGCTTCCCGGGCACGTTGGGGTCGGCATCGGGGAGCGGCGCGTTGAGCCAGCCGATGATCGTGTGTCTGAACGCGTAGGTGAGCGCGAACGCCGCGCAGACCGCGACGAGGCAGAAGATCAGGCGCGAACGGAACTCGTCGAGATGCTCGACGAGAGTGACGCTCTCATCGTGCCGCAGCCGACGCGGGAGCCGCGCCATGTCCTAGCTCAGCTAGAGACCCGTTCGCTCTCGGTGCGCGGAGCGGCGTCCTGAGCGACAGGCGTTGGCGATGCGGGAGGAGTGAGCTCGACCTTGTCGACCTCGGGGTCGTCGTCGTCGTTCCCTGTGATCGAGTCCTTGAACTCGCGCATCCCGCGGCCGAGTGACCGGCCCATCTCGGGGAGGCGCTTGGGCCCGAACACGAGCAGGAGGACGAGAACGATCACCAAGGCCCCTTGCCAGCCGACGTTTCCAGGCATGTGACCGAGGATAGCACCTTCCTAGAGGCAGGGGACACCGAGGGCGAATCGCTACACTGGGTCTGTCACAGGCGCCCCGTGAATTGATCGGCGCACCCTACTGAGAGGCTGTCACGAACTTGGCTTTGCTCGAGATCAAAGACCTGCACGTCGCCACCGAGGACGGCACGGAGATCGTCCGCGGCGTCGACCTGTCGGTGGACACGAACCGGTGCACGCGATCATGGGCCCCAACGGCTCCGGCAAGTCCACGCTCGCCTACGCGCTCGCCGGTCACCCCGCCTATGAGATCACCGGCGGTGACATCCTCATGGACGGCGAGAGCGTCCTCGACATGGGGGCGGACGAGCGCGCACAGCGCGGCCTCTTCCTCGCATTCCAGTATCCGCACGCAGTGCCGGGCGTCACCGTCGCGAGCTTCCTTCGTTCCGCGGTCAACGCCGTTCGCAAGGCCAAGGCCGGCGGCGAGGACGACCCAGTCAAGATCCCCGAGTTCCGCAAGGACCTGACGGCCGCCATGGAGATGCTCAAGGTGCCGAAGGAGATGTCCAGCCGCTACCTGAACGACGGCTTCTCGGGCGGAGAGAAGAAGCGCGTCGAGATCCTGCAGATGGCGATGCTCAAGCCGCGGGTCGCGGTCCTCGACGAGACCGACTCGGGCCTCGACATCGACGCGCTGCGCATCGTCGCGGGCGGCGTCAAGCAGCTCGTCGGCGCCGACATGGGAGCGCTCGTGATCACGCACTATCAGCGCATCCTCGAATACATCACGCCGGACTTCGTGCACGTCTTCGTCGACGGGCGTATCGTGGAGGAAGGCGGACCGGAGCTCGCGCAGAAGCTCGAGGCCGAGGGCTACGAGGCCTTCACGCCGGCCGCCGCCGGAGGTGTTGAGTAGTGGCAGCGTCCGAAACCCAGGTCGTCAGGGAGCTCGGCAACGAGTACGCCTACGGCTTCCACGATCCCGAGGAGTACTTCTTCAAGTCCGGCCGCGGGTTGAACCCCGAAGTCGTGGCGATGATCTCGGAGCACAAGAACGAGCCGGAGTGGATGCGCAAGCGCCGCCTGAAGGCGCTCGAGTACTTCCGCGCCCGGCCGCTTCCGCAGTGGGGCGGGAAGCTCGACGAGATCGACTTCGAGAACATGTACTACTACATCCGTCCGACCGAGAAGCAGGCGAATTCCTGGGAAGACCTGCCGGCCGACATCAAGAACACCTGGGACCGGCTCGGCATTCCCGAGGCCGAGAAGAAGTACCTGGCGGGCGTCGGCGCGCAGTACGAGTCCGAGGTCGTCTACCACAAGCTGAAGGAGGACCTCGAGAGCCAGGGCGTCCTCTTCCTCGACATGGACTCGGGCCTGCGTGAGCACGAGGAGCTCGTCAAGGAGTACTTCGGCACGATCATCCCGGCGAACGACAACAAGTTCGCGGCGCTGAACTCGGCCGTCTGGTCGGGCGGCTCCTTCATCTACGTCCCGCCAGGCGTCAAGATCGAGATGCCGCTCCAGGCCTACTTCCGCATCAACGCGGAGAACATGGGCCAGTTCGAGCGCACGCTGATCATCGTCGACGAGGACGCCTACGTGCACTACGTCGAGGGCTGCACCGCCCCGATCTACACGACCGACTCGCTCCACTCGGCCGTGGTCGAAATCGTCGTCAAGCGCGGCGGGCGCTGCCGCTACACGACGATCCAGAACTGGTCGCAGAACGTCTACAACCTCGTCACGAAGCGCGCGGTCGCGTACGAGAACGCGACGATGGAATGGGTGGACGGGAACCTCGGCTCGAAGCTGACGATGAAGTACCCGTCCATCTGGCTGATGGGCGAGGGCGCCCACGGCGAGGTGCTCTCGATCGCCTTCGCGGGCGAGGGCCAGCACCAGGACGCGGGCGGCAAGTGCGTGCATGTTGCGCCGAACACCACCTCTGTGATCACGTCCAAGTCGATCTCGAAGGACGGCGGGCGCGCGAGCTACCGCGGGCTCCTCGAGGTGGCGAAGGGCGCGCACGGCGCGAAGTCGAAGGTCGTCTGCGACGCGCTCATCCTCGACGAGGACTCGCGCTCCGACACCTATCCGTACATCCGCATCGACGAGAACAAGGTCGACATCGGCCACGAGGCGACGGTCTCGAAGATCGGCGAGGAGCAGCTCTTCTACCTGATGAGCCGCGGGATTCCCGAGCACGAGGCAGCTGCGATGATCGTGTCCGGCTTCGTCGAGCCGATCACGAAGGAGCTCCCGCTCGAGTACGCGGTCGAAATGAACCGGCTGATCCAGCTGCAGATGGAAGGCTCGGTTGGCTGAGCTCCGCGTGGAGCGTGCCGACTTCGTCGCCCTTCCCGTTCAAGACCTGAAGCGCGCAGACGAGTTCTACGGCAAGACCCTCGGCCTGCGGCGAAGCCCGCATTCGGGCGAGCGCTGGGTCGAGTACGAGCTCGGCAACGTCACGCTGGCGCTTGTCTCTCCAGAGGCCATGGGGACGGAGTTCCAGGCAAGGGGCCACCAGATGCCGATCGCGCTGCGGGTGCCGGACGTCGACGAGGCGCGCGCGAAGCTCGAGGCTGAGGGCGTCGAGTTCCTGCACGGCACGATCGACTCGGGCGTCTGCCATCTGGCTACCTTCCAGGATCCCGACGGGAACGCTATCCAGCTCCACCGGCGATACGCGCCCTTCGAGGACGGGTCGCAGCCGTGAGCGGGATCAAGCGCCTCGACTTCATCGGCATCCCCTCACAGGACGCCGAGCGGTCGCGTGCCTTCTACGTCGAGACCCTGGGCCTGCGGCCCGACGACAAGGCGCGGTTCGAGGTCTGGGCCGGCGAGACCTGCTTCGGGATCTGGGAGCCCGAGAAGATGGGTATGCCGTTCGCGCCGCAGAAGAACGCGCACCCCGCCCTCCACGTCGAGGACGTCGAGGCCGCAAGGCGCTCCCTCGAGGAGAAGGGCGTCGAGTTCGACGGCGAGATCTTCGACAGCGGCGTCTGCCACATGGCCTTCTTCACCGATCCTGATGGGAACGACCTGATGCTCCACCGGAGGTACGCGCCGTGAGGGCAAGTGCACTCGAGCGCTACCAGGCGATTCCGCTCCCTTCGACGACCGACGAGCACTGGCGCTTCACCGACCTGCGCGGCTTCGACCCCGAGTCTTTCACGGCGAACGGGGCGACGAGCGTGGAGCGGGCGAGCGGCATGCTCGACGTCGATGCCGCCGCGATCGCGCACGTGAGCGAAGGCGGGATCGAGATCGAGCGCGCCCCCGACGGCCTCGTCTTCGAGCGGCTCGAGGACGATCCCCGGCTCGGCACGCTTGTCGGCGCCGACGAGAAGTTCGCAGCGCACAACGCCGCCCAGTGGACGAACGGGCTTCTCGTGCGCGTCCCGCGCGGAGTCGAGCTCGACAAGCCTCTCTACGTGCGGATCGTCAACTCGGTCGCAGGGGGCGCGCTCTTCTGGCGCCTGCTCGTCGTCGCCGAGGAAGGAAGCCGCTTCAGCTTCATCGAGGAGTACGCCTCCGAGTCACCCCAGCTCGCCTCCTACTCGAACGCGGTGACTGAGCTCTTCGTCGAGCAGGGCGCCAAGCTCGAATACGTTTCGATCCAGAACCTGTCCCAGGAGACGTGGCACTTCGCCTCGCATCGGGCGCGGGTCGAGCGGGATGCGGAGCTCGACTGGGTCGCCGGGGGCTTCGGCTCGAAGAAGGGGAAGGTGCGGATCGAGAACGACCTCGCCGGCCAGGGCGCGACGTCGCGCGTCACGGGCGCGTACTTCGCCGACGGCGACCAGCACCTCGACTACGACACGCTCCAGGAGCATCTCGCTCCGAACACGACCTCCGACTTCGCCTTCAAGGGAGCGCTCCGCGACCACGCGACCGCCGTCTGGCGCGGGATGATCCGCGTCGCCGAGGACGCCCAGAAGACGAACGCCTACCAGGAGAACCGCAACCTGCTCTTGTCCGACCAGGCGCACGCGGACTCGATCCCGGGGCTCGAGATCCAGGCAAACGACGTCCGCTGCACGCACGGGGCGACGATCAGCCAGGTCGACCGTGACGAGCTCTTCTACTGCATGGCCCGCGGCCTCTCCCGCGGCGAGGCCGAGCGCCTGATCGTGCGCGGCTTCTACCAGGAGATCTTCGACCGCATCGAGTTCGCGCCCGTCCGGGACGCGCTCCAGACCGCTCTCGAAGCCCGCATCCCCGAATAGGTCGCAAAGGGCCGCCGGTACCATGAGGGTGTGGCTGTAACCACCACACCGAAGCTCGACGCGCGCAAGCTTCGCGAGGACTTTCCGATCTTCGAGCAGGTCGTCCACGACCACCCGCTCGCCTACCTCGACACTGCCGCCTCGGCGCAGAAGCCGCGGGCCGTGCTCAACGCGATGACGAGGTTCTACGAGACCTCGTACGCGAACATCCATCGCGGCGTCTACGACCTCGGCGAGCGCGCGACAGAGGCGTACGAAGGCGCGCGCGAGAAGGCGCGAGCGTTCGTGAACGCGGGCTCGACCCGCGAGGTCGTCTTCACCCACAACGTCACTGCGGCGCTCAACCTGGTCGCCTACGGCTGGGGGCTCGACAACCTCGGCCCGGGTGACGTGGTCGTCGTCACCGAGATGGAGCACCACTCGAACTTCGTCCCGTGGCAGTACATCGCAGGCCGCACCGGTGCCGAGTTCGCCGTCGTTCCGGTGGACGAGAACGGCGAGCTCCAGCTCGACGAGCTCGAGACGATCGCGGTGCGCGGCAACATCAAGGTCGTTGCGTGCGTCCACGTCTCCAACTCGCTCGGGACCGTCAATCCGGTCGAGCGCCTGATCGCATGGGGACACGAGCAGGGCGCAATCGTCGTCGTGGACGGTGCGCAGGCAGTTCCCCATCGCGCGGTCGACGTGCAGGCGCTCGGAGCCGACTTCTACGCCTTCACCGGGCACAAGATGTGCGCGCCGACCGGCATCGGCGTCCTCTGGGGCCGCGCCGACCACCTCGAGTCGATGTCGCCCTTCGAGCTCGGCGGGCACATGATCCGGAAGGTGACCGTCGAGCGGACGACCTGGAACGAGCTTCCGCACAAGTTCGAGGCCGGCACCGCCCCGATCGCCGAGGCGGTCGGCTTGGGAGCCGCGATCGACTACCTCGACGCCATCGGCCTGGACGCGATCGAGCAGCACGAGCGCGACCTTCTCGACTATGCGCTGCCGCGGCTCGAGGGGATCGACGGGTTGCGGATCTTCGGGCCTCCCGCCGACCGGCGCGCGGGAATCGTCTCCTTCGAGGTCGAGGGCGCCCATCCGCACGACGTCGCGCAGATTCTCGACTGGGAGGGCGTGGCCGTTCGCGCGGGCCACCACTGCAACCAGCCGCTGATGGCGAAGCTCGGTGTTCCCGCCACGTCGCGGGCGAGCTTCTACCTCTACACGGTTACCGAGGAGATAGACAGGCTCGTTGCGGGTATCGAGAAGGCGCGTAAAGTCTTCTCATGAGCAGCGAGTTCGACAGCCTTTACCGAGAAGTCATTCTCGATCACTACAAGAACCCGCGCGGGCACGGGGTGATCGAGGGCGCCGATGTCGAGGCCGAGGGGCAGAACCCGCTCTGCGGGGACGAGGTCTCGATCTTCGTCAGCTTCGACGGCGACCTGATCGAGGACGTCAAGTTCCGCGGCCGCGGGTGCGCGATCAGCCAGGCGTCGACGTCGATGCTCATGGAGATGGTCAAGGGCCGGACGGCGGAGGAGGTCGCCGCCATGTCCCGCGACGAGCTCCTCGACGAGGTCGGAATCCCGCTCACCCCCGTTCGCCTCAAGTGCGCGCTCCTCGGCCTCGGGGTGTTGAAGCTCGCGCTGCACAAAGGTAAGGGCACGCCTCTCCCTGAGGAGTGGGCCGGCCTCGCCCAAGACCTCGAGCTCAAGTAGGCACGTGCCCGCGCTGACCGTCGGCCCGGTCGAGGAGCTGCCGCCCGGGGAAGTGAAGATCGTCCGCGCCGGCGAGCTCGCGATCGGCGTCTACAACCTGAACGGCGAGTACTACGCGATCGAGGACCGGTGCTCGCACGACGACGGCCCCCTTGCCGAGGGCGACTTCGATGTCGAGACGGGCGTCGCCATCTGCCCGCGGCACGGCTCCGAGTTCGACGTACGCACCGGTCGCCCGCTCAGCCTTCCGGCCTACCAGCCCGTCGAGACGTTCGAGGTGTTCGTAGAGGACGGACTCATCAAGGTCAAGGTGTAGCGGCCTTCGTTCGTCCTGAGCGGGTCGCTATGATCGGGCTACCACGGAAAGGAGGTGGTCCGATCTTGAGCAACGATTCTTCGGGCAGTGGAGGTAGTCGCAGGTAGGGGCGTGTCCCCAGGACCTACGGGGAATCGCCTAGCCAGCGTGGGGGACCCAAAGAAGCACCCAGCGCCCCTACCACTCCAGGCGATCTACTGTCTTCCAGGGCGGCCACACGGCCGCCCTGGTTGGTTAATCCGGGGTCGCAACCGTCGTCGAGCAGAAAGCGGGCCTACGCCCGCGCCGTGGCGCGGCGCAACATATCCTCGAGCCCTATCGGCTTGACGCCGAGCGCTTCGACGGCCGGCCCGATGTCCGTCACGTTGTCCTCGAACTCGAGCATGGCGACGCCGTCGCGGGCTCCGCGGAGCGGCGGGAGAACTGAGCCGGCGGCCGCGCCCGCCTTCAGTAGTCCCGGCGGCATCTGGAAGGCGAGCCGGTGCTTCCCGAGCACGCGCCGAATGCGCCCGTTCAGCTCGGCGAAGGTGACGACATCGGGGCCGGCGAGCTCGAAGGTCTGGTTGGCCGCGGCCTTGGTCGAGAGCGCCTTCGCGAAGTAGGCGGCGACGTCCTCGACCCAGATCGGCTGGAGCTTCTTCGTCCCGACCACGGGGGTCACCGGCGACCAGCGGACCAGCGAGATCAGGCCGGGCAGCATGCCTCCGTCGCGGCCGAAGATGAAGCTCGGCCGGAAGATCGTGTGATCGATTCCCGAGCCTGCGACCTCGTGCTCCTCCTCCCACTTGGCGTGGTAGTAGGGCGCGAGATCCTTGCTGCGGTCGCTCGTGCCGAGCGCGCTCATGAGCACGAACCGCTTGACGCCGGCGGCCTTCGCCGCCGCGACGAGGTCGCCTGTTCCCTGCTCCATGACCCTCTGAATCGCCTTCGGGTTCGCGAAAGGTGGAAGCGCGACCAGGTGGACGACGGTCTCGGCGCCCTCGGCGGCCCGCCGCAGGCTCTCGGCGTCCGTCATGTCGCCCTGGACGACTTCGCAGCCCCAAGCTCGGAAGCGCTCCTGCTTCTCGGGCCTGCGTGCCAGGATCCGGACGGGATGCTCTTCGGCGCGGAGCGCGTGGGTGATGTGCCCGCCCACGAACCCAGTCCCGCCGACGACGAGGACGGTCATTCGAAATTCTTCCAGTAGCGGCTCGCCGTGGGCCCTGCCTGGCCCTGGTACTTGGAGCCGAGCAGCGCGGCGCCGTACGGGTTCTCCGCCGGCTCGGTCAGCTGCACGAAGGAGATCTGGCCGATCTTCATCCCGACGTAGATCGTGATCGGGAGGTTGGCCACGTTGGACAGCTCGAGCGTCACGTGGCCGTCCCAGCCGGGGTCGATGAAGCCCGCCGTCGAATGGATGAGGAGCCCGAGCCGCCCAAGCGAGCTCTTGCCTTCGAGGCGCGCGACGAGATCGTCCGGCAACGTGATCCGCTCGAGCGTCGAGCCGAGGACGAACTCGCCGGGGTGGAGGATGAACGGCTGGTCCTCGTCCGCCACCTCGACGAGCTCGGTGAGGTCCTCCATCGGTTCCTTGACGTCGATGTAGGGGTAGCGCGAGTTGCGAAAGACGCGGAAGAGGCGGTCGACCCGTACGTCGACGCTCGAAGGCTGCAGGAGCTCCTCTGCGTAGGGATCGATGCCGATGCGGCCCTCTTCGAGCAGGCGGCGGATGGTGCGATCGGAAAGGACCATGAGCTCGCGCTGCAATGTATAAGCTCACGATCCATGGCCACGACACGAGCAATCCAGCTGAAGACGGAGATCCCGGGCCCGCGCAGCCAGGAGATCCTCGAGCGCAAGGCGCGCGTCATCGCGGAGCCCCTCTCCATCTACCTGCCGATCGTGATCGAGGAGGCGCAGGGCGCCACGATCACGGACGTGGACGGGAACACCTTCGTCGACTTCACGGGCGGCGTCGGCTGCCTCAACGTCGGCCACTCGAACCCCAGGGTGGTCGAGGCAGCGAAGGAGCAGGTCGAGCGCTTCACCCACACCGACTTCACGATCGTTCCCTACGAGAACTACATCTCGCTCGCCGAGCGCCTCCTCGAGCTCGTTCCCATCGGAGGCGACCTCAAGGCAGCCTTCTTCAACTCGGGCGCCGAGGCCGTCGAGAACGCCGTCAAGTTCGCGCGCTCCTATACGCGCCGGCCGGCTGTGATCGCCTTCGACGGCGGCTTCCACGGGCGCACGCTGCTCGCGCTCAGCCTCACCTCGAAGACGCACCCCTACAAGGCCGGCCTGGGGCCGTTCGCCCCTGAGGTCTACCGCGTCCCCTTCGACGACCTCGACGAGCTGAACAGGGCGTTCAATACGCGCGTGGC
>Ga0307302_10000640_pt1 | contig 15445 bp, 15 predicted proteins | sample ER_DNA_183_FD_194490 | JGI IMG/M metagenome (GOLD analysis project Ga0307302, IMG submission 194490) | Bulk soil microbial communities from the East River watershed near Crested Butte, Colorado, United States - ER_DNA_183 | ecosystem: Environmental > Terrestrial > Soil > Floodplain | place...
TGCTCACGCCACGGGACTGGAGCTTGACCCGTGGCTTGGCCTTTGCCTTCTGTTTGCGGCGTGCGCCTGATCTCGCCATTACGTTCCTAGACTAGCTCCGCCTAGGCGCGGCTTGCGGCGCCGTTCTCAGGATGCGCGGGCGCGGCCCGCGCATCCGTCTGAAATGACCGGTCGAGCCGACTGGATCAAACCTCAGCGACCTCTGCGGTGCCGGACCAATCGAACGCGTCCCCGATCTTCCGCAGGCGCTCTCGTATCTCTTCGTCGCAAAGGGCCCCCGCGACGCCGGCGCCGAAGGCAACGCGAGGGTCGAGCCCGAGCGAGCGCGCCGCGTCGTAGTCGCGGGTGAGATCGGTGTCGAACATCGCCGGGTCGTCGGTCGAGATCGAGCAGCGAACCCCGGCCGCGACGAGCTTGGGAAGCGGGTGCTCGGCGAGGCTGCGGACGGCTCCGGTTCGCAGGTTGGAGATCGGGCAGACGTCGAGGACGATGCCGCGGGCGGCGAGCTCGGCGACGAGGCTTTCGTCCTCGGCGGCTCGGATTCCGTGCCGGAGCCGGTCGGCCCCCAGCGCTTCGAGCGCTCCGCGCACCGAAGCAGGCCCCGCGTGCTCGCCTGCGTGTGGCACCGAGCCGAGCCCCTCGGCTCGGACCAGGGCGAACGGCCGCTCGTACTCCTCCGGCGGATGCTCGGCCTCGAGCCCCCCGAGGCCGACCCCGAGAACGCCTCGCTCACGATAGGCGGCGGCGCGACGAACGATCTCCTCGGCCTCGTCGAGCGTCGCCCCACGGAAGATGTCGGGGGTGAGACGAACCGTGACGCCGTGCAGCTCCTCGGCCTCCTGCGCCCCGTCGCAGTAGCCGGAGAAGATTTCGTCCCAGCTCACACCGCGGCGGACACGCTCGGCCGGCGAGAAGATGCCCTCGATGTAGACGGCCCCGTGCATAGCGGCCTCGGCCGCATAGTCGACGACGACCTGCCGGAAATCGTCGGTCGTGCGAAGCGCGTTCGTGGTCATGATCCAAACCTCGATGAAATGGGCGAAGTCGCGGTACTCGTACAGCGCCGCGAGTCCCTCCACCGTTTCGACAGGAAGCGCGTAGTCGTTGCGGCGGGCAATCTGAAGCAACGTCTCCGGGCGGACCGTCGCCTCGAGGTGGACGTGCAGCTCGATCTTGGGGTATGTCACCGGGCGGCGGCGAGTCCGGTCTCGGCCCGGCGCCAGCGGCGCTCCATCAGCACAGAGAGCCAGATCGAGAGCTCGAACAGAATGAGCATCGGAACCGCCTCGAAGACCAGCGAAACTGGGTCGACCGTGGGCAGGAGAATCGCGATCACGATCATGATCACGTACCCAATCCGCCGGTTTCGGCGGAGTTGCGCCGTCGTCAGCACACCGAGCCGGACAAGTGCGAGGATGAAGATCGGCAGCTCGAAGATGAGCGCGATCCCGACGAGCAGAAGACTGGCGAACGAGTAGTAGTAGCTCGCGCGGACCTCGATTTGGTACTGCTCGTTGTCGTAGTTCGTCAAGAAGTGAACGGCGGGCGGCAGGACGACCCAGTAGGCGAAGGCGAGACCTCCCGCGAACAGTCCGGTTGCAAGGGCGACGAAGCCGGCGACGATGCGTTGAGCGTGCTCCTCGAAAGCCGGTGCGAAGAAGCTCCAGACCTGGTAGAGGATGATCGGCAGCGCGAGCGCGAACCCCGCGTAGAGGCTGATCTTGATCGAAGTGACGAAAGGCTCGGTCACCCCGAGGGTGACCGGCTTGCGGTTGTCCGCCGGCAGCGCTTGGTTCAACCAGTCGAGGAGATGAGTGTGGAAGATGAAGGCAACGATGAAACCGCCGGCCAGCGCGACCAGGCTGACTATGAGGCGCGTGCGCAGCTCATCAAGATGCTCGACGAGCGAGGCCTCCTCACCATGGCGGAGCCGCCGCGGCAGCTTCATCCGAACTGAGGCGCCGCTTGCGGCGCCGCCCTCAGGACGTTCGGGCTTCGCCCGTGCGTCCGTCTGAAATGACCGGTCGAGCCAACCGTACTCAACCGAAAGGCTCTAGGGAGTCGTCGTCTTGTCGCGGCTGGTGCCGGCGGGGACGGGAGTCTCCTCCTGTCGCGGCGGCGGCAACTCGGCGGGCTCGTCGTCCTTGCCGGAGATCGAATCCTTGAATTCCCGCATTCCCTTCCCTAGCGAGCGGCCCATCTCCGGCAGGCGCTTGGGCCCGAAAACGAGCAGCACGACGAGGAGCAGGATGAGGATCTCCCAGACACTGACACCGAAAGGCACGCTCTCAGGTTAGCACCACGAGGGGCCGGGAACGGTTAGCTACGATGGGTTACGAAGGTCGGCGGAAAACCGCTAGGTATAAAGAAAAGAGGCCGCACAAAGTTGGCATTGCTGGAACTGAGAGACGTGCACGTCGCCCTCGAGGACGGCACCGAGATCGTCAAGGGCGTCGACCTCGCGGTAAGCCCGGGCGAGATCCACGCGCTCATGGGCCCGAACGGCTCCGGCAAGTCGTCACTCGCCTACGCGCTGATGGGTCACCCGGCCTACGAGATCACCGAGGGCGAGGCGCTCTTCGACGGGCGCGACATCGTCCAGCTCGGCGCGGACGAGCGCGCGCAGCTCGGCCTCTTCCTCGCCTTCCAGTACCCACATGCCATTCCCGGCGTGACGGTCACGAGCTTCTTGCGAACTGCGCTGAACGCGATCCGCAAGGCACGAGCCGGCGGCGAGGACGACCCGGTGCCGGTGCCAGAGTTCCGCAAGGACATGCTGGCCGCGATGGAGCACCTGAAGATCCCCCGCGAGCTCGCGCAGCGGTATCTGAACGACGGCTTCTCCGGAGGCGAGAAGAAGCGCGTCGAGATCCTGCAGATGGCGATGCTGAAGCCGCGCGTCGCAATCCTCGACGAGACCGACTCCGGTCTCGACATCGACGCTCTCAAGATCGTGGCGACCGGGGTCAAAGAGCTCGTCGGCTCCGAGACGGGCGCTTTGATCATCACCCACTACCAGCGGATCCTCAACTACGTCGAGCCCGATTTCGTGCACGTCTTCGTCGACGGGCGTATCGTTGAGGAAGGCGGCCCGGAGCTCGCGCACAAGCTCGAGGCCGAAGGGTACGAGGCGTTCATGCCGGAACCAGTCGTAGGAAGCGAGGCCTAGTGGCCATCACAGAGTCTGAAGTAGTCGGCGGAATCAAGACTGAGTACAAGTTCGGCTTTCACGACCCCGAGGACTATTTCTTCAAGTCGGGCCGTGGGCTCTCGCATGAGTTGGTCGCAGCCATCTCCGAGCACAAGAACGAGCCGGACTGGATGCGGAAGTTCCGGCTCAAGTCGCTCGACTACTTCCTGGCCCGCCCGCTTCCGGAATGGGGCGGGAACCTCGGCGAGATCGACTTCGAGAACATCTTCTATTACATCCGGCCGACCGAGAAGCAGGCAAAATCCTGGGAGGACCTGCCTCCGGACATCAAGAACACCTGGGACCGGCTCGGCATCCCCGAGGCCGAGAAGAACTTCCTGGCCGGGGTCGGCGCGCAGTACGAGTCCGAGGTCGTCTACCACAAGCTGAAGGAGGACCTCGAGGCCCAGGGCGTCCTCTTCCTCGACATGGACTCAGGCCTGCGCGAGCACGAGGAGCTCGTCAAGGAGTACTTCGGGACGATCATCCCGCAGAACGACAACAAGTTCGCGGCGCTGAACTCGGCCGTCTGGTCGGGCGGCTCGTTCATCTACGTGCCCCCGGGCGTGAACGTCGAGATGCCGCTCCAGGCCTACTTCCGCATCAACGCGGAGAACATGGGCCAGTTCGAGCGGACGCTGATCATCGTCGACGAGGATGCCTACGTGCACTACGTCGAGGGTTGCACGGCGCCGGTCTACTCGACCGACTCGCTGCACTCTGCGGTTGTCGAGATCATCGTCAAGCCGGGTGGGCGCTGCCGGTACACGACGATCCAGAACTGGTCGAACAACGTCTACAACCTCGTCACCAAGCGGGCAGTCGCCTACGAGAACGCGACGATGGAGTGGGTGGACGCCAACCTCGGCTCGAAGCTGACGATGAAGTACCCGGCGATCTGGCTGATGGGCGAGGGTGCCCACGGCGAGGTGCTCTCGATTGCGTTCGCAGGCCAGGATCAGCACCTCGATGCTGGGGGCAAGGCCGTCCACATCGCGCCCAACACGTCCTCGATCATCACGTCGAAGTCGATCTCGCGAGGAGGAGGGCGCGCGAGCTATCGCGGTCTGCTCGAGGTGGCCAAGGGCGCGGAAGGCTCGAAGTCGAAGGTTGTTTGCGACGCGCTCATCCTCGACGAGGACTCCCGGTCGGACACCTATCCCTATATCCGCATCGACGAGTCGAACGTGGACATCGGCCACGAGGCCACGGTGTCGAAGATCGGAGACGAGCAGCTCTTCTACCTGATGTCACGCGGTCTGACCGAGGCGGAGGCTTCGGCGATGGTCGTCTCCGGCTTCGTCGAGCCGATCACGAAGGAGCTCCCGCTCGAGTACGCGGTCGAGATGAACCGGCTGATCCAGCTCCAGATGGAGGGCTCGGTCGGCTAGGTTGGTTCGGGCGGTTCGACCGGTCATTTCAGACGGACGCCGGGCGCAGCCCGTCCTGAGGACGGCATCGCAAGCGATGCCTCGGGTCGGGTAGCAGTGCAGGTCGAGCGCGTCGACTTCGTCGACATTCCATCCCGAGACGTTGAGCGTTCGATCGCGTTCTACCGCGACGTGCTCGGGCTTCCGCAGAACCCGCGGGAGCCGACGGAGTTCGAGGCGGGAAACGTGACGCTCGCGATCTGGAGGCCGGAGGACCAGGGCGTCGAGTTTTCGAGCGGGGCCAGCCATGGGATTGCGCTCCGCGTCCTTGACGTGGCCGCTGCGCGCGCCGAGCTGGAGGCGAAGGGCGTCGAGTTCATCGGCGAGCGCGACTCTGGCGTCTGCAACATGGCCTTTTTCACCGATCCTGACGGCAACTCGCTGATCCTCCACCGGAGATACGCGCCGTGAGCCGGGCCGAGCTGCTCGAGCGTTACCGCGCGTTGCCGATGCCCGTCACGACCGAGGAATCGTGGCGGTTCACCGACCTCAAGGGCTTCGACCCGGACGCCTTCGTCCAGAACGGACATGTCAAGGGCTCAAACCCCGATCAGATGCTTAACATTGACGTTGCAGGGGGGGCACTGGTTACGGGCGATGGGATTGAGATCGAGCGCGGGCCCGCAGGCATCCGGTTCGAGGCACTCGACGATTCGCACCCGAAGCTCGGCGAGCTCGTCGGCGCCGACGAGAAGTTCGCCGCGCACAATGCGGCGAGCTGGGAGCACGGCCTGCTCGTTCACGTCCCAAAGGGTGTCGAGCTCACGCAGCCGCTCTACGTGCGGATCCCCAACCCGCTGGACGGCGCCGCACAGTTCTGGCGCCTGCTGATCGTCGCCGAGCCCGGCAGCCGCTTCAGCGTGATCGAGGAATACGCGGCGGCCCCGACCGAGGCGGCGGGCTACTCGAACGCGGTTGTCGAGATCTTCGTGGGCCAGGATGCGAAGGTCGAGTATGTCTCGCTGCAGAACCTCTCGCGCGACACTTGGCACTTCGCATCACACCGCGCCCGGGTCGAACGCGATGCCGAGCTCGACTGGGTCGCAGGCGGCTTCGGCTCCAAGAAGGGCAAGGTGCGGATCGAGAACGACCTCGCCGGTCAGGGCGCGACCTCGCGCGTAACCGGCGCCTATTTCGCCGACGGCGACCAGCACCTCGACTACGACACGCTGCAGGAGCACATCGCACCGAATACGACCTCGGACTTCGCCTTCAAGGGCGCACTGCGCGACCATGCGACGGCGGTGTGGCGCGGCATGATCCGCGTCGAGCCCGACGCGCAGAAGACGAACGCCTACCAGGAGAACCGCAACCTCCTGCTCTCGCCCAAGGCACACGCCGACTCGATCCCGGGTCTCGAGATCCTGGCGAACGACGTTCGCTGCACGCACGGGGCGACGGTGAGCCAGGTCGACCGCGAGCAGCTCTTTTACGGGATGGCGCGCGGCCTGACGCAGGCCGACGCCGAGCGGCTGATCCTGCGCGGCTTCTTCCAGGACGTGCTCGACCGCATCGAGCTCGAGCCGGTGCGGGAAGCGCTGGGCGAGGCGCTTGAAGCCCGCATCCCGCAGGGCTAGCCGAAAACCTCTTTCGAACTCCGTACTCCGCGTTAACAGGGGCTGCCTATCCTCGCTTGATGCGCCATTTCGCGTTCTGTGCCCTCGTGCTCGGGGTCGTGGCCATGCCGGCTTCGGCCTCACCGCCGGCTCGTCCCGGATTCGACGCCAACGCAAGGATCTCGCCGAACGGTCGGTGGATCCTGTTCGATCGTTACTTCGCGTCCGGCAGTAGGTACGCGCCGCCTTCACATTCGCTACGGATCGTCGATTCGGAAGGACTGCAGGAGCGGGAGCTCGTCCCAGAGAACGTGGATGTGGTCGACGCGAAGTGGACGCCCGGCAATCTGATCCATGTCAGGCGCGGTTCGGAGGCGTTCCTGCTCAGCCCTGAAGGCGGCACGAACCTCGGCCCTGCGCTCCCCGCGGTCGCCTTCTCGCCCGATGGCCGCTGGATCGCCTTCATCCGGGGGTCGCGAGAGCTCTGGCTCTCGGCGCCGGACGGATCGAATGCCCGCCGGGTGGCGCTGGCTCCGAGCTGGGTGGCGGTCGGCGCCTTCTCACCCGACTCACTGCACCTGACCTATGCGGCGGGTCTCGGGATCGGAACCGAAGTCTCCGAGATCGTCGGCATCGACGGGACCGAGCACGTGCGCCTGAAGGAAGCCCCTGTCGTCGCTCCCGGCGTGTGGTCTCCAGACAGCCGCTCCGTCGTCTTCATGGCCCAGAACGACCGAGGGCAGTACAGGCCGCCGAAGATCTACCTCGCAACCGCCGACGCCTCGTACGTGCGTCGCCTGGTCCAGGGGTTCGCGACCTCGCCCGACTGGTCGCCGCGCGGGGACTGGATCGCCTATACGCGGCAGGTATCGAGTCGGAGAGAAGACCGCCGTTACCTGATGCTCGTCCACCCGGACGGAAGCGGTGTGCGACGCGTCATGCGCGCCGAGAGCGGACGGTGGCTGAGCGACGGCCGCCGCATGCTGTCGTCCGGTAGCGGGGCTTGCCGGCGCTCCGGCATCCTCGAGATCGACGTCTTCAGCCGCACGGTCAAGCGGCTTACAAACCGCTGCCGCATCGACGGGACGGAGAAGTCGGATCTCCTCCGGGGAACAGCCCTTCGCGACGTCGTCTACGGCTTTGCGGGCGACGACACGATCGAGGGGCGCGGCGGAGACGACGCTCTCTTCGGCGGCGCGGGAGCCGACCGCTTGCTAGCGCGGGACGGCCGCCGGGACATGGTCGACTGTGGGCCCGGGCGAGACCAGGCCGTCGTCGACCGGCGAGACGTCGTTCGCGGCTGCGAGCGAGTTCGTAACCGCTAGCGACTAGGGATTTCCGAACTTCGACGCTACCCTCATGGGGGTGGGTCTCGAGCAGAAACGACTACGTGGGCGAACGCTTGCCCTGATTGCCGGCGGCATCGTCGCCGCTGCCGCGCTCCTCGTCGGCGCGATCGTGGTCGTCGCCGCGGGAGGCAACGGCGGGAGCTCCAGCGCGAGCCGCGAGCTGGACACGAGCTTCAAGGCGCCGCGCTCGTTCGAGAGCATCGACGCCGTTTACGGCGAGGAGAGCTACACCTGCGCACCCACGGACACCCAGTGTGTGCGGAAGTTCCTCGTAAAGGTGACAGACGACTACGGTCCCAAGGCGGCGCTCGGCGTCATGGAGCGACTCCAGCGGGACAACCGCGTCGACCGCGCCGTGAACGACCACGACATGGCGCACTCCGTCGGCCGCGAGACCGCCAAGGACTACGGCTCGAACTTCAAGGCCTTTGACCTCTGCCCGATTACGTTCAACTATGGCTGCTCGCACGGGTTTTTCGAGTACGTGCTTGCGAGGACGGACACCCCGAAGGAAGCGGCGACGACGATCTGCGAGTCGCTGAACGGTTCCGACCACTTCCTGACCGCGGGCTTCTCGTGCTACCACGGCGTCGGCCACGGGATCATGATGGCCGAGGCCTACAACGTCCAGAACTCACTCAAGGCCTGCAACACCCTCCCGAAGGACACCGCGAAAGACGGTTGCTGGCAGGGCGTCTTCATGGAGAACGTGAACGCCGGCATGACGAATCGAGCTCTGCCCGGGGTGTTCAAGCGCTCGGATCCGCTTGCTCCCTGCGACAAAGTCGGCGACCGCTACAAGCACGAGTGCTTCATCAACCACTCGGGCTGGCTGATGACGGTCGCGCACAACAACGTCTCCAAGGGAACCAGGTACTGCCTGAAGGCGAAGGGCAGGTTCAAGTCGAGCTGCTTGCAGTCGATCGGGCTCATGGTCACGAATCCGGTCTGGCAGACGACTCTCGCCCCTGAGCTGGCGAACAGGCCGCCGGCCGAGATCGCCGCCACGCTCTGCTCCCGCTTCCCGGCGGTCGGGCGCCCCGATTGTGTAATCGCAGGCGTCGACAACCTCGCGAACTTCGACCAGCTGGACGTCACTCGCGAGCTGGCCTTCTGCGCAGCGGTCGACTCCTCTTTCAGGGGAGCCTGTTACCGGCAGATCGGCGTCGACATCCGCGCGCGCACACAGGACGAGCAGCTGATCAGGCGCAGTTGCGCCGGGGTCCGCTCCAGTCGGCGGCTCTGCCTCGCCGGAGCCGGCCTGGCATGAGGGCGAGCGCCCTCGCGGTGCTCGCGGGAGTCCTGCTCCTCGCCGGCTGCGGCGGAGGAGGATCGGGTGGGGGCGACGGAGGCAACGTCGTGAAGATCGAAGACGACGGCTTCCACCCGCAGACGCTCACGATCAAAGCTGGCGACACCGTCAAGTTCGAGAACAAGAGCAGCGACGATGCGTGGCCGGCTTCGAACGTCCATCCGACGCACCTGCTCTATCCGGGCTTCGACGCAAAGAAGCCGCTGCTGCCGGGTGACACGTACTCGTTCACATTCACCAAGACCGGCAGCTGGGGCTACCACAATCACCTGGAGCCGGACATTCAGGGCACGATCGTCGTCCAGTAAGGGGCTCAGTTCGTGCTGCGGTTCGTGACCGATTGGGCCAACCGAGGCGAGCTGCGTCAGCTCGGGCGCCACTCGACCTTGGCCTGGGGCCTTTTCGCGATCGGCGCCGGTGCAGGTCTCGCCTCGCTCGTGCTCTACGGGGTGAGCGGTTACAGCAGGTCGATGCTCCTGCTCTGGCTTGTCGGGCTCATCGGGCTTTCCTTCTTCTTCTGGAGCAGAAGTCAGGTGCTCCCGCGGATCGCCACAGCAGACCTGCTGGCGTCTGTGGGAGTGGCTCTAGCCTTCGCGCCGCTCTACCTGCTCGCCCTCTACCGCTGGCCGGTGCAGGTCAGCTCCGACGAGGTGACGATCATCGACGTCGCTAAGGGCTATGCCCATCCGCATGCGGTCGATCCCTTCGGTGTCAGCACTTACCTCAGCAGACCCACCTTGCTCTTCATCGGCTGGGGGAAGCTCGGAGAGCTCTTCGGGGGCTTCGACCTGTACCACATGCGCCTTCTGCACGCTGTCTTCGGCCTGTTGATACTCGCCGCCTCCTATGCATTGCTGCGGCAGCTCCTGCCCCGCTGGTGGACGGTCTTCGCCACCTGCGTTCTCGGCGCGAGCCACGCCTTCCTCATGATCAGCCGGCTGGCGATGCGCGAGAACACGGCCGTGCTCGTCGAGGTCGTCGGCCTCGCCCTCCTTCTCTGGGGGCTTCGGAACGAGCACGCGCTTGCCACCTTCTGGGGCGGTGTCGTCGCCGGTTTCGGCTTCTACGTCTACTTCCCGGGTCGCGCCACGTTGCCGGTCTGGCTCGTCTTCCTCCTCGTCCTCGGCCTCTTCTCGCGGCAAACCTTTCCGGTCCGAAGGCTTCTCGTGCTCGGCTCGATCGCATTCTCGGGGTTCGTGCTGATGGCCACGCCGATCTTGATCGCCGAGTCCCATATCCCGCGCAGTGTCTCCGGGCCGAGCGATGCCGACCCGCAGCGCGAGACGCTGATGATCTACTCGGATGCTCGCAAGAAGCAGCAGGAATGGGTACACGCGGCCAGCGTCGCAGAGGGAGTCAAGAAGAACATCCGCTGGGGCTTGACGGCCTTCAACAACAGGATCGCCGATGAGGGATTCATCTACTGGAATCGCGGCCACGGCTTCGTGGATCCGCTTACGGGGATCCTGCTCTGGCTCGGAGTCGGACTCGTCGGGATTCGGCTGCTCCGCCGACGAGCGGACGAGGGCCCGCTCCTCGCCGTGACGGGCTTCCTCATCCTTTGGCTCTCGTTCGCCTTCGTCGTCAACAAGGCGCCGAACTACACGCGCCTGCTGATTACGCTGCCCTTCGTCGCCTACCTGGTCACCGAAGCGGTGCGCTGGCTGGCGGGCCGCTGGCGCTCGGTCCGCGGTGTCCCGGCCGTTCTGACGGGCGGAGCGCTCGCTGCGCTCGTCGCGTGGAACCTGGCGATCGCCTGGGACTTCGTGCAGGCCGGTAGGCGCTCAGGCGAGGCGATCGGATCAACCGGGAGGTATGTCGCATCGCACGACGACATCCCGGGCCAGAAGTTCTACATCTCGTCGACCGAGAACGGCGCGTGGGACTACTACAGCTACGGCGAGCCGGCTGCGTGGCTGGAGCGGCTACGGCTGTTCGCGGCGAAAGACAGTCAGGTCCAGGAGCCTCTCGATCCCCAGCATCTTGCCGACTTCGAGGCGCAGCCCCCGTTCGCCCTCTTCATGAGGCGAGAAGCCTGGGAGCAGGCTGCGCGGCAGCTCGCGAACCGCTATCCGACGGGACGAATTCGGAACATCACCGCTGACGGGACCCGAATCGTGCTCGAGGTCCCGGCGTCCTAGTCAGGCGCCCGCTCCGGTAACGCACTGATCAAGGTCTTCGCCCTTGGCGAACTGCTCGCACGCAGCCCGCTTCCCCTCCGCGTCCGCGTGCTGCGTGCCGAGGATGCTCCCCAGTCCGAAGAAGCAGTAGGCCCTGAACTTCGCCTTCACGGTCTCGCAGAAGACCTTGCCGTTTGGATCCTGGTTGTTGTTGTTCATCACGTCGCGGATGGCGCCGAAAATGCACTCCTTCTCGCCGCTGCCGGCCATGGCGCAAAGGTCCCGCATCTGCTTGGGATCGCGCACCGCTGCCCCCGAGACGTCGCGGCCGTAGGACTGGAAGCAGATGTTCACCCAGCCTTGTTCGCTGCGCCTGCACCAGTCCGCGGTCTTGACCCAGTCACCGCCGACGTTGGGGAGGATGTGCGAGGTGACGAGTAGGTAGCAGTAGAGCTTGTCGCGGCGCTGGACGAGCTTGCTGTTACACGGGAAGAGCAGGTTCTTCGTGCTCAGCCACTTCGAGCGCAGGCCGAACGACGAGCTCTGATTCTCCATGAACACACCGCCGCTGCACTGCACCGAGTCGTCCGGGGTGTTGAGCTGGTGGCAGTACTTGAGCGCCTCCGGCAGGTCGAGGCCGGTGTACAGCATCAGCCCGTGGCCGAGACCGTGGTTGCACTGGTAGTAGTTGAAGGCGCTCGTCTTGATCTCCGGGTCGTTGCAGGCCGTGGCCGCGACGCTTGCCACCTTGTCGGCAGCTACTCCGGCGAGCTTCCACTGCAGGAGCCCGTGGTAATAGCCGGAGCCGCAGGTGCCGTTGCCGGCGGCGAACGCCTTACCTACGTCGCCCTCGTAGTGGAGCAGCCCGCCGGCACCGATCTTGTGCGCGATCGGGTGGCAGTCTCCCTGGATGGTCGGATCCGTGGCCGAGAGCTCGGCGAGCTTGTCAAGGGCGGCTTTCGGGCCCTCGTTGTAGGCCAGGTTGCCGAAGGCCTGCTCGTAGCAGCCCCCGTTTCCCTGGCAATCCTCGATCTTCTTGTCGTCGGGCTTGAACGAGATCTTGCCGGCGGTGCCGGTGCCGGCCGAGGTCGCGACGAAGGCTGCGACCTGGCGAATCTCCTCTGCGCTCAGCTTTCCGGCGAAGGCAGGCATTCCGTTACCGCCGGTGCGCACCTGCTTCTCGACGCGCTTCTGGTTGGGCCGCAGTTCGTCGAGGTTGGGCCCGACCTTGCCGCTGGCGCCGGCGGTGGCCAGTGTGTGGCAGTTGCCGCAGCCGGCGTCTGCAAAAACCTTCGCCCCGGGCGAGCCGCCACCCTCGATCTCCGAGTTCGCGGATTTCTTTCCGTTGCTGCCGCAGCCCGCGGTGACGAGCAGGATCAGGCCGAGAACGAACGCGGGCAGAGCGGAGGTGCGGGCGACGCGCACGATCACATTGAAGCGAAAACCCCCGCCGGGGCGAATCAAGTACCGAGCCGCTTCAATATGCACACCCGCGTGCGAGCCCTATGAGCAACGAGCAGGTCCCCGAGTACTCACTCGTCGTCCCCGTCTACAACGAAGAGGAGGCCCTCCCCGAGCTGCTCCGCCGACTCGCTCTGCTGTTGGATCAGTTCGACGGCTCCTCCGAAGTCATCTTCGTCGACGACGGGAGCAGCGATCGTAGCTACGAGCTGATGGCGGCAGCCCGTGAGGCCGAGCCCCGGTTCAAGCTCCTGCGCCTGTCTCGCAACTTCGGCCACCAGATTGCGGTCACGGCGGGTCTCGACGCGGCGGCGGGCAACGCGGCGATCGTGATGGACGCCGACCTCCAGGATCCGCCGGAGGTTGCGCTCGACCTGGCTGCGCGCTGGCGGGAGGGTTACGACGTCGTCTACGCCGTCCGCGAAGAACGGCACGGGGAAACGAGCTTCAAGCGGGCGACCGCGAGGGGTTTCTACCGCGTCTTCCGCCGCCTGACCGACGTCGACGTGCCCCTCGACGTCGGCGACTTCCGGCTCGTCGACCGAAGGGCGATCGAGGCGTTCCGGTCGATGCGCGAGACCAATCGCTACGTCCGAGGAATGTTCAGCTGGATCGGCTTCAACCAGGTCGGCGTTCCATTCCGGCGTGAAGAGCGCTATGCCGGCGAGACGAAGTACCCGCTCACAAAGATGTTGAAGTTCGCCACCGACGGGATCGTCAGCTTCTCGTCGGAGCCGCTCCGGTTGGCTCTCAAGCTCGGCTTCGTCGTCTCGGGACTGTCGTTCCTCCTCGGAGTTGTGTTCTTGGTCTCGAAGCTCGCTGGGCTCTACTCGGTCCCGGGGCTGGCCTCGATCGCCGTGTTCGTCGCCTTCCTCGGCGGCATCCAACTGCTGTTGCTCGGAATCATGGGCGAGTACATCGCGCGCATCCACGATGAGGTCAAGGCGCGGCCGCTCTATCTCGTGCGCGAGACGCAGGGAATCTCGAGCCCGTCGTCCGCCGAGCCCGGTCTCGTGGCGGGCGAGCGCCCGGGAGTACGATAGGTCTGTGGCCCTGAGGACACCCCCCAAGCTCGACGCGTCCAGGCTCCGGGCCGACTTTCCGATCTTCGAGCAGGAATTTCACGGCAAGCCGCTCGCGTATCTCGACTCGGCGGCAACGTCGCAAAAGCCGCGCCAGGTGCTCGACGCTCTCCGCACGTTCTACGAAACCTCCTACGCGAACGTCCACCGCGGCGTCTACGAGCTTTCCGAGCGGGCCACGGCTGGCTACGAAGGCGCGCGCCAGAAGGTCGCTGCGTTCGTCAATGCGCCGTCCGACCGGGAGGTCGTCTTCACTCGCAACGCGACCGAAGGACTGAACCTCGTCGCCTATGCCTGGGGGCTCGTGAACCTGGGCCCGGGCGATCTCGTGGTCGTCACCGAGCTCGAGCATCACTCGAACTTCGTCCCCTGGCAGTACATGGCGAAGAGGACCGGGGCCGGTTTCCGCATGATCCCGCTCGACAATCAGGGCGAGCTCGACCTCGGTGAGCTCGACGTCGTCGCGCGAGATGGGAACGTCAAGGTGCTCGCGTGCAATCTCGTCTCCAACTCTCTCGGGACGATCAATCCGGTGGAGCGGATCTCCGCCTGGGCGCACGAGCAGGGCGCGATCGCTGTCATCGACGCCGCGCAGGCTGCGCCGCACAAGGCGATCGACGTCCAGGCCCTGGGCTGTGACTTCCTGGCCTTCTCGTCACACAAGATGTGCGGCCCGACAAGCGTCGGCGCGCTGTGGGGCCGCCGCGAGCTGCTCGAGGCGATGGAGCCGTTCAACCTCGGCGGCCACATGATCAGGGCGGTCCGCTTCGAGGAGACGACCTGGGGCGAGGTGCCGGCAAAATTCGAGGCGGGCACGCAGCCGATCGCCGAGGCGGTCGGCTTCGGCGCCGCGGTCGACTACCTCTCGGCGATTGGGCTCGACGCCGTTGAGCAGCACGAGCACGAGCTCGCCGCTTACGCGCTCGACCAACTCGGCGAGATCCCTGGGATCACGGTCTACGGGCCGCCGGCCGAACGCCGAGCGGGGATCGTCTCCTTCAACGTCGAGGGGATTCACCCGCACGATGTGGCGCAGGTGCTCGATCTCGAGGGAGTCGCCATCCGTGCCGGCCACCACTGCTGCCAGCCGCTCATGCAGAAGCTCGGGGTCGCGGCCACGAATCGCGCGAGCTTCTATCTCTACACGCTCCAGGACGAGATCGACCGGCTCCTCGCGGGGCTGCACAAGGCCCGAAAAGTCTTCGGCTAGGTACGCTCCTTGGAGTGAGCGACTTTTACCGAGAGGTCATCCTCGACCACTACAAGAACCCGCGCGGACACGGCGCGATGGAGGCTCCGGACGCGACCGCGGAAGGCTTGAACCCGCTCTGCGGCGACGAGGTCTCGATCTCAGTTGCGCTCGGCGAGGACGGGGAGACGATCGACGAGGTGATGTTCGAGGGCCGGGGATGTGCGATCAGCCAGGCGGCGACCTCGATGCTGACCGAGATGGTGAAGGGCCGCTCGGCGACCGAGGTCGCGACGTTGCCGAAAGAGGAGCTGCTCGAGGAGATCGGGATTCCGCTGACACCGATCCGGCTCAAGTGCGCGCTGCTCGGGCTCGGAGTGCTCAAGGTCGCGCTCCACCGAGCGAAGGGGACGCCGCTGCCCGAGGAGTGGGCGGGGCTCGCGAACGAGCTCGAGATCTCCTAGCGCTTTGGCGCTCGTGAACGTCGCGCCGCTGGACGAGTTTCCACCGGGCTCGGTCAAGATCGTGCGCGCCCGCGCGGGTGAGATCGCGGTCGGGGTCTACAACCTCGGCGGCGAGCTCTACGCGATCGAAGACCGGTGCTCGCACGACAACGGACCGCTCGCCGAGGGTGACTTCGACCCGGATGAGGGAGTGGCGATCTGTCCTCGGCACGGCGCGCGCATCGACATCCGCAGCGGACGGCCGCTTTCGCTGCCGGCCGTACTTCCCGTCGAGACGTTTCCGGTCACAGTG
>Ga0307302_10000641_pt1 | contig 15441 bp, 17 predicted proteins | sample ER_DNA_183_FD_194490 | JGI IMG/M metagenome (GOLD analysis project Ga0307302, IMG submission 194490) | Bulk soil microbial communities from the East River watershed near Crested Butte, Colorado, United States - ER_DNA_183 | ecosystem: Environmental > Terrestrial > Soil > Floodplain | place...
GGCCGGGTCGAGGGCGGCGTGACGGCCGTTGCCGTCGGTGGCCAGGGCCACGGCCCGGGTCGTGCCCGGGACCCGGAGCACGGCCGCGTCGCCGCCGGGCCCGGCGACCGTGCCGTGGCCGACGAAGCGGTCGTACTGCTCCCAGACCCAGCGCTTGGAGGCGCAGGTCGGGTCGGCGGCCAGGGCCAGCACGGCCCCGGCCACCTCCGCGTCCAGCGGCACCTCGGCCTCGGCGGCCGGCGGCGCCGGCGGCGCGACGAGCGGCCGCCAGTACACCGGCCCGTCGTCGGCCAGACTGGCCGCCGGCACCTCGGCCACCACCTCACCCCGGAACCGCACCCGCAGCATCCCCCCGGCGGTCATCTCCCCCAGCACGCTGGCCAGGACCCCCCAGCGCCGGCACACCTCGAGCACCTCGTCCAGGCGGGCCGGGTCGACCAGGGCCAGCATCCGCTCCTGGGACTCCGAGACGAGCACCTCCCAGGCCTCCATCGACGGCTCGCGCAGCGGCACCGCGTCCAGGTCGACCTCCATGCCCATCCCGGCCCTGGCCGCGACCTCGGCCACCGCGCAGCTGATCCCGGCCGCGCCCAGGTCCTGGAGCCCGCGCAGCAGGCCCCGCTCGACCAGCTCAAGGCACGCCTCGATCAGCAGCTTCTCCTGGAACGGGTCGCCCACCTGCACGTTCGGGCGCTTGGCGTGGTCGCCATCCTCGAAGCCGGCCGAGGCGAGCACGCTGGCCCCGCCGATCCCGTCCCGGCCCGTCTTGGCCCCCATCAGCACGGCCAGGTCGCCCGGCCGCTCGGCCCGGCCGCTGAGGCGCCGCCCCGCCGGCATGAACCCCACGGTGAGGGCGTTGACCAGCGGATTGCCGGCGTAGCAGGGATCGAACACGACCTCGCCCCCGACCGTGGCCACCCCGACGCAGTTGCCGTAGTGCCCGATCCCGGCCACCACCCCCTCCAGCAGCCGCCGCTGCAGCGGCTCGGCCGGGTCGCCGAACCGCAGCGAGTTCAGGCTGGCCGCGGGCCGCGCCCCCATGGCCAGGATGTCGCGGATGATCCCGCCGACCCCGGTCGCCGCCCCCTGGAAGGGCTCCACGAACGACGGGTGGTTGTGCGACTCGATCTTGAACACCGCCGCCACCCCGTCGCCCAGGTCGACCACCCCGGCGTTCTCCCCCGGCCCCTGCAGCACCCTCGCCCCCTCGCTCGGCAGCCGGCGCAGGTGGACCTTGGACGACTTGTAGGAGCAGTGCTCCGACCACATCAGCGAGTACATCGCCAGCTCGGCCCGGGTCGGCTCCCGCCCCAGCACCGACAGGATCCGCCCGAGCTCCTCGTCGGTCAGCCCGAGCTGGCGGTGCAGCCCTTCGGGCAGGGTTGTCTGGGGCACGCGCCCTCCGCTGGTGAGACGGCCGGCGTCAAGCTACCAGAGCGTCGATGCTCAGCCGCCAGCGGCCAGCAGGGCGTTGGCCCGGCGGGTGACCTCGGCCAGCGTGCGGCGGGTGGCCTCGGCGTCGGCCGGCGGCAGGTCGCCGTAGAGCTCGTCGGAGATCTGGAACACGGCCCGGCGGATGGGCCGGAACACCGCCTCGCCGGCCGCCGTGAGCGTGAGTCGCGGGTCCTCGCCGCCCCCGCTCGGCCCGCCGGCGCCCTGGGCCTGGTCGATCGGGGTGAGCAGGCCCGACGACCTGAGGCCGTCGACCGTCGCCATGGCCGCGGCCTCGGGCACCTTGAGACCGTGGGCCTGGCGCCGGACCAGTTCGCCGCGGGGGACCGGGCCGGCGCCGTCGAGGGTGAACAGGACCGTCCACTCGGGGAACGACACGCTGGCCTCCTCCAGCAGCCGGTCGAGCAGGGCGCGAATGGCGTTCTCGGCTTCGCCGATGTCACGGCCGGTGAGGGTGGGGGTGGTGGTCATGGCTGGTCTCCTTCCTCCGGAGTTGCATCCGGCTCGGGAACCCCGCGCAGCAGGGTCTGGAGGGCGGCGGCGAGGGCCTTGGTCTCGGCGCTGTCGGGGCCGCCGAGCGGGGCGGTGAGCGTGTCGTGCAGGTCGTGGACGATCTTCACGGCCTGGTCGACAACCTCCTTCCCGCGGTCGGTGAGGGTGAGCTGCACGGCCCGGGCGTCGGCCGGGTCGGGCACCCGGGCGATCAGGCCGCCCTGCTCGAGCGCGCGGACGAGTTTGGAGACATAGATCGGCTCCAGCCCAGTGAAGGCGGCCAGACGGCGCTGGCTGGGACGCTCGCCCCGGGCGGTCAGCCCCCGCAGGGAGGCCAGGGTCGAGTACTGGGCGTGGGTCAAGCCGAGCGGCGCCACCGCCCGGTCGACCGCAGCTCGCCAGCGCATGGCCAGGCGCCAGACCAGGTAGCCAGTGGTGGGTCGCTCGTGCGTCGCCATGGGCAATAGACTACATGGCTACTATCTACATGGCAACTATCTTCGCATCACCCGCAGGACCGACTCGAACAGCCCCCGACCCCCGACCGGGCCCAGGAGGGGGTCGACGGCGTGCTCGGGGTGGGGCATGAGGCCGACGACGTTGCCGGCGGGGTTGGTCACGCCGGCGATGTCGGCCAGGGAGCCGTTGGGGTTGTGGCCGGGGGCGTAGCAGAAGGCGACCTGGCCGGCGGCGGCGAGGGCGGGCGGGTCGGGGTGGACGTAGCGGCCCTCGCCGTGCTTGACCGGGATGGTCAGGGTCGCCCCCTGGGGGCAGGCCGAGGTCCAGGCGGTGGCGGTCGAGGAGACCACGACCTCGACCTCACGGCAGACGAAGCGTCGGCCGGCGTTGCCCAGCAGGGCCCCGGGGAGGAGGCCGGCCTCGCACAGGACCTGGAAGCCGTTGCAGATGCCGAGGACCGGGCCGCCGGCGCGGGCGAAGGCGGCCACCGCCCCCATCACCGGGGAGAAGCGGGCGATCGCCCCGCAGCGCAGGTAGTCGCCGTAGGAGAAGCCGCCGGGGAGGACGACGGCGTCCACGCCCCGCAGGTCGCCGTCGCCGTGCCACAGGGCCACCGGGTCGGCGCCCATCGAGGCGACGGCGGCGCGGGCGTCCCGGTCGTCGCACGACCCCGGGAAGGTCACCACCCCGATCCGCACCCCGGCTCCCCGCCTCGGCCGTCCACCCGTGCGGAGGCTACCAGACGACCCTGGCCACCCAGGTCAGCCGGTGGCCACGGGCAGCCGGTCGGACCAGGCGGGCCAGGTGGCCATGCCCCACTTGCCGTCGTCGAAGGAGCGGTCGGTGACGGCGGCGGCGGCCAGGCCGGCGTCGGGGTCGACCCAGAGGAAGCAGCCGGTGGCGCCGAAGTGGCCGAAGGCGGACGGGGAGCGGCGGTCGCCCATCCAGTGGGGGCGCTTGCCGTCGTGGAGCTCGAAGCCGAGGCCCCAGTCGCAGGGGTCGAAGCGGCCGACGCCCGGGACCAGGCCGGCCAGGCCGGGGAACTGCACGGTCGTCGCCTCGGCGAACAGGTCGGGGCCGACCACCGGGGCGCCCCGGTCGAGCAGGCAGCGGGCCAGGCGGACCAGGTCGTCGAGGGTCGAGGCGGCCCCGGCGGCCGGGTCGCCGTCGATGCCGCGGCGGTCGACCAGCCCGGTCGAGGACATGTCGAGGGGGTCGAGCACGCTGGAGGACAGCCAGGCGGCGAAGGTGGTGCCGGCGGCGTCGGCGACCGCCTCGGCGGCCAGCCGGAAGCCGACGTTGGAGTAGATGCGGCGCTGCCCTGGGGGGCGGGGCCGGCCAGGAGGCTCGAAGGGGAACCCGCCGGCGTGGGCCAGCAGGTGGCGGAGGGTGACGTCCTCGGGGCCGCCGGCCTCGGGGACCGGCTGGTCGAGGTCGATGCGTCCCGACTCGACCGCGGCCAGGGCGGCCAGCGAGGTCATCAGCTTGGTCACCGACGCGACCTGGAACCGGTCGCCGCCGTCCACCCCGCCGAGGAACGCCGTCTCCATCCCGGACGGCGACACCACCGCCACCCCGGCCCGCCCGACCGGCCAGTCCACCTTGAGCGTCATCGGTACCCGGCCTCCTTCAGGCGCGCCAGGGCGCCGGCGTCGTCGGTGGCGAGGAGGGCGGCGGCGTCGGCGCAGCCCCGGTTGGGCTGGGCGCCGCCGGTGAACAGCCGCCCGCAGGCGTCCAGCTCGGCCTCGCGGGCGGCCAGCTCGGCGGCCGCGGTCGGCGGCCCGCCGTCGGCGACGTGGGCGCCCTCGTGGGCCAGCACGACCGCCACCCGCTCGGCGGCGGCCCCGCCCTGCTGGAACTTGGCATGGACCATGACCGTCGGCGGCGTCGTCCCGAAGTCGGTGGTCGACTCGTTGATCGACAGCTCGAACTCGGCGAACTCGACCGTCGCCCCCGCCTTCTGGAGCCCTTCGCGGGCCCGCTGGATCGGGGCGGTCGAGCGCAGGGCGCAGAGCTGGTCGGCGGCCGCGTCCAGCAGCGCCACCTCGGCGGCCGTGCCGACCAGGGTGACCCGGTCCAGCCGGGGGCAGCTGGCGTGGCGCCGGACGAGCAGGCCCTGGTTCTGCCGCTCGAGGACCGGGACGCGGATGTCGCCGACGCCGTGGCTCAGGTCCTGGGTCGGCGGGGAGCGCCTGGCCGCCACCGGGAGCTGGTCGGGGACCGCCCGGAACAGGCCGGTGCCGACCACCACCATGGCCACGGTCGTGACGGCCACGGCCAGCCACAGCCACCAGGGCAGCCGCGGCCACGGGCGCGCCTTGAGGGCGGCCACCTCGTCGGGGTTGAGCCGGCGGGAACGGCCGACCGCCGGCAGCCGCGGCTGCCGGAACCTGGCGGTCGACTGGCGGGCCACCTCCGGCCGCTCAGTCGGGCAGGAGGCGCACGGAGAACTCCTCGATCACCGGGTTGGCCAGCAGGGCCTCGGCCATCCGCCTGGCCGTCTGCTCGCCGTCGCCGTCGCGGACGGTCAGCTCGACGTGCTTGCCGATGCGGACGTCGGAGACCCCGTCGAAGCCGAGCGACGGCAGGGCCCGCTCCACCGCCTGGCCCTGCGGGTCGAGGATCTCCCGCTTCAGCATCACGTCCACCGCCACCCGAGGCATCTCTGGAGGCTACACCGGAACGCTCCGGCGGGCGGCGCCCGCGCCCGCTGAATCCCCGTTCAGGCAACGGATCCGTGGACCAGGTCGCTGCTGGATAACATTTCTTCGTTCCTCCCCCAGCCTCCCCGTGCTGCTCCCTTGCAGACGGTATGCTCCGTTCGCACCAGGGCTGGAATGGTTGTGGAGGGTAATGCGATGACGGACCCCATGCTCGTCCGACGGCTGGCCCTCGACCTTCGCAACCTCGCCGACAAGACCCTGGAGCTGCGCGGCGTCGTCGAGGACTACCGCCACGATCTGGTCCGCACCCTCGAGGACGACTGGTGCGACCCGGACGAGCTCCAGGCCATGCACCGCCAGGTCCGGGAGCTGTGGGAGTCGATGGACCGGGCCGAGGCCAAACTGCGCAGCGGCAGCCGCCGCATGTCGCCCCTGCTCTGGCTCGAGTGACATCCTCACCGCCCCTGAAGGGCGGGGATTCCCGGGGCCGTTCATCCAACTCGGTCCCCGAGGGGTTCACGCATGCGGCTCCGTGTGGACCTCGCCACCCGGGGTGACTACCCGTAGCGTTCCGTCTTGTAGGCGAGCTGCCGGCGTCGCTCGTACGGGGCGTTGTCGAGGATGCCGCGGTTCAGCCCTGCCGTAGCCATGACACGTCGGCCAGGAGCCGGGATGGTGCCCTTGGCCGAGCGGGTCATGTTCCTCACCCGCAGATCCTCGATCCCGACCCAGCCGTGGCTCTTGGCCAGGTCGGTGGTGAGCTTGTGGGTGAAGTCCAGCCGCCTGCGCGCCTGCCGCGCCCTGAGCCGGGCAATCTCGGCGATGGTGCGCCGCAGTCTCCCGGAGTAGCGGCCGCCGTTGTGCCGCTTGGCCCAGCGGACCTGCCGGGCCATGCGACGCTCCAGCCCAAGCAGCCGCCGCTGCTCGCCCGCGGTCAGTGTCGGCTGCAACAGACTGCCAGGCGGTTGTGGCGCTTCTTGAAGGTCCGAGTGTGACAGCGGCGCTGACCCTGGGCGGAGAACAAGGAGCCGCTCAGCTTCACCCGCGGGCTGCCGACCAAAGGGATGCCGGCGGTCGTCGACAAGGTCCACGCCTTCCGCACCTCGGTGGTCCTGCTGGCCGGCCGCCTGGACGAATGGGCAGCCCTCGGCCAGCACCTGTGCCTGGTCCCGCCGATCGCCAACGCCCGAAGCCTCGACGGTCCGGAGCGCACGATAGGGTGGCCCGGACCCGCGAACCAGCCGAGGAGGCCTGATGGAGGAGCGGATCGTCGCCGCCGACCCGGTCCTGGATCCCCAGGGCTACCAGCGGGAGCTGCTCGCCCTGCTGGGGACCAGCGACCCGCTGGAGGTCATGGGGGCGACCCTGGCCACGTTCCGGGAGCGGACGGCCGGCCTGGCCGCCGAGCTGGTCGAGCGCCGGCCGGCGCCGCGGGAGTGGTCGGTCGCCGAGCTGCTGGGCCACCTCTGGGACGCCGAGGTCGCCTACTCGTTCCGGGCCCGGGCCATCCTGGCCCAGGACCGCCCGCCGCTGATCGGCTACGACCAGGACGCCTGGGCGAGGCTGGCCCGGCCGCCGTACGGCGAGCTGCTGGCCGCCTTCGGTGCGCTACGGGCCGCCAACCTGGCCCTGGCCAGGGGCACCCCGGAGGCGCGGTGGGGGCGGCTGGGCATCCACGAGGAGCGGGGGCCGACCAGCTTCCGGCTGACCACCGAGACCATCGCCGGCCACGACCGGGCCCACCTGCTGCAGCTCGACCAGACGATCGCCGCCGTGGGTTAGCGCAAGCCCCGTCAGTAGAGGAACATCGGCTTGCCGTCGACCTGGCGGATCAGGGGCCGGTAGCGCTTCTCGTCGTACAGGGCCTCGACGTCGACGCGCTTGGTGCCCTGCATCATGGTGTCGATCGGCACCGAGGCGTAGGTGCCGCGGCGCAGGGCGACCATGCTGCCGCCGGCGTCCTGGTCGATCAGGTTGATGGCCATGTTGGCGTAGTTGACCGCCACCATCAGGTCCAGGGCGTCGGGCGCGCCCGAGCGCATCAGGTAGCCGACCTGCTGGTAGACGATGTCCTGGCCGGTGAGCTTCTTGAGCAGCTCGCCGGTGACCAGCCCGATCCCGCCCAGCTTGCGGTGGCCGTAGGCGTCGGCCTCGCCCCGCTCCAGGATCTGGCCCTCCAGCATGCGGGCGCCCTCCGAGACCGTGACCATGGCGTAGTTGGAGGGGTTGGACGCCTTGTCCTCGAGCAGGTAGTGGGCCAGCAGCTCGACGTCGAAGGGGACCTCGCAGATGATGGCCCGGTCGACCCCGGCCAGGTAGGCCGAGAGCAGCGAGGTCTCGCCGCAGTTGCGGCCGAACAGCTCGACCACGGCGATCCGCTCATGCGACCCGGTCGAGGTGCGCAGCTGGTGGATGAACTGCACGCTGCGGGTGACCGCGGTCGAGAAGCCGATGCAGTAGTCGGTGCCGAACACGTCGTTGTCCATCGTCTTGGGCACGGCCAGGGTCCGCACGCCCTCACGGGACAGCCGCTCGGCGTACGACAGGGTGTCGTCGCCGCCGATCGCGACCAGCCAGTCCAGGCCCAGGCGCTCCACCACGGCCAGACAGTGGCTGGTGAAGTCGAAGGGGCCCTCGGACTCGAGCTGGCCCTGGCCGGACAGGAACCCCGGCACGTCGCCGGGTGCGACCTTGCCCGGGTTGGTCCGGCTGGTGTGCAGGAAGGTCCCACCGGTCCGGTCGATGGTGCGCACCTGGTTCTTGGTCAGCGGCTGCACGCAGTGGTCCTGGGGGCCCTCGGCGTCCAGGTCATAGTCGAGCAGCCCCGCCCAGCCCCGGCGCAGCCCGACCACCTCATAGCCACGGTCGGCGGCGGCGTACACCAGCGTCTTGATGCAAGGGTTCAGGCCGGGGACGTCGCCGCCACCGGTGAGCACGCCGATCCTGGTCACTGCGCACGCCTCCAGAGGGGGGTACCGGGGGGTCGGGCGTCCTTGCCCGGGATCGCGGCCGCAGTTCGGTCCGCGACCACCAAGCATAGCGTCGGCGGGCGCCGGCCGCCCATCAGCCCGGCTGCTGCGACCTGGCCCGCGGGCGGGGCACCCCGGTGTCGGTGACCACGGCCCGGGTGGCGGGGACGTCCCTGGACGCGGCCTCCCACTCATCGGCCGGGGGGCCGGGGTAGATGCCGGTGTGCTCGGCCGCGGCCATGGTGGCCTGCTCCTCGCGGAGGAAGCCGAGCTGGGCCACCTGGGGGCGCATGGCCCAGTCGAGCAGCCAGTCGAGCGACACCCGGATGCGGTTGCCGTTGGCCGGCAGGGACAGCAGGTGGTAGCCGCGGGTCGCGACCAGCCCGGGCAGCCCGCCCAGGGACACCCCGAACGGGGAGGCGACCGCGTCGAAGCCGCCCAGGTCGACGGCGAAGCCCAGGTCGCGGTGGCGGTAGTCGACCGTCCCGCCGAAGCCGAGGGAGGCGGCCACGTTGCGGGCGGCCGTCTTGCCCTGGCGCTGGGCGTGCTGGGCGGTCTGGCCGGTGAGCTTGCCCGGCCTGGTCAGGTCGGGGACGGCGGCCGCGTCGCCGAAGGCGAACACGTCGGGGGCGTCGGGCACCCGGAGATTCGCCCCGACCTTCAGCCGCCCCCGCTCGGTGGGCAGCCCCAGGGTCTCGATCAGGGGGCTCGGGGTGACCCCGGTGCACCAGACCAGGGTGTGGGTCGGGATCGTCTCGCCGTCCGAGAGCCGGACGCTGTGCTCGGTGGCCTCCTCGACGGTGGTGCCCAGCCGGACCTCGACCCCGCGGCGGCGCAGCACCGCCATGGCGTCGTCGCCCAGCTTCCGGCCCAGCTCGGGCAGCACCCGGGGGGCCAGGTCGACCAGCAGCCAGCGGATGTCCTCGGGGTGCAGCCGCGGGTACTGGGCGGCGGCCCGCATGCTGACCAGCTGCATCTGGGCCGCGGTCTCGCAGCCGGAGTAGCCGGCCCCGACGACCACGAAAGTGCAGCAGGCGCGCCGGTGGCCCGGGTCGTCGGCGGCGTCGGCGTGGTCGAGCTCGCGTAGCACGTGGTCGCGCAGGTAGGCCGCCTCGGCCAGGGTCTTGAGGCCGATGGCGTGCTCGGCCACCCCGGGGATGTTGAAGGTGCGGCTGACCCCGCCCGGGGCCAGGACCAGCCGGTCCCAGGCCAGCTGGTGCTCCGCCCCGTCGAGGCGGCGCAGGGTCGCGGCGTGGCCCTGGACGTCGACGGCGACCACGTGGCCGAGGACGACCTTGGCCCGGGCCAGGGTGTTGTGCAGCCCGACGGCGATATGGCGTGGCTCGACCACGCCGGCGGCCACGTTGGGCAGCAGGGGGCTGTAGAGGAGGTAGTCGGCGGAGCTGGCCAGCAGCAGGTCGGCGGCGTCGGCCGGCAGGTGCTTCTCCAGGCGCCGCATACAGTGGAACCCGGCGAAGCCGCTGCCGACGACCAGCACGGTGGGCCGCCGCGGAGGTGTTGTGCCTTGGGGGGAGGTCATGGGTAGATGAGTAGCACGTCGGCCGAGGAGGAATCCATGCGCGACTACCGCACCCACCATCCCGGCACCTACCAGGAGATGACCTCGGGCTTCCGCTGGGAGGTCCCGGCCAGCTACAACCTGGCCGCCGACGTGCTCGACAAGCACGAGCCCGACCGGCCGGCCATGCACTTCGTGTCCGACGAGGGCCGCGACGAGCGCTGGAGCTTCGGCGACATCCGCCGGCTCACCGACCGCACGGCCAACACCCTGCGGCGGCTGGGGGTGGCCAGGGGCGACCGGGTGGCGGTGATGGCCCCGGCGTCGCCGGAGATCGCGGCCAGCTTCCTGGCCACCTACAAGTGCGAGGCGATCCTGCTGTCCATGTCGGTGCTGTACGGCGACGACTCGATCGTGTACCGGCTCAACGACTCCGAGGCCAAGGTGCTGGTGACCTCGGCCGCCCACCGCGACCGGGTGGCCGCCCTGCTCGACAAGGCGCCGTCGGTCGAGCACCTGGTGGTGGTCGGCGGCAGCGGCGCCGAGAGCTTCGAGGAGCTGACCGGGGCCGCCGCCGACCGGTTCGACACCCCGGCCACCGACCCCGACACCCCGGCCCAGCTGTACTACACCTCGGGCACGACGGGGCTGGCCAAGGGGATCCTGCACGCCCACCGCTACCTCCTCGGCCACGAGGAGTTCCAGTTCAGCCACGACGTCCGGGTGGGCGAGCTGTTCCACTCGACCGGCGAGTGGGCCTGGATCGCCGGGATCGTGCCCGGCATCCTGGGGCCCTGGCGCTTCGGGGTGGAGACGCTGGTCCACGGGCGCAAGGGCGGGTTCGACCCCGGCAAGGCGCTGCGGCTGATCGCCGACCAGGGCGTCGGCAACCTGTTCACCACCCCGACCGCGATCCGGGCCATGATGGGCGTGTCCGAGGCCGCCGGCCTCGACTTCGGCGTGCGTCTGGCCTGCTCGGCCGGCGAGCCGCTCAACCCCGAGGCGATCGCCTGGTGGAGCCGGACCGTGGGCTGCCCGGTGCTCGACTACTACGGGCTGTCCGAGAGCTACCCGCTGTGCGGCAACTACCCGACCGTGGAGGTCCGGCCCGGCTCCATGGGCCTGCCCCTGCCCGGCTGGGAGGTGGCCATCCTCGACCCCGACGAGCGGCCGGTGCCCCAGGGCGAGCCGGGCGAGATCTGCCTCAAGGCCCGGTCCAACCCCCACTACCCGCTGGGCTACTGGAACCGGCCCGAGGACTCCAAGGAGGTCTTCGGCGGCGACTGGTTCCACACCAAGGACACCGCCCGCCAGGACGAGGACGGCTACGTCTGGTACTCGGGCCGGGCCGACGACGTGATCATCTCGGCCGGCTACCGGATCGGGCCGTTCGAGGTCGAGAGCACCCTGCTCGAGCACCCGGCGGTGGCCGAGTCGGCGGTGGTGGCCAGCCCCGACCCCCAGCGCGGCCACGTCGTCAAGGCCTTCGTCCGCCTGGTCCCGGGCTCCGAGCCGAGCGACGAGCTGGCCGGCGAGCTCCAGCGGCACGTCCGCGAGCGCCTGTCCGCCTACGCCTACCCGCGCAAGGTCGAGTTCGTCGGCGACCTGCCCAAGACCCTCACCGGCAAGATCCGCCGCTCCGAGCTGCGCCAGGCCGACAGCGGCGGCGGGGACGGGGAGCCGGAGCCGGCCGGCTGACTTGAGCCCGGCACCGGGCCCGGGATAGCGTCTGGCGCCATGTACGACACCCGCTGGCCGCGGCCGGGGCCGGCGACGGCGGCCGTCGCCGCCCTGCTCGGCCTGGTGGCCGGGGCCGTCCTCGGCCTCTCCTCCCCGGGGTCGGCGCCCCGGGCCGAGGCCCACGCCCCGGTGGAGACCACCGTGGCGCACCCGGCCACGACCCTGCCCCAGCGCTTCTACACGGTGATCCTGGGCAGCTTCCGCAACCGCGCGTACGCCGAGGCCCGCCTGCGCCAGGTCCGCAGGCTGGGGGTCAGGGACGCCAGCATCCTCTCCCAGACCGAGTACCAGCTGAGCACCCCCTACGCCGTCTACAGCGGCGTGTACCCCACCCAGGAGGAGGCCAGGGCCCACCTCCAGGAGCTGGCCGGCTACGACATCCCCCCCAGTGGCCGCTTCTACAAAGAGGTGACCCGGATAGCCTGAGCGGGTAGGCAAGCCGGGTCCTGGGAGGTGTTCTGCCGTGCCCATGTCTGCTCGAGAGGTCCGCGAGGCGCTGCACGAGCTCGGGGACCTGCGTTACGCCGCCGGGGACCTCGACGACGCCCTGCGCCGGATCGTCCACGCCACCCACGAGCTCTTCGCCGTCGACGGGGCCGGGCTGATGCTGGTCGACCCCGACCAGCTGCTGCGCAACGTGGCCGACTCCGACAAGCGCATCGGCGACCTGGAGGAGCTCCAGATCGAGCACGGCCAGGGTCCCTGCATCGACGCCTTCGACGACAAGGAGCTGATCCACGCCTCCGACCTGACCACCGAGGACCGCTGGCCCGACTTCTCCCCGGCCGCGGTCGACCGGGGCCTGCGGGCCGTGCTGGCCAGCCCCATCCCCTACAACCAGATGGCCATCGGGGTGGTGACGGTGTTCTCCTCCGACGTGCACCCCTGGTCGCCCGAGGGGGAGCTGGCCCTGGTCGCCTTCACCGACCTGGCCGCCCTGACCATCGCCAACACCATGCAGAGCGAGCAGCGGGGCGAGCTGGCCACCCAGCTCCAGCGGGCCCTCGACGCCCGGGTGGTGATCGAGCAGGCCAAGGGGGCCATGGTGGCCCGCGACGGGATCAGCCCCGGGCAGGCGTTCGAGCGGATGCGCCGTCAGGCCCGCGCCGAGCGCCGCCGCGTGGTCGAGGTCGCCCGCGAGATCATGATCACCGCCCGCCGGCCCTGACCCGGCAGCGGCCGTCACGGGCCCGGGCGATGATGCGGCCATGACCACCGACCCGCTGGAGACCCTTCGCCGGCTCTGCCTGGCCCTGCCGGAGACGACCGAGCGCCTCAGCCACGGCGAGCCCACCTGGTTCGTCCGGGGCAGGACGACCTTCGTCACCTACGCCGACCACCACCACGACGACCGGCTGGCCTTCTGGTGCGCCGCCCAGCCGGGCGTGCAGGAGGCGCTGGTCGCCTCGGCCCCCGAGCGGTTCTTCCGGCCGCCGTACGTCGGCCACCGCGGCTGGCTCGGCGTCTACCTCGACGTCCCCCAGGACTGGGAGGAGGTCGCCGAGCTGGTCGCCGACGCCTACCGCACGGTCGCCCCCCGGCGGCTGGTCGCCGAGCTCGATGATCCCTGAACGCTAGAGCAGCTGGGCGTACAGGGTGGCGGTCTCGCCGGCGATGGCCGTCCAGCTGAACTGCTCGACGGCGCGGCGGCGGCCGGCCTTGCCCATGCGCTCGGCCAGGGCGGGGTCGGCGAGGACGCTGTTGAGGCGCTCGGCGATGTCGGCGGCGAACTGGTCGGGGTGGCGGGCCCCGCCGGCGCCGTCGCTCTCGAACGGCACCAGCAGGCCGGTCTCGCCGTTGACGACCACCTCGGGGATGCCGCCGGTGGCGGTGGCGACCACGGCCGTCTCGCAGGCCATGGCCTCCAGGTTGACGATCCCCAGGGGCTCGTAGACCGACGGGCAGACGAACACGGTGGCCGAGGTGAGGAGCTGGATGACCTCCGGGCGCTCCAGCATCTTCTCGATCCAGATGACGCCGCCCCGCTCCTGGCGGAGCCGCCCGACCTTGGCCGTCACCTCGCGGCCCAGCTCGGGGGTGTCCGGCGCCCCGGCGCAGAGGATCAGCTGGGCCTCCGGGTCGAGGGCGAGGGCGGCGTCCAGCAGGTGGGGCACGCCTTTCTGGCGGGTGATGCGGCCGACGAAGATCACCGAGGGCCGGTCCGGGTCGACGCCGTAGGCCTCCAGCACGTCGGTGCCCCGGTCCGGCGTGTACTGGTCGGTGTCGATGCCGTTGTGGATCACCTGGATGCGGGCCGGGTCGACCGTCGGGTAGACCGAGACGATGTCGGCGGCCATCCCGGCCGACACGGCGATCACCCGGTCGGCGCCCTCGATCCCGGTCTGCTCGCAGAAGCGGGAGACGTGGTAGCCGCCGCCCAGCTGCTCGACCTTCCAGGGGCGCATCGGCTCCAGGCTGTGCACGCTGACCACGTGCGGGATGCCGTAGAGGAGCTTGGCCAGGTGCCCGGCCAGGTTGGCGTACCAGGTGTGGCTGTGGGCCAGCTCGGCGCCCTCGACCCCGGCGGCGATCGACAGGTCGGTGGCGACCGTGCGCAGCGCCCCGAGGTGGCGGCCGTCGCCCTCCAGGGCGTCCCAGGTCGGGTGGGCGATCACCTCGGGCGACCCCGGCGGCCCGGGCGGCCGCGGCGCCCCGAAGCAGTGCACCTGGAGGTCGACCAGTTTGGCCAGCTCCCTCGCCAGGTACTCCACATGGACTCCGGCACCGCCATACACATCTGGGGGATACTCGCGACTGAGCAGGGCCACGCGCACGGGACGCTCCTTCCGATCCAGCGGGAGCCCGATGCTAACGCGTTGACACCCCGGAAGGGCGTGGCCCAGACTCGACTTGCTTGTGCAGATTGTCCCGATCCTCGGCCGAAGGTGGGCAGACGATGGGAACCGCCGGTCGGTCCGCGCCGCTGCGCAGGACGGGCTCGCTGCTCGTCCTGCTCGGGCTGGAGTTGGCGGCCGTGGTCGGGCTGCACTGGCTGGGGCGGTTCGAGGGGCTGCGCATCGGCTGGGCCGAGCCGGTCCCGTGGCTGCTGTCGAGCCCGGTCCAGGACGTCCTCGGGGCGCTGCTGCGCACGGTCGGGCTGGTCATGGCCCACTGGCTGCTGGTCTCGACCCTCCTGTACCTGCTGGCCAGCCTGACCAGGCTGCCGGCGGCGGTCAGGGCGGTCGGCTGGGCCACCCTGCCGCTGGTGCGCCGGGTCGCCGACCACGCGGTCGCGGTCACCCTGGCCACCTCGATGGTCGGCGGCGGCACCCTCGGGGTGGCCAGCCCGGCGCTGGCCGCCGACCGTGGCCGGGCCGGCCCTCCCGCGCGCAAGCCGGTCGCGGCCGCCCAGGCGGCCTTCGCCGCCCAGGACGACACCCCCACGACGACCCTCTACCACCCCAAGGTCGCCGGCGCCCCCGAGGACGCCGACCAGGCCGGCAGGGACGAGTCCGGCAGCACGAGCAGCAGCGCGAGCACCACGTCCAGCAGCCAGGCCACCAGCAGCAGCCAGAGCACCTCGACCACCGGGAAAACGACCACCACCACCGAGCCCACCACCACCGGCAAGCCCACCACGACCACCGCCGCCCCGACGACCACGGCCACCACCCGGGCGACCACCACCACCCAGCGGCCGACCACGACTACCGCCGGGAGCAAGGCGCCGCCGTATGTCCCGGCCCCGGCCAGTCGGGAGCCGACCACCACCACCGCCCCGACGACGACCACGGCGTCGCCCTCGTCCACCACCAGCACGACCGGGCTGCGCCCGCCCGCCTACCCGTTCCACGCGGCCGGACCGCCCTCCACCGCCAAGAAGGAGCCGCCGCCTCCGCCGTCCACGAGCACCCGTAGTGGGGGCAGCTCCGGTGAAGGCAACTCCGGCTCCGGGGAGCAGACGGAGCCCAGCGAGAAGGACCAGCCCACCTCATACAAAGTGAAGCCTGGCCAGAGCCTGTGGACGATCGCCCGAGACCAGCTGGCCAGCGCCTCCGGCGGCGGCTCGGGCGAGCCGACCAACCGCGAGGTGGCCAGGTACTGGCTGCGGGTGGTGGCGGCCAACAAGCACCATCTGTGGTCGGGCGACCCCAACCTGATCTTCCCGAAGGAGAAGATCATCCTTCCGCCGGTCAACCGGTGAGGC
>Ga0307302_10000643_pt1 | contig 15423 bp, 9 predicted proteins | sample ER_DNA_183_FD_194490 | JGI IMG/M metagenome (GOLD analysis project Ga0307302, IMG submission 194490) | Bulk soil microbial communities from the East River watershed near Crested Butte, Colorado, United States - ER_DNA_183 | ecosystem: Environmental > Terrestrial > Soil > Floodplain | place: USA...
CGTCCCATGTCGGCAGGAACCGCGCCGGCGCTCGCGTCTCGGCCGGCGGAAGCGGCGCCCGTGGCAGGTCGAGCAGCTCGCGGCCCTCATCGTCGCGGAAGCGCCGCAGCTGCATCCGCTCGAGCGATGAGCGCAGGGCGCCGACCCGCATGCCCGCCCAGTTGGCGATGTCCGTCTGCGGCGCGGGCCCGAAGGCGCCGAGGTAGCGGCGCACCAGGTGCGCCCGCGCGTCTTCCTCGGAGAGCTCCGGCTCCGGGCCGACCCAGTCCTCGGCCAGCCCGAACAGATCGGCCCGACGATGCTCCCAGGTGCCTGACGGAGGCACGCGCACGAGGTCGACCCAGATCGCGATCCCCCAGCGCCAGACGTCGGCGCCGAGCGCCTCGAGCTCCTTGCGGTGCCGCGGCGCCTCGGCGAGGAAGGCCCGCATCCGCGTGGCCGCGCGTTCGAGCTGCCGACCGTCGACGCGGTGAACGCGCCGGGCCCAGGCCTTCCGCTCCTCGCGCACGGCGATGATCAGCGGCCAGTAGTCGGCCCGGGAGACGACGTGGATGGTCTGTCGCATCAGCGTCGCCTGGATGAGCGTCCGGCGCTCGAGTGCGCGCGTCAGCGCCTCACGCTCGAAATCCGCGACTCGCGACCAGAGTCCCACGTACGCCGAGGGCGCGTACTGCGTCTGCAGGCACCCGGCACGCTCGACCGCGCGCGGCAGCGGCAACCTGCGCCGCTCGAGCAAGAGCTGCCGGGCCAGGAGCGCGCGGTTCAGCTCGCGGCGGGTCAGGACGCGCTCGGCCACATCGGCACGCTAACGCGCGGGTAAGCTCGCCGGACCGAAGGAGGAGGGACGATGGCCATCACGCTGCACCGGTGCAAGAACGAGTGGGTCAAGTTCGGCGGCCACCCCTGCTGGCGGGTACAGAAGGCGCTCGACGAGGCCGGGATCGAATACGAGCTCGACCCCCTGCCGTGGCGCGACCGCGACGAGACCGAGCAGCGCACCGGCGAGAGGAAATACCCATGGATCGAGTTCGAGGACGGCTCGGTCTACCGCGAGGAGTCGAAGGAAATGGCGCAGCGGATCAAAGACGGCAAGCTGAGCGAAGCGCCGCGCGCGCAACCGCCGGCCGCATGAGCTTCATCGTTTCGGAGGAGATCGAGGCTTACGCCGCGGCGCACACGACGCGCCCCGAGGAGTTGCTCGCCGAGCTGGCCGAGGAGACGAAGGCGACCCTGCGCTCGCCGCAGATGCTCACCGGCCCGATCGAGGGCCGCTTCCTCGAGCTGCTCGTCTTCGGCCTCGGCGCGAAACGGGTCTTGGAGCTCGGCACCTACAGCGGCTACTCCTCTCTCTCGATGGCGGCCGGGCTGCCGGAAGGCGGACACATCGACACCTGCGAGTACGAGGAGAAGCACGCCGAGGTGGCGCGGCGCTACATCGCTCGGAGCCCCCACGCGGAGCGCATCACGGTTCACGTCGGGCCTGCGCTCGAGACGATCGACCGGCTCGAGGGCGACTTCGACTTCGTCTTCATCGACGCTGACAAGACCAATTACCGCAACTACTACGAGGCGCTCCTGCCGCGGCTCACGCCGCATGCGCTGATGGCGATCGACAACACGCTCTGGAGCGGGCGCGTGCTCGAGGAGAGCGACGATTCGGAAGACACGCGCGCCATCCGCGAGCTGAACGACCACATCGCGGCCGACGACCGGGTGGTCGCGGTGCAGCTGACAGTGCGAGACGGCGTCACGCTAGTGCGTCGCGGCTAAGCCGCGCGGCTAAAGATTCGGGCGTCTCCTGCCGATTCTCGGCGAATGAACCGCGGCTCGAAACGATCCGCACATGCGGCTGCGCGCTGGATCGACCGCTGGCTTGACGCCTGCAGTGATCTGGCCGACCTCTCGCGCTCGAATCCGATGACGGACGCCGTGGTCGAGGAGATCGACGGCCGCATGATCCGGATCGGGGACCGCTGGCTAGCCGACTTCGCGTCGTGCAATTACCTCGGCTTCGACCTCGATCGCGAGATCATCGCCTCGGTTCCGGGCTACCTCGAGCGCTGGGGAACACACCCGAGCTGGTCGCGCCTGCTGGGCAGTCCCGTCCTCTACGAGCAAATCGAGGAGCAGCTCACCGACATGCTCGGCGCCGAGGACGTACTCGTGCTGCCGACGATCACGCTGATCCACATGTCCGTGATCCCGGTGCTGGCGGGCGGCGGCACGATCTTCCTCGAGAAACGGGCGCACAAGACGATCTACGACGGCTGCGAGCTGGCGAAGGTGCGTGGCGCGACGGTGAAGCGGTTCAACTTCGAGGACGCGCACGACCTCGAGCGGCTGCTCCGCGAAGGCAGCGCAGAGCCGCGCCTCATCTGCATCGACGGCGTCAACAGCATGACCGGCAACGCCGCCGACGTGACCGAGTTTGCCCGCCTCGCACGAGAATACGACGCGCTCCTCTACGTTGACGACGCGCACGGCTTCGGCGTGATCGGCGAGCGGGCGGCGGACGAGACATCCCCCTACGGCAAGCGCGGGAACGGGATCATGCGCTACTTCGGCGAGAGCTACGACCACGTCGTGCTCGTCGCGGGCCTCTCCAAGTCGTACTCCTCGCTCGCGGCGTTCATCGCCTGCCCGCCGGAGCTCAAACGCCTGCTGAAGACGGCGGCACCGCCGTATCTGTACTCCGGGCCCTCGCCGGTGGCCTCTCTGGCGACGACCCTCGCGGGCTTCGAGGTCAACGACCAGCGAGGCGACGCCATCCGCGCCGACCTCTGGAAGAAGACCTCGGCGGTGCTCGAATGCCTCGACCGCCTCGGCGCCCACACCCCGAACCGGTCCGGCTTCCCGATCATCGAGGTCCCGCTCGCCCGACACGAGGACATCGACGCGGCCGGTCGCTTCCTGTTCGAGAACGGCATCTACGTCACGCTCGCGGCGTACCCGCTCGTCCCGCGCGACGAGGTCGGCTTCCGGATCCAGGTGACGTCTGCGAACTCCAACGCGGAGATCGAGCAACTGGTCGAGGTACTCGGTCGGCTCGCTAGCCGCTTCGACCTCCAGCCGGCGCGGGCGAAGAGTCGGGCGGCCTGATGCCGGCCGTCGCTGTCCGCTGGCGGGCGCACGTGTGGGCGTGGTACGTCGGCACCGGCGCACTGCTCGCGGTGCTCTACCTGTTCGTACCGCCGTTCAAGGGCAGCGGGCCGCTGATCAACGCCATCGGCCTCTCCGGGGTCGTCGCGATCATCGTCGGCGTCCGCCTGCACAAACCGCGGGCCCGGGTCGCTTGGTGGCTGTTCGCCGCCGGCCAGTTCCTCTTCTTCAGCGGCGATGTCTACACCTACAGCAACCCGGACGCCTCCTTCCCCTCGCCGGGCGACGCGCTCTACCTCGCCGTCTACCCGGTGCTGATGGCGGGCCTGCTGGTTCTCGTCAGACGACGTAACCCGCGCCGTGACCGGTCTGCGCTGATCGACGCACTGATCCTGACGATCGGCGTCGGCCTGCTCTCGTGGGTCTTCCTGATCGCGCCGAACATCCACCTCTCGGGCCTCTCGTGGCTCGCCCAGAGCGTCTCGATCGCGTACCCACTCGGTGACGTGCTGCTACTCGCGGCGGCGATCCGGCTCGCAGTGGACGCCGGCAAGCGCGCGCCCGCCTTCTACCTCCTCGCCGGAAGCATCGTGTGCCTGCTCGCGACCGACTCGGCGTACAACCTGGCGATCCTGAAGGACACGTACAGCCACAGCCAGCTGATCTACGACCTCGGCTGGATCCTGTACTACGTGCTCTGGGGCGCTGCCGCGCTGCACCCCTCGATGCGGGTCCTCGAGGAACCAGCGAGCGGCGCGAGACCACGGCTTACCTCGATGCGGCTGGCGCTGCTCGGCGGAGCCTGCCTGATCTCTCCCTCGATCCGGTTCTTCCAGGCGATCGACAACGCCGACGTCCTGGTGCTGATCGTCGCTTCTGCCGTGCTGTTCCTCCTCGTCGTGACAAGGATGGCCGGGCTCGTCCGCCAGGAAGAGCGCACCGTCTCGCGCGAGCGCACCCTACGCGTGGCCGGTGCGAAGCTCGTCGGCGCCGCCGGGTACGAGCAGATCTACGAGGCCGCGATCGCGGGAGTGCGCCAGCTGCTCGGCGAGGACCGCTGCGTGCACCTCGCCCTGCTGCGCTCCTCAGGCCCTGCCGTCGTCGCCTCTTCGCAGGACTGCGACTGGCCGCTGGCGGAGCCGACGTACGCCTGGCTGCGGGATCACGCCGACAGCGTGCAAATCCCCTACCTCGACGTGCCGCGGGAAGTCCGCAGCGAGCTCCGGCTCGAAGGTGGTCACACGGTGCTCCTCGTGCCGCTCTCGATCCGGTCGGAAGTCCGCGGCCTGCTCGTGGCCAACTCGCCGGACGACGTGTCAGAGGAGGTCGCCAACTCGTTCCAGGCGCTCGCGCTGCAGGTGTCGCTCGCCGTGGAGGGGGCATCTCTGGCCGCCGATCTGCACCGGCGACAGAGTGAGGCGCGCTTCCGCTCGCTGGTCGCCCATTCAAGCGACCTGATCACCGTCCTCGACGCAGACGGGGTCGTCACCTACCAGAGCCCGTCGGTCGAGCGCGTGCTCGGCTATCACGCCGAGGAGATCGAGGGAACCCGTTTCGATTGGTTGCTCAGCGAGGCCGACCGGCCGCGGCTCCAGCGCCTCATCGCCGGCGACGGCGAGGGCGCCGCCGAGGCGCACACGCTCGAGTGCTCGCTCACCCACCGCGACGGCAACAAGCGCCGGTTCGAGGTCCAGCACACTGACCTCCTGCGCGACGAGCACGTTCGCGGCATCGTGTTGAACAGCCGTGACGTGAGCGAGCGGAAGGAGTTCGAGGAACAGCTCGCGCACCAGGCCTTCCACGACCCGGTCACGGGCCTCGCAAACCGGGCTCTGTTCTCCGACCGCGTCGAGCATGCGTTGATGCGCTCGCAGCGAGGGTTCCCGGACGTCGCGGTCGTCTTCATCGACCTCGACGACTTCAAGACCGTCAACGACAGCCTCGGCCACGCCGCCGGCGACCAGGTGCTGCAGGAGGTCGCCCGCCGGCTGCGCATTGCCGTGCGTCCGACCGACACCGTCGCGCGGTTCGGCGGCGACGAGTTCGCGGTCCTGCTCGAGAGCGTGAACGACTCGTCCCAGGCCGCGGACGCGGCTGCCAGGATCCTGCACGCGCTCGAGATCCCGTTCGAGATCGACGGCAAGCAGGTCTTCCCGCGCGCGAGCATCGGCATCTGCCTGGTGAACCGGGACGAGGCCGCGCCGGAGGCCGCCGAGCTGCTTCGCAACGCAGACGTCGCGATGTACATGGCAAAGCGGGACAGCAAAGGCAGCTACCGCGTGTTCGAGCCCGCGATGCACGAGCGCGTCGTCGAGCGGCTCGAGCTCCGCGCCGAGCTCCAGGAGGCGATCGACAGCGATCGGCTCGAGCTGCATTACCAGCCGGTGGTCCGCCTCGAGGGGCACGAGATCTTGGGCGTCGAGGCGCTGCTGCGCTGGAACCACCCGACGCGCGGAACGATCCCGCCAAACCAGTTCATCCCGCTCGCGGAGGAGACCGGAATGATCATCGGGATGGGCCGCTGGGTGCTCAACGAGGCCTGCCGCGAAGGCGTGCTGCTTCAGGGGCGGTTCGCCCGCAAGGAGCCCCTCGCGATCAGCGTCAACCTCTCGGTTCGCCAGCTGCAGTCCGACTCGATCGTTTCGGACGTGCGCTGCGCGCTGGAGACGAGCGGTCTACCGCCGACCTCGCTCGTGCTCGAGATCACCGAGTCCGTGATGATGGCCGACACCGACTTCGCCGTAGAGCGGCTGCGGGACCTGAAGGACCTCGGCGTCCGGCTCGCGATGGACGACTTCGGCACCGGCTACTCGTCGCTGAGCTATCTGAGTCGATTCCCGGTGGACATCCTGAAGATGGACCGCTCCTTCGTCGGCTCCGGCGAGAACGTCGCGCTGCAGTCGGCCATCATCGCCCTCGGCGCGAGCCTCGAGCTCGACGTTGTCGCCGAGGGAATTGAGCTTCCCGAGCAGGAGCGCTCCCTGCACGACCTCGGCTGCGAGATCGGCCAGGGCTTCCTCTTCGCGCGCCCGATGCCGGCCGCGGACCTCGCCACGTTCCTCGCAGGCCGGCCGGAATGGTCCGACCCCGGCGTCGACGCGGCGTCCAATGCAGCATAGTCACGAGGCGCTCGACCGACCCGGCGGATTCGAGCGAGCGCGGCTGCTGGCGCCGTTGCGCCACCGGGACTTCCGGATTCTCTGGAGCGGCATGGCCGTCTCGCTCGTCGGCGACGGCATCTTCCTGATCGCAGTCGCCTGGGAGACCTACGTGCTCTGGAACGCGCCGGCGGCACTCTCGATCGTCGGAATCGCGATGACGGTGCCGACGGTCGTCTTCCTGCTGCTCGGCGGTGTCCTCAGCGATCGTCATGACCGACGCCTGCTGATGCTTTGGTCCGACGTCGTGCGCGCGGCCGCAGTTGCCTGCCTCGCCATTCTCGTCTTCGCGGACGCGCTACGGCTGTGGGAGCTCGTCGCCCTCGTCGCGGTGTACGGCTTTGGCACCGCGTTCTTCACGCCCGCTTTCGAGGCGATCGTCCCCGACCTGCTGCCCGCGAAAGACCTCGCGGCTGCGAACTCGCTCGACCAGTTCGTGCGGCCAATCGCACTCCGGCTCGTCGGGCCGCTGCTCGGCGGCTGGCTTGTCGCAGCCGGAGCCGGGGTGGCGTTCACCGTCGACGCAGCCTCGTTCGCGGCCTCGGGTGTGGCGGTCCTTGTGCTCCGGCCGCGGGCGCTCGCCGGCGCAAAGCACGCTTCGCACGGCGCCGCCATGCGTGAGGGTCTGGCCTTCATCCGCCGGCGCGTCTGGCTCTGGGGGACGCTGGTCGCTGCCGCCGCGGCGTACCTTGTCTTCCTCGGCCCGAGTGAAGTACTGCTCCCGTACATGGTCAAGAACGAGCTGCACGGCTCGGCGAGCGACCTCGGGCTCGTCTTCGCCGCAGGCGGCGTGGGCGCGGTCGGCGCAGCGGTCTGGATGGGCCAGCGCGGCCATCCGCGCCGGGACGTCACCGTCATGTACGCGACGTGGACGCTCGCCACGTTGGCGATCGCCGGCTACGGGCTCGCCGCGGCGTCGTGGCAACTGATGGCCGCGTGCCTCGTCTTCAACGCGCTCGAGACCGCAGGGACGATCGTCTGGGCGACGGTCAAGCAGCGGCACGTGCCGAGGGGGATGCTCGGCCGTGTCTCCAGCCTCGACTGGCTGATCTCGATCGGCCTGCTGCCGATCTCGTTCGCTCTCACCGCGCCCGTGGCGGGCGTGCTCGGCGTGCGCGCGACGCTCGTCGGCGCCGGCCTGGTCGGCGCCGCGATCACGTTCGCAGCCCTCTTCTTGCCAGGAATGCGAGATATCGAGGCAACGGGCGGGCACCCGGGCAGCGCGGCGGGCAGGCTCGCCGAGTCCGTCGCAAGGTAGAGACCGCCGCGCCGCGGCCCGGGCTACACTTCGTCTCGCCCGGGGCTATAGCTCAGTTGGGAGAGCGCCTGGATCGCACCCAGGAGGTCGCCGGTTCGAGCCCGGCTAGCTCCACCTCGCGGAATCTGGCTAGCGCGACAGCGCGTGCGCGCGGTCGGACTGCTCGACGGCACGCGCGAGCTCGACGCGTGACGTGATCCCGAGCTTGTGGAACATGTTGTGCAGGTGGCTCTCGATCGTCTTCTTGCTGAGGAAGAGCTCTGCGGCGATCTCGGGATTCGTCTGGCGGTCGACGACCAGCCTTGCGATCTGAAGCTCCCGCTCCGTGAGCGACTCGAGACCCTCGGCGCCGGTCTTTCCGGGTCGCGTTCGCCGGTGGACGCGCTGTCCGAGCTGGCGTAGCTCCTGTTCGGCCTGATCCCGGTAGCGGAGGGCACCACAGGCGTGGAGTGTCTTTGCGGCGTGGGTCAGTTCGCTCACGGCCCGCTTGCGCTGGCCGGCCTGCGCGAGCGCCCGCCCGGCGAGCGTCCGTGACAGCGCCGCTTCGACCGGAACCCCGGCGTGGTCGGCCGACCGTGCCGACGCGAGGGCGCGCTCGCTCGCGGTCTCGAGGTCGCTGGCTTCGAGGGCGACGGCCGCCGCGGCCCGGTCGGCAAGGCCGGCGGCGAGGCGCAGCCCGAATGCCTCGGCGCAGCGTTCGGCCGCCGTCGCGGCGCGCCGCGCGTCGTCGAGGCGGCCGAGCGCCAGCCAGCAGCGGGTCAGCAGCTCGAGGAAGTGCGTCCTCCAGGCACTCGGGATGAGCGGGAGGTCCGCCCCTCCGGCGGGACCGACCAGGACCTCGACGGCGCGCGCCGGATCGCCGGCCTCCAGGAGCGCGGCGGCCAGGGCGTGCCCGGCCGACGCCGAGACGAGCCCCTCGTCCAGGTGCGTGGTGAGGTCGACGCTCTCTTCTGCGGTGGCGAGCGCGAGCTCGAGGTCGCCGGCTGCAAGCGCGGTGAGCGACTGGTTGAGCAGGTTCCCGGCCAGGCTCTGGGCGTTGCCCGACAGCCGTGCGCCCTCGACCGCGCCGTCCAGCAGCTCGCCGCTCGAAGCCAGCTCTCCTCGTCGCCGCCTAACCCAGGCGACGCAGTACACGAGGATCGGGACGATGTCGTTTTGCCCGGTTGCCTGGGCGACGGCCATCGCTCGCTCTGCGTGGGCGCCTGCCTCCGCGAAGCGCTCGAGGTCGAGCTCCGCGGCTGCGAGGTTGACGGCTCCGTCCAGCCGGAGCGCAAGGTCCTGGTCGGACAAAGCATCGACGAGAGCTGCAGCTTCGGATCGATACGTCTCCGCGTCCGCCATCGCGCCGCCGAGCGCGGCTGCGTAGGCAAGCTTGGCGAGGGCGGCCGCTGTCAGCGGGCGGTCGTCGAGGGGCCGGGCGGCGCTCAGGGCCCGCTCGGCCCACTCCCGCATCGGCCCGAACTCCATCCGGTAGAAGCCGTCGACCGCGAGCTCGATCATCAGCGCGACCGCCTCGGGCGAGCTCGGGCTCTCGAGGTTCTCCAGCGCGTTCCGCAGGCGGGCGTGCGCTTCCTGGTGGCGGCCGAGCAGGTGCTCGACTCCGGCACAGGCCGTCGTCAGGCGCACGCGCAACGCCGTCGCCTCGGGGGGGACGAGCGCGATGCTCTCGAGTAGTGCGGAGTGGCTCTCGTCGAAGTGCCCGGTGGCTGCAAGCGACCCGGCGCGAGCGAGCAGCAGCTCCACGCGCTCCTCCGGCGGCGCGTCTGCAGGCAAGAGGTCGAGCGCGCCGGCGAACCAGTGCGCCGCGCTCGCCGGCGCGCGATGCGCCACGGACTCGCCGGCGGCCCGCAAGATTGCCACCGCGGCCAGGTCGCCCTGACGCGCCGAGCGCTCGACGTGGTGCGCGAGAGCCGCCGCAGGCGCGCCGCGGGCTGCGAGCGTGTGAGCGGTCCGCTCATGCGCACCGAGCCGCCAGCCGCCGAGCGTGGACTCGTAGACCGCCCTCCTGACGAGCGGGTGTCGAAAGCGAAAGCGTCGCGGCACGTCTGTCTCGCGGACGAGACCGAGCTGGAGAAGCTCGTCGAGCGCCTCGATCGCGGACGCCTCAGGCGTCGAAGCCGCGGCCGCCGCCAGCTCCGGCTCGAACGGGTCGCCCGCGACCGCTGCTCCTTCCAGCACGAGCCGAGCGCTGTCCGACAGCAGAGCGCGCTCCTCGGCCAGCGCGGCGGCGACCGACGCCGGAACGTCGACATCGGCGAGCAGCAGCGCCCGAGCAGGCGCGGCGACCCGCGCTGCTCCTTCGACGGAACGTGCGAGCTGCTCGAGGTAGAACGGATTGCCGCCGCTCTCGTCGTAGAGCTCGGCGGCCCTTGCTTCCTCCACGGCTTCGCCGAGGAACTCGTCGGACTCGGGTCGGCTCAGCGGTCGGAGCTCGATCCGGATCAGGCTGCCCGTACGGTGGGCGAGCTCAAGGGCCGCCGCGAGCCGGTCGGGGATCTGGCGGTGACGCATCGCCAGGGCCATGAGGACGTCAGGGGGCGGCCGGCGCAGGAGCGCACCGAGCAGCTCGACCGAGGCCGAGTCAGCCCAGTGCAGGTCGTCGAGGATCAGCACGACCGGGCTCGTCGCCGCGAGCCGGGCAAGGAGCTCCCGGACCGCGCGGTGGCTTCGGTACCGCTCGTCCTGGAACCCCGGCTCGCCACCGACCGAGAGCCCGGCCAGTGATGGGAACACCCGCGCGAGCTCTGTCCGCACGTCGTCGTCGAGCGAGGTCAGGACGCGCGGATCCAGCGCTTGGACGTACTCCTCGATCGCGTCCACGAACACCCAGAAGGGCAGGTCCCGCTCGAGCTCCGATGCGGATCCCGCCAGCACGAGGTGCCCGCGCTCGTCGGAGCGGGTCTCGAGCTCGGCGAGCAGCCGGGTCTTGCCGATGCCGGGCTCTCCTGCGAGAGCGATCGCTGCATGCTCGCCTGACTCGAGGTCGACGAGGAGCTGGTCGAACGCACCGAGCTCCTCGGCGCGCCCGACGAGGTGCTCGGAAAGATGGGCCATGTCTCTTCCGCCACAAGCATAGAACAGGGTCGTCGGCCCGCCTAGTCGGGGTTCGGACCAGGGTGCCGCCCCGATGTGAGCGCCCCCAGCGACGCGCGATGCTCGACACGGTGTATCGCTACATGCTCCAGCACCGGCACGAGCCGGAGGAGTGCGGCGTCGCGTTCGCCTCGTTCAGAGGCTACGAGAGCCCGCTCCGCCACGCATCGACGATCGGGTCATGCCGGCTCGGGGGGCACGAGCTCTGGTGGACCGTCGATGCGGCATCCGAACCGGCTGCGCTCGCACTGTTGCCGCAATTCGTCGCCGAGCGCACCACTGCAACCCGAGTCAGCGAGGTCCCGATCCCGTGACCGCGCGCTCCCATCCGACCGAAGACCGAAGGAGCTGACCATGCCAGCAACCGTTGCGGTTCCAGCAGTCGAGATCAAGGACGCAAAGGACGCCGCCGAGGGCCAATTCGTCGTTGCCGCCCAGGACCTGACTCGACGCTACGGCGACGGCGAGACCGCGGTGAACGCTCTCCGGGGCGTCTCCCTCGATGTGGCGAAGGGTCAGCTGACGGCGGTGATGGGGCCTTCGGGCTCCGGCAAGTCGACGCTGATGCACATCCTCGCCGGCCTGGACAAATCGACCTCGGGCGAGGTCACGATTGCCGGCACGGCCATCTCGGAGCTGAACGACACGCAGCTGACGCTCCTTCGGCGCCGCCACATCGGGTTCATCTTCCAGTTCTTCAACCTGCTCCCGATGCTGAACGCCGAGGAGAACGTCGTCCTCCCGCTCTCCCTCGCGGGCGAGAAGCCCGACAAGGAGTGGGTCGCCGAGCTGATGGGGAAGATCGGTCTCGAGGATCGCAGCGGCCACCGTCCCTCGGAGCTCTCGGGTGGACAGCAGCAGCGCGTCGCGATCGGCCGGGCCCTCGTCAGCCGTCCGACGATCGTCTTCGCTGACGAGCCGACAGGCAACCTCGACTCGAAGACGAGCGGGGAGATCCTCGAGCTCATGCGTGAGTCCGTGAACGGGTACGGCCAGACGACCGTGATGGTCACGCACGATCCTCGCGCCGCGACGATCGCGGACCGGATCCTCTTCCTGGCCGACGGCCTGATCGTTCGCGACCTCGGCCCGTCGACCGCGAGTGAGGTCATCGCCGTCAGCGAGGAGCTCGCACGATGATCGCCGTCTCCCTCAAAGGACTGTGGGGGCGCAAGCTCCGAACCCTGCTGACCGCGCTGGCGATCGTCCTCGGCGTCTCGATGATCAGCGGCACCTACGTCCTGACCGACTCGATCACCGCGGCGTTCACGAAGATCGTCGATCACGGGTTCACGAACTCCGACGCAGTGATCACCGGCAAGGTCGCCTTCAAGGACGACGACAGCAACACCGGCGAGGGTGTGGTGCCGGCGTTCCCGGCCTCCGTGCTCACGAAGGTGAAGCAGCTTCCCGACGTGGCCGCGGCTGCGGGAGAGGTCGGCGACGAGGCAAAGCTGCTCGGCCGTGACGGCAAGGTGATCTCGACCGGCGGCGGCGGCAGCATCGGCTCGAGCGTCGATCCGGCGAACGACGCGCAGTTCAACCCCTTGAAGCTCGTCTCCGGACGGTGGCCGGTCGGCGGCGGCCAGATCGCGATCGACAAGCACACCGCGGATACGAAGCACTTCGCGGTCGGCGACACCATCGGCGTCGCCGCCAACGCAGGCGCGCGCCGCTTCGAGATCACGGGCATCGCAAAGTACGCCGACAGCTCGTCGATCGGCGCAGCCACGATCGCGATCTTCGACGTCCCCACCGCCCAGAGGCTGTTCTCGAAGGTCGGCAAGTATGACGGGATCCAGGTGTCGGCCAAGGACGGGATCACGCCCGAGCAGCTCGTGAGCGAGATCAAGCCGCTGCTGCCTGCGACCGCGCGGGTGAAGACCTCAGCCGCGCAAACGGCAGATGCGGTCGACGACGTCCACGCCTCGCTCGGGATCATGCAGAAGTTCCTGCTCGCCTTCGGCGCCATCGCGCTGTTCGTCGGGGCCTTCGTGATCTCGAACACGCTGTCGATCACCATCGCGCAGCGCGTGCGGGAGTTCGCAACGCTCCGGACGATCGGCGCCTCGCGCCGGCAGGTGCTGCGCACCGTCCTGCTGGAGGCGTTCGTCGTTGGTGCGATCGCGTCTGTGGTCGGGCTTTTCGTCGGACTGGGGATCGCAAAGGCCCTGAACGCGCTGTTCGTCGCCATCGGCGTCGAGTTCCCGAAGGGCGGCACCGTCATTGCGACCCGCACGATCGTCGTCAGCCTGCTGGTCGGGATCGTGGTGACCCTGCTCGCCAGCCTCCGGCCGGCGATCAAGGCGACACGGGTACCCCCGATCGCCGCGGTGCGCGAGGGTGCGGCCCTGCCGGCCGCCCGCATGTCGCGCTTCGGGCCGATTGCCTCGCTGGTGACGCTGGCTCTCGGGATCTCGCTGCTCGTCTACGGGATCTTCGGCAGCGGGTTGACGACCGCGAGCCGTCTCCTGGCTCTCGGCCTCGGAACGCTGATCCTCTTCATCGGCGTGTCCCTGAATGCGAAGCGCGCGGTTCGCCCGCTCGCCTCGGTGCTCGGCTGGCCCGGCACGCGGATCGGCGGCGCTGCGGGCACCCTTGCCCGCGAGAACGCGATGCGGAACCCGAGCAGGACAGCGGCTACCGCGTCGGCGCTGATGATCGGCCTCGCCTTGATCACCTACGTCGCCATCCTCGGTGCAGGCCTTCGCGCCTCGTATGGCGACGCGGTGGACAAGCTCTTCGCCGCCGACTACGCGCTCACGGCCGAGAACGGCTTCGATCCCTTCACGCATCAGGCCGACAAGGCCGTGGCGACGGCGGCCGGCGTGACGTCGGTCTCGCCGATTCGTGGCGGAGACGCGCGCGCGTTCGGAGACAACATCCAGGTCTCGGCGGTCACGGCGAACTTGGCGCAGGGGGTTCGCATCGAGTGGCTCCAAGGTTCCACGAACGTTCCGGCCCAGCTCGGCAAGGACGGCGCCTTCGTGAACAAGGACTACGCGAAGACGAACCACCTGAAGCTCGGCTCGCCGATCGCGGTCACGACTCCGACTGGCAAGGTGCTCCACCTGCGCCTGAAGGGCATCTTCGACCCGCCGAAGGGCGGCTCGCCGTTCGGCGCCGTGACGATGTCGGCTGCGACCTTCGATGCCAACTACTCGGCGCCGCGAGACCTGATGGCCTTGATCAACGTCAAGGGCGGCGTCAACGACGCCAACACGGCCCGGCTGGAGAGCGCCCTGAGCTCGTTCCCGGACGCGAAGATCCAGACGGCGAGCCAGTTCAAGAAGACGCAGGAGAGCGACATCAACCTCGGCCTGAACGTCCTCTACGCGTTGCTCGGGCTCTCTGTGCTGATCAGCCTCTTCGGTGTGGTCAACACGCTCGTGCTGTCGGTGTTCGAGCGGACACGTGAGCTCGGGATGCTCAGGGCAGTGGGCATGACGCGCCGTCAGGTGGGCCGGATGATCCGCTTCGAGGGCATCATCACCGCGCTCATCGGCGGGACCCTCGGCGTCGCGGTCGGCGCTTTCCTCGCCATCCTTACGACGCAGGCACTGTCCGACCAGGGCGTTGTCTTCGCGATTCCGTGGATGACGATGGCCGTGTTCGTCTTCGGCACGACCGCGGCCGGCCTGCTCGCGTCGATCATGCCGGCGCGCAGGGCCTCGGGGCTGAACATCCTCAAGGCACTTCAGTACGAGTGATCGCCGTCCCCCGCACCCTCTCCGGCGGCAGCGCCGCCGGAGAGGGATGGTCGGCGGGGCGGCGTTGACCACCCCGAAGCGCTTCGTCGGCAGCCTTGACTTTGCCGGTCGAGCCTGAGAGATATAGCTCTCGACACATCCACGGACTGGGGGATTACCTATGCGTTGGCGGCGACTGATCGCTGTCCTGACCATTGCGGCGTTTGCTGTCGTCGCTGCGGCCGTGCTCGGCCGAGGATCGACGAGTACTTCGGCCAAGCACTTCAAGGGCCTCTCGCGGCTCTCCGCGGTCCACGAAGGCGGACAGGCCGGCGAGGAAGCCGGCGGTGCGGCGGCGGAGGCGTACTCCGACCGCGCGTATCCCGCGACCGACATCTCGATCGACCAGATCAAGGGGGCGATCGCGGCGGACAGCGCGGTCGAGCAGCGTGCGGCTGCGAGTGCCACCGAGACGTGGGACTTCCTCGGGCCCAACACGCTGAACGTCGACCGGCTCGGCACCCAGTCGTTCATCAAGCCGACGCAGTGGTCGGGGCGCGTCACGGCCCTGGCAGTCGACCCAAAGTGCCGGCCCACGCAGTGCCGGCTATACGTGGCCGCCGCCGGTGGCGGTGTCTGGCGCTCGACGAACGCGCTCGGAGCCAGCCCGCTCTGGACGAACATCTCCGCGGGCATCCCGACCAACGCGATCGGCTCGATCACTGTCGACCCGAACGATGCGACGGGCAAGACGATCTACGTCGGCACCGGCGAGGGGAACGGGAGTGGTGACAGCGAGGCCGGGCTCGGTCTTTACAAGACGACCGACGGCGGGGCCACCTGGGCACTCGTGCCCGGCTCCTTCGCGGTCTCCAACAACCGTTCGATCGCCTGGGTCGCGGTCGACCCGCAGAACGCGAGCCACATCATGATCGCCTCTCGCTCGGGCACGCACGGGATCAGCTCTAACGGAGGCGGAAGCTCGACGATCGCGCCGGCACCTCCGGCGGTCGCCATCTACAACTCGATCGACGGCGGAACGACCTTCACCCTGAGCCAGGCCGGCACGTTCAACGAGGTCAAGTTCGATCCGCTCGATCACAACACGGTCTACGCAGTGCAGACG
>Ga0307302_10000647_pt1 | contig 15395 bp, 18 predicted proteins | sample ER_DNA_183_FD_194490 | JGI IMG/M metagenome (GOLD analysis project Ga0307302, IMG submission 194490) | Bulk soil microbial communities from the East River watershed near Crested Butte, Colorado, United States - ER_DNA_183 | ecosystem: Environmental > Terrestrial > Soil > Floodplain | place...
TGGACCGCTTGGACGAGGTCGCCGGGATCGGCCACCACGCCGCCCAGGTCATCATCGCCGAGGTGGGGCTGGACATGGGCCAGTTCCCCACCCCAGCGCACCTGGTGTCCTGGGCCAGGCTGTCCCACAGGACCATCCAGTCCGGCACCAGGCACCGCGCCGGCGCCACCGGCAAAGCCAACCCCTCCCTCAAGAGCGTGCTGGGGGAGGCCGCCACCGCCGCCGCCAAGACCGACACCTTCCCCTGGGCGAGCGCTACCGCCGCCTGGTCAGGCGCATCGGCAAACCCAAGGCCCTGGTCGCCGTCGCCCGCTCCATCCTGGTGATCGTCTGGCACCTGCTCGCCGACCCCACCGCCCGCTTCCATGACCTGGGCGCCGACTACCACGCCAGCCGCATCGACCGCGACCGCAAGACCCGCAACCTTGTCCACCAGCTCCAGGCGCTCGGCCACAAGGTCACCCTTCAGCCCGCCGCCTGACCAACAACACCCGCTGCTCCCCTCACCAATCACCGGCCAGGGGTTGGCTGCCACCTACCTTGCCGGGGTCATTTTCCGGTCAGGATGGGTCGGTTCGTCCGGGCCAGGCTCCCACGACGAACCCAGGTCAGACCGGCCAGCCGAGGGTTGCCCCCACGCTGCCGCGGGAAGCCCAACCAGGTCGGCAGAACCCGAGGAGGGTGACATGGCGCTCAACGACCGGAGCCGCGGCAGGGCCCGGAACAAGACCCGCAACAAGGCACAGGAGCTAAAGGGTCAGATCAAGGAGGCCACCGGGCGGGCCACCGGCAACCCACGGCTGGAGGCCAAGGGTCGAGCCGACCAGACCAGGGCCAACCTCAAGCAGGCCGTCGAGAAGGTCAAGGACGCCTTCCGGCCCAAGCGCTGAGCGGTCCGGCGGCCGATCAGGCCGCGTCCACGAAGAGGTAGGGTCCAGGGGCGCCGGCTTGGTCGAGCGGTCAGTCCAGGAGATTGCGGCCACGACGCTGACTCGTCACCTGCGCGACCAGCGGCTCGCACAGCGCTGAGCCGCCCGTAGTCCGCGACTACCTCGAATAGGACCCAGCCACCGCACGGCTCATGGCCCCCTCGCGGGAGAGGAGTGGCCGCGCCGCCTCGGCGGCAATCTCGGCCTGCCTCGCTGCCACGCAGGGTGGTACGACATGACCGAAGCCGTACGTATGCTGCCAGCGTCCCGACCCGACGGAGTGACGGCCGGCCAGGGTTCGCGCGCCCTGGGTCAAGGCTTGTAGCCTGATTGGCGGCGTGGGCTGGTTGAGCCGGTAACGATCGTCCCGAACGGGGCGAGGAGGAACCACCATGAGCGCGGAGCGGCCCGAAGCCGGCGTGCCAGAGCAGCCTTCGGTGGACGGCTCGGTACCACCCGAACCGGAGGTGGTGGCGCAGGCGGAGGCCGAGCCGGCCTTGCCCCAGCACACCGTCGAGCCGACCCGGACCAGCATGGTGTGGACGATGGTCGGCATCGGCGTGGTCCTCCTCTTCGCCATCCTGGTGTTCATCCTGCAGAACGGTCAGCGGGTGCGGGTGCGGTTCCTGATGGTGAACGGCACCCTCCCGCTTGGCGCGGCGCTGTTGTTCGCCGCCCTGCTGGGCGCGCTGCTGGTGCTGGTGGCGGGCGCGGCGCGGGTGCTGCAGCTGCGGGTAGTGTCACGACGCCATCGCCGCGCCGACCAGCTGCCCTAAGCGGTCAGCTGCTCCGCCCCTCACCGCCTGGCGACCGTGAGCACAAGACGGAATGCCCGGTGCTCCTTCCCCAACCCACGGGCTTCTCCGCACCAGGGCAGGTCGAGCACCCGTTGAGCATCCCCACGATTCGACTGGGTCCTTCTGGAGCCGACGCCACCGACCACGCACACCACGGAAACAAGACAGATCCAGGCTGAACGTAGAGTCCGGACCAAACAGGGGGAAGGACAAACGTGGCCACTGACGAAGTGATCGAGCAGCGGCTCGGGGAAGCTCCCGAGGACGAAGACGTCAAGGAACGGCTCGAGCGCGAACACACCGAGTTGCTCGAGGAACTACGCGCCTTCATCCCCGGCGCCGAGGTCCTGTTCGGCTTCCTGCTCGCCATCCGCTTTACCGGCGAATTCAAGGAACTGACCGCGGTCCAGCGCTATGTCTACTACGCCACGCTCCTGAGCACGGCGGTCGCGTTGGTCCTGCTGCTCGCCCCCTCCGCCTACCACCGGCTGCGCTTCCGCGAAGGCGACAAGGACATGCTGGTCCGCAAGGGCAACCGGGAGGCGATCGCCGGGACGGGCGCCATCGCGCTGGCCTTCACCGGCGCGCTGTACCTGATCACCGACCTGCTCTTCACCACCCAAGCCGCGATCGTGGCCGCGCTGGGTTTCTTCGTGCTGACCGCGTGGCGCTGGTGGGCGATCGCGCTGTACCGCAAGGCCCGCGAGCAGCCAGAGGCCAAGGACACCTCGGCCGACGGCAGCCCACGATATCGCGGCCCTGACGCTCGTCCGTGACCTGCGCGACCTACGTCTAGCACACCACTTGAGCGCTTGTAGCACGCGACGACGTGGAGTAGCGGTAGGTGGCGCCGTCGCGGCATGCTGCCCGCGGGTCAAGGGCCCGCTGCAGGGTAGGGACCCAGCCCACACGACACGGTCGCGCTCGGGCTGCAAGACGGTGCGCGGCACGGGTCGCGAGGGCAGGCCGAGGCGGAGGCGTGGCCCGGGAGCCGTTGTTCGGTCTTCCTGGTCTGCGAGTACACCTGCTTGTCGGCCGCGCGGTCGCGTTCGTCGGCGGCCTGGTCCCGGGCATCAGCGAGGTGGTTGCGCGCGTCGGCGCTGCCTGGGCGTCGTCAAGGGCCGCCGCGCGCAGGGCCAGCCCGGCCTGGGCCGCGTGCAACGCCGCCCCCGCCCGCCCGGCTCGCGCCTCAGCCGCCCGCTCCCTGGCGTCGTCCACGGCAAGGCCGGCGATCCGCTCACGCCGGGTCTCCTGGACAACCTCCTGGGCGAGGTCGGCCACCCTCGCGAGGTTGTTTAGATTCCTAGCGCTTGCGGTAGTCGGCGAAGCGTCGAAACCAAGCGCAGCCATGGCTGCCGTGGCGCATCCATGTTCCCGAGAGGAGCAGCCGTGAACACCGGTCTGCTGATCGTCATCATCGTCGCCGTGGTCATCATCGCGTTGCTCGCCGTGGTCATCGCACGGCGCCGACGCTCGGAGGGGCTGCAGACGCGGTTCGGACCCGAGTACCCCCGCACCGTCGCCAGAGCGGGCGATCGACGCGCCGCGGAATCCCAGCTCGCAGAGCGCGAGCAGCGCCACCGCCAACTCGACATTGTCGAACTCGAGCCCGCCGCCCGAGCGCGTTACCTGGAGGCGTGGCGGGCGGCCCAGGGCCGGTTCGTCGACGACCCCGCCACGGCCATCCGCGAGGCTGACGCGCTGGTGACCAAGGTGCTGCGCGACCGGGGCTACCCGGTCGAGGACTTTGAGCAGCAGGCCGACGACATCTCGGTCGAGCATCCCGACGTGGTGGAGAACTACCGTGCAGCCCAGGTGCTCGCATTGGCCAACGACCAGGGGCTGGCAAGCACCGAAGACCTGCGCCAGGCGTTCGTGCACTACCGGTCGCTGTTTGCGGAGCTGTTGGGCACCCAACAGGACGGCCACAGGGAGGAGGCCCAGTAATGGGCACGCGTCGCGAGGAACTCAGCACCGCCGATCTTGCCGGCCAGCCGCCAACCAGCGCCGAACGATCCGACGTCACCGCCCGCGACGACCGCACCGAAACAGCCGACCCCATCGAAGCAGCCGACCGCACCGACGACGACGTTGCCCGTGACGACCTCGCTCCTGGTCTTGCCCGTGACGACCTCGCAGGTGAACCGGCCTTGACCGAAGGCCGCTCACCAGACCTGGGCGCCGACGTCGAACCGGGCGAAGCGCCACAGCCGCTGCGGCAGGACTACGGGCGCCATAAGGTCACGGCGACGGGCACCGACCCTGACCCGGCATCCAATGCCGCGCCCGCGGCCCAAGCAGCCGCCGATGCCGGCACCGCCGATACCACCACCAAGGACGGGCACCTGCTGGCAGCCGACGACGCGGAGGCCTTCCGGGCCCGCTGGACCGACGTTCAGCACGGCTTCGTCGACGCGCCACGTCAAGCGGTCGCGCAGGCCGACGGGCTCGTGGCCGAACTCATGCAGCACCTGGCCAAAACCTTTGCCGACGAGCGCGGCCGGCTGGAGGGCCAATGGGACCAGGGAGACGACGTCTCCACCGAGGACCTACGCACCGCCTTCCAGCGCTACCGCTTGTTCTTCGAGCGACTCCTCACCACTTGACCCGCTGACAGACCGGCCCCACCGCAGGCCCCGGCGCCTGCGGTGGCCGGCAGGCTGATGCGCAACTCGAACCCTTGGATCTTGCGCTCTGCGAACCCCAGGGATGAGCGGGCTCGTTTGTCCGGTTCTCGCCCCGATACTCATCAGCATCGCGTGCCAGCCGGTGCCACTTGCTGCCCTTCGCTGCTACTTGATCCATACTCTATGATGACAATTGATCTGCACAAATGGCTGTTCCTGTGGGTCACCGGACGAGGAGAATAGCCCAGGGTTTTTCCTTACCATGGATGCCGACTGAGCCAGTGGACTATGGCGCGTTCCCTCTGGTCGAGCCCGTCTATATCGGAAAGTGCCAGTGAGGGCAGTTGAACTGCCGGAGCGAAGTCACGGCAGGCTCGGACGTACGGTGAAGCTACCAGCCACAGGATCATCGGCGAAGTGACGGCCGCCTGAATCGACTTCTTCGGCTCGTCCGAGGAACGGTGAGGCGGGGCTCTGGGTCGGGGACCCCTAAACGAGAGTGCCGTGGACCATGGACATATAGGTACATTTCGAACCGTAATCTTGAGAGAAGAACTGGTTAGCTTGTCCGATTTTCGGTCAAGAACTCATCCGGAATCCGGTCCAGTCGATGCCACTCAGTGCCACTCGCTGCCACTTGCTGGAGACGCTATACTCGGGGCTGACCTGCATGAATGGCTGTTCCTGCTGGTCACCGCTTGAGGAAAGAGTGGCCTCGGTTTGTCGTTGTAAGCGACGCGCTCTGGCCAGCTGAGCTACACGCCCGTTATGCCGTTCACGAACCTTTCATTGGTATTGGAGTCTGCCGATGTCAAGCCCGCATCGGGAGATGCTACCGCCCTCGACGGTCGGTCGCCGTCCGTCCAGGAAGCTCGGATCGACCCCTGGCGAGCTCGTCCTCCCAGCCTGGTAGCCACTCCTCGGAGTTTCCGGTCTGACCGTGTACCGAAGGTGCCGGGGCGAGAACGCCCCCCGATGACGCGAGACGCCGGCCAGGAAACAGGTTGGGGACACCCAGCGACAAGCCGGCGTCCCTTGCCGGAGTGCGATGGCTAGGGTCGGGGCCTGAATGGCTGAGGTGGCCGTGGTGGACGTCCACAATTGGAAGCCACAGGTCGCCGTGCGGTCCTGCGGTGGATGTGCAGTCACCGCGGCCGGCACGGCTGTGGCAGGATGCCCACCATGCATACCGACGGGACCGACGGCTTGCAGAAGCCGGCGTGGGCGGCCGACCTGCTCCGCCAGCTCGGCCAGTCGGCGCCGCTGACGGCGGCGGAGCTGACCGAGCGGCTTCAGGCGCACCATCCAGGCCTGACCGCCGAGCAGGTCGAGCGGGAACTGCGTGCTCGCGGTGACGCGCACGAGACGGCGGGCGGCTGGGTGAGCCTGCTCGCGCTCGCCGACGGCGCGGTCCTCAGCCACCTGCTCGGTGCCGAGGAGCGCAAGGCGGGGGTGCTGGCCGCCGACGGGGACCTAGACCTGTGGGCGCGGCTGGCCGACGAGGGGTTGCCGCTGGCCGGCGGTGGCATGGTCCGCACCCGCTGGGCCTTCGGCGCGCAGGAGTTGCCGGGAGACGCCAGCACCGCGCTGGCCGGCCCGGAGGGCTGGTTGGAGGCGTTCGAGGACGACACGATCCTGACGCTGCGGCTGCGCGGCGGTGCCCTGGAGGTGGGCAGCCTGCCCGAGCAGCACGCCGTCGAGGACGCCGCCGAGCGGGTCGAGCGGGTGGTCGAGGCGTGTGCCCTTGCGGCCATGGACGCGCTCAGAGCGTTCGCCGAGGCGGTCGACTACCCAGGCGATGACGGGCAGGGCGACGGCCCCGACGAGCCGAGCGATCCTGGCGCTCCGATCGACGACGTGCTGGTCGAGCTGCTTCTGGCCCGGCCCGGGATGCTCGACGACCCCATGCCTCCGCTCAGCCTGCTGCTGACCGCGGCCGGCCTGGAAGTGGTGCACGGCGCCGTTCTGCTTGGCGGGGCACCGCAGGACCCCGACGAGGTCGCGGGCCTGACGGCTGAGGAGATCCGCGGGTTCACGCTGGCCCGCGGCTTCCTGTGGAGACGCGAGGCCGACCGCGTCTCCGCCGAGGAGCTCGGCCGGTTCCTGAGCGTGCTGACCCTCGCGCCTCTGGTGCTGGAGCGGGTGGCGGACGAGGTGGAGCGCAACCCGGCCGATGCGGACCTGCTCGAGGCGGCGCGGCGGGCGGCGGCCACGCCGGTCCAGCGGGCTGCCGCCGCGCTGCTGGCCGCGCGGGCCGCCGAGGGCGATGGACGCCAGGTCGAGGCGGAGGAGCTGGTCCTGGAGGCACTCGGCCACGACCCCAACCTGGCGCCGGCGCTTTGGGACGCGGCCGACTACGCGGCCACCCGGGGCGACGCCGCCAGCGCCGACGCGCACCTGCGCCGGGTAGGTGCCGCGCCGGAGGACGGGCTGCGTGGGGCGCTGCGGCCGTTGCTGGTCTCGCCGCCGCGCACCACTCCGCGCAACAGCCCGTGCCCGTGCGGGTCGGGACGCAAGTACAAGCAGTGCTGCCTGCGCACCCCCTCCTATCCCCTGTCCACGCGGGCGCCGGCGCGCTATGCCAGCATCGCGGCCTACGCGATGCGTGCCCCCAGCGTCGAGGTGGCCCGGGAGCTGGCCGCGCTGATCGAGCCGGAGGCGGCCATGTTCGCCCTCGACCTGGCGATCTTCGAGGGCGGCGTCCTCCACGACTACCTGGACGAACGCGGGGCCCTGCTGCCAAGCGACGAGCTGGCCATGGTGGAAGGGTGGCGCTCAGTGCCGCTGGCCCCCTACGAGGTGACCGCGGTCCAGCCGGGGGCATCGCTGACCATGCGCCCGCTGCTGGGCGGCGACCCGGTGCGCCTGGCCGACCGGTCGCTGTCGGCCGGCGTGCGGCGCCTGGATCTGCTGGTCGCCCGGGTCCTGGACGACGGGGACGGCCCGGTGCTGCTGGCGCACCCGCTGCGGGCCGACCGGCGGCGGCGCCGGGCGCTGCTGGAGCTGTTCGACGGCGGCTACGAGCCCTGGGAGGTCGCCGCCTTCTTCGGCCCGCAGCCACCACCGCTGCTGCACAACCGCGAAGGCCATCTGCTGATGCAGTGCACCGCCACCTACGACCTCCCCGAGGCCGCGGTCGAGGCGGCCTGGAGGCGGCTGGCCGCCGAGCTGGAGGAGGACGACGGGCCGGACCGGCTGCTGGCCATCGGCCAGCTCGACGACGGCGAGGAGGTGATCCGCGGGTCGGTCCACCGCCAGCAGCGCCAGCTGACCATCACGGCCAACTCGGTCGAGCGACTCGGCGAGCTGCAACAGCAGGTGCTGGCCGCCGCACCCGGGTCCCGGCTGGTGTCGGAGTCGATCGTGCCGATGGAGGAGCTGCTGGCCGAGGATGGACAGGACCCGGGGGCCACGGCCGACCGGGATGCCGAGGCCCAGCGGCTGGGCCTCCCGCCGGAGGAGGAGGCCGCGCTGCTCGAGGAGCTCATGATCGAGTACGAGCAGCGGTGGTTGGACCAGAAGCTCCCCGCCCTGAGCGGCCGCACGCCGCGCCAGGCCGCGGCGGAGGGCGGGAGCGCGCTCGCCGAGCTGCACGCCCTGCTCGACGACATCCAATGGCAGGCCGACAACTCCGGTGGCGGCATGAGCGCCACCCGGATCAGGCGCCACCTCGGCCTCACCGACACCTGAGCGGCATCCCGCTGGACTGCGCCGATCGTCGTCGCGTCGGCAGGCTACGCAACCTCGAGATCCGTTGCGGGAATGTCATCGCCCAGGCCCAGCAGCGGCTCACCCGCCAGCTTGGCGACGGCATAGGTCATGCAGTCGCCAAAGTTCAGACCTACGCGGTGGCGGCCCTTCCCGTAGGCGAGATCGGCGTCGGCCGCGACGGTCCAGTGCTCCGCCCCGAACGCCACCACCTCGAGCTCGGCCTCTTGTAGAAACCGCGCGAGCAGCGTCTTTCCGGCATGCCCCAGCCGAGAACACAACACCAATGAGCTCTCGACCACGGTCGGGGCGCCGATACCGACCTGTTTGGCAGCTGCCAGATGGCCCCGGAGGCGCTCATAGCCCCCGGTTCCTTGAGCAGGATCGCGACGATCGCCGAGCTGTCGACGATCACACGCCCTCCGAGCCGTAGCCAAGGATCATCTCACGCTCGGCCTTGGGGACCGGCCTGCCAAGGACGGCCTCGGGGATCTGCGGCCATGCCTCATCCTCCAGGAACCGGTCGATACGCAGCGTGCGAGCTTGCCGGCGCTTACGAGCCTGCAGCCGTTCCTTGCGTTCTTGCAGGGCAGTCCGCACCGCCTGGGTCTTGGTCTCGTTCGCCAGCGCGGCGACCTCGGCGGCCACGGCCTCAGTCTGCGGGTCCTTGATGTTCATTGCCATGGTGGAAAGGCCAGCTCCGTCCGTCGGGTAGGATTGCTTCTCTGGCCGTCGAGGCACATCGGTCTCGCGGACCGCATCACGAAGTGCTGGGCACCGGCGCTCCTGCGCCACAGGCATAACCCACGACCAGACACACTGTCCTCCAGGTCATGTCGAACGAGGCCATCACCGACCGTGGGCCGCGGTCCCGGCTCCAGCGCCGCGTCGCCGCCGCCGCCGACGCCCTGCTGGCCCAGGGCACGTCGATCGCGCCCGTCGACGTGCTCATGGGGATCGGCTGGCTGCCGGCCAGCGCGGTCGACGCCTGGCGGCGTGGCCGCACCGAGTGCCTGGAGCAGCTGGCGCCGGTCAGCCCTGACATGCTCACCGCCGCACTGCAGCACCTGCGCCGCTGGGCAGCCGACACCGGGCTCGTCCCGAGCGAGGTCACCTACCTGGCGGCCACGCGCGATCGGCGCGCGCTGCGGTTCACCGCCGATGGCGCCCAGGCAACCGAGCGCGCCTGGCGCACACACTGGACGCGATCCGACCTGTCGGGGGCGGCCCGCCAGCGCGAGATCAAGGCGCAGAGCAAGGCGCCGGACCTGGTTGTCATCGAGCCGCTCAACCAGTGGACCTGCGCCGGCTGCGGCGGCTCGGGTTCGCTGCTGTTCATGGAGGATGGCCAGCCACTGTGCATGGGTTGCGCGGAACTTGACCACCTGGTGTTCCTGCCCGCCGGCAACGCCGCCTTGAGCCGGCGGGGCAAGCAGGCAAGCCGCCTGGCGGCCGTGGTGGTCCGCTTCAGCCGCTCGCGGAAGCGCTACGAGCGCCAGGGGATTCTCGTGGAGGAAGCCGCCCTGGAGCAGGCCGAGACGCAATGCCTGGCCGACGAGGATGCGCGCGCTCGGCGCCGCGAGCGCGACCGGCAGCGCCGTGCGGACCAGGACACGCTGTTCGAGGCACGACTGGCAGAGGCCGTCGGGCGCCTGTTCCCAGGCTGCCCGCCCAAGCGCGCCGCGGCGATCGCCAGCTTCGCCGCCGTGCGGGGCAGCGGCCGGGTCGGCCGCTCGGCCGCTGGGCGTGCGCTGGACGAGCAGGTGGTCACCCTCGCCGTGGTCGCCTCGGTACGGCACCAGGACACCGACTATGACGAGCTACTGATGTCCGGCGCGCCCCGTGCGGTCGCCCGCGAGCAGGTCCGACCCGCCATCGATCGGATCCTGGCCGCCTGGGAGCATCCATAGCCAGGCCGCGGCAGAGAGCGAGGACGCAGGTGACGGCCGGCCAGACCCGAGCTGCGCCTCAAGGACGAGCGCGAGGAAATGCTGGCGCGGCTGGGGCTGGACAAGGGAACCAAGTTCGATCCTCACCGGTTCGAGCTGAACGACGTCAACCGGGGACTCCGCCTCGTGGGCGCCACTCGATGACCAACTCTGGTCTAGCGTCCAACGCGGCCGCCAACCCGGTCGGCACGACGGAAGGTCGCCTTGATCGGCCGGGTCGCGCATGCTTACGTCGATCGTCGAGGTGCCGTCCATTCGCCGTACACCTGAGTGGAGGGGATCATGGCTGCTCGCACATCTCGATTGGAACTCCGGGCCGACCCCGAACGCGAGCGCCGCATCCGCGTCGCGGCCGAGCTGAGCCACCAGTCCGTAAGCGCCTTCGTGCTCGATGCCGCCGGGGAGAAGGCCGAACGCGTCATCGCCGCCTCCATGGCGACCTCGGTGCCGTCGGAGTTCTTCGGCCAGCTCTGGGAAGCGCTCGACGCGCCACAGCAGCCAATCGAACCGCTCCGCCGTCGCGCCTCCGAACCACGCCGGGTCCAACAGCGCTGAGGTGCACAGCGTCGTCTCCGAGCCGCTGACCGACCGTCACCACCAGCTTGAACAGTTCTCATCGGGCAGTATGCGCTCGACGTCTGGCTCCAACGGCATGCTCGCCACGCCCAGTCCATGCGCACCGCACGAACCTTCGTCTCGCATGCCGGGGACGATCTTGTGGTCGCCTACTTCAGCCTCGCCGCCTGTCACGGTCCTCCACCGATCGTTCTTAGCTCAAGTCCCCGACACGGTAGCCCGTGGTGTGGAGGGTTCCAAGCGGCTACGCTGGTCGTCTGACACACTCCGAGCCAGTCGCATCCTGGCGGAGGAGGTCGCGGTGAGCGTGGCGCAGCGGGTCGATGGAGACCACTTCGAGCTGCCCGCCGACGCCGTCGAGCTGCTTCGTCAGGTGCGTCCAGATGACCGGCAACGCTTCATCGAAGAGGTCACCGAGGCCTTGGCTGTGGCGGCCGATACCAAGGACTTCGCCCAACTCCAGCGGGTGCTCGCGGCATGGGCGGCGACGATCCGACTGCAACGCAGGCCCGGCTATGAGGCGATGGTTAGACGCATGCAGCGCCGGGAGCGTGGCGTGCCCGTCGATCTCGATGAGCTGCGTCGCCCTCGAGGCTAGCCTCGGTGGGTTGGCAGATCGAGCAGGCCGAGGAGTTCCGGCGAGAGGTTGAGCAGTTCACCGACGCAGAGCGGGTGGTCTTGGCCGACGCCTATCAGGCGTTGCTGCGCTTTGGGCCGCTGCCCCACCCGGGTTCAGCACTCGAGATCCATTGGCTCCGCGACCCGCGCGCTGGCGACGCCTATGTCCTGGTGCTTCCACAGATCGTGGTCGGATATCAGGTCCTCGGTGACGTGATCGTGGTGCAGGCAGCCGATCTCATCCGGACCTGAGCGGTCAGGTTCTTGAGGCATTCACTCCGATTGGCTGGAGAATCCTGGTCACGTGTCCGGCTGATGTCCTGAGCATCAAGCGGGCGGATGGCCAGAGAGCCGACCGCTGAATTGTCCGATTCTCGCTCAGAAACTCCTCCGGAATCCGGTCCAGTCAGTGCCACTCGGTGCCATTCACTGCTACTTGCTGGACACGCTATACTTGGCTCTGACCTGCGCGAATGGCTGTTCCTGCTGGTCACCGCTTGAGGGAAATACCGCCCCGGTTTGTCGTTGTAAGCGACGCGCTCTGGCCAGCTGAGCTACACGCCCGGGGAATGCGGGTCGCACGTCGTCCCGGTGACCTGCATGGTAGTGGCGCGGGTGGCGATTGTCCCAACCCCTGGCGAGTAGGCTAGCTGGCCGCCGTCCCTTTCGGAGCACAGCCGCAAGGCGACGGCATCGTCGGGCAGCTCAAGGCGGCCGGGGTGACGGGAACGCCGCACCTGCGACACGACCGACAGGAGTGAGGATGGAACAGCGGACGCTCGGCCAGGGGCTGACGGTCTCGGCGCTGGGGCTGGGGTGCATGGGGATGAGCCAGTCCTACGGGCCGGCGGACGAGCGGGAGTCGGTGGCCACCATCCACCGGGCGCTCGATCTGGGGATGACGTTCCTTGACACCGCGGATGTGTACGGGCCGTTCACCAACGAGCGGCTGGTGGGCCGGGCGATCGCCGGGCGGCGGGACGAGGTGGTGCTGGCGACCAAGTTCGGGAACCAGCGGCGGGAGGACGGCAGCTGGGTCCGGGTCAACGGGGAGCCGGAGTACGTGCGCCGGGCATGCGACGCCTCGCTGGAGCGGCTCGGGGTCGACCACATCGACCTGTACTACCAGCACCGGGTGGACCGGACGGTGCCGGTCGAGGACACCTGGGGGGCGATGGCCGAGCTGGTCGAGGCCGGGAAGGTGCGGTACCTGGGGATCTCCGAGGCGGCGCCGGCGACGGTGCGGCGGGCCCATGCCGTGCACCCGGTCAGCGCCGGGCAGTACGAGTGGTCGCTGTTCACCCGCGACCTCGAGGACGAGGTGCTGGGGACCCTGCGCGAGCTGGGGATCGGGGTGGTGGCCTACAGCCCGCTCGGGCGGGGCTTCCTTTCGGGGCGGATCACCAGCCCCGACGACTTCGGCGAGGACGACTTCCGGCGCGGCCACCCGCGGTTCACCGGCGCGAACTTCGACCGCAACCTGGAGCTGGTGGAGCGGGTGCGGGAGCTGGCGGCGGGCAAGGGGGCCACCCCGAGCCAGCTGGCGATCGCCTGGGTGCTGGCCCAGGGAAGCGACGTCGTGCCCATCCCGGGGACCAAGCGGCGCAGCTACCTGGAGGAGAACGCCGGCGCCCTGGACGTCGAGCTGACCGCGGACGACCTGGCCGCGATCGAGGAGGTCACGCCCCGCGGGTCGGCGGCCGGCGAGCGCTACGGGCCCGAGCACATGGCCAACGTCAACGCCTGACGACGCCCGGCTCCTCGGGTGGGAGCGTCATTGCGGGTCGCCGTCGGTCGCCGCCTGGGCGCGGGCCTGGGCGACGGCCCGGGCGCTGAGGATCGGCCAGCAGGCCAGGGTGAGCAGGGTCATGGCGACAAAGCTGCACCAGAAGGGCGCGGTCAGCCCGTAGCGGGCGGCCAGGACCCCACCGGCGACAGCGCCGAGGGACAGCGACCCGAAGCCGAACACGGCGTAGGCGCTGTTGACGCGGCCGATCAGCCGGGCCGGGATCAGCTCCTGGCGCAGCGACACGCTGATCACGCTCCAGGTCATGGCGTGGAAGCCGAACAGGGCGAAGATCGCCCCCACCAGGACCGGGCTGCGGGCCAGGGCCAGCACGAGGTGGGTCGAGGACTCGATGACCAGGCCGAGCCGCATGGTTGTGGCCGGGCCGAGCCAGCCGATGACCCGCTCGGCGACAAGGCTGGCCGAGATCCCACCGACGGCCATCGACGAGAGCAGCAGGCCGTAGCCGACCGAGCCGAGCCCGAGCCGCTCCTGGGCGTAGAGGACCGAGATCGACAAGGTGGCCGAGAGGGTCAGGTTCATCAGCGCGATGGCGATGGCCAGGATGCGCAGCAGGCGGTTCCTGGCCAGCCAGCGCACCCCTTCGGCGATCTCATCGCGCAGGGTGGTCGCGGCGCCGCCCTCGGGCCGCTCGACCCGGAACCGGCCGCTCATGGCCGCCACCAGGGCGGCCGCGGCCGCGAACGACCCCGCGTCGAGCAGGAACGGCACCGCGGCGGCGGTCGCGAACAGCAGCCCGCCGAGCGGCGGGGCGACCAGCTCGTTGGCCACCATCTGCACCCCAAGGAGGCGGCCGTTGGCCCGGGCCAGCTGCTCCCTGGGCACCACCGCGGGCAGGATCGAGACGGCGGCGTTGTCGAACAGGGTCTCGGCGGTGCCGAGGGCGAAGAAGACCACGTACAGCAGGGGCAGGGTGGCGACGTCGGCGAGCACGGCCACCCCGAGCAGGCCGACGACCACACAGCGCGCGGCGTCGACCCGCACCATCAGCAGCCGGCGGTCCAGCCGGTCGACCAGCGCCCCGCTGAGCAGTGAGAACAGCAGCCAGGGAAGCCGCTGGGCGACCGCCAGCCCGGCCACCAGCCGCGGGTCGCGGGTGAGCGAGGCGGCCAGCAGCGGTCCCGCGACCAGGGTGACGCCGTCGCCCAGGTTGGATACGGCATTGGCTGTCCACAACTTGGCGAAGTCGGGTCCGAGGCCGCGCGTGCGCAGGTAGGCTCCTTCAGCCTGGAAGGGACGGGCCTCACCTTACGCCGCCGGCCCGGACTCAAGAGGGAGGACCGCGGGGACGAGACAACAACCTATGAAGCCAAGCCTGCCGCGGCTACAGCGATGTCTGCCGCCGCTGCTGATCCTCGCCTGCCTCGCCGTGGCCGGCTGCAGCGCCACCCCCACCCCCGGGCCAACCGGCGCCGGGTCGAGCCCCGAGGCCAACGGCGCGGCCGGCACCGGGCCCGGCGGCGCGGCGACCGCAGCCGCCAGCGACGGAACCGCGGTGAAGTCCGCGTCCACACGCCAGCCCCAGGCCGGGTCCGGCCCACGAGCCGGATCCGGCGCACGAGCCGGGTCCGGGGCCCAGGCCGTGGTCGGGACTCAGGCCGCGCCGAGGTTCCGGGGGAGCGTGGTGACCGGGCGGGATGCGGTTCGGAACAGGGTGCGGTGGTCGTGGCGGCGGGGGTGTCCGGTGGGGCCGGTGGAGTTGCGGCTGCTGCGGGCGGACTACTGGGGCTTCGACAAGCGGGTGCACCGGGGTGAGCTGGTTGTTCACCGTGACCATGCGCGGCGGGTTCTGGTCGTGCTGGAGAAGCTGTTCAAGGCCGGCTACCCGATCGAGCGGCTGAAGCTCGTGGACGCGTACCGGGCTGACGACGACCGGTCGATGGCCGCCAACAACACCTCGGGGTTCAACTGCCGCCGGGTGTCGGGCTCCAGCAGCTGGTCGGAGCATGCCTTTGGTCGGGCGATCGACCTCAACCCGCTGCGCAACCCGTACGTGACCCGCGGGGGGCGGGTGTCGCCGCCGGCCGGGCGGCCGTACGCGAACAGGGCCCGGCGGGCCGCCGGGATGATCCACGCCAACGACCTGGTGGTGCGGGCGTTCGCCGCCGCCGGCTGGCGCTGGGGTGGCTACTGGTCCGGCTCCCGTGACTACCAGCACTTCTCCTCGACCGGTCGCTGACCCGGAGCCTGGGGTGCGCGAGCGGGAGGCATCGGCGCAGAATGGCTGGCCGCACGCGCGATGTCCGAGGAGTCGACGATGCCAAGCACCGAGACCCGTCCGGTCGAGTCCGACGCCGACACCGGCGAGGACGACGGCTACGCCCACTACGCCCGCAAGGACGAGATCGCCAAGGCGGCCGTGCTCGGCGGCACCGTCACGGCGC